>Ga0207712_10002996_pt1 | contig 10792 bp, 11 predicted proteins | sample KBSS44metaG_FD_184402 | JGI IMG/M metagenome (GOLD analysis project Ga0207712, IMG submission 184402) | Switchgrass rhizosphere microbial communities from Kellogg Biological Station, Michigan, USA - KBS S4-4 metaG (SPAdes) (version 2) | ecosystem: Host-associated > Plants > Roots > Rhizosphere... | reverse complement strand
GAAAATACGAGCGGACGCGGCTGCGGAGGTTCTTCGCTTTGCCGACATAAATCACCTTTCCCGCCGCATCTTTGTGCAGGTAAACGCCGGGCGAGGTCGGGACTTCTTTCAGTTTCTCCTCAATATTCACGATGTTTGGATGCTATTTTAACTGAGGCAATGCATTTTCCACTTACGCTCCCGGCAGACAAACCATTTGACGCCGTCGGTTTCGGGCTGAACGCGGTCGACCACCTGATCGTGGTGCCGGAGTATCCCGCGTTTGATACAAAGATGCGGCTGCTCGATCACAAGCAGTCCGCCGGCGGTCAAACGGCGACGGCGATGGTTGCGCTGCGTCGCTTGGGCATGAAGACCGCCTACGCCGGAAGGTTCGGATCCGACAAGGAAGGGCTTTTTGGTTATCAGACATTGAGCGACGAAGACGTGAATGTCGACTTCGCTGAGATAGTCGAAGGCGCGAAGAACCAGGTCGCGTTCATCACGATAGACGTGCGGAGCGGCGAGCGGACGATCGTTTGGGATCGCGACGACAAGCTTGCCTACGCCGCCGAAGAGGCGCCGGCTGAATTTGGCGCGTTGGGAAAGGTCTTGCATCTCGACGGTCATGATCCGCCCGCGTGCGCACGTGTCGCGCAGGTTGCGCGTCAGACAGGCACAATTGTTTCGGCTGATATAGACAACGTCTATGAAGGCTTGCCCGAACTGCTGCCGTTGATCGACATCATGATCGGCTCGAAAGAGTTTCCGCGTCGCGTCACGGGAATTCAGGACCACCGTGACGCTCTCGTTGAATTGAAGAACCGCTATGGTTGTGCGTTGGTGGGCATGACGATTGGCGCAGACGGCGCGGTGGTTTACCACGAAGGCCGTTTTATCGAGTCGCCGGGGTTTGCCGCTCCGGGCGGTTGCCGCGACACGACCGGCGCGGGCGACGCATTTCACGCCGGCTTTCTTTACGGCTTTCTCAACGGCGAAGATCTCGAAACGAGCATGAAACTCGGCAACGCGCTCGCCGCCATGAAGTGCAGCGCCCTCGGCGCCCGCACCGCTCTGCCAACAAGATTTGAACTGGACGAGTTTCTTCGCACCTGATCCGTTATATAATCCGTGTCCATCCGTGGCCTAACTCTTCCGAGGGAAAAATGAAAATCTTTTTGATTGCAGCAAGTCTGCTGTTCGTGAGCTTTAATCCTATTCAACGATCGACCGTAGCCGACATCGTCTTCAAAAACGGCAACGTTTACACCGCAAACGACCAGGCGCCTAAAGCAGAAGCGATCGCCGTCAAGGGCGACCGCATCATCTTTGTCGGCACGAACGCAGCCGCGCAGAAGCTCGTTGGCCCAAACACGCGCGTCGTCGATCTGAAAGGCAGAACTGTGCTGCCCGGTTTTACTGACGCGCACCAGCATCTCTCCGGTGTTGGTCAGCGCGAGATGACACTCAACCTCGAAGGCACGACGAGTCTCGAAGACTTGCTCGCGAAAGTGAAAGCGCGGGTCGATCAGGCAAAGCCAGGCGAATGGGTCACGGGTCGCGGCTGGATCGAGACGCACTGGCAGCCGCCGGTGTTTCCGACGCGCTGGGACCTCGACAAAGTCTCACCTAACAATCCGGTGATTCTCGGACGCGCGGACGGCCACGGCGCAGTCGCAAACAGCGCCGCGCTGAAATTGGCCAACGTCGATAAAAGCACTCCGAACCCATTCGGCGGCGAGATCTCGAAAGACAAACAGTCCGGCGAGCCCAACGGCATGTTGCTCGACGCCGCGCAGGGCCTCGTTCGCCGCCGCGTCCCACCGACAACCGCTGCAGACGACGAGCGCGAAGTTGTGCTTGGAGCGAAACGCGACGTCGAGCTTGGTTGGACACAGGTCCAGGACGCCGGTGGCAGTTACGCCGAAGTCGACATCTTCAAAAAACTCTACGCCGCGGGCACGCTCAAGCTGCGCATTTACAAAGCCGTCTATGGACCAGGCCCGCAAGCGAATCGTCTGCTCAACGAAGGCGCAATCATTGGTGAGTTTGGAAATCGTTTAACGGTGAGAACGATCAAGGTCGTTTCCGACGGCGCCCTCGGCTCGCGTGGCGCAGCGCTGCTTGGACCATACTCGGACGCACCTGATACTTCGGGATTTCTAACCGTCAAAGCCGAGGACTTGCGACCGATGCTGATCGACGCTTTGAAGAAAGGCATTCAAGTCGAGACGCACGCGATCGGCGATCGTGCGAATCGTTTCATACTCGACGAGTACGAAACCGCGCTAAAGGCTGTGCCGGTGAGCGAAAGAAAAGTTGCGGAGCCGCGCTGGCGCGTCGAGCACGCGCAGATCGTCAACCCGGCTGACATTCCGCGTTTCGCGAAGCTCGGAATCATTCCGTCGATGCAGCCGTCGCACGCCATCGGCGATCTCTTCTTCGCGCCGAGTCGTCTCGGCATTCCTCGTCTGAAGGGTTCGTATGCGTGGGAGAGTTTCATCAAGTCGGGCGTCGTTGTTCCCGGTGGATCTGATGCGCCCGTTGAGCGTGGCGAGCCGATGATCGAGTTTTACGCCGCGGTTGCGCGCAAGGATCAGAAGGGATTTTCCGGCGAAGGCTGGCATCCGGAAGAAGCCGTCACTCGCGAGCAAGCGCTCAAGATGTTCACGATCTGGCCGGCATATGCGGCGTTTGAAGACAAACTGCGCGGCACGATCGAGGTTGGAAAACTGGCAGACTTAACGATTCTTTCCGCCGACATCATGACCATCCCTGAGCTCGAAATATTAAAGACGCGCTGCGTGATGACAGTCATCAACGGCGAGATTGTTCATGAGGCGACATAACTTGTTCATCAAAGCAGCGATTCTCGTGCTTGCGCTGAGCTCGACGCTTTTCGCTCAGGAGCCGAGTCCGGCCGCGAAACCTGCTGGTCCAACGGTGCAGTTGAGTCTGATTGTCACCGATTCAAAAAACAAATCGGTGAACACGATCAGCAAAGAAGACATTCATTTAGTAGAAGACAAAGTCGAGCAAACCGTGCTGAGCCTCGATCCGGATGTAAGGGCGATTGACCTGGGCCTCCTGATTGATGCCTCCGGCTCCGTCCGAAGCTTGAGAGATTCCATAGTCGAAGCAGCCAGGCTGGTCGTCGTTAACCGCCGGCCCGAAGACGAGATCTTTATCGAGCGATTCATAAGCACAGACAAGATCCAGAGGCTTCAGGATTTCACGAAGGATGAGGATGTTCTGACCAATGCCCTCCAGCAGATATTCATCGAGGGTGGACAGTCGGCGATAGTAGACGCAGTTTATACCGGCGCACATTACGTCGCAGAGCACAATCGAAAGGTCGATCGACGCAAAGCCCTGGTGCTTTTCACCGATGGCGAAGATCGATTGAGTACATACAAGCTCGAAAAACTCTTAAGCCTGTTGCACCAGGAGAAGGTTCAGGTCTTCGTCATTGGCCTGACTGTAGACCTCGATCAGAATGCCAGTTCGACTCGCATGAGTCCTCGAGATAAAGCTGAGAAACTCCTGAGTACCATCGCTGAAGAAAGTGGCGGGCGCGTGTTCTTCCCCAAAAATCGCACCGAGCTGGTTGATTCGATCATGCAGATCGTTCACGACCTCCGCGGACAGTTTCGCATCACTTACCAGTCGTCCAATGCTGAGACGAAAGGAGTTCGCAAGGTCGAAGTAAAGCTCGATTCACCGAGCGGGCAAAAGCTGAAAGCGGTTTTGCCGCGTGGCTATGAAGCACAGTAGCAGACAGGATTTACAAGACGTTACAGGATTGACATGTTAATCCTGTCAATTCTTGTAAATCCTGTCTAAGCATGACTCGTATGGAGGCCTCCAAATGAAAACACGTCGCGACTTCCTCTCGCTTGCCGGTAAGGGTCTCGGTCTTGCTGCGCTCACGACGCCAAGCATTGGCGCGCTACTGAAAGAAGTCGAAGCAGCGTCACGCAGTGTGGCCCACCTCACGCCCGAGCAGGTGGCGATGGATGAAGACTACTGGTTCGTCATACAAAACTCATTCACCGTCACACGCGGTATCGTGAATCTCAACAACGGCGGCGTCTCGCCGAGCCCGCGCATCGTCACTGAAGCACTCGTTCGTTACATCTGGCAGCAGGAAGACGCAACCGCTTACACGATGTGGCAACTACTCGAGCCACAGTCCGAAACTATTCGCACCGGACTCGCGGAGATGTTTGGTGTTGACCGCGAAGAGATCGCGATCACGCGCAATGCGTCAGAGTCACTCGAGATCCTTCTAATGGGAATGGACTTCAAACCGGGCGACGAGATACTCACCACCACGCAGGACTACCCGCGCATGTTGACCACACTGCGACAGCGTGAACGTCGTGAAGGTCTCGTGCTCAAGATGGTGCAGATCCCGATCCCGCCGAAAAATCTCAACGAGATCACCGCGGCGTTTGAAAAAGGCATCACGAGTCGAACGAAGCTGGTTCTCGTTTCGCACCAGGTGAACATCACAGGCCAGATCACCCCTGTGAAGGCAATCTGCGAGCTGGCGCGTGCGAAGGGCATCGAGACGATCGTCGACGGCGCGCATTCGTATGCGCAGTTTGATTTCAAACAAAAGGATCTCGGTTGCGACTACTTCGGGACGAGTTTGCACAAGTGGCTCTACGCGCCCAAAGGGACGGGGCTGCTTTACGTCAAGCGCGACAAGATCGAGAAGCTCTGGCCATTGATGGCGGCGGAGTCGAAACAGGCAAACGACATTCGCAAGTTTGAAGAGATCGGCACACACTCAGCGGCGCCGCGTCTCGCGATCGGTGAAGCGTTACTGTTCCACAACGGCATCGGCGGCAAGCGTAAGGAAGCGCGACTCCGTTACCTCTCGCGTTACTGGATGAACCGTTTGAAAGACGTACCGAAAGTCAGCTTCAACACGTCGTTCGATCCGGAGCAGTCGTGTGCGATCGCGAATGTGAACATTGCCGGAATCGATCCCACCGCGATTGGGAGTTACTTATTCAACAAGCACCGCGTCTTCACGACTCCGATCGTGCATGAGGAATTCAAAGGCATCCGCATCACCCCGAACCTCTACACGACCCTCGGCGAGCTCGATCGCTTCTGCAACCTCATGGAATCAATCGCCCGGAACGGCCTGCCGACCTAAATAAGGTTTTGCGTGAAACTACCCCCTTCGTGCAGCCGTAAAGCAGATGGTGCTAGAATGCCAATCGTGGTTGGAGGTTTGATATGGCAGAAGGTCGGGACCCAATTCGAGACGTAGCAGAGGCCGTTTTAGGCGGTTTGCGCAAGATCGAGGATTGTTCATACGCAATTATGCCCAAAGACATCGCTCACTCCGTGGCGGGCGTTAAGAAGACCCTGCTCGGAGTGCTTACGAATGCGCTTCGGTGGGAAATGGACTGGATTGATGATCGCGTCGCGGGCGGCGACAAGCTGAGAGAGGAGTGGCGCGAGAAGGCCCGGCAGCGGACCTCGCAGGCGGCTCAATAACATGGAAGTCCTACTCGCAGAGGAATTCGGTTTCTGTTTCGGCGTCGAGCGTGCTGTTGAGATGGTCGAAGAGGTAGTCGAAGAAGGCGCGCGCCCGATTCGCTCGCTTGGACCACTCATTCACAACGCGCAGGAAATGGAGCGACTCGGAGCACGCGGTGTTTCGACGATCGACTCGCCTGACGAAGCTGACGCCGACACTATCGCCGTGATTCGCGCGCACGGAGTCACACCACAAGTACAACACGAGCTGGAGCAACGAGCGGCCAAAGTGATCGATGCGACCTGCCCGTTTGTGACTCGCGTACAGCATCTCGCCGAACGCGCCGCGCGCCAGGGACGTGATGTGGTGGTTGCAGGTAATCCGGATCATCCGGAGATGATCGGCGTTGTTGGTTATGCGCCAAACAATACTTACGTCGTGCGTGACGCGAGTGAGGTAGCAAAGCTTCCGAAGCTGCGTTCACCACTAGTCGTATCGCAAACGACGATCAAGTTGCAGACATTTTTGGACGTTGCGGAAGCAGTTCGCGAGAATGCCGACACCGAGCCGCAAGTCGTCAACACGATCTGTTCTGCGACGCGCGATCGACAGGACGCGGCGCGTGCACTCGCCGGGCAGGTCGACGCGTTTTACGTGATCGGCGGCCGCCATTCATCAAACAGCGTCAAGTTGCTCGCAGTTTGTCAGGAGCAGTGTGCAAAGAGTTTTCTGATCGAGACCCCTGCCGAGATCAATCCGGCTGATTTGCAGGGCTTGAAGAAAGTCGGCGTGACCGCAGGCGCCTCAACTCCTAACTGGCTCATCGACCAGGTTGTCGAGCGTCTTCATCAGATAAGTCAGTAATAGCCACAAAAAGGCACAAAAAGCACAAAAGAGAAAGAAATCATTTTGTGCTTTTTGTGCCTTTTTGTGTACTACAGCTCGTCTGCTTGATCGAGAGCGTTGGAGATCTGGCGGGCTTCCTCTGATCCGTACTCGATAAACTGTCTTCGCAGAGCGGCGCGAGCTGTTTCTGCATCAACCGGATCGTTCAGCAACGCGGTCAGCACCGAAACGGGGCAGCGGGCGAGCGCTTCGTTCGCGAGCTCACGGACGATTGTGTCTTCCGAGCGTGCGAGCTCGCAGATCTCGCTGGGCGGAAAGCGCGCCGTCAGTGCGTCTGCAAGGATGTCGATACGGCCATAGTCTCTTTGCGTTTCAGCACGACGGACGAGTTGCGCGAACACCTCTGCTGACTCAGTTTTCTCGAGAAGGACTGCGGCGCACGTGTCCGCGATAGATTTCAGTTTGCCGTTCTTCTCCGCGTCGAGGGCGGCGAGAAAGCGGCTGAGCTCGAGATCGGCGCGCGCGTCATATTGAAAATTTCGAGGTGTTTGGGTCCCATTTGAGGCAGCTTGTAACGCCCGCTCGATGAGCCCACGGGTGGCGGGACGGAGCTCAGACCAGACGGTGGCGATGCGTGTCCCGAAATCGTCAATGCTGAGGGGCAAAGGCATAGAACGGCGTACTATACGCCAATACAACCGAAAACCGAAAATTAAGTACTGACGTTGTGATCCTTAATCTCCGCAATGGTCGGAAAGGGAATCTTCACGATTTGCCCGTTCGCGACCTCCATCTTTACGCTGGGCGTGGTGAGAGCCTGGGTGGTCTTCATGCTTCTGACTGTCCCACGCACCCGCCTGCCATCAGTCGTGATGATCTCCACGTTGTCCTTGCCATAAAGGGGTTGTAGAGCTGCGAGCGCTTTGGTTATTTCCACAATAAGACCTCCGGGTTGCCCCGCATTATTGCCTTTGCGGGCCGCAAAGTCTAACGAAGTAGCCCGGATGCAACCGGAAAACATTATTTGGCGTATAGACCCTGTCCGTGTATTCTTCGCCCAGATTCCTTGAATAGGTGGATCCGCTATGTCGCAGGTTGCTGAAACAATTTGTTCAAACTGCAATTCGACCATGCCGGCGGAGCTGCGCTTTTGCCGGAATTGCGGATTTCGACTGACTGGAAGCACAGGGGGGTACACAGGAAGTCAGTACACTCCTCCGGTCGCTGACTCTGCTGCGCTTTCGAAAAAGAAACGTCGCATCAGCGGCATGTCGTGGATCTTTATCGGACTGCTCGTGTTCTTTGTTGGGGCCGCTGCGTTCACTGCGGTGATTGCTCCGCTGGCCACGCACAGGAACATTGTGACGCGCACTCCGGTTGTTAAGTCTTACATCGGCATTGACGACTTCAATAACACAGATCAGGGCGTGATGTTCGAAGCCGTCACCACACCGGGCGGACCCGCGGATCAGGCAGGGTTAGTCGGTGGCGACGTGATGCTCAGTTTTGATGGTCAGCCGATTCAAAACGAGGATCAGATCGAAGAGCTGATGGAGAAAACGCCGATCGGGAAGACAGTTGATATCGAATATATCCGAGACGGCCAGAAAAAGACGGCCAAGTTGACGACGATCTCGCAGGATGAGTACAAGCGATTGACTCGCGAGTTTGACCGTCGACCGGAAGGACGCGCTCACTTCGGTTACGAAGATGGTGACGCAGAGAGAGTGCAGGTTCCGGGAACTAATACGTACGGCGTCAAGTTGGGAACGATTTTGCGAAGCCGCCCGGCGGATCTCGCGGGAGTCAAAGAAGGCGACATCATCACGGGGTTCGATGGTGTGCCGATTAGGACGACTGAAGAGTTTCTGATGCGCGTGCGCCGCGCCCTGCCTTACAGCACAGTGAAGTTAAGCATCGTGCGCAAGGGCGAAAACGAAACCGATCCGGTGGAGAAGCTCGAGATTCCGGTCAAGATGGGTAAACAATAATCCGCGTTTTTATCCGCGTTTATCCGTGGCTAAATAATCTCGTAACCGCGCTTCCATTTCCAACTTGACATCGTCGCGCTCTTCTTCAGTTTCATCAGCTTCAAACGTTTCAAACAACGCGTACTGAGTCTGCGCCAAAAGCCTTAATTCCCAGGCCTCGCGATCGTTGTGTGATGGCCGCGAAAACCACAGCGCATCGCACGTCGCCTCTTTAACCAGCAGATTCTCAGGAAGCTGAAGCTCGACGCGCGTCTCCGGTCGCAGCAGCACACTCCGCAGTTGCCACCCGTGCTTGCGATACATCTCTGTCAATTCCGTGAACAGATCCGCGCTTTTCATGCTCAAATAAGGTTCCGACGGAGCCTAGCACAGTTCGGCTCCTGTTGACCGTCTCAATCGGCCGCCACTATCATCTTCTGCGCTTTGGAGGGTCGCCTGAGTTCCAGACGAGTAAGTTGTGTACTGACAAGCCTGATTCTCCTCATAGTCTGTAGATCTATTGCAAGCGGGGTGATAGCAGTACCGGATAACATGTCAACAGAGCCAATGACTTCTAACTCAACCCGCGACGGCAGCGACCCTAACGAATCAACTCCTTTTTACGAAGCCCTCGCGAAGGCCCTCAAGAAACGGAAAATCAAAATCGAGACGGTTTGCCCGCCGACCGATCCCGTGTCACGCCGCATTCTCGAGGAATATGGCGCGATCTACGTCGCTAACAAGAAAGTTACTCCGCCACCAGTCTGCATTTTTACCACCGAGGAGCAGGTAACAAAATTTCAGGACGACGCCGGTTTCGAAGCGGAACAGATCGGATACGACGAGATCGAGCTTCAGCCCGAAGCACTAAAAAGCCTCAACAAAGCACGCAAAGACGCACAAAAGGAAGGTCTCGACATCACGCCGCGTGACGGTGCGGAGGCCGCGCGGCGCAACTACGAAGACAGCGTACGCCTCTGGAATTCGCGCTTCGAGCCCGCGCTCGATTACTGGTTATCTCAAGGTCGGCTCACCGAAGAGCAAGTCACACGTATGCGAAGCCTGTCGCTACGAGAGCAAGTCGCGGAAGTCCTGGAGCTCGAAAAAACCGGGATTTACTTCAGCAAGGACCTGTCAAAGTCGATCCTTTACTCGATCGCAGCGCCCGGCGCGTCGCAACACATCGCGATGCTGGCGTTTGATGTGAACGAGTTTGATAACCCGCGCGTGCGCGAGATCATGGCGAAGCACGGTTGGTTTCAGACCGTGCTCAGCGATTTGCCCCACTTCACGTATCTCGGGTTGAAAGAGAAGGACCTACCGAAAAACGGGCTGCGGAGTCTCGAGATCAACGGGCAGATGTTCTGGATCCCGAATGTCCCTGGCGTTCACCCTGGCCTGGATAAATGAGCCACGGATAACACGGATTTAAAATCCGGATTTTTATGCGTGTTATCTGTGGTTGGATTTATGCTAAACTATCCGGCCTCTTCCCCCGTCCACGTCCAAAAACAGAAGCTTTGAGTCGACCTTTTAACCCGAAGGAAGGTCAGTATGGATGTCCCCCAACTTATCGCCGGCAGATTCAGAATAGAGCGCAAGATCGGGACCGGCGGCATGGGTGCTGTTTATCTTGCCACGCACCTCGATCTCGAACGCCCTGTCGCGGTAAAGATCATCAGGCCCGAGTTTGCGGCTGACGCCGACGTTTCAGATCGCTTTCTGCGCGAAGCGCGAACGATGGCGAAGTTGCGCCATCCGAACGCCGCGATGATCTTCGACGCCGGAAATCTGCCTGACGGACGTCACTACATCGTGATGGAGTTTGTTGAGGGGGAAACTCTGTCACAGGCGCTCGCCCGCGAGGGCCGTTTCTCATTTACGCAAGCAATCGATATCGCAACGCAGATCTGCGACGTTCTCGAGGAAGCACACCGGCTCGGGATCATTCATCGCGACCTCAAACCGTCAAACATACTGCTCGGCAAGCGAGGCGTTTGTGTGCTCGATTTCGGCGTCGCGAAGGTCCTGGCTTCGTCGGCGGAATCAACTGCGACACACGCGAGCACGGGTTCGGGACAGTTGATCGGAACGCCGCGTTACATGTCGCCGGAACAGTGTTTGGGACAACGTGTCGGCGCACGCAGCGATCTCTACAGTCTTGGTGTGTTGTTGTATGAAATGATTGCCGGCCGACCGCCGTTCGTCGACCCACTGCAATCAGCGTTGTTAGTCAAACAGGCGACAGCGCCTGCGCCGCCGTTGCCGAGATTGAGACAGGACATTCCACGTTCACTCGCGCTCGCCGTTCATAGTTTGCTCGCGAAGCGGCCCGAAGATCGACCGCGTACGGCGGCGATGGCGAAGATGCTTTTGGAGCGTAGCCTGCTGCGGCCCGAAGGTCCGGTGGCCCCTGCCGATCCGATGTCGTCGATGGTCGCGGCTGCGGATGCCGGGGGCGGTTTGCTGTTTCGAGTCGGCGCACCGACGATAAACA
>Ga0207712_10002986_pt1 | contig 10804 bp, 12 predicted proteins | sample KBSS44metaG_FD_184402 | JGI IMG/M metagenome (GOLD analysis project Ga0207712, IMG submission 184402) | Switchgrass rhizosphere microbial communities from Kellogg Biological Station, Michigan, USA - KBS S4-4 metaG (SPAdes) (version 2) | ecosystem: Host-associated > Plants > Roots > Rhizosphere... | reverse complement strand
GCTACATCCTGCAAGACGGCGACGAACCACAAGCTGGCGGCCGCGGTCGGTTGTTCTCGTGGCCGTCCTCGGGTGGACAGCTCTTCGAAGAGAGCACGGGCACGAGTGCGAATAGTTCCAATATGACGGCGGAGTACGAAGGGCCGCATTTCCCCACGGGTCGGACGCGGGCGCGGTTCATTGACCATGACGGGGAGTACGAACCGCATGCGGGGGCCTTCACGGTCGAAATCGTCGTCGATGGTCAGAGTCAAGGACAGGAAGCCTTCACGATTGGGGCGGGTGTGGCGCAATACGGATCGGCGGTCTATGGGACGGCGCAGTACGGGGGTGCAGGGCGACGGACGTATTACGGCGTGCTGCCCTTGGAAGCCGAAGGGCGCACGATCTGGCGCAAGACGAGCTACACGGGGCAGGAGTCGTTCCGGCAATTCACGTACAGCTTGGGGATGCTGCCGGAGGCACGGCCGAGGCGCTTTAGCGAATAAGTCATGGCGAACTATCCCACGTCGATTTCCAGTTTCACGACGAAGAACAATGGCGATACCGTCCAAGGCTCGCACATCAATGACCTGCAAGCCGAAGTGACGGCGATTGAGAATGCGCTCGTTAATGGGTTGACGATTCCCACCACGTTGGCGGTGACCGGGAATGCCACGGTAGGCGGGACATTGGGCGTGACCGGGGCGACGACACTCGCGGCGCTGTCGGCGGCGGCGATTACGGGGAGTGGTCTTCTCACCGTGAATGGCAACGGGACGCATAACTTCAGCGCCGCCGGGCCGAATATCCTGCAAGTGACGGCGACATCGACGGCGTCGTTCTCGGGGTTATCCGCAGTCACCGGATCGATGTTCAATGGGGTGACGTCATACGGGACCACGTCTGGCGGTGGGTCGACGACGCATACCGCGGCGGCGTCTCTGCTGCTCTACAGCAATGGCGCGGGTGGGCTTTCGCTCGCCGCGGAAGACGCAGCTGGGACGATTCGCCTCTACACCGGTGGGACGACGCTGCGCGCTACATTGGACACGGCTGGGCAGTTGAATTTCGCTGGTGCGGCTGGCCTCTCGGTGACTCCCAGCGGCTACTACATGGGCACATGGCCGACCACGGCGAGTGCCGCGAATGCTCACGTCGATAACGCGAATTATGTGCAGCTCGTCACGTCGCTCCGATCGGCAAAAACCGACATTGCGCCGATTCCGCAGGACGAAGCCGTGCGCGTCGTCCGTGGACTGCAAGGCGTCACATATCGGAGCGCGGTAGATGAGGATGCGCGGCTCTGGCCGGGGTTCATTGCCGATGATGTGGAACCCGTGACGCCGGACCTCGTGATGTACGGCCCCAATGGCACGCTGCAATCGGTGGCCTACGACCGGATCGCGGCGTATCTCGTGCCGATGCTGCAGCACCTTGATGCGCGCGTCTCGCAGTTGGAGGATCGTCCGTGACCCTGCACGAACGGCTCACAGCCGTGGAACAGGAACGGGAGAAGGTGTTCCAGATTCAACAGCGGGCACTCAATGCCGCGAATGAATCCAGTGCGGCCCTCTTACGGCTGGAAGGCCAGATGGTGCTGTTGAAAGAACTGATTGCGGAAGCAGGTACCTAGGTGGCAACGACTGGCTACATAGATGCGCTGTTGCAAAGCCTCCCGGCTGAGGGCCGCAGCGTCCTGACGCAAGTCTTTCGGTATCTGGTGCCCAATCTTCGCTTCGGTCCAGCGACGAATCAGACGAAGTCGGAGAACTTTCAGGCGTACTTCTTCTCGGGGACGACGGCGGCGAGTACGGGGGAATTTTCGATTCAGCACGGGATGTCACGGGCGCCGTACTTGGCGGTCCCGGTGTTACCGCTCGATGTGGTCGGGGCGCGGACGGTGCCGTTGGAAGTGACGCGTGCGGCGGATAGTCAGCGGATCTATCTCAAGAGCACGTCCACGAGTGCGGCGTTTACTTTATTGGTGGAGTGAATGGCAGACGAACTGAAACGGGTCGCAATTTTGGGGACTGCGCCGACCTGGCAGCAATGCCCGTGGCAAGACCCGACATTGGAAATCTGGGGCCTCAATGATGCCTACGTCTTGGGCTATCCCCGCGTGACGGCGTGGTTTGATATTCACAACCCAAAGCACATGACGTTTCACGAGCGCGGGAAACCGGTGCCTGCCGAAGAAGCGCCGATCGGCTCCTATCTGCGTCCGCATGGGCATCTGGAATGGCTCGCGTCGCGGCCGTATCCGGTCTACGTGCAGCAGGCGCGGAAGGACTGGCCCACGAGTGTCACCTTCCCGAAAGATGCCGTCCTGGCCTACTGGGCGACGTTCTGGCCGTGGCGTGTGGATCGGCAGGGCACGGTCTCGCCCGGCAAGGACTACGAAGTCAGTACCCCCGCCTGGATGTACATGTGGGCCGTCATGGAAGGCTACACCGAGATTCACATCTACGGTGTGCATCTGGCGACGGAATGGGAGTACCTCCAACAGCGACCGAATCTCGAATTCTTGATTGGCGTCGCGGCGGGCCTCGGGGTCAAGACGGTGTTGCCGTCGGTCGTGCCGATCTGTCAGGCGAAGTTCCAGTACGCCTACGAACCGAAGGCGGATCTGCCGCACCAAGCGATCATCCGGAAACTCGAAGAGCAAGCGCAGTGGCAGCATGTCTTGGATCGTGACGCCAAAGCGGTGCCGTGGTATCGACCGGGGCGCCGGCGTGATCTGCAGGCGCAAGCGCGGCATCTGAAGTTGGAACGGATGGATCTGTCGCAGCAAGCGGAGCGACTGAAAGCGGCAGCGAGATAAGGTCATGGCCTGGAACTGGCAAGACGCACTCAGCGGCGGCGCGACGGGAGCGGCCACGGGTGCCAGCTTCGGCGGGGGCTGGGGGGCGGCTGGCGGGGCGGGGGTCGGGGCGCTGCTTGGTCTGCTCAAAGACAGCGGCGACAAGCCGATGTCGCCCGAACTCGAGAAGCTGTTCAACGCGCAAGTCGCGAAGATGCAGGCGACGAACCCTATGTACGAATCCGTTATGCGGCTGGCGTTTGACCGGTTGCCGACGGCGGCGCGGGAAGGCTTGCATGTGCCGAGTGTGATGGAAGCGCTCGCGCAGCTCGACACGGAAGATGCCCCGGCGGGCTACGACTCGAATCCGCACGATACGCCCCCCACGCCGGGCCGATCCGCGCAGCCGCGGGACGGGGGCTTGCCGCCGGGATCGACGCTCAGTTCCGGCGATTTCGCGCAACCCGATGCGGTGCGCTATCTCCTCAAGCAACAGTTGCTTCGGCAGCGGATGGCCGATCCGATCATTCAGGCGATCACGAAGATGGCGCAGAGCCGAATGCCGAGAGGCTATCAAGGCTCCAACTTCGTGTTGCCAACGCTCCCAGCCATCGCTCCGCGATCGGATGGTTTGCCTGGGTTACCGCCGGGCTATGGCGATCCGGATAATCCGAGCCCGGGTCCGCCCAAACCCACGCCACCGACCGTGCCAACCATGGATCCGTTTTTGGCCCTGTTGCAATCGAGGCGGGCGTAATGGCGTTCCAGAACCCGTGGGATCTCCTGGGTGCGTTGCCGCCGACGGACGCGGCGCCGACGTCGAGCCCCAGTACGCCGAATCCATTTTCGACGGATAGGATTGCCGTGCCGCGGGCGCCGCGAGCGCCGACGGTTCCCGTCACGACCCCGACGAAGACCACACCGCCGCCGGTGTTTACCCCGACACCTCCGCCAGCCGGAACGCCGCCGGTACCGCCCGTGATCCCGGCGCCCGGCGCGGGGGCGAAGCCCGGCGGACTGCCTCCCGGCTACAAATCCCCCAACCCGTTGGCGGTGGCGGATGTGCCGGCGTATTTCCAGCTCATTCGGGATACGCGGAACCTGCCGCCGACGTCGGCCTCGCTGGATGAACTGCTGGCGGTCCTCGAATGGCGCGGGATCAATGCCAAGCGGGCGACCCATGCGGGCGGCTTGCCCAGCGACGACAAAATCATTCTGCCCGATGGCACGATGATCGACACGATTCAGGATGTTGGCGGGCCTGGCGCGCGCTGGATGTGGAGCGTGGTCGGGGATGATGGCGGCGGGTCACCATCGGGCACTGGCGTGCCGGGGTTGCCGATCCAGCCGTTCGGGCCGCAGTTCGATGATCCCTCCACGAAGTATCTCGAAGACTTCCTCAAAGGGCGGCTGGCGGAACTCAATGCCCCCGTGAACGACCCAGCCCGGGATCAGCTCGCGAAGCTGCTCGATGAGCAGATCACCCGATACGGGGGGTTCCTCAGTGAACAGCAAGGCACCAATGATGCGCTGAAGAAGCGCCAAGCGGCCGCGAATACCTCAGCGGATGAGTACATCGCCTATCTGAGGCAGAACGCGAGCGAGCTCCAGAAGCTCCCGCCGGAGATTCAGCAGGCGTACGAACAACTCGTGCAGGGGACGAATCAGCGCATTACCGACCTGTCGCAGTTGCCGCCGCAGTTCCAGCAGGCCCTGGCGACGTATCGGCAAGGGACGTCCACGCGGCTGAGTGATCTCCAGAACCTGCCGCCGGACCTCGCGCAAGCGTTGCAAGAGTATGTGACGCAGACCGAAGGCCGGATGACACAACTTAGGGCGCCGGCCTATACGGGCGCGGAGCAGGAGATTCTCCGGACGCAAGCGCTGGATCCGATCGAGAACGACCGGCAAGCGGCGAAGCAACGTGATCTGGCGCGCATCGGGAATAGCGGCATGTTGCCGTCTTCTGGCATTGCGCTGGCGCTCCAGAACGCCACGGATCAGAGCTACGACCGGCAGCGGAACACGGCGCAAGGGGAACTGGCCTACAAGCAGATTCAGGAACGCCGGGATCGAGACGCGGAGATTCAACGGCTCGCCGAGTCGCTCTTTGGGACCAAAGCGGGCGTGTCCGCGGTTGGGGAGGATCGGAAGAAGCAAGCGCAAGACCTCTTGCAGCTCCTGACCGAGACCGAAAAGGGCACGGTCGCCTTTCAGGATAGCCGTGGGGCCGAAGCGCAAGGACTACGGAGTACGTTGCTCGATGCGGCCACCGGGAAATCAAATCTCGATGCGTCGCGCAAGCTCAAAGCCGGGGAACTCCTGGGGAGTATTCCGGGTGTTCAGCGCGAAGGCGTCGCGTCCGACCTGGCTCTCAGTAACGAGATGCAGGCGGCGATCGAGCGCATCACGCAAGGCCAGATCGCGGCCTCTGGGCAGCGGGTGGGCCTGAATGAACAGGTGCGCGGGGATGAAGCCACACGGCGACAAGAAGCGCTCACATTGGCCTCGATTCTCCAGCAGTTGCCGACCGCGGCGATGCAGCAGGCGATGGCGGCCATTGGGCAAGCCCCGAATCCAGAGAGCATGATCAATCAGTTGATCACGCTCTTTGGCATTGGGCAGACGACACGGAACCAGAACGCCAACTACTACGCCCAGTTGGGGCAGGCGTTGCCCTATCTGGCGTCGTCATTCAAACCGCAGGCGAAGGGTGTATCGCAGTTGCCGGGGAGCGGACAGCCGTTGATGTGATGACCGATGCCGTTTGATTTGCAGAAGTTGATCGAGATGGCGCCGTTTCTCATGGGCGCCTTCCGGGGACCGTCGCCGGAAGGGAATGCCATGCTCGAGGGCTACATCAAAGGGCAGGCCGGGAAACGCACCTTGGCGGAGCAGGATCGCGAGCGGCAACGCCAAGCGTTGATGGATGCGCTCCAGCAGCAACAGCAGCAATTCTCCAATGCGAATGTGCTCCGGGACAACGCGCGGGCCGATGAAGCGCTCCAGCTTCAACGGGAGACCGCGGGCCTGACCCGGCAATCGGCGCAGTTGGGCAAGGTGAAGACGCTGCAAGACATGGCCACCACACGAGCAGGCCAGATTGCCGAAGCACCCGGATCTGATGCCTCTACGCCCGATGCCCAGAACACGCTGGCGGCCGACTTGTTCCAGATGACGCAGTCAGGCGGGATGCAGCCCGGTGCGGCGCGCGGCATGCTCCCCAACATGACCGGGTTGATTGCGGAGCGCGACAAGCAGCACTACCGCGCGCAACTCGACAAGGCTCTGAAAAATCCGATGTACGCGGACCTTGTCAAGACCGGTGACTTCGACAAGCTCAATATCCGTACGCGAGCGGGCAAATTGATCCCGGTCAGCGAGGTGCGGCGTCAACTCGGCGATGAACTACTGACTGACAGCGGGGTGCCCGTAGCAGGGACGCCCCCAGTGGCGGCCGGAACCGAGACGGAACGCACGGCAGAACTGCTCGACAAGATCGAGACGGCGACAGACCCCGCCGCCAAGGCCAAGTTTCAGCGCCAGTACGATCATCTAATCGCGGCGAAGAAAGCGCTGGGGCAGGCTGATGACCGGCCGCGGGTCACGGTACAGACCGGCGTGGATGGCGTCTCGGACGTGAAGGAAGCCGTTGCTGGGATGAAAGACGGCACAATCCCGCCTCAGATTCCAGGCCGGGCCTCGAAGGACTACACCGCGGTCATGGCGGAAGCGCACCGGCAAGGCTATGACCTCTCGTCCGCGGTGACGGATTGGACGGCGACCCAGAAACACATTGCCACACTGAATGGGGCGCAACAGTTGCGGCTCAATCAGGCGATCAATAGCCTGCCGGACATGTTGGATTCGGTTGATGCGTTGGCCTCCAAGTGGAAGGGCGGTCGATTCCCGATCCTGAATCGAGTCAATCTCAAGCTGGCGAAAGGTGGCGCCTACGGCAGTGAGGTGGCGAGTGTCGCGAATCAGTTAGATGCCCAGATCGCGGATGTGACCGCAGACCTGGGCAACGTCTACATGGGCGGCAATTCACCGACCGATCACGCGCTGGGGTTGGCGGCCAAGAGTCTCGGCGGGGACTGGGACGAAAAAGTCCTGCATGACATGGTGAAGCTGGCGAAGAAGAACGTGCAGATTCGTCAGAACTCGGTCAAGCACACGGGCGTGGCTGGCGCGAGCGCGGGGAATCCCTATCAGCCGGCGCCGGCCGGCGCGGCGGGTCGGACACGAGTCAAAGGTCCGAATGGCGAAAGCGGGTCCGTGCCTGAAGGCACCGCGCTGCCGGCGGGTTGGACGGTGGTTCCGTAATGCCGCAGCTCCCCGCTGGGTTCGTGCCGGATACTCCATTGCCGGCTGGGTTTGTGCCGGACGATCCGACCTTCCGCAGCCAGAATCTGAAAGATGAATCCGGCGCTGCGGTCGTGGAGTCTCCCGGCACTGGAGCGCTCGGGTTTGTTGGTCATGTCGGGCAGCAGATTGATCCAGTGGCGGCTGGTAAGTCTCTCGTCTCGGCGGTCACGCCGGAGGCGCTGGGCGGGACCGGGCCGGTCGCCACGGTCAAAGGCATCGGCGCAGCGCAGGGCGCGTTGTTCGACAAAGCGAAGGCGGCATATGCGCGTGGCGACTACCCCACCGCGGCGCGGCATTTCATCAACTACTTACTGCCCATGATCGGCCCCGGACTGGATCGGTCCTCAGATCGGCTCGAGGCGGGCCAGATTGCGGCTGGGACGGGGGATGCCGTCGGACTGGGCCTTGCGCTCTTTGGCCCGCAGAAGTTGCAGGGGACTGGCGCGGCCACGTATCCGCTGGCTGGGCGCACGGTTCCTGTCCGTCATCCGATGGTGTCCTTTGCTGAAGAACACAAGATCCCCCTGGATGTCGGCACGGTGACCGACAATCTGGCGCTGAAGGGCATTCAGACTGGGATTGACCGCGGCACGCTCGGTGGTTCGATGGTGGCGACGCCGGCTTTGGCGAAGCAAGCCGCCGCGATGGCGCGAACTGGGGAGACGCTCGCGAGTCGTGTGCATACCGGGCCGGTGACGGCGGAACAGGCTGGGACGGCGCTCGGCGAATCGCTCACGAAGAAGATTACGGGGCATGGGCAGGCGGCGGATGTCGCCTACGAACGTATCCGGGAGCTCGAGCAGCAACCTGGCAACCGGATGATGATGCCGGGCAAGCCGGTGCCGATAGATGCACTCCCCGACACGATGCGCGGTCAGCTCCGGCGGATTGTGCATGAACTCGATGCGGCTCCCTATACGCCTCGATTGCTACAGCCCGGCAAGTATGGCGGGTCCATGGAGCATGTGGAAGGCACGGGCGGCGCGGGGGCCGCGGTCTTCGATGACATCGTGCAACGGGCCGGCAGTCATGCGACGCGGGGCACCGTCCAGAGTCATCTGGAGAGTTATCTCGGAGGCGGACCTGAAACTCCGATCGTCAAAGCGGCCTTGGAAGTCGCGGGCGAACGGAATCAGGCACGCGGTGGATTCAGTGTCACGAAACCGGAACTGCCGCCCAGCGCCATGGACATGCCGACGAAACTCGAGGGCATCGTCCGCGGGCAAGAGATGGGCTTTCCTGTCTCGCTCGGGGCCGTCAAGCAAGCCTTGCGGCCCGTGCATGAACAGATGATGCGGCAACTCCCGCTGACGCAACAGCAAGCGAATCCTGGCCTGAAGGCCATCACGAACATTCTCGAGGGTCCGGATTACGGGTCACTGTCACAGATCGATCGGGATCTGGGTGCGATCAAGAAGCTGGCGCGGGAGTCTGGTGGGCTATCCAAGCTCGCCGTGAAGAAGCTCGAGGCGGCGGTCCAGCAAGCGGCGCAGGCAGGTGGCCCTGACGTCGTCAAGGCGCTCCAGGAAGGTCGGCAGGCGACGACGGCGAAGTACGTCGCGGAATCTGTGCTGGATCGCTTCAAGGCGGAGCCGGTCAAGACGGTGCAGGCCCTGACGGCGCCGAAGGATTCCGCGATCGTGCAGTTGAGGAGCGTGCTCGAGCAAGTCCCGGAGCAGCAACCGATGCTGGCGCGGGCGTATCTCGAGGACTTGTTGACGAAACCGCAGAAGGTGGCGGATTGGTACAAGCTCGGTCCGGAGACGAAGCGGGCGCTGTTTCCCGATCCGGGCCATGCGAAAGCGCTCGATCAGTTTTTCACGCTGACGGATCGCATCAGCAAGAAGGCCAACATCAATCCGCCGGGGACGGGCTATATGGCGTGGCTCGGGGGACAGGGCGTGATGCTGTTCACGATGCCAGAGACAGCGGTTCCGTTGCAGATTGGGTCCGCAGCGGTGGCGAAGCTGCTGCGCTCACCGGCGGCGGTGCGGGTCTTGACCGAGGGTCTGAGTATGCCGGTCACCGCGCCGCCTGCGGCCCGGGCGGCGGTGGCTGCCAAACTGGTCGCGGTCGCACGCGAGGCGGGTGTGCCGTTGGCCTTGCCGAAGGCGGCGGATCAAAAGCCGTCGCCATGAACGCAAAACCGATCCACATGACGAGCGCGATGACAAGGAGCCAGAACGTGCGTTCGGTGCGGGTCATCGAGTAACCGGAGGCGGACCCCGGAGCCTGAGACAGCAGACTCCGAGGTCCTAAGCGAAAGCGACGTTGGTAGACGCCGCTCCCACCTCTCAAGAGGGAGCGCAAAGTGCAAGAAAGGTTCCCTCGATGGACGAATGGATCAAAGGCTTCGGCGCGCTCGGGGTCGGGGGCATCCTGGCCGGCCTGATCTTCTACTTTTACCGCAAAGATGCGTTGGAATTCGCGGCGGAACTGATGAAGCAGCGTGACGTCTGGCTCAACTTGTCCAATTCCCTGATGCAAGTCATCAAAGAGAACTCGGCGGCGATTACGGCGAATACGGAAACGATCAAAGCCCTGCACCGGCGCGATGACCGGATCGAAGACATTCTGAATGAATTGGGCTTTCAGTTTCCGCATCGCCTCAACCCGCGGAAAGACCCGTCGTAACTGGAAAGGATGCAGACCTGATGAAACTTCGGCGATGGATCGGCGCACTCGTGTTTGTTGGCGTGATCGCGGTCGGCGCGATTGTCATCAAGGGACAAGTGCAGTGTCCGGGCTGCTTTGATGATTGCTGCCCGGATTTCATTCCGTATGGCATCTGCTGGCCGATCGGCTGGTGGCCGTGTTAAGCCGTGCCTGAGGTGCTCGACATGCCGGCGACGACGACGGCGGAACAGGACCGCCAAGCGGCGGGGGCGCGGCTCATCGCGGCGGTGTCTCCGCCCACCACGACCTCTGAGCAGGATCGGAAGTCGGCGGGCCAGCGGCGGGTCAACATCATCTGGGAAGTCACCCAGGCGATTATTGCCGTCTCGGTCATTGCGGCGACGTTGTACGTCGATGGCGCGGTGGCCCTGCATGGCGGCGAGCTCGCCACGGTGCAATCCTCGGCGCTGATGCAGCTCAATGTGATGGCCGCGCTGGTGACCGGTTTTTACTTCGGGCGTACGAATCACCAACGATCCGGCGGGGTCGGCGGCGCAGACGCGGGGAACCGCTGAAGGAGACGTCATGAAAGCGCTACTCTGGCGCACGATTTACGCCGTGATCGCGGTCGTGTTGCTGTTCGCCTTGATTCCGATGATTCTCGGGCTGGTCGGCTTTCCGCTCGGTGGTGCGTGGCCCATCATCCGGATCTGCATCGGGGGCATTGCCATCTTCTACATCCTCGCGGGGCCAGCACCGCCGGCACCCTTCTGACCTCGGCCCGTCGGTTCCGCTGGAGACTCCGGCGCGTCCCCGCCGGAGAGGGATCGACGGGCCGTGTCTCCCCTACTGCGGTTGGCGCGGCGGTGGTGGCGGAGTGCCCGGGACCGGCATCGGCCCGCTCGGGGGCGTGCAAGGATTCGGCCCGCACGGGCCCGGGGTCGTGGGGACCGGGCACGGCGCAGCGATTGTGCACGGGCTGGGCTGCGGCGGCGCGGGGACGCTGGGGATGGGGGGCGGGGCGGGCGCGGGCACCGG
>Ga0207712_10002985_pt1 | contig 10805 bp, 10 predicted proteins | sample KBSS44metaG_FD_184402 | JGI IMG/M metagenome (GOLD analysis project Ga0207712, IMG submission 184402) | Switchgrass rhizosphere microbial communities from Kellogg Biological Station, Michigan, USA - KBS S4-4 metaG (SPAdes) (version 2) | ecosystem: Host-associated > Plants > Roots > Rhizosphere... | reverse complement strand
CGAAAGGCCTTCGCAGGCTAATGCCGCGCGGGCCCAGGCATCACAGTTCTTAAGCCAATCCAGAGACTTGCATCTTTCTTCATCGATCGTTTTTTTCCAGCTCTCTGCGTCGTACTTAAATCCCCTGGTCGCCGAATGTGGATCAAGCAACAATTGCTCGATCATGCTCTTTAACCATGAATAACCGAGTTCGCTAATGATCGTTTCATCGACCACGCCCATTGCCGCATCAAATTTGTCTGCCAGCCAGATCGTGGATTCAGTTTCCAAAAGAATTCGAAAATCCGGCGAGATACCAGCGAGGTGAAAAAAATCACGACACACTCTTGCGGCTAATGCATGGATCGTGCTGATCTGAGCGGCATCGACCTCGGCTATCAGGTCTTCATCATCAATGTTCCTGGTGAGTGTTTTGCGGATCCTTTGGCGCAATTCCGACGCGGCCTTTTCGGTAAAGGTCACGGCAACTATCTCGATCGGCCGAAGGCCATCGGTTTTGATATGGCGGAGAAACCGTTCAGCCAGCATGGCCGTCTTACCGGTGCCCGCACCTGCGGTTACTACTACACTGCTTTCGGTGTACGCCGCCCTTGCCTGTTGTTGCGTTAGTTCCATTTAGGAGCGTGGTTTGCGCGCGTTGCGTTGTCCCCGTCGACAAACCGGATCGTATTCACAGAATTTGCAGCTCTTCCTTTTGCCATCGGGATCTACCGCAAAATTACCTGCTTCGAGAATTTTCCTGACATTCGCTGCAAAGCCGTCAATATCGGCCGGCTTCTGCGGGATGATCTTTGTTTGCCGCAAAGAAAAATAATGGCCGGAGGCTACGCGGCCGGGAAACATCGCTTCGAGCGCGACATTCGAATAAATCGGCAGCTGAATATCTGTTTCGAGCTCGCCCGTCGCATCCTTTACTTTCCCGACGTACGTACCAGTTTTGTAATCTATCGCGATGATTCCATTGGGTGTGTCATCAACGCGGTCGATCGAGCCGCGCATCTTGAATCCGTTCCAATTCACGTCGAATGCTTGTTCGGTCGCTAATACGCGCGACCCTTCACCAATAAATTCCGGAGATTCAATTGCTTTTCGCAACGTCGACAAATGTTCCGAGCGTCGATGTTCCCAGTTAGGCAGCACGTGCACGCCGATCTCTTCGTCGGATTCGGCTTCGAGAAATGCATTTTCCAATCCGGCCAGTACGTCATCGCGAAACGGCACGGAATTGAATGCTCTTGTGACAGCTATCTGCAGCGTTTTGTGGTAGAGCCTGCCCATGACACTTCCGCGAAGATCGGTATCTCCTTCCTCGGTCGGCGAAAGTCTTAGAATTTTCTCGGAAAACCATTTGAAGGGACACTGTCCGATCTTGGTTAGCTGCGAGGCGCTCCACTGTCTGCTTTCCGGCTTGATCGGAATGCCGGTCACGCCGTCATATTCGTCATAAGGTGCGGAAGATTCGCGGCGTCGTTCCACTTCAAACTGATGTCTTGCGTGTGAAAGACGAATATCGCCAGAGTTGGCGTCATCGCGCCGCAAAAAGACCTTTAATTCTTCCTGAGGGCTGGCGATCCATTCGGTTTTTGCTTCGATAGGCCGGATCGACAGCCTTTCAAAATATGGGCTTGCGATCTTTTCTTCAATATCGACCGTTTTCGGAAAGCTAAGCGTGATCCCGTTTCGGGCGGCGAGCAAAACGTAATAGAACGACAAGGCTTCCCAACGGGGAAACTCGGCCGGCCGGTCGAATTTGATACCCTTTTCTTCAAGTTTTCGCTGTTCGTAGAAATCGATCACGGCGTCTTCATTCGTAATCGCGGGAAGCGTCCCTTCAGCCATTCCCAGGACGAAGATGTGATCAAACTCGCCGCCTATTATCGTGTTGGGTTGGTGAAATGCGATACCGCCATTTCGCGGGTCGATCCTTGTTTCTATGTTTTCAAGGAATTCACCGATCGTTCTTGAAAAACTCAGCAGATCGATCTCGTGACCGTCGCCCAGAGTTTTCAATTCCTCGATCGCATCGTGAAACACTTCATATGCGATCAATTCCGAAGCGCTCTCGGCGGCACGTTCACGAACCAGTGCGAAAGGTACTGCTTTCAAAAGCCAGTCGATCCACACATTTAGCGTTGAGATATCGCTGAAGGTCAGTTGACCAAGGTCGACACCTGCCTCATTCCAAGCGTCGATGCCGGACGAACGCCGGCGGCGAGCAAGCGCCCAAGCTTCTTCGCTCATCCCTGGGCCGTATTTGTGATTTAACAAGCGGGCCGTCACAGCAAACTCGAAATCAGATTCTTTTGCTGCAAGGATCAGGTTGATGTAGCTGCCTAAGGTCGTTTCCGCAAGGCTGATCTTCGACTGCGATGAAACCGTTACTCCGTATTCTTTGGCAACGGTCATGATCGTGTGTTCATAGTCCGAGGACTTGCGACACACTATTGCGATACGGTCGGCATTAGCGCCTTCGACGACCATTTTCTTTGCAGCGGCAAGGGCACCCCTTACTTCGGCGTCGACATTCGGATAAACGAATGCCGTAATAACATTTTCCCCTGACTCGAGCGAATCATCCTTTCCCGTGGAAAACCTCGCCGCCGACTTTAAAATATCCGATTGTGCGTCTGTCTCCCTATCGTTACGCAGCCAGCCCTGTGCCGTGAGCGAATCGATCGAGCGATTCGCCGAAGCAAATATCGATTCGTTCCCTGACGGCACTACATAGATGCTTCCATCGCCGGCAACTGTATCGATGAAGCGGATGTCATGTTCGCGCGCCCGAAAATAGCCGTAAACCAAAAGCTTTCTTCGTTCGCGAATAAATCCAGCCGCCTTCCAAAGCACTGACTCAGCATCGACAAGGCGATCCGTCCAAAGCTGATCGCAATACGCTTTCGCGACTACGGCCAGTGTTGTCACACTCGGTATTCCGGAGCGCGTCATCGCCGTGATATCTATTCCATCCCTCAGAACGGTCGCCAGAATTCTTCGTACGCGAGCTGCCTCGGCGGCTGCATCCCGATCAGGAATTAATTCGCCTACCACAGATCGCAGAACGTGCAGGGATCGCAAAGGTGTGGCGACCCCTATCCCTTCGCGATTCAGGATCTCAACGGCAAGGCTCCGCAAACTTCGATGAGGAACCCTCAACCTGGAGGCAGCGGCCCTGTTTGGCGTCAGTACAAGAAAGTCTTCCGGGATCTCGGACGGAACGTCGATGAATCTTGTGGTTGCGAGGATCCTTTTCATCTAAAAATATTACGGCTTGTTTAGACAGTATAGCCCGATTACCGCTCATCACTTATCCAACAAACCTGATTTTACGGAAATACCAACCGTCGAAAAACTTATCCTGATGCCTAGATCTTTCACAACAATTTGTTAACTGTGGATCAATGAGGAGCCAACATATTTTTTGTATAATCGTGGACGAGGTCGCAGGCAATGTCAGCCTTGATCGATCACTTCAAATTGGCAGGTTTCGATGTATATGAATAGAGCAAGATCCTTTCTTTGTTTGCGGCCAACGGTGGCCCTCTCGGCCTTAGCGGTAGCCGTTTTTATATTTACTGCGGCAGACACTTCGCTCGCGCAAGGTAAGCCGCAAGTTGTCTCGATCGCAGATGCGAAAAAACTTTCGTTAGGCACCGAGGTAACTCTCGAGGGGACGGTAACCGTTGCTTCGGGTACGTTCAGATCCAGCTTTTCTGATGATGGCTTTCAGATCCAGGATAAGACCAGCGGGATGTACATTACCATTAAAACGGATCCGCATTTGACCGTAGGACAAATGGTTCGCCTTACCGGCAAGCTTACCGAAACCGCGTTGAAATTCCAGATCGTTGAAACCGATGAAAAGAGTGTTCAGGTAATATCGGTAAAGTCGCCCCCAAAACCGATCGCCCTCGGAACCGGTCAGCTCACTCAAGGCGCCATCGGGAAACTTATAAAAATATCCGGCACGGTTTCAAAAGCGGTTGACGATATAGCTCCATACGGCTTTCGCTTTTCGATCGATGACGGGACGGGTGAGATCATCGCTTACGTATCGACATCTACAGGTATTTCTGCGAAAGATATGACGCTCGGTCGGCGAGTAGAATTGATCGGCGTGGCCGGTGAATTTAACCATCGATACCAGATCTATCCGCGCTCTCCGGCCGATGTGAAATTAAACGATAAGAAAACGGCAACAAAAGGGCACTAGTCGGAATTTGTGCGGTAAGGCATAGTTAAAATTTTGGAGGCCGGAATATGAAAACATCGACACTTCTGCGAATCGCCGCGGTCATCACGTTTCTTTTATTTGCCGGCCATACTTCCGGGATACCTTGGACACCGGGTGAAGCGCCCGCGGACGCTGCGGTGATCGAAGCGATGAAGTCCGACCATTTCCAGGTGTTAGGAGTCTCGCGAACCTATTGGGACTTTTACTTCGGTTGGGGCTTGATGATCAGTGTCTTGTTTTTGCTTCTGGCCATATTGCTATGGCAGCTTGGCGGATTGGCAAAAACTGACGCCCCGCGATTGCGCCCGATCATTGCTATGTTTCTCTTAGCATTTATCACCAACGCGGTTCTCGGTTGGATATATTTCTTCGCGATCCCTGCGGTCATGTCTATCCTGATCGCAATTTGTCTCGCCGTCACTTTTACTACGGCGGGAAAGCGCGATGCCTGACTATTTATTCAATTAGGTGCAACGGTGCCCGCGCGCGTTTCAAGAGACGACCGGGAGTCAAGCTTCCTGCCGCCGCCTTCGCCGACGATGTGTCTCGCGGCCCCCGCCGAAGTAGGCAAGGATCATCACTACAAGGTGCGCGACAAACCACACATTGTTGTATCCCAGATTCTGGTAGATATAAATAAGGATCAGCACGCGCGGAACGAACAATCCAAGCAGGATGTCAGCCAATTGCGGGACCGAATTCGCCGGGTAAAGGTGCGGATACAGGAACAGAAACACGAGCAGAACTAACCGCGGAAAAAACAAGGAAAACAGCAGAAAATAAAAGTCCATATTGCCCTCACTCGTTGAATTAAATCTTACGCCCGATCAGGCATAAATCCAAAACAATCGGTCTCAACCTCGGAAGATCCCGCACGGAGTCTTCTCGCAGTGCGCTCCCCCGCAGGCTCGCTAAAAAGTACGACGAAAACACTAAAAAAAGTCATCTTTTTTATAAAAAAAATGACTTTTTTTATAAAAATATTGAGTTTTTTTATAGAAAAAATGACTTTTTTTATAGAAATCTTCACTTTTTCTATAGAAATATTGAGTTTTTTTATAGAAATATTGGCTTTTTCTATAGAAAAAACGCCTAAAACGCGCAAATTGTGACCGGTTTTAATACACTCCAACTCTTGCTTCGTCGCCCGAAGCCATTGTTTTTCAATCACTTACAGCCCGATTATCGAATTGCGTTCTTGTACCAATCCTTCCAGACGGGGCGGACCCGCCACATCAGAAAGATCGTGATGGGATGCGTGAAAAAAAGCATTCGCGCGAGGCCGATCTTTTCCCAGCGGCGTGACGAGGTTTGCACCGACGGTTCCTCGACAAAGGCCGTGAAGCCGCCGCGCGTTTTTGCAAGCTTGTCGAGCCGCCAGTGAAATTCGATATCCTCGCCGACATAGATCGTCGTGTCGTAACCGCCCAACTCGCGAAATACTTCGAAACGGCAAAACTGCAGCGCACCCTGCCGCATTTTTGTTAGGCGTCCGAGAAAGGTCCAAAGCCTCATGAACCAGCGCATGAAAAGCTGTCGCCTGCGGGGCGCCTCGTATTCGACCGCTACGCTCCCGCCAACGCATCTCGGGTCCGACATCGCCGCGATGATCTTTTCAAACACGCCGGAAACTACGAGCGTGTCGGCATCTAGAAATACAAGCACCTCACCCGCCGCCGCCAAGGCGCCCGTATTGCGGACCTTTGCAATATTGTGTTCGTCCTCATCGACGATCCTCGCACCCAGCGCACTTGCTATCTCGCGCATTGCATCGGTACTCTCGTTGTCGACAACAATTATCTCGGCCTCCGGAATCGAACCGAGCGCAAGCTTAACCGTCTCAAGCGTTCCTGTCAGATATTTTTCTTCATTATAGGCCGGGATCACGACCGACAGATTCATGAAACCGACGATAACATGAGTGCCGGGTCGAAACACGAATTTGAAAAAACAGTTCTCGCTTCGTCGCCAAAAAAATCTCGACGCCAACTGGGCCTTGGATTATTCATTGATGTAATGAACGGTCCAGTAAATCGCTTGGCGGGCGCGAGCATAGGCTTACCCTCCAACGCGATATCCCGATGCCCACACGAAAAGATTGCTTTTTAAATTGCCTCCAGCTTTAGCTGGAGGTTAAGGTTGCCTCTAAGAAACCGGCCTTTTTCAGTCCGAATGTCTCCCACTACATCAGGACTTCGATTCGCAGCCGGCGTGGCCGCGAAGGTTAAAATAAATCTATTCTATTTGTTTTAATAGGAACGACAATTCTATGTCCATAACTTCGCCTTCCAAACGTCACATCTAACGCAGAAGCCGCTTGAGTTGCCGTAATTTGTCATCGTTATACAACTCGTTTGAATACACCCTTATCTTCGTACAAAAGCATTGCCTGTAACGCAAGAACGAACTCCTTGACCTCAGACAAAGGAACGTCGTCCGTCCATTCCTTATCGTGGCTAAGGAAATTGAGAACGTCCGGCTGCGAAAAAAAGCCTTCTAAAACCTTCTTCTCGTCATCGGTATTTCCTTTGTTTGGAAGGTCTGCAGCAAGCGCGTTCTTAAGCTTTTCGTTCCTAATGAAGTCCCCGGCGGTGTAACTATCGGCATCCTTATAGATGACACCAGTCTTCTTTTTGATTCCAACTCGTTTAAGAAACTCCTCAGTAACGATTCTAAGAACTCCGCCAATGTTAAGATATCCCTCCTGGGTTAAATTGTCGGTTAGGAACTTCATTCGGTTCGATGGAGAAATTGAAGAGCCATTCTGCTTGGACAGATTGGCTCCCGTCTGCATGTCCCATTGTCCGAACTCAACGGTAGTCCAGTCAGCCGAACGGTCGTGGAAGGCAATCGAGTGACGAAACGTTTCAAATAGACTACGAAGATGGGTAGTGATTATAACTTGGTAATCCCTTAGTTCCTCGACAATGAAGCTCGCAATTTTTTGTTTGTGCTCATTGTCATTCGAATTGATTATGTCTTCCAAAAAGATCAATGTCCGAGGCGGGTAGAACCTTCTAATGGTGGTTAGGTACATAGCGAGACCGAACAAGTCAAGGTGGCCCGAACTCAGGGCCGAATTGGGATCGACACTGGTATCGCCGAAAAAATTTATGCCTAACTGCACGCTGGACTTTCGAAGTTTTCGAATGTCAATTTTGTCGAATTCCTGAGCTCCCGAGTTCAACTTTGAATAGGTCGCCTCAGTCTCTTCCTGAATCTCTTGGAAAATCTTATCAATGACTTCGTCGCGCGCTGAAACTAGCGCGGTCTGACACTTGGAGAATACAACTTTCTCCCGGTTGAGCTCCTTCAAAATTCTCTCGACCTCGATCCATCTATCTTTATTCTCAATCAAGATATTATTTACGAGCTTAAAAACAGCAATATCTTGAGAATGCATTGCCAACTCGCGTGAAATTCTTCCTAGTCTGTCGGCGCTTTCAGCCATAAGCTCCGAAAGAGCCCCTGCAAATTTAATTTCACTATCTACTGACGCTTTTGCGATAAGGTTTGCAACAAGCTCCCGAGCGGATTTTATTTCTTCTTTGAATCGACTATCCAAGAATGTTTCGTCGACTATCTGCCAGTCTGAAATCTTCTGTGACAACTGAGCGCCTTTTATTTTTTCGATGAGGCTATCCTCCGCTTTCGTGATGAGGTCAAGCACCTTCGAGCGCCTCCTTAGTTTGTCCAAGACGGCAACCTGTTCGAAGGTATCGTCCTCTAAGCACACTGGACATTCTTGCAGATCATTAGATTCTAAGACCTCGATGGCTTCCTTAATTAAAATGCGTAGGCCGCTTTCTGCTGCACTTTCCTTAAGTTCATTTAACTTTTGAATTTCCTCACCTAAGCTCGCAAAGACTGAGACGTCACCTTCCGTGGGTGCTTTTAGTAGTTTCTGCTCTTTATTTGCAAGCTCCCGTATCTCGTTCTCCGCTCCTCGGTCAGGAAATTCCTCGAGCTTAATTTGCAAATCCCCAAGGTCGTCACCTTTTTCAAACTGATCGAAGCTCCCCTCAACATTTTGGAGGTGTTGATTTTTGATTTCTTCGAATCCAGAGCCTTTAAGTTTTGCGAAAGTGACAAGGCTCTGCAGGGATCGTTGTAGGTGAGCTGTCGATTCGAAGAGACGTTTGTTTTCGAGCAGTTTCAATTCGAAAGATCTCAATTTATTTGTGATGTGTTCAAGATCCATTAATGACAAGAACATTCGGTATCTGTTTGCATCGTCCTCCGTGAGAAAAGCGAGTAAGTTACTTTTTCTAAGGATTTGGACTTTGGAGAGGTACATCTCGGCTGAATCATTACTGCAGAGCGTTTTTTCAAGACCTTGTCGTTGAATGGACTCGTTATTCGTAAGGGAACAGCAAACCCTCACGTGCTCAATCGGCTCACCATAAAATGGGAGCATTCGCTCCTTATCCCGACCCGTCTTAGAAATCTCAGATTCCTTTCCTTGGAGATACTTCATCGCGTCCGCGATCGAGCTCTTTCCGGAGCCGTTTGGGCCGAAAATTAGAAGGCTTTTCCCCTTAAGGTTCTCAAGGGTTATTTGCCTGATTCCAATAAAGTTCTCAATCTCTATTTGCGTCAGCATTCGCTAAAATCTCCAATATTGCTTGAAAATCTAATTCGTTCTTGATTAGCTCGTCTCTTAGCTCTTTTTGTCGTGACTTCGCAAGGGGAAACCCGTCTACGAGTTTCTCCACAAGCTTTGTAATAATTTGATCGTCGATTGACTCGTCAGCCATATCAAAAGCTCCTAAAGAGAAGAAGAAGTTGTAATTGAATTGAAAAGAAGCTGCTTCCGTTTTCCACGCGAAGCCTTTTGATTTACAGGCGATTAAACGGCAATCGGGAGTAAGGAGATGGGCGATTCGCTCGGGTGAAACGAGCATTCTTCAAAAAATCAACCACACAATAGCACTAAGAACGATTTCGGGCAAATAAAAATATGCGAGCATGAGATTTAAACTTCCCCTCACTTCCGAAAGGGGGAAGTCTTAAGAAAGAGGCCCGATTAGAATTAAGATTTCAATTAGCATCTCTCATACTGAAAGCTGTGATAGATCCATTTATGGGCAAATCTCCCGTGCGACTCGGCCCCCAAGAAATCCTGGAATAAGGACTGCGGGAAATCGTAGTAACAATAAACACTGTTGCCCTTAAATTTAATGTAGAGCGTTCTAGCTCCTTCGCTGTATCCAGCCGAGATTATATGAGATGACTTAAGAAAAATCTCGGTTACGCTTGCGTCAGGAAAGCCGACTGTATAGGTCTCGCCTTCATACCTGCGTGTGGGCCGATATTGATTTGACTTAGTATCGGTCTTTGTATCGGTTTCACGCGCGTCATGCGGCTGGGACTTGAAAAAATAGACGCCGCCGATCTCATCAAGAAATTCGGAAAGAAACTCAAAGGCAAGGTTGAAATGCTTAGCCTTTTCCGTCGCCTCTGCATATTTAGAACTGTCCGCGAAGAACCTGTCAGGATGCCATTCTTTCATCAACCGATGGTAATTCTTCCGAAGTTGTTTGAGATCAAATGGAGGCGATATTCCTAGATTGCTTCGGTGATATTCCGCTGCGGCGATTCGCTTTTCCACAACTGCGTACAGCCCGACTAATTTTCCTCTGATAGGTTTGTTGGAATCAAACGGGGATCCAGTCGGGTCTAATCTAATTTTATCGTCACCTTAATGTCTAATGCCATCGAACCTTTGTCAGATAAGAACTCAATTTCGCACGTACAAGAATCGCCACACGCTCTCGATCCGATCAGGCTCATATCATCAACGCTCATCCATCCAATTGACGCGTCCGCCACACATTCGTGGCAGCCTTCCTCAGAGTTGACGATCAATTGTACTTGTTCCGGATTTTTATTTTTCACCATCGATGGAGCACGTTAACAAAGAACGCTTCGTTCGGTTCGCGAAGCTTTTCATTTGAGCAGAACCGATCAAATAAGAAAAAATTAGATGTAAGGGACGGAAAGAAGTAAAAACTAATAACTAAAAGTAAAAAGTTAAGAGATCAAGCCCTCGGGTCTCTAGTACTTCCGCTTTGAGTGTCTGGCTTGGCCCAAAAAATCACCCACAACATAATACCAAGGCTTTGATCAATTTTGGAACCCTAACCCCGTGCTGAAACACGGGGCTATTTGCCACGCCGTTTACGGCGTGGGAAAGATCCCGAGGAAACCGGTGTTGACGGTGAATGGTGAACGGTGAATGGGAACAGGGGGACGATTTACCCCGCGTTGCACACTGGGCTAATCTCCGGCGCTGCTAACGCGGCTTAAGAACAAAACGTTTTTCGATCGACCCGGGTTTTGCTTCGCTCCATTTCGCGTACCGCGCGGTCCGTGGGATCGAACACGAGGACGCTTAGATCTTACCCATCTATTTAGGCAGCGTCTCGTTCCTTGAATATTTCACCAGCGATGTTAAGTGCGTTGGCGACGGCCGCTCCTCCGGCGTAAAAAGTCATTTGGAGGATTACTTCTACGATCTGTTCCTTCGCTGCACCAAGCTTCATCGCGGAAGCAATGTGGGCTCGAAGCTGCG
>Ga0207712_10002984_pt1 | contig 10805 bp, 11 predicted proteins | sample KBSS44metaG_FD_184402 | JGI IMG/M metagenome (GOLD analysis project Ga0207712, IMG submission 184402) | Switchgrass rhizosphere microbial communities from Kellogg Biological Station, Michigan, USA - KBS S4-4 metaG (SPAdes) (version 2) | ecosystem: Host-associated > Plants > Roots > Rhizosphere... | reverse complement strand
CGACGAGTTTTACAGCTCGATCGGCAAGGATACGGTACGCATCAACAAGGAGCTGCCGGGACACGTCGCCAACCGCCTGCAAGCGGCGATCGCGCGTGAGGTTTATTATCTCGTCGCGAACGACGTGCTGAGCGCCAAGGACGTAGACACTGCTCTGGCTTCCGGTCCGGGCCTGCGCTGGGGCTTCATGGGCAATATGATGCTCAACCACCTCGGTGGGGGCGCCGGCGGAATCGAGCATTTCTTCGAGCAATTTGCTGGCCCGCTCCAGGCTTCGTTCGGGGGTCTCGGCAATCCTGACCTGACGCCTGAGGTGCAGAAGAAGCTCATTGACAGCGTTCACGAAGCGATCGGCTCGCGGACGATTGCCGAGCTCGAAGCCGAACGCGACGAGCTCCTTCTGGGGCTTCTCGAACTGCGCCGCGCTGCGGCGGAAGCAGATCCGGCTACCCTGCGCGCCAAAGCGGCTTAGCGGATGGCCGCGTATCAGTATCACCTGCTCCTGAAGCAGCTTTGGCATACGCCGCTCACCCAGGCCGCCGAACAGGAGATCGTTTATCGCGACACGAAGCGCTTCACGTTCCGCGAGTTACGTGAGCGCGTCGGTCGGCTGGCCTCGGGCCTCGCCTCACTAGGTGTCGCACCGGGCGACACTGTCGGGATATTGGACTGGGACAGCAATCGCTTCCTCGAGGCCTATTTCGCCGTCCCGATGATGGGCGCAGTCCTGCACACGGTAAACGTGCGGCTGACGCTGGAACAGCTCGCCTACACGATCGATCATGGTGGCTCGTCGGTTCTTCTCGTGAACGACGACTTCGTGCCGATGCTGGAAAGTATCCGAAACCGGCTGCCCAGAGTGAAGCGGCTGATCCTGATATCAGACAAGCCCGTGCCAGAGGTCGGCGCCCTCGGCTTCGATCGCGAATATGAGGAGCTGCTGATCGGCGCGTCGCCTGACCATGAGTTCGTCAACTTCGACGAGAACAGCATCGCGACGACCTATTACACGAGCGGGACGACGGGTCTGCCGAAGGGCGTCCGGTTCAGCCACCGACAGCTGGTGCTTCATACGCTATCCGAGATGGCGCTCTTCGGTATGGCCGGGCAGCAGGGCCGATTCTCGCGCGATGACGTCTACATGCCGCTGACGCCAATGTTCCACGCGCATGCCTGGGGAATGCCGTGGACGGCTACTCTTGCCGGGGCCAAGCAGGTCTATCCGGGTCGGTACGATCCGGCCTTTCTTCTGAAGCTGATCAAGACCGAGGGCGTCACCTTCACGCACGGTGTTCCGACGCTGCTGCAAATGCTGCTCAATGCGGCGATTGCGGCGAACACCGATCTCGCCGGTTTGAAGATGGTCGTTGGGGGCTCGGAGCTGCCGCACGCGCTCGTCCGCCAAGCGCTCGATCTCGGCGTCGATGTCTTCGCTGGGTACGGGATGTCGGAAAGCGCTCCGATGCTCACGCTGGCGCAGGTGAAGTCAGCCGACCTCGGTACGGATTCTGATCGCGAAGTGGATATTCGTACTAAGTCCGGGATTGCCGCGCCGCTCGTCGACCTGCGACTAGTGGATTCGACCGGTAGCGAAGTGCCTAAAGACGGAAAATCGCGCGGGGAGATCCTTGCTCGCGCGCCGTGGCTGGCCCAGGAATACACCGACAATGCCGAGGCGTCCGAGGCGCTGTGGGCCGGCGGATACATGCACACCGGTGATATCGGCATCATCGAGCCAGACGGTTACCTTCGGGTCATTGATCGAATCAAAGACCTCATCAAGACCGGCGGCGAGTGGGTATCTTCGATCCAGCTCGAAGACCTCATCTCACAGCGTCAGGGCGTATCAGAAGCGGCCGTCATCGGCGTCAAGGATGCTAAGTGGGGCGAGCGCCCGGTGGCATTCGTGGTCAGGAACGGCCACCAAAATGAGCAGGTCACTGACGCTGAGATAAGGGCTCATTTGCAATCGTCTGTCGAAGCTGGAGCCATCCCGAAATTCGCTATTCCCGACGAAATCCTGTTCGTCGAAGCGATCCCCAGGACCAGCGTCGGGAAGTTCGATAAAAAGGCTCTAGAAGCGATGTTCGTGGACGGCAGTCTGGCCTTCGCAGCCTAGGCAGCTGATTTCGATGTGATGAGTATCGGGCGGAGCCTCGAATGTCTGCTTTGGTTGGAAAGCAGACGCTATTTCCGGCTTCGCTCGGACTTGGTCGCGTCCGTTACCTTCTGGTCGTATCCGCTCTTCTCGCTGAAAAACGCAGCCGCGAAGAGCCCGCAGCCCAACAGCACCGAAAAGAACACGCCGAAGGTAGTGGTGACAACCGTGGTCGTATCGAGCGTGCTGAAAAGGCGAAGATACGTGAGCGCGCCGATGACCATCACGACCGCGATGATCGCGATCCACTTCAGGATACGCTTGAACTCGGTGATTGCCTGTTCTTGCTCAGAGGAGCGCCTAGCCCTCGTCATCGACATCACTCCTCAAATCCATGGCGACCCTTTAGGACCGACACCTGCTTCTCTGGTGATTTAGGGGGTCCGACTTAACTTGCGGAGTCACGCAAAACGATAAGCAGCCTCTCACAGCGGCGGGCCCAATGAAGCGGCTAATGTCCGAAGGGGTCTGAAGCGGACAATAGCGTCCGTCAGACCGCGATAAGGGACGTTATGTGAAATGAAGGTGGGGGCCACCTGAAGTCTCGAAGCGTGTTAACTTTGCGTTTGACGAACTTAATTAACCAGCGCATTCTTGCACTTGCCGAATCGATCGAGCAGGCCGAGCGCCTGGTTGGAGGTGTTGCTGCTGTCGGAGCGTTGGTCCGGGCAGTTCGAGGTTCGGCTTTCCGTATCCAGCTGATCGCTGCCGTTGCCTCGCGAACTTCTAGACGCCCGAACAGTATCGTGCATCTCCGTCGGTGGAGGCCGTGGGGGAGCTATGCATCCGGCGCGAGTATTCCGTGCAGCCTTTTTCCTGTGGAGCAGTGTGTGCTGTACGGGCTGCGGCCTGTATCTGCACGACGCTACGGTCGAGAGCGCAACATCACAGATCAAGACTGATTTCGATGCACTTGCTGCGCCCAGCATGTTTGCCGACCAGAACCGCAACCTCGACGAATTCGCAAAGGCCGAAGACCTTGCAATCGCGTCGTTCGGATCCGCGCAGCGAAACGAGGCAATGCTTTCAATTCTGAGACCGAACGTCGTCTCAGCCCACAAGCCATCGAGCCTGACCACCTTTGCCGACCTCGTCCGGCACGATCTGGCGGCCGTATACCGAGCGCCGGATCGCAATGGCTGGTCTCCGGATGAATTGCAGGTACTTGGCAACGCCCAGGCGCGCATCATTCGCTACAATCAGACCAAGGCGACGAACCTCGCACTAGCGGCGGAACGCGCACGGCAGTTCAAGAGCATGGCTCCACAGGACAAGAGAGTCACGGATTGCGCTCGCGTTCCGCCGCCGGAGCAACTGCCACCAGCCGCGGATGCGCCAGCAGCAGATCAGATCTACTGGTCGATCGCGGGGCACTGCGAGCTGTGGCGTGACTCGCGCGACTATGTAACTCGCAACTCTGATGGAACGACTGACCAAAGTATTCAGAGCGTTTTTGAAATGTCCACCGGCGCGCTTCGAAAGGTCCACGCCCAGATCAAGGAGACAGACGACCGTGGAGCAGCCGAATCCGCGAGGGCTGCAGCGCTCGAAGCCGAGATCGATGGACTTCTCAAGGCCGAAAAAGACGCGCCCGCAACAACAGCGGAACAGCTGAACGACCGCATTCTGCAGGCTGCCCAACTGATTCAGGATGCCTCGCCGGTTGTCCGTCGGGCAGGGCTCGAGCGCCTCTCCGGGATACTCGAGGCAGCACTTGCCGCAGAGCTCGAGCCGACACCGGGAGCCGCCACCCCGCCAGAGCTGACTGGACAGGTCGCAGCAATACTTGGCATGCTCAGGGCATCCGCCGGAACGGCAGATGCATTCTCGGCGAGGCCAAATGCGGATCGCGCCGCGGCCCTGCTGATCGGCGTAGCGAAGCTGCGGCACGAAATGAAGATCGCTGAGGCGGGCGCCAAATACGAGCAGCTAAAGAAATCACTGCTTGAAGCCCAACAGAGTGCGCTGCTCATCCAGGCAGCGCAGCTCGCCCGCGCCCATGAGATTCTTTCGTCGCTCAGTCCTCGTGAAGCGAGCGGCTTTGCCGATCTCCGCAAGCTCGACGAGACTGGCAACCGAGCGGCAAGTGAAGCGATCGCCGCTTATCAGATCGCATGGAATACCGGCGAGATTCCCTATCAAGTGCTGCGCTTCAGGATCATCCAGGTTGATCGGAGTGCGGCGGTGGAAATGGCCGAAATTACGGAACAGGATTATCGTGCGGTTGTCGCGCCCGCCCTGTCTGAACTCGCCGCCTACGGTAAGGGCGGCATCACCCAGGAAACCATCCTCAAAGTCCTCACTAATCTGGGTCTTGGCGGCCTCATTCTCCAGGGAAACTGATCATGCCTCGATCTTCGTGGATTCTGACAATGGCGTTGCTCAGCGGATGCGCTGCGCAGCGCACGGCCGGTGACATCGCGGGAGCGAGCGCTTCGATTCTGAATGATTATCGCAAGGAGCTCGGTAGCTTCGCCGACCGACAGAATGCTCTCAACGCCGACAATGCGCGCCGGCTTCGAGACCTAAACGAACTGACCGCGGAACGGGACGCGCGCATCCGCGAGCGGATCCTTGCACTCAGGCTCTCGGGCGACAAGGCCGCATTGGACCTCTACGAGCTCCTTGCCGCACCGCCCGCGTCCGACATCCTAGCGGACAGCTCCGTGCTCAAGGGTCTCCGACCTTCCGAGGCTTCACCCAAGATTGAAGCTAACAGCGGGAAGACTGAGGCAATCGTAAAGCAGCTGAAGGCCCTGCAGAAATCCAAACCGCTTGTCGCGCGGATAGTCGGACTTGCTCAGTACAGAGACCAGCTTTCCGAGGCGTATCGCAAATCCCTGGCCGACGCCAAGGCCAAGAGCGAGGCCGCGCAAGCCGCTTCTGGCGAACTGTCAGCGAAGGTCGCCGAGGAAGGAGGGAAATAGCACATGCCTACCGAACAGGAGAAGGCCGCGCTCTACAATCTGCTTCTGGTCAAATACAGAATGCTGGTCAGTTACGGACAGGGGCTGCTCAAACGGCGGAACCAGCGCAATGAGCGGGTCGTGAACATTGAACTCGGCCGGACCGACCTAGAAATGAAACTCCTCGAGGCGACGATGTCGGCGATGAACTCCGGTATTGAGATGCAGTTCCCGTCCAATGAAAGGATCACAGAACTTCGATCGGCCGTCGCAAGGATGGATCAGATTCTGGGGCAGAACGCGGCGGTGAATGATGTCGTGAAAGCCGCCGACGCGCTGATCGATGCCTGGCCGGATTTCGACCTCTGACCTGGACCGTGCCGCACCCTCCGTCGGCGCGGCTCTTCCTTTTTGTTGCACAGTATCGGAGAGACATCATGGCCAAGCGCTACGTACGGAAAACCGGCAAGGACAAAGACGGCGACATTACCAAGCTCTGCAACAACGGCGACTATTGGTCGCCGCGGCTCAAGGCGGACGCAATCCACGATATCGAGAACAGCCTCCACGAATACTGGGTGCCGTGGGCTAGTAGTCCCGAGACCAAGATCCGCGTAGTAAACGGCCGGACCGGCAAGTATCTCCGCACGGACCGTGACGCGACCGAGCGCAACAATCTCGATGATCTGCCGGACTGCTGAGCCAGCGCAGCGGCCGAGGTGATTTCGAATTGAAAACCGCGAAGGAAGCGTCCGAGGCGGCCGGATCGCGACAACGGATTTTATGTGAAGCGGGCGCTCTGCATGGGACGAGCCGTCCAGCATCGCCATTCGAGCGTTAGGATATTCTGGACACAGGCTGTTGGGGTACCCATGGGGGAAACGCCCTCAATATTAGTCGGAGGGCTGCTCTCTCATAGGCATTGCGGAAATGGGCCGTGAGGGGATTGGGCCTTATGTCTGCTTTCGACGCATTGCGGACGTTAGCCGCCGCTCATTGCGCGCATTGCCGCCGCACGAAATCAATCCTTCCGATGGCATCCACAGCCACCAGATGCACGCCAGTGCGCCGCTTCGCTGCGAGCAGTCTCCGAGTGTCGCCCTGAACGACGACCATACTCTTCTGTGGCGATTCGGTCGAAGGCGAAATCGGTTACGGAGCAGCTTGGAGTTGTTGGCAAGGGGCTGGGGGAACTCTCGCGTCAGAACCTGGAAGCTCACACATCGGACAGGCGTGCCAAGTCTAGCTCGTAATATGCAAGAAATCTCACGCCATCGATCGTATTACTAGCAACCTTAAGTGGTGGCAGATAGACGAAGCGACCATGATCGAACCTCATTGGAACGAAATGGTAATTCCGCGACCCAATGATCTTGGGGGAGGTGAGTGGCGCCTGTCCGGCTTGACCAACTTAGTGGCCGTCTTTGGCAAGAATGGATCGGGGAAGAGCAGGCTGCTGCGAGCATGGCGGGATGCTCGGTGGGATGTGACGCATTACATCATCCCGGAACGAACCGGCGAACTCGATTACCAGCCGCAGTTCATGCAGCAGGCGGTTACGGCTCAAGCTCGGCAGGGGCAAAGTCAGCGAAACTTCCAAGAGAACTACAGACGTCTGATTGTCATTCGCATCCAAGCGTACTTGATGGCCCGTGGGGGCGACGAGGGGAAGGTCGCAGCTCCATGTCCGCCAACGGAGCTTGGATTGGCGATGGGAGTATTGCTCCCCGATTTTGATGTCCAAATCGTCCCCACGGAGACGCCTCCTTACAAGATCATCCGCGTGTCAGATGGGCAATCCATCAAGGAGATTGATGCTCTGAGCAGCGGCGAGGCCCAGCTTCTTCTCCTTGGCCTGGACATACTTACGGTAGCTGCGATGTGGGAGGTCACTGCCGCCGAACGTCGCGTCCTTCTTATCGATGAGCCGGACGCTCACGTTCACCCTGACCTTCTCGTTAGATTTGCCGACTTTCTCACGCAGACAGCGACGTCCTACGGCTTCCAGACGGTTATCGCGACACACAGCACTTCATTGCTCGCTGCGCTCGGCCAGTTTGGCGGCGGAGGAGCAAGTGTCATTTATCTAGATCGAACTGGCACTGACTTCAAAGCGACACCTTTTGACGACGTGCTGAAAGAACTAGCGTCTTGCTTGGGCGGACATGCGTTGATGGGGCCGCTCTTTGGTGTGCCATTGCTGCTTGTTGAGGGCGACGACGATTACCGGATTTGGAGCCAGGTTCCGCGTCACCATGTCGTTAGCTTTTCGGTCCTCCCTTCCGGAGGGCAGAAGATTCTCGCTCACCAGCGCGCCTTGGAACGGGTTCTGACTGCACTTCGTGAAGAAGGTGGCCCGAAAGCAGGTTACGCCCTTGTCGATAATGACAAGGGGAAGCCGCAAGAAAACGACGCGACGCCTCAGCGCCACATCGGCTTCATTCAGTTGAAGTGCCACGAAAGCGAAAACCTATTTCTGGCAGATGAGGTTCTGGCGAGCATCGCAGGCATCGATTGGGATGCGGCGAAGGCGAAGATTGACGCGGAAGCGGGCAACTACGGCGAAAAAGAAGCCCTCCTGCGCGCTCTCACTTCGGGCGACCGGATGACCCATGATGTGAAGGCGATAATCGAACAACTCTCCGACATCCTCGACCCAAAGCGAGTTCATTGGACCATTCGCGTCGCCGCCGTGATCGGGAAAGCTCGGCCGATGGGACACATTGGCGAGATGTTGGGGGAAGAAGTTGTTACCGCCTTGTGGGGACCAGTTCCGAACACAGATGTACCAGCGGAAGTCTCTGCTGCAGCGGCTGGATGAGTGGGCTGAAATAGGTTCGTAGATGCGCCGCAGCACCTCAAAGTTCTCGCGCTACTTGAGCGAGCAACCGCTGAGCGAGTAACCCTCGCCAATGTTTTCGCTGGTGTCGGTACAGACAAACGAAATCTTCTGACCCTTCTTGAGCGCCGCGATCTTGTTGCCATCTGACGCCGAGAACGAAGCCGCGACGAGGTAGGTCAGGTAGTTATCGCTCCCGCCCTCGAAGCTGATTGTCGGAGTGGCTGCGTCGCCGCCGAAGTCCTCAATCTTCTCGTCGTTGAACGCCAGACGATGTCCACCATACTTCTGGCCAGCGGCGACTTTGTTGTCGTCGAGTTCCTTCCACAGGCCCTTCACCGAGGTGTTGATGATCGGAGCCTTCGTATTGTCGGCAATGTTTCCTGTGTCGTGGAACGTGTCCTTGTTCCAAGCCTGCACGCCCGCCTTCGTGGCATTGAGCCACATGATGCAGACGAGCAGAGCGACGCCGCCCGTCACGAGACCGGCAATGGCCAGTGACCGTGGGGGACGACGCAGGGCAATCAGCCCGAATAGGATGGCCAGCGGCGCAAGGAGCCATGACACGAAGCCGATGAACGGAATGAACGACATCGCCAATGCGATCAGTCCAACCACAAAGGCAGCTTTGCCAAGCGAGTTGTGATCGGGTCGAACGTCCGCCGTCTGAGCTATTTCAGTCACTACGCCCCCCTACTCAACGTCCGACCGTGACTTCTATTCCACGGTAATCTGCACGAAGCAACGGGACTGAGGAGAAGCGGCTTAGGTACGCTTTCAACCCATTGCGGACAGCAGCGGCGCGTGGTTAACTTGCGATATGAGTGAGCGATGTTCGCATTAGCATTGATCGCTGCCGCAGCCGCCCACATTGAGATGAGCGGCATCCAAGCTCGCCTCTTTTATTCGGAAACAGGCCGCCTTTCAGACGATCTCTTGGCTCGCAAGAAACCGTTCGTCTTTTGGAACACCATAATTGGGGAGGGCGATGCTGAGGAGAACGCAGACGATCTATTAGTATCGGTAACGCTCAGCGCCGGAAAGTTCGGCGCGCCGGAGGAGAACGAACGGAACGTGGATGGGCCGCTTACAATCAAGGCGACCGATGAAAAAGGTAAGCTGTTGGGGTACCGTACCTTTAAGAACATGCTTACGGGCGTTGGCGGATCGACCACGCTGGGGCTATGGCTCAATGATGTAACCTGCGCGGGAACTGTTAAGGTTCAAGCCCGGTTCGCTGGTCAGTTTAGATCTGCTGTTCTCGAAATGTATTGCGGCGAGTGATGCGTATGAGCGGGACAACGGTTCTTACAGCCAGCGCGACACTCCGCCATGGTGGCTACACGTCCCGCGCCTGCTTTGACTGAAGCTATAGGTCCCGTCGCGGCACTGCGCAGACGCTCCGGCAGGCACTCTCGGTGACGCTACGGGCCGGTGAACGCAATTGCCCCGTGAGTTAATGTAGCTCTCACTTCCGCAAGAGCTTGCATACTTGCTGCGGGCTTCGGCCGCCGTTGCCGAAGCGAGCAAGGCAGGTGCCGCAAGCGTGAGACACGGCGCTAGTGCCAAAGCTATGCCGATCAGGCGCGTAAACATCGATCTCCTCATCTATCCAAGGCCATCCATTGGCGAGGGTGGGCATTTCGCAGTTGCGGTCAACCATTTCGTGTCGATGGCGTAGGCAGATGGAACCGAGCTATGGAGATCGTTGATCAGGAGCGGATCGCGATGAACGAAATAATTGGACGGACACTGAAGGGGCAAACGAAGTCCGTCGTTGTAGGTGACGACGGGGTGACGATCCAACCGAAGGCCATTTATCACGGCTTTATCGGCGAAAAGCACATTCCTTACTCAAGCATCACCGCCGTCCAGCTCAAGGAAGCTGGCAATTGGCTGGCTGGCTTCATCCAGTTCTCGATCAAGGGCGGCATCGAGTGGCGGGGCCAAGTCAATCAGGACGAGAACGCCCTTCAGTTCGACAAAGCGCTGAACGAGGAGTTTCGCACCTTGAGGGACTTCGTGCAGGAGCGGATGGGGACCTCCGCCGGATCACAGGGGGTTCAGGTAGCGGACGAACTGACAAAACTGGCTGCGTTGAGGGATCAGGGCGTGCTTACTGAGCAGGAATTTCTCGATCAGAAAGCCAAGCTGCTCCGTTGATAGAGCCTTCAAGAGGCGGCGCGAACCACGGCGCGCTAAGGGCTTGCTCAAACTGTATCGCCGACCCACCTGAGGCGGTGATCAGCCCTAATGTCCGCTTTCGACGCATTGCAGACCTTCCAATAGCTGCGGACAGTGAAACGCGCCCACCTTATGGCAGCCTTTTGGGCAGCCTATGCTATTTCCTCATCGCCGACGCTCAGGAGTTCGCAATTCTCAAGTGTTAGAGAGATGGCGCCGATGTCGGCGATTTCTCCTTGCACAAGAATCCTGTCGTCGGACCGCAACATCGACAGATGGTCATGCTGATTGTGGAAATACATCATGACAACGCCGAGCGCCGGTCCGGCGGCAGCGCCGACCACAATACGATCTTCACTCCCCCGAACACTAAAAACTTTTACCCATAATCTCATCCACTTTCCGAGCTGGCTCTTAGCAAGTGGAGCAGCTTCAGCGGGAGTTCGACCCTCGTATATTTCCAACAGAGATCGAGGGGTAACATTCTTGCGAACGAAGGTGCGGCCTAGGCTCTGTTGTTCCTCAGTAGGAACGTTGACAGTAATTGGTTCGGAGCTGCCCTGAAACATTGCTGCAGGCGCTGCTTCAGTGATTGGTTCCGGCGCTGGCTCAGGGTTTGGTTCCGGCGCTGGCTCAGGGATTGGTTCCGGCGCTGGCTCAGGGTTTGGTTCCGGCGCTGGCTCAGGGATTGGTTCCGGCGCTGGCTCAGGTGCCGCAT
>Ga0207712_10002980_pt1 | contig 10809 bp, 10 predicted proteins | sample KBSS44metaG_FD_184402 | JGI IMG/M metagenome (GOLD analysis project Ga0207712, IMG submission 184402) | Switchgrass rhizosphere microbial communities from Kellogg Biological Station, Michigan, USA - KBS S4-4 metaG (SPAdes) (version 2) | ecosystem: Host-associated > Plants > Roots > Rhizosphere... | reverse complement strand
TGCAGCGCATGCTGGGAATTCCAACTATCCCGGCACTCGATATCCGGGTCCAGTGCAGCGGTTTCGTGTACGGACTCTCGGTGGGCGACGCCTGGATTCGCGCGGGAGAATACCAGCGGGTTCTCGTGGTGGGAGCGGAGATTCAATCCACCGGCATGGATGTCAGCACCCGAGGCCGCAATACCGCTGTGATTTTTGCGGATGGCGCCGGGGCGGCGATCTTGGAGCCTTCCGAGCGGCCCGAGCAAGGTTTCCTGGCGTTCGATCTCCGGGCGGATGGCAACTTCGCCGAGGTGCTCTGGGTAGACGGCCCCGGTTCGCGGTATCACCCGCGGGTGTCGGTCGAGCACCTGCAAGCAGGGAGGTACTTTCTCCAGATGGACGGCAAGGAGGTTTTTCGCCATGCCGTCACCCGGATGCCGGAGTCAGTCCGCACGGTGCTCCAAAAGGCCGGACTCGGCACGAAGGACGTCTCCCTGCTGATCCCGCACCAGGCGAATCTCCGGATTTCCGAAGCCGTACAGAAGGCACTGGGACTTCGGGAGGACCAGGTGTATAACAACATCATGCGCTATGGCAATACAACGGCTGCCACGATCCCCATCGGCCTGGACGAGTGCGTCAGAGCCGGCCGGCTGGCCCCGGGAGACGTCCTCGTCATGACCGCCTTTGGCTCGGGGTTCACCTGGGGAAGCGCGGTCGCGCGCTGGTGAATCTTCTCAAGTGCCCGTTCCGTAGTGGAACGAGCCCCAGATCACGAGTCGAACCATGTATCGAATGATTGCCGGACTGCTGATTGTCGCCGCTGGAATCGCCGGGTACTTCGTGGCGCGGAGCTTCGTGCGGCGCCGGCTCCGGTTCGTGGATGCCATCTATTCCCCGCTCGCCCCTTGGATCGCCGGGACGTTGGCGGCGCTCTCGATGTGGCCGGTCGCGTTGCTACCGCTGGTAAGCGGCACCACGGCCGTTGTCTTCGGCCTCGGAGCGGGATTTGGGACCCGCTCGGCGGTTAAGACGCTGAAGCACGGAGAGGGAGGAGTGATCGTCAGCCGACGGTATTAGGGACCTGGTTATCTTCCCTGTATGCCGAACGTGCTCTGCATTCGCTGTGGCCAGGAACGCGACCAGCTTGCCTTCCGGCCCTTCCAGAATGACATCGGGCTCCGGGTTTACGAGCAGATCTGCAGTGTCTGCTGGCAGGAGTGGCTCAAGACTCAGCAGCAACTGATCAACCACTACGGACTGAACGTTCGCGAGCCCAAGGCGAAAGAGTTCCTGTTCTCGAACATGGAGAAGTTTCTGTTTGGCGAGGAGAACAGCGTAAGAAGTGAGAAGTAAGAAGTGAGCAGTGAAAAGGCGGTGAAGCCGAAGCCCTCCGGTTGCAGTCGGAGGGCTTCGTCATATCGGAGCCACCTTCTCACTTCTCACCTCTCACCTCTCACGCTTTCTGTCACCAGCTCGTCCCTACCCTCATAGTGAGATCGATCCCCGGTCCGCTGGGGTAGAGATCTTCGGTCAATCCGATCCTCCAATCCCGCCCACCCGACGTGCGGTAGATCCAGCCGAAATCCAAGTCGAGCTCCTCCCGCTCAAGCGCGGTTGCCTCGGCGTCGTCGTACTGGGGAGAGGCCCAGTAAAGGTTGGCGTAGAGTGACTGCTTTCCCCAGAACCGGTAACGCAGGCCGGAGGTAAGGGCGATAAAGCTCTGATTCTGAATCTGCTTCAACGGTCCATGGTGGGGAGTGTAGCCCAATCCAAGCTCGCCCTCATAGGTAAGCCGAGGGGTAATCTGGGCGCGAACTGTGGTTAGGAGGCTCGCCGAAACGACGCCGCGGCCATATCCGTCCGCCGCCGTCGATGTCGGGAGAGTCACTGAAAGGACCGACTGGACCTTGGGACTAAAGCGGTGACCGGCCCCGATTCGGAGGTCGTTCAGGTGGAGGTTCGAGCTGGAGTATTCGACCCGAGTACCATCGGGATAGCGGTAGTGATAGTCGAACTCGTTCTCGGGTCTCCCTTCCCGCTCCGGAAAACTGATTCCGAAGAGATCGTGATACCAATTCAGGAATCCATCCAGACCGCCGGCGAAAACCCCACCGACTGACACATCGGCCAGCAGGAAATCATAGGGCCCGAGATCCTTCGCGATGCCCAGGCTGAACCGGTAGCTCTCGGCATCGAGCAGAAACGAAGTGTCGGTCGAGAAGCCGAAGGCGAGTTCTGTCATGCTCGCGTAGTCGAGCCCGACCGCGAGGCGCCACCCGGCTCGTGGCTCTACAAAGGGCTGGAAGTAGATCCCCGAACGGGACTCAACGACCGGGTTGTTGGGATGGTATTCGGGAAGGCCCTGGGCCGCGGCTGGCTCGAGGACGAATCCGAGCAGAGTTAAGAAGACGCCAAGGCCGGCGAACCCGGCCTCACGCCTCATCCAGTGATCTCCAGAGGTACCAGGCGGCGTGAGTGCGAACCGGTCGAAAACGCTCACCGAGCTTTTGGAGAGAGCGTGGGCTTCGAATCCGGTACAGGTTGAGCGCCGCCCGCTGGATCCCGCCATCTCCGACGGGCCAGACATCCAGGCGGTTCAAGGAGAAGATCAGGAACATTTCCGCGGTCCAGGCGCCGATTCCTTTCACCGAAGTCAGGCGTTCCACCACCTCGGCGTCGGGCAGTGTTTCGATCCCGTCCAGGCCGCCCGCCGCAGTGAAGCGGGCCAGCTCACGCAAGTAGACTGTCTTGGCGCGAGAAAGACCGGCCGCTCGAAGGGTTCTCACGTTGGCCTTGGCCAGCCGCTCCGGCTCGACCGGAATCCGATCGCGGAGGCGATTCATGATCGCCTCGGCCGCACGGCCGGAGATCTGCTGGGAGATGATGGCATCCGCCAGCGATTCAAACGCCGGCTGTTGTGAAAGCCGTACGGGTCCATGGCGCTGGCAGAGCCCGGCCATAATGGGACAACTCAAGAGAACGTCACTCATCGTCGCTCAAGGGTAAACCGGCCCGGTAAGCTAAATGTGCCGGGGCGTGAGGTACACCGGCTCGCTCTTGACACCTTCGGCGAGCGGGGAGTAGACTGGGTCATGATTGGTCACCTTGCGTTCTTCGGCTTTACCGGCACCGGCGCGGCGCGAGTCGCGTTCGGCGGGATAAGCGCACGCTAGGCTGACCTGACCGGACCCCTCGACGCCCCGCCGGCAACCGGCGGGGCTTTTCGTTTTTACCGGAGAGAACGATGCGCGTTGCGATCCAGGGTACTCGTGGTTCATTCAGCGAAGCTGCAGCCCGCCGGCAATGGGCCGATGCGGAAGTCGTCGCCTGCCGCGAAGTGGGAGACGTGGTCAAGGCGGTCCGGGAAGGCCGGGCCGAGACCGGATGTCTGGCCATCGAGAATTCGCTGGTCGGCTCGATCACTCCGACGTATGACCTGCTGCAAGAGGCTTTTGGCGACAGCAAGCTCTATCTGAGCCGGGAGATTCTGCTGCCGGTTCACCACGCGATACTCGGGATCCGCGATGGGAGCTTGGCTCAGATCAGGCGCGTGCTGTCTCACCCGGTCGCCCTGGGCCAGTGCAGATCATGGCTCAGCCAGCACCTCCCCGATGCGGAACTGGTGAGTTCCTGGGACACAGCCGGCAGTGCAGAGATCGTGGGGCGGGAGAACGATCCCGCTCAAGCGGCGATCTGTGCCGCCCATGCGAGCGACGCCTATGGGCTCAAGGTGTTCGAAGACCGGATCGAAGACGACCCGACCAACCAGACCAGATTTCTCACTTTCGGCAGCGAACGTCCTCCCACCAGCAACACCGTGCCGCAAAAGACTTCGCTTATCGTGTGGCTCGATCACCGACCGGGGATGCTGGCCGCGGCACTCCAGGCCTTCGCCGCACGCGGGGTCAACCTGACATCCCTCCAATCCCGGCCGGAGCGATCGGCTCCCTGGACCTATCGTTTCTACTTCGATGTGGAAGGCGCGACGGATGATCCGCGACTGGCCGAAGCCCTCGAGTCTATCGAGGCGCTGGCGGCGCGCATCGTGATCCTCGGCACCTACCAGGCGTGGCAGCATGAGGGGAAGACTGCCTCACCGGTGGTGATGGCCCCGCCCCAGCAACGCCCGAAGCCCAACGTGCCTCTCTTCGACCGGGCGCAGCGCTCGGAAGACACCGTGGTGAGGGTCGGCAGCGTGGAGATCGGATCCGGCCGCCCGGTCATCATTGCAGGCCCCTGTTCGGTCGAGAGTGCCGAGATGATTCTCGAGACAGCCAAGGCGGTTGCTGCCGCCGGGGGCGATCTGCTGCGTGGCGGCGCGTTCAAGCCTCGTACCTCACCATACGATTTTCAGGGACTGGGAACCAAGGGACTCAAGTTCCTCGCCGAGGCGCGGGAACAGACCGGTCTGCCGATCGTTACCGAAGTGATGAGTTGGGAAGAGGTGCCGCTGGTCGCGCGCTACGCGGACATGCTGCAGATCGGCGCCCGGAACATGCAGAACTTCGCGCTGTTGCGAGCGGCGGGCAGGAGCGGCCGGCCGATTCTGCTCAAACGAAACGGTGGCGCCACGATCGAGGAGTGGCTCCACGCGGCCGAGTACGTGTTGTCTCACGGCAATGACCAGGTGGTGCTCTGCGAGCGCGGAATCCGAACCTTCGAGCGGGCTACCCGGCATACCCTCGACCTGAACGCGGTGGCTCTGGTGCGGGAGCGGACCCACTTGCCGGTCATCGCCGATCCGAGCCATGCGGCGGGGATGCGGTCTATCGTACCATCGCTTGCCCTGGCGGCTTTGGCTGCGGGCGCTCACGGAGTGATCGTCGAAGTTCACCCCGATCCGGACCATGCGCTGAGCGACGGCGCCCAGAGCCTGGACCTGACCACGTTTGCTCGATTGGCTGAGAAGATTCGCAGCGGAGAGCCGCGAACGGCGGGGCTCTGACTACGGAGCTCCGATCTTGCCGACGACGGTCATGCGCTTCTTGTCACGCATGATGTCGAGCTTGAAGCTCTCGCTCCCCTCATAACTCCGGAGAATCCTCAGGAGGTGCGAGGCATTGGCCGGCTCTCGTCCGTCCACGGCAAGAACCACGTCTCCCCCCCTCAGGCCCAGCTTCGAATCAGCCGGTACGCTGATGACGAGGATGCCTTCACTGGTCCCGAAATAGCGACCCAGATCGGGATTGAGCGGCGCCAGCTCGAGATCGGCCAGCGGTGAACCGAAGGCGAAACGCATCGGCGCATCGGGGTGGATCATTCGCATCGGATAGCGAGGCTGGCTGTCTTCAGGATCGAATCCCCGCATCGCGTCCTGGAACTGACGGAAGGATTCGTCACCACCCATCGAATAACCGAAGCCTCCGTCCGGAGTCCGCCACATGATGGTCGGCTCGTCTCCGGTGATGAGGCTGACGGTTTTCCGTTCCTTCCCCCGGCGGAACTCGACCGCAATCGTGTCATTGGGGTCGAGGCGCGCGGCGAGCTCGGTGAGGCGCAAGCCAGGCGCCGAATCATCGTTGTTCGCCCGGGCCTGACCGTCGAGCAAGGAGGAGCCGGCCAGCTTCGTGATCACGTCACCCGAGCGAAGGCCGGCCTTGGCCGCCGGCCCGTTGGGCGTGACCGAGCTGACCAGCGCACCAATCGAATCGGTATCGCGAGCGCGCAGGTTGACCGAGATCCCCAAGCGGGCACGCCGGCTGGTGAGGACCTGAAATACCGGCCGGACGTCTCCCTCGACCCGGATGACGCCGGGGGGAATCACTTTGGGTTGAGCAGGGGTATCCTGCGCGACGACAGCCGGAGAAATCAGAAGGCAGGTTGCCAGGGAAATCAGGGTGCTCCGCATTGCTTCAGCCATCGCCACCGATCAGAGGCCCACGTTCGAGGCGCGAGTCACGTGGACGTCCATGAGAGCGTCGAGCAGGCCGATCCGTTCGCGGTAGAGGTTCAGCAGGGCGGTATCCCGCTCCCGGGCGCGAAGCAACTGCGCCATCTCGAGTTGCCGATCGATGCGGGCGATCTGGTCCTCCAGAGCTCCGGCCATGCCGTCGGTATGGCCGTCCGTAATGCGGCCATCGGAGTTAAACGACTCGAGGAGCTGCTCCAGTTGCCCTGACCGAGCCATGGCGTCGGAGAGGGCCGGGGAAAGCGTCTTCGAGGAAGCCGAGGCTCCGTGAAGCAGCAGCATCAAGGCGAGTCCTGCGGCAATGGCGAGTCCGCCGGTCGCCAGACGCCCAGTCCGGACCTGGCGTTCGGCCCGGAGCCGAGCTTCCACCGCCGACCAGGAATCGCGGGAGGGTTTAAGAGTCGGCAGTGCCTTGAGGCGCGCTACCCTCTGCTCCAGGCGATCAGCCTCGCGGCGACATGCTTCGCACTCCGAGAGATGCTTCTCGGCCTCGGCCTGGCCGGGTTCGCGACCGGGCTCCCGCAGCCGAACCAGGGTATCGACGTCAATGTGCGTCATACCAGCGTCTCCTCCCCGAGCCAGCGGCGGAGGCGAGTATGCGCGCGCGCCAATTGCGATTTCGAAAAGCTTGCTGTCCTGCCCATCATCCCAGCGATTTCCTCGTGGGTGTATCCCTCGACATCGTGCAGCCACACCACCGCTCGTGAGGTTTCGGGCAAGCGCTCCAATGCCGCTTCGAGATCCATGCGCAAGCCGTGGTCGGAGCGGGGGCCCTGATGAGCCTCGTCTTCCAGCTCATCGGTGTCCCGATACTTGTTCCGCCGGAGCCGCATCAGCGCCTTGCTCGCGGCAACCGTGCGAATCCAACCCCAGAGACTCCCTTCGCCCCGGTACTGCCGCAGGTTCCGGCAGACCTCGAAGAAGGTTTCCTGCATCACGTCCTCGGCGTCTTCCGAGGTGCGGCAGATCCGCCGGGCCAGGTTGTAGACTGGCGTCTCGAAGGCGCGATAGAGCTCCTCCAGCGCGGCGACATCGCCGGCCCGGGCTTGAGCCAGGACTGCTTCTGCGTTGGGGAGTGGGATGGCATCGGCCATGGTGCCGATAAAGATGCGGGAATCGGGCCTACAGTTGCAGGGAGGGAGGGCCCGAAGATCGGTCCTTCCCTGGTATCAAAGCAACAACGGAGGCTAGAGTCGGCAAAGAACTCTAACCTCCTCTGCTACAACTATTTACCTACTAGATCTGACCGCAGCCGGCAGCCTTCAACACATTCAGCCGACCGGCACCGAATATCCGGGCAGGCCCAATGTTGTCGGTGTTGCCGAGAATGCACTCCTCGACCTGGATCGGCTTGACCGGACCAGGAAATTGGGACTCGACCACCGCCGCTGCTGCCGAGACGTGGGGCGCTGCTTCGCTGGTGCCCGCCGCGATGAGGTAGCTGCTCTTGCTGCACTCGAAAGGCAGCGTCAGCTGGAAGTGGCTGCAGGGACCTAAGACGAGATCAAACTGGTTCCCGCCGGGGAGGAAGTCACCCCCAGGCGCGAACAGATCCACGCCGGAGCTGCCGAAGTTGGAGTAGCTCGCCAGCATGTCAAAATTCTGCTGGTTGAACGGGGCGGTGGCTCCCACGCTGATGACGCCCTTTATCTGCGCGGGGATGGCAATCATGTTGCCGTCGTCATTGAAATTGGCCCCCTCGTTCCCCGCCGAGGCCACGACCACGACGCCCTTATCGCGAGCGAAGGCCACGGCGCGAGCAAGGACGGAGCGCAGTCCCTCGACCCCTGGAACGGATTTGTCGATGTAGAGCCCGAGGCTCATGTTGATCACGCCCGCTCCACTTTGGGCGGCGAGCACGATGCCGGTGATGATGTCTCCGAAGCTGCCAGAGCCGGTCACCCGCAGCACCTTGATGGAGCAGAGCCGGGCGTCGGGTGCAACGGACGCTACGCCGATGCCGTTGGTCGCGATGAATCCCGCGGAGAGCGTCCCGTGGGAGTTGTAGTCCAGGGGATCGAGGTCACCCGGGAAGACTGGCGTTGTGATCACGGAAGTCATCAGGTCGACCCGGCCGACGATGTCGATATGCTCTGGATCGATGCCGGTGTCGAGCACGCAGACGGTCCGCCCAGACCCGCCGTTAGAAGCTCCCCAGGCCTGATCGGCCTGGACCTGGCGAATATTCCACTGGAACGGGAAGAATGCCGCGTCGCTCTGATCAGTCCCTGAGGCGACCGGATTCGGGAGCGAGGACAGCCGGAGATTGGCGTCCTGGGGAGCCGGGATCCATTGCAGGATCAGATCGCGATCGACCCGGGAGACACCAGTGGTCTTGCTCAGAGAGACAGCCGCCGCGTCGGTCAGACCGGTAACCTCCGCCGCGCCGATCATCTTCTGGCGCCGGACCACGGTGCCGCCGAGTGCCTGCACCGACCTCGCGAAGGAAGCGGGCTCCGAAGTCTTGAAGGTTACGACGTGGCGATCACTGGGAGTAACTGAGGCGGGGAGTTGCGGTACACGAACACGAGACGTCGTTTCACTGCTAGGGATCATGGACTCATCGACGCAGGCGGCGCCAATGAGTACGGTCGCCGCTGCAAGCGCGGGACGCACAGAAAGTCGCGAGAACATGGGGCCTTTGTGGTGGGAGATGCGACAACTTGCCGGGCATAGGAAAACCCGTCAAGAGCGGCATTCACGCCGCAGCGAGTATGGTATGGGAGTTATACTGGTTGCATGACTGCGACACGCCCGCCCCAGGCTTCGATGCCCGCACCCCACCTGTGGCTCCATCACCTCCAGGATGAGGCCGACGCGGCATTTCTGTATCGGGAGCTGGCCAAGGCAGAGCAGGATCCGCGGAGAGCCGCCCTCTACGATGGACTAGCCACCGTCGAGGACCGACACGTAGCGGTTTGGCACAAACTGCTGGAAGACCACGGCCACCCAATCCCCTCCATTCGACCCTCGCGCCGGGCCCGGGTGATGAGTTGGGCGGCTCGGCGGTTTGGACCAGGGTTCCTTCTCCCGATGCTGCTCGAGGAAGAGGGCCGGGAGGTAAAAAGCTACCTCCGACTCTCGCATCAGAGCGCCGAGGAGGATGCCCGCAGTGCAGCGCTGCGCCTGGCCCGTGAGTCGGCGGAGCATGCGGGATCGCTGGCCGGGCTGAGCGGAGCCGCGGGAGAGCCTTGGCACAAGACCGGGGCGGGCGGCCTGCTCCGCAATCTGGTCTACGGCTTCAACGATGGCCTGACCGCCAACTTTGGCCTCGTCGCTGGAATGCTGGGCGCACAGGGGAACCTCAACATCTCGGGACATGCGGTCGTGGTTGCGGGGATCGCAGGGATGGTGGCGGATGCGCTCTCGATGGGTGCCTCCGGATACCTCGCCGCCAAGAGCGAGCGGGAGGTGTTCGAGCACGAGATCGCGATGGAGCGGGAGGAGATCCGCCTGATGCCCGAGCTGGAGCAGGAGGAGCTGACCCTGCTCTATCAGGCGAAGGGAGTCCCGGAGGAGCAAGCGAAGGAAATGGCCGCCCAGCTCATGCTGGACCCCGAGCGCGCACTCGAGGAGCAGGTCCGGGAAGAGCTGAAGATCGGTGAGGCTAATTCCACACCGTTGCGCGAGGGGTGGATCACCGGAGTCTCGACCGCCTTCGGCGCCTTCATCCCGGTAGCACCGTTTCTCGTGAGCACCGGCCCGGGTGCCATCTGGACCTCACTCGCGGTATCCATGACGGCTCACTTCGGGGTAGGCGCCGCTCGCAGCTTCTTCACCGGCCGGGGAGTCATCCGCAGCGGCTTGGACATGTTCGTGGTGGGGTTGGGTGTGGCCGGAGTGGGATACCTGGTGGGGGAGTGGATTACGAAGCTGCTGTAACCTCACCCCCTGTCTTAGACCCTACGGCTGCAGAAACTTCTGCCCTATCGTAGTTCCCGCCGAGATGAAAGTCTCGTCGCTATTGATCAGGATGGCGACGACCAGGCGCTCCTTGGGACACAGCAGCAGGTGCGCGGTGCCTCCCATGCTCCCGCCGGTGTGGCTGATCCATTCCCGCCCGTCCGTGGTTCGCAACGTCCCCCAGCCCACGCCGTAATCGGTTGCCTTCCCGTCCGAGGTGCGCTGCGGGGTCCAGAGCATCTTCACGGTAGCGGGCTTGAGGAGGGTACCCTCGAGCATCACCTCTCCAAACTGGGCGAGATCCTCGGTGGTTGAGAGGAAGCCGCCTCCAGCCCACTTGTAACTGTTATCCACGTATCGCGCGTTCAGCATCCCGCCGTTGGAATCGGGCCGCTCGTAGAACCGGGCTCGGAACGGAATGAGGCTGTCGGGAAACTCCGCCACGGTGTGGGTCATCCCGGCTGGGCCGAAAACCCGGTTGGACATGAAGGTGAGAAATGGTTGGCCGCTGGCCCCCTCGATGACCGCGGCGATCAGATTCCACCCATAGGACGAGTAGGAGTACTTGGTGCCCGGCTGGAAGAGGAGCGTATCGTCCTGAAAAATCTTGAGGCCCTCGAGCACCGTCGCATAGTGCTTCTGGTTCTCGAACTCGCCCTCCTTGTAGTGCCGAATCCCCGCGAGGTGACCCGCCAGTTGACGGGTGGTAATGGGCCACGGTTTCTGGGGGAACGAAGGCACGTATTTCTGGATTGGCGCGTCGAGGTCGAGCTTGTGCTCCTCCACCAACAGGCCCAGAGCGGCAGAAGTGAGCGGCTTCGAAACACTGCCGACCCGGAAGCGGGTAAGCGGCGTCGCCGGAACCTGCTGCTCCAGATCAGCCATGCCGAAGCCTTCGCTCCAGATAACATGGCCATCCTTGACGACGGTGATCGAGGCTCCAGGTGCGCCGAGGACGCGCATCGTGTCGCGAATGAACTGCCGGGTCCACTCGATTGCCTTCTCATAGCGGA
>Ga0207712_10002978_pt1 | contig 10810 bp, 10 predicted proteins | sample KBSS44metaG_FD_184402 | JGI IMG/M metagenome (GOLD analysis project Ga0207712, IMG submission 184402) | Switchgrass rhizosphere microbial communities from Kellogg Biological Station, Michigan, USA - KBS S4-4 metaG (SPAdes) (version 2) | ecosystem: Host-associated > Plants > Roots > Rhizosphere... | reverse complement strand
TTTCAAGCGAACCATTCGGATACATCCGGTATCCGTTCGCTCCGCGCTTTGGGCGCGGCAACACGCCCTTGCGCTCATAGTGCCGCAAAGTGTCCGTACTTACCTGTGCCTGGGTGGCTAATTCACCAGCCAGCCAATGATCCCGATCCGCCAGGTCATCTCCCATGATCCGAAGTCTACAGTATGGAACCGATTCCAATGTCAAGCAATATTATTGCTTTGCCGACAAAGCTGCAGCCCTTGCGGATTCTGGACCAAATTAGCGATCTGAAATTCGAAACCCGAAACTTCCGATTACCCACAGGTCCCTCGGGACGTGGGTCGATAGTCTTTGCTTACAACATCCACGGACCGGCCTCGACCTCGAGATAGTTATCGGCTGCGCGACTAAAGGTGCCCTCGGTCGTTGTAGACTGCCGAATGATGTTCTTGTTCGGGTCAGTGGCCTTTAGCTTGCGGTCCGGATCGTGTTCCGTGTCGAAGAGGCCGATGAATTCGCTCGTTTCCGAAAACTTATTACCGGGGATGCCTCCCGCATATTGCATTCTCGATCCTCCCGCCCACGGATCAATGTAGAGAAACTGCGTGTTGGCAGCGTTCGCCCCCACGATCAGAACTGAATGCCCGCCGGCAAAATATGCGATGAGGCGCCCGTTGACTGGCTTCATCCCTATCGGAGAGTCGAGCACGCCTACCCGAACCGGTTTGTGGTTTCGCAGCATCGCTCCGATATGCGTCTGTATGCTTACTATCTTTGTCGGTTTGTACTTAACCTGATTTCGCGCCGTGATCTCGCCATAGATCGGCTCGTGGTACGGATGGTCGTATTCTACTTTTCCCATGAATCCGAATACTTCCTCACCGCGGTATTTGGCTACTATTCCGCACGCCATATTTCCAAATACCGCGTGCGTATTGCTCGGCCCGTTTTGATCGAAGGGGTTATCGTTGTTGTTGTGCAGCATCCGCTGAAGACCATGGATCTTAAGCGGGTCCGACCCTTGACAGACTTCTGCGATCAGATCGACCTCCATGTCCGTATGATTTTCAAACTTGCCGACAACCACCGTGATCGGCCCTGCAATTATTTTTCCTGAATCATCTTTGGCCCACACATGCGCGGTTCCCGCACCCTTTGCCGTGAGTTTTATTCGGACCGGCTTGGCCAGTGGCGACCCGAGGATGCCCGGAACTACCGTCGACAGATTTGATGATTCCAGTAAGGAAAACACCTCGAGCGGCTCAACGATGATTGCTAATTCAATTTCCTGACTTAGCCCAATTCCGATCTTTTCTTCCCCGCCAGTGCCGTTAACGAATAGGCGATATCCCGCCGGAGTTACCGGCCAGGTTTGAAGTTGGCTGTCCGAGTGGAAAAGTTTTCGATCATCTGGAACTTGAAAAAAACCCATTTTCTTTTTCCTGCGGCCTTGCGGCCCCTCCGCCCCTTTTAAGCAATATTGGAGAAAATGCTTCGAAATATTTTGCTAGATGGTTCATCGTAAAACGGAGGGATAGTCTTCCCGGTACCGCTACCTCCTAAAGTGTTAGTTGACAAACTTCCACGAGCTGTATTAACCTCCTAAATGCTTAGGAGTAAAATTTATGTCGATCAAGAAAAGTGATCAATTGACGCCGCTGGAATTAGAGGTGATGGACGTCCTTTGGGAGACAGGCCCGGCAAATGTCCAGACGGTGCAAAACGGACTAAAGCGCAAATTAGCGTACACGACGGTGCAAACGATGCTGAATATTCTGCACCGAAAGAAGAAGGTCAAGCGAATCCTGAAAGACCGCGCTTATTTTTACCGTCCGGTTGTGAGCCGCGGGCAGATCGTCAAGAATTCGGTCAACGACATGATCGATAAATTGTTTGGCGGCTCTGCCGAAGAGCTGGTAATGAACCTTGTCGAAACCAAGCACATCACGCCGGAGAAACTGGCAAGCCTGCACGCACTCATAACCGCGCACGAGGAGGAGACCAATGGAAACGATCGGTAATTGGTTCATGTTCCTGCTTGTAAATTCAATCTGGCAGATCACAACGGTGGTGCTTCTTTCCCTGCTCTGCGACCGGCTTCTGCGAAACATGGCGGCACGCGTTCGGCACATCCTGTGGGTTTTGGCGTTGATCCTGGCGGTCGCTTTGCCAGTTTTCAGCGGCATCGACTTCAAATCCGTAAGCGATACTGGAAATGAGGCTCTTTCGCCGACCGATCTTCAAAACTTTACTTTCGACACGGCGAGCCCACCCGTGTTGAGTAGCGACCCGCAGAAGCCCGGAACGATCCCGATGAGCGAAACACTCGTCCTGGGCCTGTTCACGTCGTATTTGCTTCTGATCTCCATAAGGCTGTTCAAGCTGGTAAATGCCTTTCGGCAAATGCTCGTGATCCGTCGAAGCGCCTTTCCGGGACGGTGGAGTGAATCGCACGCCACGATCATCGACGACTGCAAAAGGGCCTGCGGCGTTACGACTGTAGAAGTTCTCTGCTCGGCGATTGTCCAGTCACCTATAACGCTCGGAGCCCTTCGACCGCGGATCATTCTGCCCGAAGCGCTCCTGGGAGAAACTGATCAAAATATCCTGATCTCGGCGGTCAGCCACGAACTAGATCACGTCCGAAGGCATGATTACCTCTTGAATTTGTTGTACGAACTCATTTGTCTTCCGATATCCTTTCACCCTGCAGCGACGCTGGTGAAGCGCCGGATCAAAGAAACCCGCGAACTGATCTGCGATGAGCATGTGACCGACACTATTGTCGAGCCTGTAGTCTACGCCCGTTCGCTCGTTTCAATAGCCGGTTTGGCAATGGATTTGGGTCGCGGGTCGAATATCACCATCGGCATCCTGGATGACGGTGCATTGGAGAAACGTGTTATGCAAATTCTAAATAGATCTAACGTCAATTCTTTCCGCAAAGGCCTTCTGCTGGCGTCGGCAACACTGGTTTTTGCGCTTGCCATTATCGCGACCCTGTCATTTGCGCTGACGCCGGTTGTCGCTCAAAAAACCGATAACGCGGATATTGAGGCAAAGAAAAAGGCAGAGCGCGAAGCAATGCTTCTCAAAGAAACCCTTGAAAAGGTGGTAGCCGAAGGCAAAACGAACCGTTCCGACGAGGCTAAAGACCCGACGCTCGAAGAATTGGCAGTTCGCATGCAACTCGAGAACCGCAGGGCTGAGCTCGAAGCATCGCTACTGAATTCGGTTGACCTTACAAAGCCGGTTAATATAACGATGGCACAGGCCATAAATATCGCCGTTGGCGAAGTGCCTGGAACCGTTTTGGAATCTACGCTTGTGTTTGAAAAAAACGGCGGCGAAACCGAGGACCCATTCTACGTGATCAAGATAGCCGTCAATCAGGACGGTCGCAAAACCTCAAAGCGCATCATAGTCAGCGGCATAGATGGAAGCATTGGCGGTCCGCATAATAATTAAACCGAAAATAGATCGGGAGACCGTGCACATCTCCCCGTTCGATCCGGGAAAACGAAGGTTGAATGTTGTAAATTAAATTTATGATCAGGCCTCGCGAAACGATCATTTTCATATTAACGATCGCCGTTTTTGGGGCATCCGTTTCATTCGGACAGTCTTCTCATCCGCTCGTCCGCGATATTCGCAAATACGACGATGGAAAGGTCTTTGAGTTCCACGTAGATGACGAGCAGCAAAAACGTGACGAACAGATCGGGATCGTTCGCGATTTTTTGTGGAACCACTGGATCAAGAAACGCCGTGGCTTTGTACAGGTCAGGTTCTGGTCAGCGGGAGGCGATCCGGCAAATTACGATCTTTACGTCGAACCCGTCAAAGCGGGCAATTGGCGGGTAATCGCCGACTATGAACGCCAATGCTGCATTGAGCAGGTCCGGCGGAAACTAGCGAAAGGGATACATTTCAACACCGGAACGCTGTATTACGCGACACTTGAACGCAGGACCAGGCTTCCGGGTGCCGGATCTATCGGCCAATTCGTCGAGTCGGGGAATCGAACATTGTACGGAAAGCCGATTAGAGATGGAGCGAAACGCACGGGTGAAAATTTTGTCCTGCTATTTAGAAAGGAAGCCCGTGGAACTCCGGATTGGATGCTATGAAGAAGTGAAGAGTCAATTCTGTTTTTTGGCTGATCCAGTAGCAAAGGCCGTCACCTGCACGTCGTAATCGACACGCCACCGACCATTTTGTTGGCTTCCTGGCTAATTTCGGACGGTTCCTTTTTGAGGCCGTTCTCTTTGAATTCACCCGAGGCCGCTTCGACGCTGCTTGATGCGCAATAAAAAGGCCGACCGTCTCCCACACCGGTCGGCCTCGGCTCCCGAAGGAGCTCATCGCAGCCGGGGAGGCCGCGATTTACCAATTTCGCAGTCCGGATTCTACAACAGGTCAGTTTACTTTGGCAAGACCTTTTACTAAGTATTGTGCGACAAATCACTTTTGCGGCAGGTATCGCAAAAAGGGCGTCGCCGTCCGTCTAATAAAAAGAAAGGCCTGTCGCATGCAGGCAACAAGCCTTATATCATCTTTATTTCTACTCTTTATCGAGTCAAGAGCATTGCGCCGACGAGACTCTCATGAGTGTTCTTGTTGATCGTAATTCCTAAAGCTACTTTCCACGTCGGATTTTACAAGAGGCGACCCACAAGCTGGAAACAAACATCATTTGCTTCCTTTTTTACCAAAACGCGTTCAGTGTCATTATAGTAGCCGAATCGTACACACGTGTCAATACTTTTTTTCGGCCAGGTAAGAATTTAATCTTCAATTTCTCACAGTATTTTCAATCGAAACATACCGCGCATGGTTCACAATCATGAAAGCCTTAGGAAAGAATTTGCGGGAAATGTCTTAAATCCTATAGGCGAGATTCAAGTGGAACATGCAGAAGCCCGCACCCCGAATCTCTGACCTGCCGGACCTTTACAATTGTTTAAGCGGCAGGCCATGAAAAGTGAGGAATTTCTCTTTACCTTTCATTGATAAAACGATAGAATTTCGGTCTAGTACAAGCAACCAGGCCCGGGAGGTACTCATCATAGCCACCGAAGAAGTATTAAAATCCAGCAGGTTCAAGGGAGTTAAGATGGACTCAAATACGGCGGCGATCGAAGCCGAGATCGCTTTTGGATTTGAAGAGGCTGGGGAACTGCCTCTATTTCAATCTCCAGCAACTAAGGTTTTGCCGGCGAAGCCCGCTCCTGTCTTTGACGAAACGGCCACCGATATCGACCTGTGCCGATTGGCTGCCGACGGTAGCCTTGGTGCGTTCGAGATGATATACCAGCGATATCATAGGCGTACCTACAGCCTTACACTGAGAATGACCGGCAGCCAGACGGAGGCGGAGGATCTGACGCAGGAAGTTTTCATCCAGCTTTTCCGTAAGGTCGGCAGCTTTCGCGGCGATTCTGCGTTTTCGACTTGGCTCCATCGCCTGACCATCAATCAGGTGCTGATGCATTTTCGTCGGCGGAGTGTAAAAAACGAAAAGACTTCAGAATCGGGCGACATGCCTGAACAAACTGTTCACGGCACGGCTAATCCAAATAGGATGCCGGTCGTGGATCGGATCGCACTCAAAAAGGCGATCGCCGAGCTCCCGACAGGATACAAGAACGTCTTCGTATTGCACGACGTTGAGGGCTTTGAGCACGAGGAAGTGGCTCGTATGCTCGGCATTTCGGTCGGCACGTCGAAATCGCAGCTTCACAAGGCCCGGCTAAAGCTACGCGGCCTTCTTGTAAAGACTAATGGCTAACAATTGATTTCTAGCCCACGACATTTCAACCAACAACTGAATTCCCCAGCGGTTTGTGTCGTGAAACCGTGCGTCGTCGTGGCAGTTTCGCTCGTCGGTCAGCAGGAAAACTTGTGCTGCGAGGCAACTTATTGCTACCCTAACTAATCTATGTAAGCAGTGTACGAGGCCGCGGATCATCGGCCGGTGGAATGGGCTAAGAAAGGCAATGGGTTTGAAGTGTTACCCCCAGGGAGTGGATTGCAAAAAGCCTTTCGACGGGTACGTTGGTAGGTTTTGTTCGTTATTCCTCGCCGGCACGGACTCCCTAACCTGAGATCGACCTTGATAGGTATGAATTGCGAAGATTGCAGCCAGCTTTTGAGTGCCTTTATGGACAGCGACCTTGAGGAAACCAAAGCGTCCGAAGTCCGGGCACATCTTGCCGTCTGCATGGATTGCGCCGCCGTATGTGAAGATTTTGCTGCTATCGTAGACGCTTCACACTTGGACGAAACAGCGGATCTTCTTCCACCGAATTCTCAGGCTTTGTGGTGCCGGATCAATAATCTGATCGAGAGCGAGATCAGACCGGAGGCACCGGCAGTCGAACCTCCCAAGAGGCGGCTTTGGCAACTTTCTTTCTCGCAGATGGCGGCGGGCTTCGTTGGGATCGCCGTTATCAGCTCGCTGCTGACAATTGTGGGGATCAAGAATTATACGCAGCCGGCAGCGGACGATTTCACAACGCGGTCAGCCAGCACGCAGACGACGTTTGAAAAGATCGCCGGCAAGCTAGGGCTGATGGAGACCCCGCAGCAGGCTCGCGAACGGCGGATCCGTCAACAACAGGCAGCCATCGCATATTGGAACGATCGCGTCCAGTCGCGGCGTGAGCAGTGGGACAAGAATATGCGCGATGCGTTTGACCGCAACCTGAGCACGATCGATCAGGCCGTTAACGAATACACGCTGATCCTTCAAAAAGATCCTCAGGACGACCTGTCAGGGGAAATGCTTGATTCGGCGATGACGGAAAAGATGAATTTGCTACGGGAGTTTTCGGACTTATAATATCTGGTTTTACGACTACCTGCTAAGAAGCGGGCCCTCTCAAAAACGAAGTGAGGGGATCAAATGGATTAGGTTTTTTGGCAATGATCTGCAAGCCCTATTGGGGACGAAACAAAGTGTCAGCCACTAAGACTACGATTCTTCTTTTGTTGAGCGTAGTTTTTTTCTTTGGACTGGCAGTTGAGACTGCTTCAGCGCAGAAGAGATTTTCGCGCAATTTTGACGCTAGCCGAAACGTGCGGCTTACTTTGACGAACCGTTCCGGGACGGTGATCGTCGAAGGGTGGAACCGCAATCAGATCAATATCACTGCCTCCATGGAATCCCCAACTGCGAACATTCAGCCTGAGGAGATCAACGGGACGATTTATGTCAACCTGATCCGCGACAATCAGGGACGCGGTGAAGTAGGAAATGTGAACTTCCAGATCCGCGTGCCATTCAATGCGATGGTCGATATCGAGACCAAGATCGGGAATCTCAGTGTCAGCAACGTAAGCGGTGGATTGGTCAGGGCACACATTTCGCTCGAAGGTGATATAACGCTTACAAATATCGGAGCCAGTAGCGTCGCAGCTGAGAACGTAACTGGCGACATATTTTTTGACGGCGAGATACAGGACGGGGGCAATTACAGATTCTCGTCGATGAAGGGTAACATCAATATTCGGATCCCGTTCAATTCCTCATTCAAACTCGTCGCGACCGCCCCATCCACCCGTGACATCTCGCTTGGATCGTTCACTAACACCAGCCTGAATTACGTCGGTGACGGGCGTCGCGTTATAGGCAGGTTTGGTGAAGGCAGCGCCACTCTTAGCGTGACCAACCAACGTGGGAGCATCGCATTCATCCGCCGGTGAATGAATGAAAGTTTGACGATTCTTCACCCGAAGAACTAAGATTAAGTCGGCCTCTCCTTTTCATCAGCAAAATGAAAACTCTAAACCTTGTCAGAATCGCTCTTGTCGTGTTGATGCTGAGCCTCGGAACGTTTGTCGCCCTCGGCCAGCCTCAATTATTGAAGCGTACGACCTTCAAAACCGACAAAGTCGACTTTGGAGCCGGTGGAACCATCGAGATCAAAGGGTCTCCCGTGGGCTCGATCCGCGTTGAAGGCGGATCGAAGAATGAGATCGAGATTTCAGCCGAGGTCGAGGTACAAGCCGCTACGGAAGGCGACCTCGCAAAACTGGCGGACGTGACCGGATATGTCCTTGACGAATCGGCGAGCCGTGCCTCGATAACGAGCATCGGTTTGAACGACAAGAAAACTCTGCCGAAAGCGCTAAAGAAACTGCCAAAAAATCTTATCGGACTTCCCTACAAGATCGATTATGTAATAAAGGTGCCGCGTTACTGCGATCTGCAGATAGACGGCGGTAGGGGCGATCTGTCCGTCACGGGCGTCGAGGGCGCCATTCACATAAATTATCTGTCGACTGAGGCAAAAATTTTGTTGATCGGCGGCGGGCTAAACGGAACATTCGGTACGGGAACGGTCGATATAAAAATGCCGAACCGGAGTTGGCGCGGAAATGCGATCGATGTAGCTCTTTCGTCCGGCACAATGTCGGTACATCTGCCAGTAAATCTGAGTGCGGAACTAGATGCTACGATCGTCAAAACGGGTTCCATAGAAAACGGCCTTGACGGTCTGAAGCCGCGCGCCCATAAAGTGCCCTTTACAGACAAATTGATATCGGCGAACGCAGGTAGCGGCGGTGTGTCGATGAAATTCACTGTAGGCAGCGGGACACTTAAGCTGATAAAGCTCGCGAAGGAATAGAATCCGCGAAACTTATGACAATTAAATCCGATATTTGGCTGCGGCGAATGGCTGATGAGCAAGGTATGATCACGCCGTTTCTGCCGGAGCTTGTACGGGAATCGAATGGCAACCGAATCATATCTGCGGGTGCATCCAGCTACGGCTACGATATGAGACTGGCCGATGACGGGTTTCGAATTTTTTCGTCGGTCCACGCGAAGGAGATCGATCCGAAACGCTTTGACGAGCAATATTCGCTGATCGAGCCCGAGCTTCACGACGCGGAAGACGGGGCGAAATATTACCTTCTACCCCCGCATCATTATGGGTTAGGCGTAACCGTCGAGACGTTCAAAATGCCACGTAATGTGACGGGTGTCGCCCTTGGGAAATCGACCTATGCTCGGGCAGGATTGTTGGTTAACACGACACCGCTCGAAGCCGGCTGGACCGGACGATTGGTGGTCGAGATCGCAAATCTCGCGAACCTCCCGCTACGTGTTTACGTCAACGAAGGGATCGGACAGATCCTGTTTTTCGAATCCGACGAGGACTGCGCCGTGTCATACTCCGACCGCGGCGGAAAGTACCAAGGTCAAACGGGCCTGACGTTCGCGAAGGTTTGATTTTCTGAGGGCTTCACCGCCCGGGCCGCCCTTCAAAATCTCCCTCGCTTGAACTGCTCATTTGGTTATGGCGATGCTCGCTTTCACATACGGACGATTCTCCGTAATGCCATTCGCAGCCGGGAAATTGTGCCAATAGTTAAAGGCGGTCTTCATATGAACTTTGTCTTTTGCCGCAAGGCCGGCCAAAAAGATAAGAACGCACGCTGCTGCCATGTCTGCCGCGGCTTCCTCGGTTACACTTTCAAAGTGAAACGTATTCTTGGCGGCCTTTTGCAAGCCGATGCCCAATCGTTTCAATAACGATCCATTTTCCAGGTCCTGAATGGTCACCTGCGAAAATCGCTCGAGTATGGCAATGATCGAAGCCACGGTCCCGGCGGGTTTCCCGGACATGATGCCATGCCCATAGATTTCCTTTACAATCCGATCAGGCAGATCCTTCGGGAAGTCCGACCAACTTAGCATCCGGAGCAATTTTTGCGCAGGCGTGAGGATCGGTACGGGCCGCTCAAATCTTTGTGAACTCGCCTTCAAAATTCGGGCGTTTGCTCTGTTTTGGGCGAGCACGTCTGCCGGAGTTTTGCGTGGCAGTGGTTGCTTAAAAGTATGTCCATTTGCTCCGGTAATGCGACTGAGGACGTCGCCCGCAGTAGGATCCTCTACTGGAATTCTGGGAACCGTTCCACGCCACTCACTCAGTAAATCTATCGACAATGGATATGAAGGGGACCCGAGCAGCGAGGCGAGTTTTTTTGCGAGGGTTTTTGTGTCGGTAAAAGGGATGGAATTTATCCACGCAAGTTCAGGATGCTCTGGTTTGAATGGAAAAACGATCTCGCCGATCTTTTGATGGCCGGAATTTGGGCCTACAAGGCCGGGATAAAGTAAGAGACTGTCTTTCTCGCCCGTAAAGTCGTCGGTAACTTCCAAGGTTATCCTGGCAAATGCCGACTGAATAAACGGGCTGGCAATTTTGAACTCTCCATTATCATTGCCTAGGCTGTTGCTAAGAAAAGTCGAAACACCCATGGGATCGGTCATCGTTAGGGTAACGCTGATCTTTCGCGCGGGATACTTGCTTCCCCAAGGCCCAGGTTGGTAAACGACTTTGCCACTCACGTCGATCGTCGGCGCCACTATCTGTATGGTCGGAGTATTCGTTTGTACCATGGCTTCCTCCAATGTTGCCTATATTCTCAAATTCATGTCGCAAGCTGAGAAGGTTCGGGCAGTCACGTAAGGGGCCCCAATCAAGTTAACAACGCCTTCCTTCCCTATCTGAAATTCCCGATTTCGCATGTTAGGCCCGCTCAAAATCACCTTTCATCTCGATAAGACGCGGCCGACAAAATGTTTCATATTCAAATAGACCAAATAAACAGGGCCGCCCTGTCTTGGACGGCCCACTTAACCTCTTTGAAGAATCCAGATTCTATCAAAATCTCATTAATGTTCTTGTTGTTTTATTTGCTTGCAGGAGTTCTTCGTCTGCTATTCTCCGTCCCACGAGGCACTTCCCTTTTCAAAAGAAAAATAAAGCTGCTGACAAGGCGTGGTGTCGCCTGGCAGAAACGTGATTGACGCAT
>Ga0207712_10002974_pt1 | contig 10825 bp, 8 predicted proteins | sample KBSS44metaG_FD_184402 | JGI IMG/M metagenome (GOLD analysis project Ga0207712, IMG submission 184402) | Switchgrass rhizosphere microbial communities from Kellogg Biological Station, Michigan, USA - KBS S4-4 metaG (SPAdes) (version 2) | ecosystem: Host-associated > Plants > Roots > Rhizosphere >... | reverse complement strand
GATACCCGCGAAGTTGCCAGCGGTGCTCGACAAGGCGCTCGCTAAAGATCCACGCAATCGCTTCCAAAAGATCTCGCATTTCGCCAACGACTTGCGTGAGATCATTCGCGAGCTTGGCAGTGATTCACTACCGGGTCTCGATGAAAGCGCGACGCCCGTTGCTCCGAAACATCTCAAACAGGAAAGCCCGGTTGCACGTGCATTGCGCTGGTTGACGAGGAGCAAGAGCGGCGAGAGCTCGTCGAGCCAGAGATCGGGCGGTGAGTCGCAACCGAGCCCGTTAACAAGCCTCGCTGATCGCGAGCGAAAGAGTGTCGCGATTCTCCCGTTCAAGAATGTCGGAAACGATCGCGAGATCGATTTTTACCAGTTCTCGCTTGCCGATGCGGTGATCACGGAGCTCGCGCGCGTGAGATCGTTGGTCGTGCGGCCGTCGTCGGTCATCGTTAAGTATCAGAACAAGGCTGTTGATGCTGCCGAAGCCGGACGTGAGCTCGCCGTCGACGCAATCCTTACTGCAACATTTCTACGCGCCGGCGACCGTTTACGGGTGACGGCGCAACTGCTCGACGTGCGAACAAGCGAGATACTTTGGAGTGAACGAATCGACGCCGACGCCAGTGACATCATCGGCGTACAGGACACGATCGTGCAGCGCATCGTCGAAGGACTGCGACTCGAGTTGAGTCCGGATGAGAAAGTTGAGCTTGCGCGAAAGACAACTGCCGATGCCGCCGCTTCGGAAGAATACCTGCGTGGTCGCGACTGTCTCGCGTCGTTTATTTATCACACGATCGAGCGTGAGCATCTCGATTCGGCGATCGAACACTTCCGGCGCGCGATCGAGATCGATCCAAACTTCGCGCTCGCTTACTCCGCCATCGGAAGTTGCTACGTCAATCGCGTCTTGAAAGGTTTGGGCCAGGCCGGCGATCACGAGAAAGCCAAGAATGCCTTTCGAAAAGCGTTGACGCTCGATCCGCGACTGCTCGAGGCGCGCATGCACATGGTGTTCATCTATCTCACCGGTGGGCAGAAGCAAAAGGCGCGCGAGGCAGTTGACGCGCTGCGTAACGAGTATCCGAACGATCCGGGTGTCCAGTTTGTGCGTGGCGTGGTTGCGCGACTCGACGGCGATTACGAAAAGGCGCTGCGCAGTTTCGATCGCATGGTGCGGCTGAATCCGGGCGAAAAGGTGCTGGCGAGTTACAATCGCGCGCGCATCTTCGTGTATCAACGCGAATATGAAGAAGCGATGCGCGAGCTCGATCAAGGTGAGGCGATCGAGCCCGAACATCCGCTGATCAAAGTTTTCCGTGCTCGCGTTCTTTACTACAAGGGCGAAGTTGAGGAAGCCATCAAGATCCTTCAGCAGGTGTTGCAACGACATCCGCAGATCGACGGTGTGCGACCGATCCTCGCGATTGCGCTGAGCGCGCAGGGACAACACACTAAGGCAAACGAGCAACTGACGCCGAAAGTCAGGCAGGTTGCCGAGGCGGATTACGATATCTCTTACTGGCTGGCTTCCGCTTACCTGTTGCAAGGCCGCCAGGTGGAAGCGTTACGATGGCTGGAGACTGCGATCAGTCTCGGTAATGAGAACTACAAGTGGTTTGAATCAGATCCAAACTGGACGGACATGCACGAGGATCCACGTTTCGTTGAATTGATGACTCGCATCAAGCGCAACCGCGAGCAACCCGGGGACCAGTCTGAATGAAAACATTCGTCGTTGGCGACATACATGGCCGTTGCGCTCAGCTCCTCAATCTCCTCGACATGCTGCCGCGAGATCCGGAAAACGACACGCTCGTTTTTTTGGGTGATTTGATCGATCGTGGCGCCGATGCGCCGGGCTGCGTTTCACACATTCTCAACCTCACGCGCGAAAATCCGGAGCGGGTTATCTGCCTGCGCGGAAATCACGAACAGATGTTGATGGATTTTCTTGATGGTCGCAGTAACATGTGGCTCTCGGCGGTTGTGGGCGGCGAACGAACGTTTGAGCAGTACACGGGTCATCCGGTTCGAGTCGATAGTGAAAAGGATCTCGAGGAGATGCGGGCGTTGTTTGAGCGCTCGTTTCCCGCGGAGCACCTCGCGTTCATGGAGGAGATGCCTTTTTACCACGAAGATGAGTTTGCGATTTATGTGCACGCGGGGCTCGACGAAGGTAAGCATCCGCGTGAGAGTACGCCGCTGTCGCTGTTGTGGATGCGCGACATGGATTTTTACAAGAATTACCGTGGGAAGCCTTGTGTGTTTGGACACACGCCGACGCCGCTGCTGCCATTACGCGGGCGGCTCGGTCGTCACGGCATCTACATCTCTCACAGCGCAGTCGGCCTCGACACCGGCTACAACCACCAATCGCCGTTGAGTTGTCTCTCGCTACCTGATTTCAATTTGTATCAGACGTATGTCGATGGTCGTGAGGAGACCTACCAGATCACTTCATTCATTCCTGAAGCGCTAAAGGAAATGCAGCGCAAGGCTGGGATCGTAAATTAATCGGCCGTCACTCGTTCATAATCGAAGCGGTTGAGGATGTATTTGTGCATGAACCTTCCCTTTGAGTCAGCGGTCATCAATCGTTCGAATACAAACAACGGGACGTTTTTATAACGATATGTTTCGCCGGTTCTGAAGACAGCCAGCAAGCTGTGAGATTTTTGATCGTAACCCGCGGCAACAAGCATTTCCGACTCTAGAGGCTTCAACTTCATCTTCCTTCTCCCCTGATCGTTAGTGCTATATGTATTTTCGCACACCCGGCTTGTATTCGCGAAATTTACGTCTGATCTGAACGGTATTGCCGAAGTTTATAAGCAGGCCGTTGTCGATACCGGTGGCGGTCAGGTAATGAAGGAGCTTTATCTCATGTTCTGGGCTGAGACTGAGAGTTGCTTTGAGTTCGACTATTAAAAGGTTTTCTATCCACAGATCAGGGAAATAGAGTCCGACTCGCTGGCCTTCATACAAGACGGGAAGTTTCACTTGCTGTCGGGCATGGATGCCCAGCTTCCTTAATTCAATGAGTAAAGCGTTTTCGTAAACCTTTTCGAGGAAACCTGGGCCGAGAACGTTGTGTACTTTGTAGGCGCTGCCGATGACTTTGTAAGTGAGGTCGTTGATATTCATTGCTCCTCCGTGAGGTAAAGGGGCGTTTTACAGGATTTCAGGATTTACAGGATTAACAGGATATCATGTGAATCCTGTAAATCCTGTAATCCTGTCTAAAAGGCTTATTGATAGATCTCACCACCGGATGTTCGAAACTCCTCCGCCTTCTCACTCAATCCCGCCCGCACCTCTTGCGTGATCTTCATCGAACAAAAATGTGGGCCGCACATTGAGCAGAAGTGCGCGAGCTTGGCGCCTTCCTGCGGTAATGTCTCGTCGTGATATTCACGCGCCACCTCGGGATCGAGCGACAGGTTAAACTGGTCTTCCCAACGAAACTCAAAGCGCGCTTTAGACAATGCATTATCACGATACTGCGCACCGGGATGTCCTTTCGCGAGGTCAGCCGCGTGCGCCGCCAACTTGTAGGCAATCACGCCGTCTTTAACGTCTTTCTTATTCGGCAATCCGAGATGCTCCTTCGGCGTCACGTAGCAAAGCATCGCCGTCCCAAACCAACCGATCATCGCCGCACCAATCGCGGAGGTGATGTGATCGTATCCGGGTGCGATGTCGGTCGTGAGTGGACCAAGCGTGTAGAACGGCGCTTCCTGGCACGTCTCGAGTTGCTTATCCATGTTCTCTTTGATCAAGTGCATCGGCACGTGGCCCGGACCTTCAATCATCACCTGGCAATCGTGTTCCCAGCCGATCTTCGTCAACTCGCCGAGCGTTTCCAACTCAGCAAACTGCGCTTCATCATTCGCGTCCGCAATCGATCCGGGACGCAGTCCATCGCCAAGAGAAAACGAAACATCGTAAGCCGCCATGATTTCGCAGATCTCTCGAAAACGCGTGTAGAGAAAACTCTCTTCATGATGCGCCAAACACCACTTCGCCATGATCGAACCGCCACGACTCACAATCCCCGTCGTGCGTCGAGCCGTTAAAGGAATGTAAGCGAGACGCACACCGGCGTGAATCGTGAAGTAATCAACGCCCTGCTCTGCTTGCTCGATGAGCGTGTCGCGAAAGATCTCCCACGTTAGCTCTTCAGCTTTACCGCCGACCTTTTCAAGCGCCTGGTAGATCGGCACCGTGCCGATTGGTACTGGTGAGTTGCGAATGATCCACTCGCGCGTCGCATGAATATTTTTGCCGGTCGAAAGATCCATCACCGTGTCCGATCCACAACGAATAGACCAGCGCATCTTGTCGACTTCCTCTTCGATCGACGAAGCGACCGCTGAGTTTCCGATGTTCGCATTGATCTTCACGAGAAAGTTGCGGCCAATGATCATCGGCTCGGATTCAGGATGATTGATGTTGGCCGGAATGATCGCGCGTCCACGTGCTACTTCCGAGCGCACAAACTCAGGAGTGACAAACTGCGGGATCGCTGCACCAAACGACTGTCCTTTGTGCTGATGCAACAACGAATCACGCGGCGCATCATCAGTCTCCAAGGCGGCTTCGCGTCCGAGGTTCTCGCGAATCGCGATGAACTCCATCTCGGGCGTGATGATGCCGCGACGCGCATAGTGAAGCTGCGTCACACACGCACCCGGCTTCGCACGCAATACTGCGCGACGCAACGTGGGAAAGTCTTCAAGCCTGCCGACGTCTTTGACGCGTGCGCGTTTCACAGCGTCGAACGTGAGATAACCATCGTCGATCGGCTGCGTCTCACGACCCACATACTCTTCAACATCGCCACGGCCAACGATCCACTCGCGCCTCAGTTGCGGCAGTCCTTCGCGGACATCGCATTGCAACTCAGGATCGCCCCACGGCCCGCTCGTGTCGTAAACGCGAATCGGCGGATTCGCGACTGTCGTGCCGTCGAAATTGCGGGTCTGACTCTGCGCGATTTCGCGAAACGGAACGCGCACGCGCGGCTGTTCGCCGTCGACGTAAATGCGTCGCGAATTTGGCAATGAAGTGCTTTCGGTATCTGTTTTAGTTAGTTCGATTCCTGCGCTCATAGACGACATTCTCCAATCGGTATGAATGTAGTCTATAATCTTGGGCGCTGGTAATCCAACCCACCCGATCTCCCGGAGACAACAAACATGTTGAATAGACGCGTAGTTGCCCTTGTACTGATCATTTCGCTGCTCTCGCTTCCGGTCGCTGCTCAAAATGGTAGCGGGGATTTACTGAACCGCATTCGCAAAGAAGCGATGGAACGTTCGCAGATCATGAAGACCATGCACATGTTTACAGATCTTTATGGTCCGCGAATGACCGGCTCACCCAATCACAAAGCCGCGGCCGAATGGGCCGTGAAGCAGATGACCGCGTGGGGACTCGAGAATGCGCATCTCGAGCCGTGGGACTTCAAACATCCCGGTTGGTTGAACGAGCGCTTGACCGCGCACCTGGTCTCGCCGGTTAAAGATCCACTCGTTTGCGAAGTGCTCGCGTGGACGCCAAGCACGAGAGGAACAGTGCAGGCGTCGGCTTTCCCGTTGGTCCTGCCCGAAAGACCATCACAGGAACAGCTCACGATGGTCCTGAACAATCTCAAAGCGAAGGTGCGCGGGAAGATCGTACTCGTCGGTAAACCCGCTGCGATACCAGTCAGTATAAATCCTCCGGCGAAGCGCCAGACTGACGAGCAGGCGCAGCAGCGTTATGGACCGAACGCCCGGCCATTCAATTTTCCAACGCCGTCGCCAACTCCGACGCCCGCGCCCAACGCGCCGAAACCGTTGACGACTCGTCAGGTCGACGAGCAGCTCGATACGTTTCTAAAAGAGAGCGGCGCTTTAGTTCGCGTTAACGATGCCGGTCGTGAGTTCCGGCAGATCCGCGCCTTCAATAACAGGACGTTTGACGTTAACAAAGTGGTCCCAACAGTCGTCATGAGCAATGAAGACTTTGGACGCATCAGTCGCATTCTGGCTGACGGCACCGACGTCGTGCTCGAGTTTAATATAGTCAACCGCATCTTTCCGGAAGGCGCTACGTCTTACAACACGATCGCCGAGATCCGTGGCACTGACAAAGCCGACGAGGTGATCATGGTTGGGGGTCACCTCGACTCGTGGCACGCAGCGACAGGCGCGACTGACAACGCGATCGGCTGCGCGATCATGATGGAAGCAGCACGCATTCTGAAGACGCTCGGTGTTCAGCCGCGTCGCACGATTCGCGTCGCGCTCTGGAGCGGCGAAGAACAGGGACTGCTCGGCTCGCAGGCATACGTGAAGGAGCACTTTGGCTCGTTTGAAGAGCCGAAAGCTGGTTACGAGAAGTTTGGCGGCTATTTCAATATCGACTCGGGCACCGGTCGTGTGCGCGGCGCTGGAGTGTTTGGACCATCACCTGCGGCAGACATCCTGCGCGACATTCTCGCGCCATTCAAAGATGACGGTGTTGCGGGCGCAGCCGCCACGCGCAGCAGACGACTCGGCGGCTCCGATAACACATCGTTCAACCAGGCTGGTCTGCCCGGCATCGGCATGGGCCAGGATCCGATTGAGTACGGCACGCACACGTGGCATACGAATCTCGATACTTATGAGCGAATTCTCGAAGACGACGTGAAAAAGGATGCGATGGTCATCGCGTGGGCCGTTTACCAGTTAGCAATGCGCGATGAAATGTTGCCGCGCTTCTCGAAGAGCGAGATGCCGCCGAAACCGCCTGAGGAAAATCCGCAACCGGCGCCGCGTCCGACGCGTACAGATTCAGGCGCGAACAGTTCACCACGTAGAGGACAATGATTCATTGGCAATAACTCGCCGTCAATTCTTAAGGCGAAGCGTACTTGCAGTTGCCGCTGCGGGTCTGAATCAAGGCGCAGTTAGAGCAATCGTACTGAGTGGCCCGGCCAGGAAGGTGCTCGTTTTGGGCGCCGGAATGGCCGGGCTTGTGGCGGCCCATGAACTTACGAAGCTCGGTCACGACGTGACTGTGCTTGAAGCGCGCACGCGTCCGGGCGGACGTGTGCACACGTTGCGCGAGCCTTTCTCCGATGGGCTGTATGCTGAAGCGGGCGCGGCGCGTATTCCCGACGATCACGATCTCACGCACAAGTATGTGAAGGAGTTTGCCCTTCCCCTCGAGCCGTTTTATCCGAGCCGCTTGCACGCGTTGCGGTTTGATCGTGGCAGTCGTGAGGAGGTTCCGATCGATGGTTTCACCGAAGCGATGGAGGGGCACTTTGGCTACGACCTCGGTGGGAATCCTGAGCGCTGGCAGAAGATCAAAGGCGGCGCCGATCTGCTTCCAAAAGCATTCGCAGAGCGGCTTGGGAACAAGATCCGCTACGGCTCGCCGGTTGTAAGGATCGAGCAGGACGAGAAACAAGCGCGCGTTGTTTTCTTGAAGGCTGGACGCAAGGAAACGATGACGGCTGATAATGTGCTCTGCACGATTCCGTTTTCACTTTTGCGCGATGTGGAGTTGCCGGCGCTGTCGTCGCAGAAACGAGATCTGATTAAGAAAACTCACTACGATGCTGTTTCACGCGTTTACCTGCAAACTCGCAATCGTGTTTGGGAAGATAAAGGACTGAATGGGTTCGCGTTTACGAATGGCCCAATCGAGATCTGGCAACCGTCGTGGAGCCAACCTGGGCCACGTGGGATCCTGATGACGTATGCGAGACCGGGCGAAGCAGAGAGAATCACGAAGCTTAAAGAGAACGAGCGTGTGGCCACAACGTTGAAGCAGTTGGATGACATGTTTGGCGGGTTGCGCGAGAGTTTCGAGCGCGGCGCGACGAAGTGCTGGATGGAGGACGAGTGGTCACGCGGCGCGTGGGCGTTTGTTGGGTTCGGTAACCTTGCCACAGCACTCGCGCGCGAGGGCAGAATTCATTTCGCCGGCGAGCATCTTTCGCAGTGGCCTTCGTGGATGCAGGGTGCTTTGTCGACAGGCCTGCGGGCGGTGAAAGAAATTGATGAGTTTGTGAAGGTTTAAGGTTCTGGAAACAGATCGTCGACGGGCATCGTCCAGCCTGGCACCGCCGGTTCAGCTTCGGCGATCTCACCGCGCCGGTAAATCGTAGCGCTTTCCGGATCACTTGCTCGGTACACGCGTACCACGTCGTCGCTCAACAAATCCACATCCCAAACGACTTGAGCTCCCGTAGCGAAGTAATCTGCGCGTTTCTGCGCCATCTGCCGCTCTGCCCTTGGTCCGTAATCGCCCTCACTACGGACTTCCACCGCAAACACAGGGGCACCGTCGAAGAACTTCATTCCTGAGTTTGGCCCAACATAGAATCCGGCATCAGGACAGAAGGATTTACGATGCGGAAGATTCACAACAAAACCAACGTTGTCTCCAATCGGATATCCTGTCCTAACTCTTTTCGCATAAGACCTTAGAGAGACCATGATTTCCATGGCCGCGTGGTGAGGTAAGCGTCCAGTAGGCGACATTTCTACAATTTCTCCGTTGACAAGCTCAGCCTTGCCCTTGACCTTGTACAAATCTTCGATTGTGGCTTCGACTTTGGTGCTCATAGGTGTTTTGTGAGTGTTGTAATTCCTGCCGGGCATACTATTCCCTACTGAGAGCTATGTCAACCACCGATAAAGCTCATGGTCCGGGAGGGAGCGACGAAACCGGGGTCATTAATGAAATGGCGGGGTTCTTTTTTCATTATCACTGAGTGGATGTATTCGATGATCTCCTTGCGCGATGCACCGCTACGCACCACGTCGCGCAGCGAATGCTCGACTGTGGAAAACAAACACGTGCGAATCTGACCGTCCGCTGTCAAACGTATCCGCGAACAGGCGCCGCAAAACGCTTCCGTCACCGGCGCGATGATTCCGATCTCTCCAGGCGCGCCATCGGCGAAGCGGTATCGCGCGGACGTTTCCGAACCTCGCGCCACATCCACACGAACAAGCGGAAAGCGCTCACTGATTCGCTCGCGAATCTCTTTTCCGGAAACGACGTCTTCGCGCGCCCATTCGTGCCCTGAATCCAGCGGCATGAACTCGATATAACGCATCTTCACGTCGTGCTCGCGCGCGAAGGCGGCAAAGTCGGAAACCTCATCTTCGTTATGCCCGCGCACGATCACGGCGTTGATTTTTATCGGCTCCAGCCCGACTGCTTTTGCTGCCGCAATGCCGGCCAGCACTTTGTCCAGGACATCGACGCCCGTCATGCGTTTGAAAACGTCGCGCTTTAGACTGTCAAGACTGATCGTCACCCGATCGAGCCCGGCGTCTTTCAGACTCTGCGCGCGGTCGGGCAGGTAGTAGCCATTCGTCGTGAGAGCGAGATCCTGAAGGCCGGAAGACTTCAGACGCGAGAGCTTCTGAATAATTGTTTCGATGTCGCGGCGCAACATCGGCTCGCCACCCGTGAGACGAAGCTTCTCAATACCAAGGCTGACAAATATCTCGCAAATGTAGTCAATCTCTTCGTACGAGAGCATTTGCTCTTTGGGCGCGATGGGCGGCTCGCCGTGCGGCAGGCAGTAGAAACAACGAAAGTTACACCGATCCGTCAGCGACACGCGAAGGTCGCGAATCGGGCGCTGATAGGAGTCACGGAGAACTTCGTTGCTCATCGAGGTAATCATACCCTCAGATGATTTCAGGCACAAAAGTTAGCATCTGACAGGATTTACAGGATTATTCAAGATTGACATGTAAATCCTGAAAAATCTTGTAAATCTTGTCTAAGACTGCCGTGAGAACTATGCGCCAAGAGCAGAATTCGTCATGAAAACAGGCGCAGGAAATCCCCTGGACGTTCCGGGCAGCTTCAGCGTCCGCTTCAGAGCGAAATCAAATAGCAGCGGGTTGTAATCGTAAATCTCCTTGAGCGAAGCGGCTTCGTCAGCGTTGATGTAACCCTGCTTGACGAGCGGCCGCGTCCGGATCAAGAGATTCACAGCGGGTAACGGATAATCACTGCCGTTCACGATTCTTTCGTGCAAATCCTCACGCGCGAGCATCGTCCGCAGCTTTCCGGATCGGTTGAACTGCGTCATCGCTGAGAGCTCGCCAAACACGAGCCCTTCGTAACGCTTCTCATCCATCAAACGCAGGAACAGATCGAAATTGTCGACAACCTTCCGATCCTTGTTGTCGAGATCTTCGTTCGTGCCGAGGCCCGCACAATGCGCCACGATCACCTTCACGCCGTGGTCCAACGCGCGCCGCAACAACAACGGATTTCCGAGTTTCTGATCTTCTTCCGCCTCGACCGCCTTCTCCTCGCCCCCGTGACTCAGCAGTATCAGATCGAGCTCCTTCATCTTCTCGTAAAACGGATCGCACTTCGGATCGGAAGGATCGATGCCCATCGCATTCGGCAACCACTTCACGACGCGCGCACCACGTCGAGCCCATTTCTCGAGCTCGGCAATCGCGTCCAGCCGGTAAGGATTGACGGAAATATTAGGCGCGAACAACTCGGGATGCCGTTCCGCCAGCTCAAACACATACTCGTTCGGAACATAAAACTCAGTCTTTTCCAGATTGACTGAGCCGTCGCTGCGGTAATGCTTGTCGAACCCCAGCAGCCGGTGCTTGCCGTGGTCCTTGATACTCGCCACCAGCCTCGTCAATCGCGCAACAGCCTGCGGATCGGCCTTCTCCTCATCAGCGACTCCCGCCGAGCTCATATAAACTTTCAACTTCAAACGATGAAACGGGTGTCGCCACGTCAGCATCTTCGAATTGACAAACGCATTCGTGCCCCCAACACCAAGTCCGGC
>Ga0207712_10002973_pt1 | contig 10827 bp, 9 predicted proteins | sample KBSS44metaG_FD_184402 | JGI IMG/M metagenome (GOLD analysis project Ga0207712, IMG submission 184402) | Switchgrass rhizosphere microbial communities from Kellogg Biological Station, Michigan, USA - KBS S4-4 metaG (SPAdes) (version 2) | ecosystem: Host-associated > Plants > Roots > Rhizosphere >... | reverse complement strand
CTCCTGACGTTTGGGTACGCGGTCTCCGAACGTCAGGAGACTGAAGGAGATTCCAGGCCCCCTCGTGACCGAGCGGAATCGGTTACATATTCGCGCCGTCCCCCGCATCGCCCGACGCGCGCCTGGCAGCCGTCGGACGGCAGCGGGGCGGGGAAGCGTCCCTCAACGACGAGTGAGGAGAGCGATGCAATCGGTAGAATACGATGCGATTGTCGTGGGGTCCGGTATCTCGGGAGGATGGGCGGCGAAGGAGCTCACCGAGAAGGGGTTGCGTGTCTTGCTGCTCGAGCGCGGCAAGAACATCGAGCACATCAAGGACTACGTGAACGCGACGAAGGGGCCGTGGCAGTATCCCCATCGCGGCGGACGCACGAAGGCGATGGAAGCCGACTATCCGGTGCTCAAGCGCGACTACCCGCTCAACGAGAAGAATCTCGACTGGTGGGCGAACGACAAGGAATCGCCGTACACCGAGGTGAAGCGATTCGACTGGTATCGCGGCTACCACGTCGGCGGCCGATCGCTCATGTGGGGCCGACAGAGCTACCGCTGGAGCGACCTGGACTTCGAGGCCAACGCCAAGGAAGGTGTCGCCGTCGACTGGCCGATTCGTTATGCGGACGTCGCGCAGTGGTACGATTACGTCGAGAAGCACGCCGGCATCGCCGGCTCCATCGAGAAGATGCCGCAGCTTCCGGACGGCCAGTTCCAGCCGGCGATGCCGCTCAACTGCGGCGAGGAGCTCATCGCGGGACGCCTAACGAAGCTGTTCGACGGCAAGCGCCGCATCATCCCGGGCCGCACGGCGAACGCGACCCAGGCGCTCCCCGGCCGCAGCGCCTGCCAGTACCGCAACGCCTGCTGGCTCGGCTGTCCGTTCGGCGGCTACTTCAGCACCCAGTCCTCCACGCTCCCGGCCGCGATGAAGACGGGTAAGCTCACACTCAAACCGTGGGCGATCGTCAGCGAGGTGCTGTACGACAAGAACACGAAGCGCGCGACCGGTGTCCGCGTCATGGACGGCCTGACCAATCAAGTCACCGACTATAAGGCGAAGATCATCTTCCTCTGCGCGTCGACGCTGAACTCCACGTGGCTGCTCATGCGTTCAGCCACAGACGTGTGGCCCGGCGGACTCGGCTCGAGCTCGGGTGAGCTTGGCCACAATCTCATGGACCATCACTTCCGCGTTGGCGCGAGCGGCGATCTCGAGGGGATGGACGACAAGTACTACTTCGGCCGGCGGCCCACGGGCTTCTACATCCCGCGCTACCGGAACCTCTTTGGCGAGAAGCGCCCGTACCTGCGGGGCTTCGGTTACCAGGGTAGCGCGAGCCGCGACGGCTGGTCGAACGCGGTGGCGGAGCTCGGCGTGGGCGGCGCGTTCAAGGACAAGGCGGCGCAGCCCGGACGCTGGGGGATCGGCGCGACGGCGTTCGGCGAGATGCTCCCGAACCACAAGAACATGATCTCGATCGATGAGACCAAGAAGGACAAGTGGGGGATGCCGGTCCTCAAGTTCGACTGCGCGACGGGCGAAAACGAGCGGCTCATGCGCAAGGACATGATGAACGACATGGCCGAGACGCTCGAGGCCTGCGGCGTGAAGAATGTGGAGACGTACGACAACGAATACTTCCCGGGCATGGGCATTCACGAGATGGGCACGGCGCGGATGGGCAAGGACCCCAAGACGTCGGTGCTCAACTCGCACAATCAGGTGTGGGACGCGCCTAACGTGTTCGTCACGGATGGCTCCTGCATGGTGTCGACTGCGTGTCCGAACCCGTCGCTGACGTACATGGCGTTGACGGCGCGGGCCGCCGACTTCGCCGTGAACGAGCTCAATCGCCGCAACCTTTGACCGGAGCGCCGACCATGACCAACGACGAGATCATCAACCGAATCAATCGGCGCGAAGCAATTCAGCGGGTCACCGCCATGCTCGGCGGCCTCACACTGATCGGCGGCTCGAGCCTCATCACCGCGTGCGAAAAGGCGCAGGAGCGCGCGGCCGACACGGCGAAAGCCGCTGCGGCCCCGCAGCAGGCCATCGGCGAGTTCAGCGTGCAGGACATCGCGTACCTCGACGAGATCGCCGACACGATCCTGCCGACGACGCAGGCATCGCCGGGCGCCAAGGCCGCCAAGACTGGCGCCTTCATGGCGCTCATGGTGACGGACACGTACGACCCGGACGACCAGAAAACCTTCCGGGCGGGCATGCAGACGCTCGATGAGGCGAGCAAGAAGGCGAACAACGGCGCCGGCTTCATGGCCGCGACGCCGGAGCAGCGCCTAACGCTTCTCACCCAGATCGACAAGGAAGCGAAAGCGCACATGGACGCCCGGGACGCGGCGAAAAAGGCGAAGGGGAAGGGCAAGACGGAGGCTGAGAAGAAGGCAGCCAAGGTCCTTCCAGATCAACGGAAGGAGGCCGCGCCGGGCGCTGATGTGGGCGCTGCCTCGGCCATCACGGCTGATACGCCACCGCACTACTTCCGCCAGATGAAGGAACTCGCGATGCTCGGCTTCTTCACGTCGGAGATCGGCTGCAAGCAGGCGCAGCGCTACGCCGAGTCGCCGGGGCGGTTCGATCCGTGCGTGCCCTACCAGCCGGGGGAGAAGGCCTGGGCTCCGCATGCCTGAGGAGTCGTCGAAGAACAGCGAGAGCGTGACGCGCGTTTCCACGCTCGAGCTGTTCTTCGACCTCGTGTTCGTCTTCGCCATCACACAGGTCTCGCACCTGTTCGGCGAGGCCCACCGCGCGCTCGATCTCGTGCGCGCGGTTCTCGTTCTGGCCGTCGTGTGGTGGATGTACGCCGGCTACGCGTGGCTCACGAGCAACGTGGGCACCGAGCGCTTCGTCGTACGCGTGCTCCTCGTCTGTGCGATGGCGGCCTTCCTGATCATCGCGCTTCGCATTCCGACCGTGGCCGACCATCACGGCGTCGCGTTCGGAATTGCGTACCTCGCGGTCGTGCTCATTCACACGGCGCTTTTCATGCGCGCGCCGAACTCCTCTGCGCGAGCGATCCTCGGTGTCCTGCCGTTCAACCTCCTGCTCGGGATCGCAGTGCTCGCGTCAGGGATCGTCAATGAAACGTGGAACTGGATTCCGTGGGCCATCGCGGGGCTCGCGATCCTCGTCGCGACGTGGGCAAGGCGCGAGAGCGAGTTCCAGCTGAGTCCCAGTCACTTCGTAGAGCGCCATGGGCTCATCGTCCTCATTGCACTCGGCGAATCCGTGGTCGCCATAGGAACCGTCGCGACGGACATTCCCGTTGGGCGGTGGCTCGTTGCGTGGGTAGTCATCGGTGTGGCGCTCGCGGCGACACTGTGGTGGAGCTATTTCGCCGGCGACGACGAACGCGCCGAGCACGCGATGCGACACGCGAGCGGCGCGGATCGCAATCGCCTCGCGATCCAGGCGTACTACTATGCCCATCTCTTGATGATCGCCGGGATCATCATGGCGGCCGCCGGAGTACACGAGGCGGTTGGCAATCTCGAGCAGGCGGAACATGCGAGCGCGTGGCTGATCTCCGTGGGTGTCGCGGTGTACCTCCTCGGCGCGGGTGCGTTTCGCTGGTTGCTCCAGATTGGACCCGCCTGGCAGCGCTTCGTGGCCGGCGCGCTCGCGTTAGGCGCCATGCCGGTCGGTGAATGGTGGGGCAGCTTTCCGCAGATGGCGGTCGTGGTCCTCGTGCTCGTGGGGATGCTGGTGGTCGAGCATCGGCTCGTCCCTGTGCCCAGCGACATCCGCGGCAAGGTACACAGCGAAACCGTGACCTAGCGCCTAGCCAAGGGCCGCACCTACGGCCATCCTTAACTGGAGAGGTACGTCACCGAAATTCCCCGACGTTACCTCCGCCCGGCCGATCACGTCACGGCTCGGGCAGCTCGACTTCAACCTCTCGTCTCATCATGCGTTCCGCCAATCCTGCGCTCAAGGAAAAGACATTCTCCGGCATTCGTGCCGCGATCAACGAGCCCGCGATGACCTTGCAGGGCACGTCGACCAAGTCGCTCGTGCTCGTGCTGCTCACGGTATTCTCGGCAAGCTTCACCTGGACGGCCGTGGCCGGCGGGAACGTCGCCATCCTTGGTCCGGCCGCGCTCATCGGCGGGATTGGCGGATTCATCGTCGCGCTGATCACGATCTTCAAGCCGAACGTGTCGCCGTACACCGCGCCGATCTACGCGGCGCTCGAGGGGCTGCTGCTCGGCGCGCTGTCGTCGCTATACAACGCGCGGTTCGCGGGCCTGCCTCTGCAGGCGGTGCTCCTGACGTTCGGCGTGTTCATGGTGATGATGCTGGTCTACCGCCTTGGCATCATTCGCGCGACGGAGCGGTTCCGAATCGGCATCGTCGCGGCGACCGGCGGCATCGCGGTCATGTATCTCCTGAGCTTCGTCCTCAGCTTCTTTGGTGTTCAGATGTCGTTCCTCCACGACTCGAGCCCCTTGTCGATCGGGATCAGTCTCGTGATCGTGGGTGTCGCGGCGCTGAATCTGATTCTCGACTTCGACTTCATCGAGCGTGGCGTCGCCAACCGCGCCCCGAAGTACATGGAGTGGTACGGCGCGTTCGGCCTGCTCGTGACGCTGGTCTGGCTCTATCTGGAGATGCTGCGGCTGTTGGCGAAGCTGCAGGGGCGTCGGAACTGATCTCTTTCGGGCATTCAAGCTTTCGGAGCGGCGAGCTTGAGCAAGCGTAATCGCGGACCCACGCGGATGGTTAACTAACGCGGACACACGCGGATCGCTCCCAGCGCCGCGAACGGCTCCTCGCCCAACGAGCCCTGTTCTGTGATGATGAACTGCCCCGGGACGCTAACAACCAGAGCGTCCCGGGGCTGTTCACAAAGAAATCCGGCCGCTCGAGCGAGGGGCCTTACTCCCTAGCGGAGGGATCCGTGTTTCTCCGCGTCGCGCGCGTCAGCGCCGCGCTCCCGCGTGCATCCGCGCTGACGGCTTTTCGAGACATGGCGATCAAGCATACGTCGTCGAGTTGGCGCTTACTCGTTGAGTGCCGACATCGGACTCACGCGAGCCGCCCGGCGAGCCGGGATCAGTGTCGCCACGAGCGCCACGCCGGCCAGCACGATCGCCACGAGCGCGATCACCATCGGATCCGCCGGCTGCACGCCGTAGAGCATCCCGCGAATGACGCGTGTCAGCCCGACGAGGCCCACGAGCCCCACCGCCAGGCCGATGCCCGTTATCTGCATCCCGTCACGCACCACGAGGCCGAGGATGCTCCGCGTCGAGCTGCCTAACGCCATGCGGATGCCGATCTCCCGACGCCGCTGCGAGACCTGGTACGCGAGCACGCCATAGATCCCGACCGCGGCGAGGAAGAGCGCCACGATCCCGAACACCAGACCGATCAGCATCGGCACACGGCGCGGCACGAGCGCCGAGTCCATGCGGTCGTTCATCGTCTGGACGCTGAAGACCGGAATCTCCCGGTCCACTTCGGTGATCGAGTTCCGCACGGCGCCCGCCAACGACTCGACGTCACGGTCAGCTCGCACCGTCAGCACGAGAAGGCGTTCCGCGCCCTGCGCGTATGGGTAGTAGTACACGCCCACCGGAGCGTCCTGAGGGGTCAGACCGGTGAGCCGGACGTCCCGTACCACGCCAACGACCGTCAGGAACTTCGTGTTCGGCGTGATCTTGTCGAGATCATTCGCGCTTGTGGGTCTATACATCCGGCGGCCGATCGGATCCTGGTTCGGCCAGAAGTGCTGGGCCAACCGCTCGTCGACGATGACCACGGGCGGCGACGACGGCGTGTCGCGCTGGTCGAAGAGACGTCCCCGCGCGAGCCGCATGCGCATGGACTCGAAATACCCGGTCGTCACAGTGACCGAGTTCGGCGACACGAACGACTCGCCCTTCTTCGGCTGATAACCCTCGGCGAAGATCACGCCGCTGCTATAATCGCCGCCGAGTGGTATGGAGCTCGTGAAGCCGGCGGACGCCACACCGGGGAGGGAGCGGACGCGGTCGAGAATTCGGTTCGTGACGTCGATCAGAGCATTGTCATCGGTGTAACGGAAACCCGGCACGCTGACGGTTGCGGTCACGACCCCTGACGATTGAAAGCCGGGATCGATGCGCAGAACCGCTCGGAAGCTGGCCAACAGGAGGCCGGCGCCGATCAACAGCACGAACGCGAGCGCCACCTGAACCGTTGCCAGCGCGCGTCGCAGCCGACCTGCCGCACTGCCCGCCGTCCCACCGCGGCCACCTTCACGAAGCGTTTCGCCAAGGTTCGTGCGAGGGAGCTGTGAGACGGGCACGAAGCCGGCGAGGATGCCGACCACTATGGCGAGCACGATCATCACAACGACGGTCTGCCAGTCGAGACCGATCTCGTCGCCCCGCGGCAGCAGCTCGAGGTGGAGGGCGCCGACCGAGCGAAGCATCCACCACCCGGCCAGTATCCCCAACACGCCGCCCGTGAGGGTAAGCACCGTGGTCTCCGTCAGTAACTGACGCGCCAGCCGCGTGACTTCGGCGCCTAACGCGTGGCGCGTGGCCATCTCGCGCGCGCGGCCAGCTGAGCGAACGAGCGTCAGGTTCGCGAGATTGACGCCGCCGACGAGCAGCACGAGCAGCACGCCGCCCCACAGCAGGTAGAGCGTCGGCCGCACGTCGCGCGTCATATCGTCGGCCAACCGCGTCACGACGGTGCGGAAACCAGCGTCGCGGAGGATGGGGGCGAATTGCGGTAAACGCTCGGCGTTGCGCGCGTTCAGCGCGTCGAGCTGCTGCTGCGCCTGCTCCATCGTCGCGCCGGCCTTGAGGCGCGCGATGTTCGTCCAGTTGTTGCTGTGCCGGTACGCATCGCTCTTCACCTCGGCCGAGAACGTGAGCGGAACCCACAGGTCGATGTTCCACACGTACCGGAAATCCTGAGCGAGGACGCCTACGACTCGGCGCGGAGTTCCGTCGACGCGAACGTCCTTACCAATGATCGACGGGTCGCCGCCGAACTGTCGCTGCCAGAAGCTATACGAAAGGATGACCGGAGCGGTCGGTCCGACTTCGCCCTCTTCCGGCAGGAACGTTCGCCCGAGGCGGGTGCGCGCTCGAAGCAGCGGAAAGAACGACGGTGTCACGGCAATGGCCGGCACCCGCTGTGCACCGTCCTGCAGGCCAAGCGTCGGGTTCGTGCGAACGTATAGCGCCTGGCTCTCGTATACGGTCATCTCCCGGAGCCGATCGAAGTAATCCGGCACGCCCGCCGTGAAGGTACCGGGACCAGTCACCGAGTACCCGGCCTTCGGGTAGATGTTGGACATGAGCACGATGCGCTCTGGCTCCGGGAACGGCAGCGGCTTGAGCACCACCGAGCGCACGATGCTGAAGATCGCGGCGTTCGCCGCGAGACAGACGACGAGCGTGAGGAGTGCCGTCGCCGTGAAGGTCCGGTCGCGCGACAGGCTGCGTGCGGCTACGCGCGCGTCCCGTCCCACATCCGCCAGTCGGGTCGCGAGGGATGAACGGTTCATCGAAGTCTCCGAAGCAAACGGTCCGAAGTAGCGGGGGACGGCCGCCAGAGCGACATTACCTCATACGGGTGCCGTCCCGATCCCGTTTCAGCGGCCAAGACGTTAGGCACCATACACTTATCGAACAGCCAGCACGTGACCCATGCGGGTAGCGGCTCTCTACGACATTCACGGTAACCTTCCCGCGCTCGAGGCCGTCTTGGAGGACGTGTACACCTCCGCGGTCGATCTGATCATCGTCGGCGGTGATGCCGTCCTCGGGCCGATGCCGCGCGAGACGCTCGAGTACCTGCTGGCCGCCCAGATCCCGGTGCAGTTCATTCAGGGGAACTGCGAGCGAGAGATGCTCACGCAGCTGGCCGGGGGCGTTCCGTCGAGTGTGCCCCCAACCTTTCGCCAGATCATGCAGTGGGCTGGCGATCAGCTCAGCGCCGAGCAGCGGCATCTGATCGCCTCGTGGCCGGTGGGCGTCCAGCTCGAGATTCCGGGGCTCGGCGACGTGATGTTCGTTCACGCGACGCCGCGGAGTGACACCGAGACGTTCACGCGGCAGACGCCCGAAGAGCTCCTGGTGCCGGTGTTCAGCGGCATCGACGTGGCGATGGTGATCTGCGGTCACACGCACATGCAGTTCGATCGAACCATCGCCCGGATGCGGGTCCTCAATGCGGGAAGCGTCGGCATGCCGTTCGGCGAGCCGGGTGCATACTGGCTCATTCTCGGCCCCGGCGTCCAGCATCGGCATACGCCGTTCGATCTTGCGCGTGCGGCTCGCCGCATTCGCGCGACGGAGTATCCTCAGGCGGAGGAATTCGCGTCGCACAACGTACTCCGTCCACCGTCGGAGGAGCGGATGCTCCAGGTTTTCGCCAAGGCGGAGCTACGGTAGACCGGCCCTCGCCGCTCGCCCTCATCCGCGAGCGACTCGATCCCACGCCACTTCGGCGTTCGAGCGTGCTGTCCGAGCGCGTTCGAGCTGACGTGCATCTCAAGCTCGAGGGCGAGTTGCCCACCGGGTCGTTCAAGGTACGCGGGGCGTACTACGCCCTCTGGACTCACGCCCACGAGAGCGAGGTGTCGGAGGTCGTCGCGGCGAGCACAGGCAATCACGGCGCGGCCGTCGCGTGGGCCGCTCGGGAGGTCGGCGTATCAGCCCAGGTGTTCGTGCCCGTCGGGGCCAACGCTGTGAAAGTCGGTCGGATCAAATCGCTCGGCGCGAGACTCACCGAGGTCGGTGCCGACATCGAGGACGCGCGACGCGCGGCGGAGTCGTACGCATCCCAGGCTCACGCGCTGCTGCTCGACGACGCGACTGACGCGTACGTGCCGATTGGCGCGGGGACGATCGGGCTCGAGCTGGTCGAGCAGCTCCGCGAGCTCGGGACGGTGTACGTGCCCGTTGGCGATTCCGCGCTTATCCGCGGCGTGGCGGCCGCGGTGAAAGCCCAGCGCCCTCACGTGCGTGTGGTGGGAGTGCAGGCAGCCGGAGCGCCCTCGTACTACCGCTCGTGGAAGTCGGGCCGCGTGGTGACGACCGACACGGCCGATACGATCGCCGACGGCCTGGCGACCACTCGGCCTACCGAGGCGAACGTCATTGCCGTGCTCGAGCTGGTGGACGAGATGGTGCTGGTGACGGAGGATGAAATGCGCGACGCCATGCGCCTTCTCCTGGCGAGCGATGATGTGGTGGCCGAGCCGTCGGCGGCCGCGTCGGTTGCCGCGTTGCTGCAGGCCACGGGTGCGCACTCGCGTCCCGTGGTCGCGCTGATCACGGGGCGGAACGTCGCGCCCGAGCTGAGGAATCCATGAGCGCGACGCACGTGTCCAATCTTCGTACCACCGCCAGGAGGATCGATGAAATCTGCATTGCTACTGCTCGCTGCGGTCATGATGTTCGTGTCGCACCCGGTCGCGGCACAGTCCAAGGCGGCGCAGGCGAAGTCGATCGCGGGGACGTGGAACGCGACGGTCAAGCTGCCTAACGGCGGCGGGAACCCGACCATCACGTTCGCCGTCAAGGGCGACTCGGTCAGCGGGACCGTCAAGCGTCCATCCGGCGAAGAGTTCCCACTCCGAGGCACGATCAAGGGCAAGGATCTCACCTATAGCTACTCCATTCCCGGAGACTCGCAGGAGATCCTGGTGACGGTGAAGGCGACAGTCATGGGCGATTCGCTCAGCGGCACGATGGACTTCGGCGGTCGCGCAACGGGCCAGCTCACCGCGAAACGCGCCAAGTGACCTCGATAGGCGAGTCACGCCGCTTCCTCTGACTCCTCGATGCGATCGGTGGCGGCGTTCGGGTGCTCGCCCAGGAACTCGACCCAGACCTTCTTGATCCGCGGGTAATGCTTGGTCGCCTCGACGAGATCGAGGAAGCAGCCTAACGTGCGATCGAGGCGCTCCTGAATCGCGGCTTCCTTGAACGCGTCGCCGTCCCATGCCTGGTGCGCCTGGCCGAGGGAGAACATGTCCGGGTACACGCGGGTCCCGAGGTGCTCGAACGGAACGCGGAGCGCCCAGAGTCCGCGATTGCCGCCGACCATGGAGGGTGACGCGGACATGAGCAGCGCCTGCTTGCCGTTGAACGGCTGCGGTCGAAAGCGTGACACCCAGTCGATCAGATTCTTGATCGCCCCCGGCATCGACGCGTTGTACTCCGGCGATGCGACGATCAGTGCGTCGGCGGCCTTGAGGTGCTCGCAGAACCGGTGCGCGCCAACCGGCAGGCCTGCCTCCACCTCGATGTCGTGGTCGTAAAACGGGCAGTCGAAGTCGCCGACATTCGCGAGCTCGGACGTGCCACCCTTTTCGGTGACGAGCCTCGCCGCGAACGCCGCGAGACGATTGTTGAGCGACTTGCTCGAGAGTGAAGCGCCGAGTACCAGCACGCGCAGGTCGCGGTCCGGGGTGCTCATGAGACCTCCATCGGGATTTGGCCGCATGAGAAGCGGCTACGACGATCGTTGGCGCCGTCAAGCGTGCACGGAGCCTGCCAGCGATTCGCACGGATTGCGATCCGCCCCGGAATGGGCAGTCTTGATAGGACGCTCGCATACTCCAGCCTCGGAGCATTCAATGCCGCTGTCCTACGCCTACACCGCCATCCCGGATCACGTCGTACCCACTGCAGCGGAGCCGCTCCTTCAACCGGCGCTCGACACGTACGCGAGCGAAACGAACAAGGTCGCATCGGTGTGGCGCGAGTTTCGGGATGAAGATCTCGCGTTTCGCCCACACGACCGAGCGAGCACCGTCGGCGACATTCTCAAGCACCAACTCCTGTCGGAGCGTCGCT
>Ga0207712_10002969_pt1 | contig 10833 bp, 10 predicted proteins | sample KBSS44metaG_FD_184402 | JGI IMG/M metagenome (GOLD analysis project Ga0207712, IMG submission 184402) | Switchgrass rhizosphere microbial communities from Kellogg Biological Station, Michigan, USA - KBS S4-4 metaG (SPAdes) (version 2) | ecosystem: Host-associated > Plants > Roots > Rhizosphere... | reverse complement strand
TACGTGGTTCGAGACGATCTTGCGATCTTTGAGATCGCGAAAGCGCAAAAGTATGTCTTCCATGGCGATTCATGTTCCCCTCCGACCGTACCTTCCGAATCGCCCTTTGCGCCCGAATTAAGCAGATTTCCGCCCAAGTTCAAGTACGTTTCCCCCTGGCGGATTCACAATTTTCTCGATCAGTCCGGCCAGCGCCTTCAGCGCGTGAGCCTTCTCCTCGTCATAACGGTGTCGGTCATAAATCCCCTCGACGCCATTCATGACGTGACCAAGAACACGCTCGGCAATATCCGGCCGAACGCCTGCACGCGACATCAACGACCGAGCCGTCCGCCTCAGGTCATGCAAACCCCACTGCGGCATCGCAGGCAGCTTACGCTCGAAGCTTTTCTTCCTCCGGCTCAAGCCGCCCATAGGCGAGTTGCCTTGCCCGGCGAACACATAGGGGTTTCCATCGAAGCGCGGCTGTGCCTTGATGATCTCGATCGCAACATCGGGAAGCTTAAGCTCTATGGCGTTGCCCTTTTCCCGCTTCTCTGACGGAATGGTCCACACTCCGTCTTTAATATCCTCCCAGCGCATAGTGGCAACCTTGGTCTTGCGCTGACCCGTCAGAAGAAGCATCCGAACGAAACCGCCGAAGGTGCCATTCTCCGCTGCCCGTTGCCACACCGCTCGGATTTCGTCGTCCCTCAAGATCCGATCGCGGGCACGCTCCTTCGGATTCGACCGCCGCATACCTCGAACGATAGGTGAGGCGTAGTCCTCATGTCGGGCTGCATACCAATTACAGATGTTGCGAATAATCCGAAGCCCGTAGTCGGCCGCCGCAGGTCCGCTGCGATCCTCAATCTCGTCGAGCAAATTGGCAACGTCACCGCGCCGGATGGACTCGAAATCCCTGCCGGTCCAGGCAGGCCGAATGTGTGAGTCGAAATACGCCCTGAGGTGCCTTGCCGAACGCAGCCCCTTAGCCTCGACATGACGCTTGAACCATTGATCGGCGACGGCATCAAGACTCTGCGGCCCGGCACGATCCTCGCCCGCCTTGATGGCTTTTATCGCGGTGCGGGCCAGCTCGCGAGCATCGTCGATCTTGTATAGCGATGCGGAGCCGATGGTATGCCAGACTTGCTTGCCACTCGGATCACGGGCAACCGCTGCAAAGCTCTTAGCGCCGTTCGGCGTCACTCGTACATAGTGACCGGGAAGCTGCGGGTCGGGCACTGCATATCGCTTCGCCTTCGGCTTCAGAGAAGAGACAGCCTTATCAGTTAGCGCCCTGCGAGCCATGATTAGCCTCCTAGTTTCCGTTAGCCGGGCTGTCGAGGGGCTAACTAAACCCGCCTCTAACTTGGGCTAACTAAAGGCTAACATTGGCTTAAATTTGGCAGTTTACAAGGCCAAAAAGGTAAGCAGGATTTAAGCGGTTTTCACTGAAGCCCGTTTGGAGGTGTGACGAGCCAGCATAGCCGGGATTCGGCTTATGGAAGTCCTGGAAGGCGGCGATTGGGCGGCGCGCGCCTATGGTTTGGGCGAAGCCTCGGGCGGTGGCGGGGTCTCGGGTTTTGACCCACCCACGGGCTTTTTCTTGCAGTCCGGATCGGGCGTAGCACTCGCCGGACCATCGAACTCGAAGGCGGCGGTCATATCCTTGGAGCACTTGTCGCGTTGCCCCAAGGGTTCGAGCCCCCATCGTGTCTCGATCAGCTTCAGGATCGCGGTGGTATCGTAGATGGTGTGGTCGATGAACCCCTTCTTGGCGAAGGGCGAGATGATCACCGTGGGCACGCGCATGCCCGGTCCCCACTCATCGATTACCGGCGGCGGCACGTGATCCCAATAGCCGCCGTTCTCGTCGAAGGTGACGATGACGATTGACTTCGACCAGATCGGACTCTGCTCGATCAGGCGCAGCACCTTGTCGAGATGCTCATCGCCCTCGAGCACATTGGCATATTCGGGATGCTCGTTGAGCTCGCCGATCGGCTTGTAGAAGACAACCTGCGGCAGCGTTCCCTGCACAATGTCCGACATGAAGTCCTGGGCGTCCAAGAGATGGCCCTCGCTCTTCAGCTGTTCGTAATTGCTGAAATAGGCGAAGGGCTGATGGTGGAATTGAAAATCCTTTGAAGCCTTGCCGGCGACGGCGTCGTCCCAGCCCCCCGAATACCATGCCCAGGTTATGTTCTTGTCGCTCAGGCGGCTGCCGATCGTTGGCACCTTGTTGGCATCGATAGGCGGGAGAAAGTTGTCGAACGGCGACCTCGGGTCTTTGGGGTGGGGGCCGAGCTGCGCAAACATGGTGTTCACCGCATATCCCTGCGGTGAAAGCAGATCAGTGCGTATCACCCCTGTTAACCCAAGTTGGGAGATGTGGCCCTCGACGAATTTTGCGGTGATCCCATCGGGCGGCACGCCCTCGTAGCGAGGGGTGCAGGCGCAGATCATCCAGAAGTGATTGAGGAACGAGCCCCCGAACGCCGCATGGAAGAAATGATCGGTGAGCGTGTAGCGCTTGGCATAGTCCCAGAGCTTGGTCTTGCTTCCGTCATAGAAACCCATAGCCAGCCCACGCGCGTCGGAATAGGCGGCGAACTTATCCATGCGCCCGCCGTCGATCTGCTCGATCTGGTCGTAATAGCGATGGAGCAGGTCGCCCGTCGCCTCGCCGATCGGAACGAAAGCATCGATGCTGAACGGCTGGTTCAGCAGATTGGCCGGAAATCGGTCATCGACTTCGGCGCCTTTGGTGCCGTCGGGTTTTTTTACGAGGTGCTGCACCGGTGGGAGAAACGTGTAGGGATGCCCCTCCGGATCAACTTGGATTTTGGTTGCTCCGGCCGCGGCGATGCCGTCGGCGTTCGGGAAAAACCCGAATAGATTGTCGAAGCTGTGGTTCTCGAGATAAATGACGATAATGTGCTCGACATCGCTTAGCTGCGCGGCCGAGCAAGGAACCGTAAAGGCGCCCAGACATGCGCCAAGCGGAATGGCGCCAAACGCCAACTGACGAAACATTACCTCCAGCCTCATAGACGCAGTTTGCGCGACACAATCGGTCCCTAGATCCGACGCGGCTGGCACTAAGCCTCAGCCTCATGACGATGCGATGAAGTTGCCTATGCCCTGCCTCGTCTGCCTGCAAAAAGGACCTGCACTCAGTCCTAGCGTCGTGCGATGCCATAGGCGATCGAGGCAGCGACCGCGGTCTGCCACGGCACGAACAGAATGGCGATCTGGTCGAGATCTGCCGCAGGGTAGAGAAGAAGTCCGTAGAGGGTCCCAACAGCCACGATCACGCTCCAAGCCTCAGGATACCTGATCTCCTGCGCGGCCACTCCTGCGGCAAAAGCAGTGAGCCCAGCGCCGATCGCGCCGCCGACAAGCCCCGCTAGGATCCATCCCAGGGTTTCCCGGCTCGCCTTCGCACCCTCGACCGTGCCGAACAACTCGGAGCTCACCACCGCATTCATGACGTCATTTGCCGTATTCACGGCGGCGAGCCAACCCAAGATGATCAGTGCCATGGCGAGCAGGCATTTGCCAAGATCGCGGCTCGCCCAGAGCCGCAGCATGATCGCGACGCCCGCGCCGAAGGCGATGCCTGCGTGAAGTGGGATTCCTTCGGCGTTGATCAGGACTTCGGGATTGTCCAAACGCAAGTCGGGCAAAGGAGATGGCAGGCTCGAGATCAGTCCGGTGACAAATCCCACGCCGGCCATGATGACGACAGCGCGGGCCCGAGGCGGCGACCTCGGCAAAGTATCGACCTTCAAGAAGTCCCACTTCATGGCCGATAGCGCGGATTTCGATGCGGCTCGCGCCTTTTGTAAACGTGCCCCCATTAGGCGCCGTCGAAGCCAACTATACTTGAGGTGGCAGGGCCGACCAATGCGGAACCGGCCGCGCGCGCCGGTTCATGGCGCAATGCAGATGATTGTTTAAAGTAGGCTAGTTGGCGGCGGCTGCCTTGCCTGACTCAGCCACGGTCTTGAGCTGGGCCAAGCCCTTTTCGAGGTCGTCGCCGATCATCTTCTTGCCGTTCATCACCAGGCAGAACGCCTTCTGGATGAAGCTGTTGTTATGGCCTTGCATGCTCCAGGTGACCGCGGTCTGATCACCTTGGGGCTTTAAGGCGAACTCCTGCGTGACTGTCCCCTCGAAGGGCGTCACGAAGTCGACCTTGAGCTTGACGAGGTCGTTCGGCTGGCTCTCGGTCAAGGTCATCTTCCCCTCGCCGACCTTGTCGTTGCCGACCCAGGTCATCACCGTGCCTTGGCCTGAGTCTGGGCCTTCGAAAGTGATTTTCGCATCAGGATCGAGCTTGGCCCAGGGAGACCAGGCATCCCATTGGTGGAAGTCGTTCACCTTGGCGAACACATCGGCCTGCGGCGCCGCGATGGTGGTGGTGCGCTCGACCCGGAAGTCGGCTGGCTGCAAGGCAACAGCGATGACGAATATCGCGACGATCGCCGCAAGCGCGATGACGATCTTTTTCAGCATCGGCAAGTCCCTCCCAATCACCCCCAGGCCTATTGCATCACCAGATCACCGAGATACGGCATATCGATGACGTTGACGATCGAACCGATCTCGACGTTTTTCCGCGCGGCCCAAGAGAGATGCGGCCAGTGCAGCGGGATGAGCGCTCCATCGTCATAGAGGATTCGCTCGATCTTCTTCAGCACCTCGGCGCGGGCTTGCTTGTCCGTCATGGTCTGCGTCTGAAGCGTCAGCCGGTCGACCTCGGGATTCGCATAGTTGCCGGCATTGTACTGTCCGTAACCCGTCTTCTGGTCGGGCGTCATGACCAGGAACTCGTAGAGATTCGCCGAGTCCTGCGTATCCGACTGCCAGCCGATCATCATGATGTCGGCTGCCCGTTCATCGAAACGCTGCCAATATTGCGCCTTCGGCATCGTTTGCAGATCGACCCTGATGTTGATCTTGGCGAGCATGGCAGCGACGGCCTCGGCGATGCGGGCATCTTCGATATAGCGGTTATTGGGGGCCATCATCGTCACCGAGAAGCCGTTCTCGTAGCCCGCCTCCTTCATCAGCTCTTTCGCCTTGGCAAGGTCGTAGCGGGGCGCGAGCGCGGGATCGTAGCCCGCATAGATCGGCGGGCTGAGCTCTCCCGCGGCGGTGGCGAAGCTGCGCATGATCTTCTCGGCGATGCCGTCTCGGTTGATCGCATAATTCATGGCAAGCCGCACTCTTGAGTCCTTGAAGGCGGCGACGCGATTCTGATTCAGCTCGAAGGTGAGCACGCGCGTGCTCGGCATGGTGATCAGCGTGCAGCAGGAGTCCGCCTCGACGCGGGCAAGATCGGTCGGCGGGACCGGCGCGATGAAATCGACGTCGCCGGCGAGCAGCGCAGCGACTCGCGTCGCCGGCTCCTTGATGGGGGTGAAGATGATCTCGTCGACATTGCCGGGGGAATTCTTGTCCCAATATCCGGGGAAGCGCTTCAGCGTGAGCTTCACCCCCTGCTCTCGCTCGGTAACGATGAAGGGCCCGGTTCCACTCGTGTGCGACGAGGCGAAGGACGACCCGGATTTGGCGATCGCATCCTTGGGCCGTCCGTTCTCGTCGGTGCCGTTATAGAACTCGCGATCCATTGGGAAAATGTAGGTGGCGAGGTTGAGCACGAGCGGATAAGGCGCCTTGGTGATGAGATCGACGGTGAAATCGTCGACCGCGCGCGCTCCTTCGAATGGCTCGAACAACCCCTTGAAATCGGGACTCTGCTTGAGGCGGTTCACCGTCCACACCACGTCTTGCGCCGACAGCGTACGGCCAGATTGAAACTTCACATCCTCGCGCAAGTGAAAGCGCGTGGTGCGCTCGTCGATGGTCTCGTAACTCTTGGCAAGACGCGGCTCGATCGACATGTCCTGGCGGAACCTGATCAGCGGATCGAACAGGAGGTGCGACATCTGCAGCGTCGCACTTGAGAGCTGCTCATGTGGATCGAGCGAGGTCGGATCCGAGTCGTAGGCCATACGCAGCGTCTTGGCGTCGGCAGCGGCGACTTGGCACGCGACGAGCGCTGCAAATATCGGAATGAGCAAATAGGCACGCATGGGCAAAGGGTTGTCACCCGAAAGCCCTGGCCCGTCCACTCCCTTTACCCCGATTGGTCTGACTCTATACAGTCTCGGCCGTCACGTGCGGGCGGAAGGCTGAGGACGGCGTGGAAGGATTTTTTGTCACGGGCACCGACACCAATGTCGGCAAGACGCTGGTAGCGGCCTGGCTCGTAGGGCAGCTCGATGGCTTCTATTGGAAGCCGGTGCAGGCGGGCACCCGTCCCGAGACCGATTCCGATGTCGTGCGCCGCCTATCTGGGGCGCCCCCCGAGCGCATCATGCCCGAGGCCTATGTACTATCGGAGGCGATCGCGCCGCATGAGGCGGCACGGCGGGAAGGCGTCGAGATCGATATGGCTAAGCTCGTGCCGCCAAGTTGCGACCGGCCGCTGGTGGTGGAAGGTGCCGGAGGCCTGATGGTACCGCTCACCGACGACGCTTACGTGATCGATCTTGCCACCGAGCTGCATTTGCCGCTCGTTCTCGTGGCGCGCTCGACGCTCGGCACCATCAACCATACGCTGCTTTCGCTCGAGGCGATCAGGCGCCGCGGGCTGCCGGTTGCCGGCGTTGTCATCAGCGGACCAGAGACGCCGCATAACCGCGCGGCGATCGAGCGCTACGGCAAAGTTGAGGTAATTGCCGAGATCCCCTGGCTTGACACGGTCACGCGCCAGGCGCTGATGGCGATCGAGCCGGAGCTCGATCTCGCCAAGCTTGCTAAGCCTTTGCCATGAACGACGAGCAGAATCGGAGCAAGCTCGCGCGCGATTTGCTTTCGCGCGACCAGCGCCACGTCTGGCATCCCTTCACCCAACACGGAACGGAGGGGGATTCCATCGTGGTCACCGGCGCCAGGGGCGCCTCGCTGTTCGATGCCAACGGCAACGAGATCCTCGACCTCGTCTCGTCGTGGTGGACCTGCACCCATGGGCACTCGCACTCCAAGCTGAACGCGGCACTCGCCGAGCAGGCGGCGCGGTTCGAGCATGTGATGTTCGCGGGCTTTACGCATCAGCCTGCTGTTGACTTGGCTACCGCGCTTGCTGAGCTTCTCCCAGGCGACCTCAACCGCGTGTTCTTTTCCGACGACGGCTCGACCTCGGTCGAGGTCGCGCTCAAGATCGCCTATCAATATTGGATCAATGTCGGAGAGCCGCGACGCCAGATCCTGGTCGGCTTCGACGGCGGCTATCACGGCGATACGCTCGGCGCCATGTCGCTCGGGCGCGGCTCGCAGATGTTCAGCCCATTCCGCGACCTGATGTGCAAGGTCGTGGTATTGCCCTGCCCTGCGACCTTCGAGGGCGACGATGCTGCGGACGAGCGCGAGGCTGGCGCCATTTCTGCTTTCGAGGCGCTGCTTGCCGATCGCGGGCAGTCTGTGGCCGGGCTGATCATTGAGCCTCTGCTGCAAGGTGCCGGTGGCATGCGCCTTTATCGCCCGAGCTTCCTCAAGCGCCTGCTGGAGACGGCGCGTGCCATGGGCGTCCTCGTCATCTTCGACGAGGTGGCTACGGGTTTCGGCCGCACCGGGACGATGTTCGCGATGGAACGGGCGAGCGTCGTGCCCGACCTCGTCTGCCTGTCGAAGGGCCTCACCTCAGGTTACATGCCGCTCGCGGTGACAGTGGCGCGCGAGGCCGTGTTCGAAGCTTTCTTGGGCAATAGTTTCGATCGCGCGCTTCCACATGGCCATTCGTTCACGGCTAACCCGCTTGCCTGCGCCGTGGCTCTCGCCTCACTCGTTTTGTTCGAGGAGGAGAAGACACTTCAGCGCATCGCGCGCATTAACAAGCGCCACAAAACAATGCTGGCGGAGCTAGCCGCTCGGCCCGATGTGACACGGCCGCGCCTGATCGGCTCGATCCTCGCCTTCGAGGTGAAGTCTGCCGGGGGCTATCAATCGGCGGAAAGCAGAGCGTTGCGCGACTGGTACCTCGCGCACGGGCTCAATATCAGGCCGCTAGGGCCGACGATCTATCTGATGCCGCCCTATTGCATCACCGACGAAGAGCTTTCTCGCGCTTACGCGGGCTTGGTCGAAGGACTCGATGCACTCGCATCTGGCGCGTTGAGCCGGCCGTAGACGATGTTCCAGGTGATGCGGCCGCCGAACTTTGCGTCGGCGGCGTGGATGGCGCGCCGAAGCGCGCCTGGCGACAGCGGCGCATAACCTTCCTGCGGCGTGAGCCCGCCCACAGACTTCATGCGCTGGAGGAATGCGAGCGCGCTCTCATCCGGGTAAACACGCTCATCCTCGATGGCGCCCGGAAGCTGATGGATCTCGGCAAGCCCGCTTGGAAGGCCGAGCTCGGCAAGCACGCTACGCCATTCGGCAAAGCTCTCAGGCCCAAGCGTGGCATAGAGCAGGACGCCGCCGGGAGCGAGCAGCTTCTCCAGACGCTTCAGGCTTGTAACGGGATCGGAAAGCCAATGCAGCGTCATGCTCGAGACGATGAGGTCGAGCCCTGCATGCCCGCCTGCCTCTCCGGCATCCATCACTTCGTAGCTGATATGCGCGGTCTTGGCCGGCGCGAGATTGCGCCGGCACTCGGCAATCATGGCAGGGGCAACGTCGGTGAGAACGAAGCTGCCGTCGGGATAGCGATTGACGAGATGGCGGCTGAACAGGCCGGTGCCGCAGCCGAGCTCAAGCACGCACGGCTGCTTGAGCTCAGGCAAATACTGCGAAAGGTGATCGGCCACGGCGCGCTGGAACCCCGCATGAAGCTCATAGCTCTCCGCGTGCGCGTCGAAGCTCGCGGCGACGGCAGCGCTACGACGGGAGAGCACGGGCGAATTCAAGGACATGACGCGCGCACCATCTTGGGTGCATTAAAGGAAGGACATGACCGCCATCTGGCGACCAGACAATGCCATGATTTCCCCAAATCGCCTCGCTCATCGACTCTGGCACGATGGGGTCATCTCGCGAGGCCAGGGCAAGCACCGGGCATCTAAGCCCCTCCTTAATCCTTCGCACGTCCCACTTCGACAGCCAATTCAGCCCGTCTTCGAGGCGCGGGACATTGAGCGCCTCTGGCCAGGCGAAGCCTGCGGCGCCGCAAGAGCGCCAAAACGCCTGGAGCGTTCCGTTGGGATCGCGCTCGAGCCCGCGTTTCAGGGCCGCCAAGCGCGACGGCGCGATGTGGCAGCAGAAGCAATCGAAGCCCTGCACGCTGATAAGGGCTTTGTAGCGCCCTCCGCCGTTCTTAAGCAGCCACAAGAGGCCCAGCGAATGCCCCACTGCGATGGCATCTTCCGGCCACTCCGTCGCGCCCTTTGGCCCACCCGCGACAAAGCCGAGATCGACGAGGGTGACTCCCGCTCCGTGGAGATGGGCGATGAAGTCAGCAAAGAGGCCGGCGTGAAAGCCCCAGCCATGAACGAGCACGAAACGCATCTTCTATGAGTTTACATCGCGCTCGCCCGACGGGGCACATCTTCCTCAGCAAGCGCATCCAGCAGGCGATCGACGTCGGCCTCTTCATGCGCAGCGGTGAATGCCAACCGGAGCCGCGCCGTGCCGGCTGGGACCGTCGGGGGACTGATCGCCACAGCCCAGAAGCCTGCGCTACCCAGCCGCGCGCTCATAGCAAGCGCTGCTTCCGGCGAGCCGAGAATGACAGGTACGATCTGCGTCGTTGATGCGCCGGTGCTGAGGCCGAGCGCGCTTGCCCCATCGCGGAAGCGCTGGGCGAGAGTCGCGACATGGGTACGCTCCGTGTTCATACCTGGAATGAGGTCAAGCGCGGCATCGACAGCGCCGAGCACGGGAGGCGGTAACGCTGTCGAATAAATGAGGCCGGAGCAGCGATTGATGAGATAATCGCGCACCGTTTCCGAGCAGGCGACATAGCCGCCAAAGCTACCAAGCGCCTTTGAAAAAGTGCCGATGGCTTCGGCGTCGCCGGAAAGTCCCCGCCCCTCCTCGCCGAGAACGCCGGTTGCGTGCGCGTCGTCAACGATCAGCGTAGCGCCGTAGGCATGTGCGAGCTTGGCGATTTCGCCGAGCGGCGCAACATCGCCGTCCATCGAGAACACGCTCTCGGTCAATATGAATTTCGGCCGCTCATGCTGCTCATATTGGCTTAGCAGCTCGCCGAGGTGCTTCGCGTCGCAATGGCGATAGCGGAGCTCTCGCACGCCGGCAGCCTGGCAGCCGAAATGCATGCTCGCGTGATTGAGCCGGTCGGCGAACACGAGCGGTTCGGCGCCGAGCACGCTCTTATCGAGCAAGGCCTGGAGCACGGCGGCGTTGGTCTGGAACCCTGAGGCCATGATCAACGCCGCGGGCGTCTTCTTGAGCTTCGCGACCTTGGCCTCGATCGGGCCAAACAGGTCGAGATTGCCGGTGACAAGCCGCGATGCGCCCGAGCCCACTCCGTAAGTCTCGGCCCACTTAGCTGCCCGCTCCCGCAGCGCCTTGTGGAAACGAAGCGCGAGATAGTCATTGCTGGCGAGATTGACGTAAGTCTTGCCGCGGACGTTGACGATCCGCGCGTCACGCGCTGCGACCTCGCTCAAGGATCGGCGCAAGCCATCGCGCCCGCGTGCGGCGAGAAAGGCCTGGTACCTGCTTTCGCTTCCGACCATGATCCTGTATTAGCGAAGGGGCTGTCCTTCAGCAAATACAACGCTCGAACGTGTCGGAAATCCTCGAAACGACGAACCGTATCAATGGCAAGACCGCGCGGGCGGAGACGCCGGGCAAGCCTAATTCCACGCCCGAAAT
>Ga0207712_10002968_pt1 | contig 10833 bp, 7 predicted proteins | sample KBSS44metaG_FD_184402 | JGI IMG/M metagenome (GOLD analysis project Ga0207712, IMG submission 184402) | Switchgrass rhizosphere microbial communities from Kellogg Biological Station, Michigan, USA - KBS S4-4 metaG (SPAdes) (version 2) | ecosystem: Host-associated > Plants > Roots > Rhizosphere >... | reverse complement strand
TTCTTTTGCCTGGGCATGAGTTCGGTTGGCGTAAAAGAACCAGAGTTTACTAAAGTGACTTACGATCTGACAATGCACTTTGCAACAACTTTAAGCAAATTAAATCCTGAAATGACTTTTTGTTATATCTCTGGCCGGGGGACAAATGAAACAGGAAAGCTAATGTGGCAAAAAGTAAAAGGCAAGACAGAATCTGACCTAATGAAACTTCCTTTTAAACAGGTTTATAATTTCCGGCCTGGAGTGATAAAAGCAACTAAAGGATTAAAGCATATCCTGCCTCTTTATAAGTGGCTGAGTTGGATGCTTCCCATCATTAATACAATTTCTCCTCAAAGTGTTGTTACATTAAAGCAAATTGGAGATGCGATGATCAATGCTACAACAAAAGGCTATGAGAAAAAGATACTTGAGGTGAAAGATATTATCGCACTTTCAAAGAAGTAATTTTTGAAACACGGAGGCACGAAGGCACAAAGGAACACTGATCGACTCGTGCATCACCGTGTTCTTTGTGTCTCTGTGGTTTAAATTAAACTGAACAGAATTACAGAACGACGAAAGGATTGCGATCCTTCGCTTCGCTCTGGATAAACTGCGACGCTATTGTTCAATAGCGAACAGAAATATGAAGGGAGCGTCGCAACGGAAGATGATAAGAATTCCATAAGCTGGTATTATAAATACTTTTATTTTCGCAGTCTTAAAAATCATCAATGAAAGAATTAATTCTTGAAGCATGGAGCAATCGTGAGCTTTTGAAAGACTCAAAATACAGCGATGCAGTAAGAGCAGTTATAGAAGAAGTAGATAAAGGAAGATTGCGTATAGCATCACCTTCTGATAAAGGCTGGCAAGTAAATGAATGGGTGAAGCAGGCGATACTGATGTATTTCGGTATTCAACAAATGCAGACATGGGATATTGCGCCTTTTGAATTTTATGATAAGATGCTGTTGAAAAAAAATTACAAAGAATTGGGCGTTCGTGCCGTACCGCATGCAGTTGCAAGATATGGTGCGTACTTAGCAAAAAATGTTGTGTTAATGCCTTCTTATGTAAACATCGGCGCCTATGTTGATGAAGGAACAATGGTGGACACGTGGGCAACAGTTGGAAGCTGTGCTCAAATTGGCAAAGGGGTTCATTTAAGCGGTGGAGTTGGCATTGGTGGCGTTTTGGAACCTTTGCAGGCATCGCCGGTGATCGTTGAAGATGGTTGTTTTATTGGAAGTCGTTGTATTGTTGTAGAAGGGGTGATCGTAGAAAAAGAAGCAGTGCTTGGAGCAAATGTTGTATTAACGCAATCAACCAAGATAATAGATGTGAGCGGCGCTGAACCAAAAGAAATGAAAGGCCGAGTACCGGCGAGAAGTGTGGTGATTCCTGGTAGTTATACAAAAAAATTCCCTGCCGGCGAATTTGGTGTTGGTTGTGCATTGATCATTGGTCAGCGTAAACCAAGCACTGATCTGAAAACAAGTTTGAATGATGCGCTGAGAGATTTTAATGTGAGTGTATAAATTGTTTGAGGTTTGAAGTGTGAGGTTTGGGGTTAAATGATTCATTATATTTGCAGCCCAAAGTTTGAATCGAAATATTAAACGTCGAATTTCGAACCTCAAATAACAGGCCCGGGTGGCGAAATTGGTAGACGCACTGTCTTCAGGTGGCAGCATCCGAAAGGTTGTGCTGGTTCGAATCCAGTCCCGGGCACTAAAAAACCTCACACCAATGAGGTTTTTTTATTTACTTAAATGTGTTTTTATTCCGACTTCTCCGATCTTACTTGTTCGAGAAAAAAATCCACTTTGCCTATCATATCATTCATCTCAAATGGCTTTGAAATAAAATCATCTGCTCCGGCAGCCAGGCAAGTTTCTTTTGCAGTAGGATGTGCAGAAAACATTAAAATCGGAATAGAAGAAGTTTTCAGATCTTGTTTTAACCTTCGGCATATATCGGTTCCATCGGCTCCAGATAACAGCATATCCATTATAATAAGGTCAACATGATTTGTAGAAATTATATTTTCTGCCTTTTCTTCATTACCAGCTTCCATTGCTGAATGACCATAATAATCAAGCACCATTTTTATCATAGTGCAGATATCTGGGTCATCATCCAGAACTAATATCATGGCTTTCTCTTTCATTTATTTAAATATCGGTAAAGTAAAAGTAAACACGGAGCCTTTTCCTTTTTCGCTTTCCACCCATACTTTTCCTCCATGTTTTTCTACAAATTCTTTGGCTATAAAAAGGCCAATGCCGAAACCGGGATATGTTTGCTCTTCCTTGCCTTTTGCACGGTAAAAACGCTCAAATATTTTTTCCTGTTCTTCTTTATCAATTCCAATGCCATAATCTTTTACAATAAAAGCAACATGACCACTTGCTGTTTTATGTATAGACACATCTATCTTATTATTATCCGGTGAATATTTAATAGCATTTGTCAAAAAATTGATCATCACTTGTCCTATCCTGTCTTTATCTGCAAATACATATGATTGAAAATCGTGGTACAAACTTATTTGATGTTTAGTATTTGTATAAAGAATATCTTCTACTGTCTCTATTGCCAATTGGTTCAGGCTGAAATTCTCTTTTTTCAATTCAAGCGTTCCTGTTTCAATTTTTGTAAGATCAAGCAGCTCCGAGATCAGCCTTGTTAATCTTGTTATTTGTTTATCCACGCTGATCAGGGAAGATCGCACAAGCAATGGCGGCAATTGTTTTTCCTTTTCTTTACTCTTATCAAAAGCATTTAAAAGCAATTGCACGTAGCCCTTAATAGATGTGATCGGTGTTTTTAACTCATGGCTCGCCATTGCAATGAAATTATTTTTCTGAACATCTGATTCAGAAAGCTTTCTCAACTCTTCCATTTGTCGGATGTTCTCAGTAATATCATGACTGATCACCATTACTGCATATACTTCACCATCTTCGTTATAAAGCGGAACATAATTGTGCTCATAATATTGATCTTCCCCTATTATTGTAGTTTTCACTTTATCCCGAATAATAATATTCCCCTTAAATGCATCCAGAAGATCCTGGTATGACTGTGTACCAATTACAGATGGATTAATATCTATAATTTTTTCACCGATTATCGGTCCAATAAAAGCTTTCCCAAGAACTGTCTCTGCTTTTTTATTGAGGGTTATTAAGCGAAGTTCTTTATCAACAACCATTATCAGGTCAAGCGATGAACTGATCAGTTTTTCAATGAACCGGTTACGTTCTTCAAATTTTTTGCTTGTTTCTATTAATTGTTGTTCCAGGAGTTTTTGCTTTGTAACATCCTGGCCAATACCCATCATCCTGGTAACTTTTCCTTCTTTATCAACCACTACTTCGCCTCGAGCATACATAATTTTTATTTCTTCTGCCGGCGTAATGATCCGGTGGAAAAAATCATTATAAGATCGTGATTGAAGGGCAAACTCAATATTAGCTTGCATGTTAGCCCTGTCATCAGGATGGACGAGTGAAATAAATTTATCATAATCGATATTCACTGATGGATCCACTCCATAAATATTGTACATATTATCACTCCATGACAAACGATTTGTTGACACGTCCCAATCCCAATGACCCACTTGTGCAATTTGCTGAGCCTCGTTTAGTTTTTTTGCGGACGCAATCAGTTCGGTATTATCGTGTGCCATAACTAATACTGCATAGATCTTCTCATTATGATCTTTAAGAGGCACCAGCGAGTTCTCATAATACCTGTTTGAAATAGGGGAATAATAAACCTCATTGTGTATAGGCTCACCGCTTATTGCCCTCAATAGATCTTTATATCCCTGCGTATCTTTCATAAATGGAAAAATATCCAATAACTTTTTACCTAATACGTCTTCTTCTTTAGCGTTCATTGCATTTAAAGTAGACTGATTGATCGAGATAATTCTTGCATCAGTATCATAAACTGCAATAAGATCAACTGATGAATCAAGGATCTTTTTCACCAGGTGATTCTGTTGTTTCAGAAGTATATTTTGCTGATTTAATTCACTGGTTCTTTGCTTTACTTTGTCTTCGAGTTCTTTTTCAGCTTCTCTCCGATCATGAATATCAAGGCTTGTTCCAATAAAGCCGGTAAATCTTTCATTAGCATAACGCGGGGTGCCTTTATCAAGAAACCAATGATACTCTCCGGTGCGTCCGTTCTTCAATCGCATTTCCAGTGTATATGACTGATGTTTTTTTGCTGCATTGTTCATTATCCTTAAAACATTTTCTATATCATCCGGATGAATAAATTTCTTCCATGATATATCATTCATTTTAACTGTTTCATCAAGATCAAAATAATCAAGCCCGGACCTATTTAAAAAAGTTGTTTGTAAATTTTCATTTGTTTCCCAAACGAACAAAGGAGCTTCGTTTGCCATCGTACGGAAACGTTCTTCACTTTCTTTTATGGCCAGTTGCGCTTTTTTGCGTTGAGTGATATTTTCTGTAAAAATTACGATCCCTCCTATTTCACCTGTTGCCGTATACCAGGGGTGTACATTCCATTTAAGCCATACAGGAGTACCATCATCTTTTTCATAATAATCATCATCTGATTTTTCGACAGCTCCTTTCATACAACGACTATGAACTTGCTTCCATCGCTCCAGGATATTTGGAAACAGATCATAATGCCTTTTTCCAATAACATTACCTTCCAGGTCATATTCTTTCATCCATTTTCTGCTTACCGATACATATCGCATTTCCTTATCAAACATCGCCATTGCCGCTGGAGCATGCTCTATAAACAACCTGTTTATTTCTTCACTTTCCCGTAACTCTTTTTGGCTTTCTTCAATCTTTTTTCGTGCCATGACTTGCTGCCCCACATCATCACCTAAGATCATAACTCCAGTTATCACTCCTTCTTCGTCTTTCAAAGGCTGGAAAACATATTTTACAAATGTGTCGACCCTTTCTCCATTACTACTAAAACTAACCGGCGATTCTTCCGACACGTATCTTTCGCCAGAATTATAAACCATACTTATTAGATCCATATACCCCTGCTCTTTTAATTCAGGTAAGGCGTCAGCTATTTTTTGGCCAATAATTTCTTCTTTGCTTTTGCCCATTATTTCAAGGGCTCTTTTATTTGCCAACTCAAATACAGCTTCGGGTCCTTTTAAAATTATAATAGCGGTGGGAGCTTGTTCAAACAGGCCGTGCAGTTGATTTGCGACTGCATTTCTTTTTTTTGCAATTTTTATCTGTGCATCAACCCTGGCATATAATTCTTTAGCTGAAAACGGTTTTACCAGGTAATCATCTGCTCCTGTTTGGTAACCCTCTATCTTAGATTCTTCACCGGCCCTTGCGGTTAACAAGATCACCGGTATATGATTGTGTTGTTCATCTTCTTTAATAGCCTTTAGCAGTTCAATACCATTCATTATAGGCATCATAATATCAGAAAGAATAAGCGATGGCTTTTCTGCTCTTACCTTATGCAATGCCTCCATTCCATTTGCAGCAGTTAATACATTAAAATGCTTTTGAAGCAGCGACTGAATATGCTGGCGCATATCGGCATTGTCATCTACTACGAGTACTGTTGATGCGTGAGTAGGTGATCCATTTGGAAGATAGGCCTGATCCTTATTTTCCAGTAATGATGTCGCTTCTCCAATATAAGTATCGGTTACGATATCTTCTAAACCCTGAGGTGTTTCATAAGTTTGTTCTGCAGGCAGGTGCTCTTTACCAAAGGGGATCTCAACAATGAATGTGCTGCCCTGACCTTCTTTACTCCTTACATTGATCGTTCCTCCATGTAATTGCACAAGTTCCTTGATCAATGATAAACCGATACCAGTACCTTCATAAGACCTGCCCACAGCATTTTCAACCCGATGAAATCTTTCAAACATATGTGGCAATTCTTTTTCGGGAATGCCCACACCTGTATCTTCCACTTCAAGGATCACATTTTCATTGCCAGTAAAAAGCCGAAGTGTTATGCTGCCATCAAGTGTATATTTAAAAGCATTTGATAAAAGATTAAAAACAACTTTCTCCCACATTTGTTTATCGATATAAACAGGCTGAACAATGCTGTCTGCTTTTACAATAAATTTTAAACCGGCCTTTTCAACAATTGAACGAAAATTTGCAGCAAGGTTATTCGTATAAGAAACAATATCTGTAAGTGAGAAAAATGCTTTTTGCCTTCCGCTTTCGATACGACTGAAATCGAGTAATGTATTTACAAGTTTCAACAACCGCATAGCATTGCGATGTGTCGCATTCATTCGCTCCAGGTTTTTGGGAACAGATTCAGATTCGTTTAACGCCTCTTCGATATTTCCAAGCATTAAGGTTAGTGGCGTCCGGAATTCATGGCTGATGTTTGAGAAAAAAACTGTTTTTGCTTTATCGAGTTCGGTTAAAGCTTCTGTTCGTTTCCTTTCTTCTTCATAGGCTATTGCATTATTTACACCAAGCGAGATCTGATCAGCTATTAGCTGAACAAAGTTTTTATAAATGTCATCAAATTTCCGATAAGGATTTAAGCCAACAGTGAGAATAGCCGATGGAAATTTTTTATTCGCCGTTTTTATAGGCACATGCACAAAATGATTTGGCATTACATCCCACGCACCTTTCGGTATATTTTTCCATCGCCCATTATTTTCTGACTCAACAATTTTATTTTCTAATACAGCCTTTGAGATATTTCTTGATTTGACATTTGGATTTTGTAAATCAATTTCTGTGAGAAATTCATGGTTGTTTTTTTCCACGCCTGATAAGGTAACAAGATTGGCTTTTACTCCATCAGATCCTATTTTATAAATCAATGCAAATGGAAGATCGAAAAGATTACCCGCCAAAACTTCGCTTGCCTTCGTATACACATCCTGTTCAGATAATGTAGCAGAAATGTTTTTGCCAAGCTCTTTCAGTGTTTCCATTTGGCGTTTGCTCACTACTGAATCTGTAATCTCAGTTACTGTAGCCAGCACCCCACCTATACCGTTTGGAGCAGCGGTATCAGGTACGCGGCTATAAGCAATAGTAAAATGAGTTTCTTCAACAAAATTATTCCTGTTGATCAGAAGTAATATATCATCCATCCATGTTGCGGGTCCACCATTAAATGGAGTATCAATTAAAGGTTGCAATACACTCCATATTTCTTTCCAGCATTCTCTCCCAGTTTGTCCTAATGCTTTTGGATGCTTTAAACCAGGAATAGGAATATATGGGTCATTATAAAATTGTACATAGTCATTTCCCCACCATAATAACATTGGAAACCTGTTGGCAAGCATCAGGCTGACAAGACTTTTTAAACTTTGCGACCATTTTTCAGGTGACCCAAGTGAAGTTTGGCTCCAGTTAAAATTGCGAATACGTTCCCCCATTTCTCCGCCACCGGATAGAAAGTCAAGGGATGTCGTAGTTCTTTGATTGGGGGATTCAGTCAGACTCATAAGTGCACTGAAAAGGATGGTTAAGTTACGGAATGCCAGCGACAATAATCATTCCATCTTAAAGTTTGATCATTGTTTTTTGACAATTAATTTTTTCGGATAAACCTTCTTTAATTTGTAGCAAATTAGAAACTTAAATGTCAACAACCATAAAATGCCCTAATTGCAGTCATGAATTTGAGCTGAATGAAAGCCTGCGGGAAGATGTGAAAAAAGAACTGAGGGATGAGATGAAAGAATGGCAACGTAAAAAAGAGGAGGCTTTTAACTCCCAAATGGCAGAAGAAAGAAAAAAAATTCAACAGGATACGGAACAAGCTATACGTAAGAAAATTTCATCTGATTTTGAAGTTCAATTGCGTCAGCTAGAACAGAACAATAAAGACAATGAAGAAAAATTAAAGGAGGCACGACAACAGCAGGTTGAATTTCTCAGGAAAGAACAGGAATTAAAAAATAAGGAAGCTGAGCTGGAACTATCGGTTCAGAAAAAATTACAAGAAGAAAGAGAAAAACTTTCCACAGAAATAAGAAAGTTAGAAGAGCAACGGATCTCGGCTAAGGAAACTGAATTTCAATTGCGGTTAAAAGAAATGGAGAAACAATTGGACGACCAGAAAAAACTAGCAGAAGAAATGAGACGGAAAGCTGAGCAAGGCAGTATGCAATTGCAGGGTGAAGTACAGGAACTGGCTTTGGAAGAAATGTTGCGATCGACTTTCCCATTCGATATTGTTTCTGAAGTTGGAAAAGGTGTTCGAGGAGCCGACTGTATACAAACAGTGAGAAATAATTTTGGCCAGGAATGTGGCAAAATAATATATGAAAGCAAACGAACAACAAGTTTTTCAAATGACTGGATAGAAAAACTGAAAACAGATATGCGGAGTAATGGCGCTGAGATCGCAGTGATCGTTACCAAAGCAATGCCCAAGGACATGGATTGTTTTGGAATAAAAGACGGTGTTTGGATCTGCAGTTTTGGGGAAGTAAAAGCATTGGCTTCTGTTTTGCGAGATGGGGTCATAAGAGTTTTCAATGCAGCAAAGAATCAGGAAAATAAAGGAGATAAAATGCATTTGCTCTACGACTATCTCACCAGTTCAGAATTTGCAGAGCAATGGAAAGCTATTCGAGAAGGATTTATGAGTATGAAGATGTCCATTCAAAAAGAAAGAGATACCATGGAACGTTTATGGAAAGCAAGGGAAAAGCAATTGGAAAAGGTTTTATTGAATGCCGCTCATGTTCGTGGTTCGATTGAAGGGATTGCCGGAATGAATTCGGTAGATCTGAATTTGTTGGAAGAAGGAGATGAGGATGATATGACAAATTAAAAGCTCAATGATACTATTATGAAGTTCTTGGCAATGATATTGATGGGGACTACCTCTTTGAGCTCCTGCATGGATTACGCGACAGTGAAAGCAATAAACAAATCCAATGAAAAAGTTGCTTTACAAGATTTTTATTCTCCTTGTTGCGGGTCATGCGGACAAAGAATTGTTGTGGAAGTCGATGGCAAACAGTATGCACTGCAAGTGAATTGTCAAATAGAAGATCAGTACAGCAGATTGTGCACCCCTTTACAACTTGGAACACAAAAGCATGTTTTAACTTATAAAAGAAGAAAAGTCATTCACGAAGATTATTACAAGCCAGTGTTCGATACTATTGAACTAAAAAGAATGTATCCCAAGGTAGATGTTGGCGAATACTACGATGCTGAAATTATTCACCAACCAGTTATTCCCTTAAATGCGATTGACTCTTTGCTCATTGATAAATATTACACGATGACAACAAAACCCGGTTGTTCTGATAAACATTTAAGATTGATCAAAGGATATATACTGGTTAACGAAACCTACTCGCAAATTGATAAGAAGAAAGTTAAATTCAAAGTAAAATAGCAGGACTTGTTACAAAGTGTTCTTGTTTAATAAATCTTATCTAACTCATCACCCAGGCCAGCACCAAATGATCAAATTGTCGATAATGAACACTAAGCTCTGTATTATTTTTTGAGAAAAAAGATTCTATTGTTTCATTTCCCTCATGTTGTTTTTTCAATTGGATATCCTTTCTGAAATCTACTCCCCCATTGCCATGCCATTTGAATACTGATTCTTTGGCTGACCAAAGCAAAGTTGAAAATGGAATTCTGTCTTTATCCGGCTCAATAAGATGAAACAGCTCATGCTCTTTTGCACTGAGAAATTTATACATAATCTTGGATATCTTTTCTGTTGGGATCTCAATGTCGATGCCTACCCTGCTGTCTTTGCTCACAATAGCTGCTGCATAATCCCCACAATGTGAAATGGAAAAATGATATTGTTCATCGGGAAGATATGGTTTACGGGTATCGGCGATCTGTATGAGTTCATAAGGAAAATCGGGAAAAAGATATTGCAACAAAAAGCGTCCGGCAAGATGCTGCAATCTTTTGTGCGGATGAGTAACATCCCGGTGTTGCGGAACATTGGCCTTAAAGAATTCTTCGGTTTCTTCTATTTTCCAGATGCCCAACCGGGTGCTGTCGTTGACTTGTTGTTGAAAAAAAATCGGCACGATTTGGGTTTAAGATTTAAGTCCAGATAAATATCGGGAGCAGTTCCGATAATTATCGGAATTAGATTTATCATTGCAAAAATTTTGAAACAACTGCTTCATTGCCCAGTAAAGATAAGAACGTTGAAGAGTGCGACGCAAGAAAAGCTAAATAGTAGTAATTAAGCTAAGTACCCATCTACGCTAAAGCTTCGGTGGCAAGCATAAAAAAATAAAATATGATTCTTTCTGATAAAAGGATTCTTGAAGAAATAGAAAAAGGAACAATTAAAGTTACTCCGTACGACAGGGAATGTCTTGGCAGTAACAGTTATGATGTGCATTTGGGAAAATGGTTGGCCACCTACAAGGAACATATTATTGATGCTAAAAAACATAACCAGATAGATTATTTTGAAATTCCTGAAGAAGGTTTTGTTCTTTATCCGCATATTTTTTATTTGGGGGTAACGGAGGAGTACACAGAAACACATGCTCACGTTCCTTTTTTAGAAGGCAAATCATCAACAGGTCGGCTGGGAATTGATATACATGCAACCGCCGGTAAAGGCGATGTTGGTTTTTGCGGACACTGGACATTGGAAATTTCTGTTAAGCAACCCGTGAAAGTTTATAAGGGCATGCCGATCGGTCAGCTCATTTATTTTTTGGTGGAAGGTGAGACTGAAATAAAATATAATCAAAAGAAAAATGCCAAGTATAGCGGTCAGCCTGATAAACCAATTGAAAGTATGATGTGGAAGAATAAATTTTAGTTCAGAGCAGTGAGTCGATAGTTCGGAGTC
>Ga0207712_10002965_pt1 | contig 10836 bp, 7 predicted proteins | sample KBSS44metaG_FD_184402 | JGI IMG/M metagenome (GOLD analysis project Ga0207712, IMG submission 184402) | Switchgrass rhizosphere microbial communities from Kellogg Biological Station, Michigan, USA - KBS S4-4 metaG (SPAdes) (version 2) | ecosystem: Host-associated > Plants > Roots > Rhizosphere >... | reverse complement strand
TGATCTACTACCGGACCGCCGCGGAGGACGTCTGCTACATGCTCTACGCCTACGCCAAGAACGAGCAGGGTGACCTGACGCGCGCGCAGATCCGCGTGCTGGCCCGCCTCGTTCGGGAGGAGTTCACGCGCTCGCACTGCTTCGCGTCGCGGCGCGCAACCCCAAAGCGGTGGCGGACGCGTTGCACCAGCCTTCGAAGCGCGGTGCGGCATAACGTCCGTTGGAACCTGCCAAGGGTATTAGGGAAGCGGCGGCTGCGCCGCAGGGTTTTGTCAGGTGCCCTTGCAGGTCAACTTCAGGCGTCAGCTGGCTGCGATTTTCGATGACCGACCCAGGGTCGGCGCATTCGACCGACAGTCCCCGGGGCCCCGGCGACCGACTGAGCCCCGAGGAGGCGGCGCTCGCCCACCGCCCGTTCGCTGAGCTCACGGACGTCGAGCTCCGCCGCTGGTGCTCCGCCTGCGGCCGGCTCTCGAGGCTCGACCCGTCTCGCCTGGCGCGCTGGCGGTGGCGACGCCGGTGGCGCCGCGCCCTGCGTGCCTGGGCGCGGCGCATTGCCGGCCAGGTCGGCTCCGGGCCGCCGCTCTGCGAGCGGTGCGGCACACAGCGGCCGACCGTCCACGTCGTCTACGGCCACGGCGCCGAGCAGCGCACACGCCACTTTTGCGCCGGATGCAGCGAGCTCGAGCCGCCGGGCTGGTTCGTTCGCGCCGAGGCGGGATCATGAGACAGCGCCGCGCGGCTGCGTAGCCGGGCACAGGGGTAGGGAGCTGGCGTCCAGCGACGCCAGCGTGTCCATGCCTAACGCGCTGACACCTCGGTCCGTCGCGCCCCGTACGGCCGTAACCCGGATCGAACCACTCGTCCCTCCGGCCGCCTCTCTCTCCCTGGAACGATGCACCTCGCCATCCGCGGCGTCTCCAAGACGTACACCAACGGCGTACGCGCTCTGCGTAACGTCAGCCTCGACATCCCGCGTGGGATGTACGGCCTCCTCGGGCCCAACGGCGCCGGCAAGTCGACGCTGATGCGCACGATCGCCACGCTGCAGGAGCCGGACACCGGCTCGATCACGCTGGGCGAACCAGGGTCAGCCCCGGGGGAGGCCATCGACGTAGTACGCGAAAAGGACCGCGTGCGCCGCACCCTTGGCTACCTGCCCCAGGAGTTCGGCGTGTACCCGAGTGTGAGCGCCGAGCGGCTGCTCGACCACTTCGCGGTGCTCGAAGGCTTCACCGACCGAGCCGAACGGCGCCGCGTCGTCGAGGCGCTGCTGCGGCAGACCAATCTGTGGGACGTTCGCCGCGAGCGGCTGGGCGGATACTCCGGCGGCATGCGCCAGCGCTTCGGCATCGCCGTCGCCCTCCTCGGCGGGCCCACGCTCATCATCGTCGACGAGCCCACCGCGGGGCTCGACCCCGCCGAGCGCGTGCGCTTCCTCAACCTCCTCAGCGAAATCGGCGAGCAGGCCGTCGTGATCCTCTCGACCCACATCGTCGAGGACATCGCGGAGCTGTGCAGCCGCATGGCGATCATAGACAAGGGAGAGATTCTCCTCGAGGCCGAACCGCTGGCCTCCATCGCCGCGCTGCGCGGGCGGGTGTGGCGGCGCGTGGTGGCGAAAGCCGAGCTCCCGGATGTCGAGCGCCGCCATCGCGTGATCTGCACGAAGCTCCAGGCAGGCCGAACGCTCGTGCACGTGTACGCCGAGTCGTCGCCGGGACCAGATTTCGATCCGGTGGAGCCTGACCTCGAGGACGTCTACTTCAGCGTCATGGCCGGCCACCGCCGTGCACACGCCGAGGCGGCGGTGATCGGAGCGGCGTCGTGATGGTGGCCGAGGTCTTCCGCTTCGAGGTCGGATACCGGCTGCGCCAACCGTCGACGTGGGTGTACGCGCTCGTGCTCTTGGGGATTCCGTTCCTGATGATGCACGCGATCAACGGCAGCAGTCAGTACCTCAACGCGCCGCTGATGGTGGCGAACGCGTCGGCGATATTAGGCAGCATCGGGATGCTGGTGACGGCGGGCATCTTCGGTGACGCGGCCGCGCGTGACCTGCATTGGCGTATGCACTCGCTCTTCTACACGTCGCCGCTCCGCGAGTCGCACTACCTCGCCGGACGATTCCTCGGCGGGCTCGCGGTGAACGCGGTGTTGCTGCTTGGCGTCCCGCTCGGGCTGCTGGTCGCGTCGGTGATGCCGTACATGGAGGCGGGGAAGTTCGGCCCGGTTCAGCCCCTCGCGTACGTGCAGACCTACCTGCTCGTGCTGCTCCCGAACCTCGTCGTGATCGGCGCCTTCATGTTCACCGCCGCGGCGCTCACTCGTCAGGCGCTGGCGACGTACCTCGGCGGCGTCGCGTTGTTCGTCCTCAGCCTGATCGCCGGTGCTCTCACCGATGGTTTCACGAACCGCGTGCTGTCCGCGCTTGTCGACCCGTTCGGCGGCCGCGCGCTGGCGCTGACGACACAGTACTGGACGCCCGCTGAGATCAACGCGCAGCTCATCGGGTCGCCGAACGTCCTGCTGTGGAATCGCGTGCTGTGGCTCGGCGCAGCCGTGGGGCTTTTCGTGCTGCTCGTCGCGCGCTTCCGTTTCGCGCACCAGGGCGGGGCGGGGCGGCGCCGCTGGTGGCGCCGGCGCGCGGTGGTCGACCCCTCGACTGCGCTCGGGGCAGGCACGGGGGCAGAGCGCCTAACGCCGATCGCGTTGTCGCATGCACCGGCCGAGGGGCGCTCGTTCTCGCCCGCCGCGCAGGTGCGGCAGACGTTCGCCGTCGCCGCCCGTGCATGGCGAGACATCGCGGTGACACGCGCCTTCCTCGTGATTCTCGTCGGCGCGCTCGTCTTCGTCTTCGCATTCGGCTGGGACGTTGGTACCGAGATCTTCGGGACGTCCAGCTGGCCGGTCACACATCTCATTGCCGGTACGGTGCTGAGCAGCGCACTCGGCCCCGTGATGGCGCTGCTCATCGCGATCTTCGCCGGGGAGCTCGTGTGGCGCGAGCGCGACGTGGGCATGGGGGACCTCGCGGCCATCGTGCCGGTGCCCAATTGGGTGGCGATGCTCGGGCGATTCCTCGCGCTCGTCGCGATGCTCGTCACGCTACAGGCGGTGCTGATGGGTGCGGGCGTGTTGCTCCAGGCGCTCCGCGGCTACCACCGCTACGAGCTCGATGTCTACCTGAAGCTTCTCTTCGGGGTCAAGCTGGTCGACTACGTGCTCCTTGCCGCACTCGCGATGACCGTCCACGTCATCGCGAACAACAAGTACCTCGGCCATCTGGTGGTAGTGCTCGTCTTCGCGGTGACGGTGGTGTCCGGACTCATCGGGCTTCGCCATCGGATGCTCATCTACGGGTCCGATCCGGGTTGGGTCTGGTCCGACCTGAACGGGCTCGCGCCGTTCCTTCCCGGGCTCGTGTGGTTCAAGGTCTACTGGGCGGCGTGGGCGCTGCTGCTTGCCGTGATCGCGAGCCTCTTCTGGGTGCGCGGACGCGAGTTGGGCGTCGTTAGGCGGCTCGCGCTCGCCCGGCAGCGCTTGCGAGGACCGACTCTCGGCGCCGCGGCGGTCGCGGCCGTTCTCATTGTCGTCCTGGGCGGCTTCGTGTTCTACAACACGAACATCCTCAACCGGTACCGCACACCTGGCCAGATTGCGGCCGAGCGGGCCGAATACGAGCGGCGCTACAAGCGCTTCGAGGATGCGCCGACGCCAAGCCTCGTCGCGGTGCAGACGCGTGTGGAGCTCTATCCGGCGGACCGCGCGGCCGAGATCCGCGGCACGTTTGTACTCGTCAACCGGACCGTACACCAGATAGAATCGCTGCACGTGCTACCGAGCCCGGACGTCGAGACTCGCGCCATCGGCTTCGACCGCGGCGCGCGCCTGGTCGACGACGACAGCTCGCTGTTCTACCGCATCTACGCACTCGAGCGACCTCTCGCGCCCGGTGATTCGATCGCGATGACCTTCGAGGTCGCGTACCGCCCGCGTGGGTTTCGCAACGACGGCGCGCCCACCGACGTGGCGCCTAACGGCGCCTACATCGACCGGGGATGGCTGCCGGCGCTCGGCTACCGGCCGGGGCGTGAGGTGACGGACCCGCAGGTTCGGCGCGAGCAGGGGCTCCCGCCTCGCACACTTCCGCCGAGCGCGGGGGACGTCGAGACACGTCCCGGCGCGAATGCCGTCGAGGTCGTGGACGTCGAAACGGTGATCGGCACCGACCCGCGCCAGATCGCCGTCACGTCCGGCACGCTCGTCCGCGAGTGGCGAGAGAATGGACGCCGATATTTCCGTTACCGCACCGAGCAACCAGTCCGCTACGGCGGTGCGGTCCTTTCCGCGGAATACGCGGTGCGCGAGGCAAAGTGGAATGGAATCCCGCTCCGCGTCTTCTATCACCCGACGCACGACGTCAACGTCGACCGGATGCTCAAGAGTATGCAGATGTCGCTCGCGTACTTCTCCGAGCAATTCGGACCTTACCAGTTCCGAGAGCTTCGCATCGTCGAGTTCCCACGTTATGCGTCGTTCGCGCGCGCGCATCCGTCCATGATCACGTTTTCCGAGGGCAGCGCTTTTCTCACCCGCGTCGACTCGGGCGACATCGATCGAACGTTCTTCGTCGTCGCGCACGAGACCGCGCACCAGTGGTGGGGTGGCCAGGTGATCCCGGCGCAGGCGGTGGGCGCGAGCCTCGTCTCCGAGACGCTCGCCCAGTATAGCTCGATGATGGTGTTCGAGACTGCGTATGGCCCGGAGATGGCGCGGCGCTTCTACGACTACAACATGGACGAGTACCTCCGCGGGCGGAGCGTGTACACGAATCGCGAGGTTCCGCTGCTCGACGTCGTAAATCACGGATACCTGCACTACTTCAAGGGCGCCGTCGCGATGTACACGCTGCGCGAACGTCTTGGCGCCGAGGCGGTCAACGGGGCGCTGCGGCGCTTCCGGGAGAAGTTCGCGGGCGCCGATGCGCCGCCGCCCACATCCCGCGCTCTCTACGCGGAGCTGCAGGCCGTCACGCCCGATTCACTGCGGCCGCTGCTGTCGGATCTGTTCGAGCATATCACGCTCTGGGACGTTCGCACCGATTCGGCGCGTGCCGACTCGGTGGGTGGCGGCAGCTATCGGGTGACGCTGTTCGTCGACGCGTCGAAGGCGCGAGCCGATAGCATCGGGAAGCAGACGCCGGTGGCGATGGACGACAACGTCGAGGTCGGAGTGTTCGCCGGAGTGGCGCGCGGCGGCTCGCCTGGGGAGACGCTGTATCTAAAGCAGCACCGCATTCGGTCGGGCAAGCAGACGATCGTGCTCACGGTGCCGCGCCTGCCCACGAGAGCCGGTGTCGACCCGTACCGCAAGCTCATCGAGCGGGAGCGCGATGATAACGTCGCCGAGGTCGGCGGCAAGTCCGGCCCGGGCGCCGAGCAGAGCGATCCTTGAAGCTTGCAGGAATTCGGCGGGTAAGCCACATCATCCGCCGCCGAGCAGGAGCCGCGAGGGAGAACTGCAATGGACTGGTTTCAGCATTACTGGTGGATGCTGCTCGTCGGTGTGCTGCTCCTCCCGATCGCCGCGATCGTGTCCTTCGCGCGCTGGCCTGGCGCAAAATGAACGACGATGTGCCGACCTCGGCGTTAGGCGGCACACGTCGCCCTCACGACACCAAGCACAACACACCTAATTAGAGATGCCCAAAGCGACAGCGATTACCGCGAAGCAACGCGACGGCTTGCTCGAGACACTGAAAGCCCGCTTCGACGCGCACATGCACCGACATGCAGGTCTCGAGTGGGCAATCGTACAGGCACGACTCGAGTCGAACAGGGCCAAGCTCTGGTCGCTCAATGAAATGGAGCAATCTGGCGGCGAACCGGATGTCGTGCGTCTGGATGAGACCACCGGTGAATGCATCGTTGTGGATTGTTCGGCCCAGAGCCCTAACGGACGCCGAAGCGTGTGTTACGATCGCGAAGCGCTCGAGGCACGGAAGGAGCACAAGCCCAAGACCAGCGCTGTCGAGATGGCAACTGCCATGGGTGCCGCACTGCTCACAGTAGGGGAGTACCAGCATCTCCAGACGCTGGGTCCGTTCGATACGACGACATCCAGCTGGGTGCAGACACCCGCCAGGATCCGGAAGCTCGGCGGCGCGCTGTTCTGCGATCGCCGCTACGACACGGTGTTCGTGTACCACAATGGCGCCGAGTCGTATTATGCCGCGCGGGGGTTCCGATGCTCGCTCAGAGTCTAGCTGGACCTGAGTCCCGGGGCTTCCTCAATCCGCGTTGACGGCGGACACGGTGCGTTCAGGATGGATCTGCCGTGCCCGGCCGTTCGGAGCGGAGCCTGCCGTCGCGCTGCGGGGCAGCGTGACAGTGAAAGTCGCCCCTCCGTCGACATTTCCGTGGGCAGCGATGGTCCCGGCATGAGCCTCGACGATCCTCTGTGCGATCGTTAGGCCTATCCCGAGGCCATGCGATTTCGTCGTGACGAAAGGTGTGAACAGCGTGCGCATGATGTCCGCCGGCAAGCCCGTTCCGGTGTCACACACGGAGACTTCGACGTCGGCCGCCCTGACCGCGCTTCGTATCGTGATCTGACGCCTCGCCGGCGGCGTCTCGGCCATCGCGTCCATCGCGTTCTTTACCAGGTTGACGAGCACCTGGGCCAGGAGCACCTGATCGCCGTCGATGACGCACGGCGTCGAGGACAGCTCGAGGGTCGCCTGTATCTGTCGCGCTCGCATGTCGTGAGCAACGAGGCCGAGGGTTTGATCGATTGCGGAGTGAAGGTCGATCGGCTTCATCTCCAGTTGACGGCTGCGGAGCATTGCCCGGTGGCGGTTGATGATCTGTGTGGCTAGGGCGGCGTCGGCCCGGATATCGGCCACGATCTCCCCCGTCTCGTCGGTCGCCTCCCGGTTGGGTGTGACCAACATCTGAAGCGCCTCGGTGTTTTGCATGATCGCAGTAAGAGGCTGCGCAAGCTCGTGTCCGATCGAGCTCGTCAGCGCCGAGATCGTCTCGCGGCGGTTGGCGTCGGCGGCAAGAGCCAGGTTCCGCCGGCTTTCGATCTCGGCGCGCTGCCGCGCGCGGTGCTCATACAGGAGCCGCGTGATCAGGAGCGATTGGAGAACCAGCACCGCGACCGCGGCCAGAACTGTGAACTTGTACTCGGCCCACAAGCTCGGGCGACGGAACTGGACGACGCTGCCCGCCGGCAACCGACTCTCGGGAATGCCCCACCGCTCCAACTCGCGCCAGTCGAACATCGGCTGACCCGCCATTAGTGGCGGTATTCTGAGGCTTGCAGCTGGCTCGCCGTTCAGGATTCGACTGGCCACGTCGGCCGTGTTGCGAGCAAGGTCGCCGATGGAAATCATCGACCCACCGACAATTCCATGTCCGAACAGTGGGCTTAGCGCTCCAAACAGAGGGGCATTCGCGGTGGCGTGGAGGTCGTCGAACACCTGCTCGTCCGCGTACGCCCCGCCCTGCGCGTCCGAGGCGAAGCTGAGATAGACGATCGCCGAGTGGCTTGGAAGGCTCGCGAATCGGTGCAAGATCTCGGGAAGGGAGGTCTCGTCGGGCCAGACAAACGTCACGCGACCCTGAAACCGCGTGAACCCGCTCTCGAGCTCCCGACGCCAGAAGTCGCGGAGGGGCCCGGCCCCGACCACCATGAAGACCTGTCTGGTCTCGGGTAGAACTCGCAGAATGCCTTCGACGAGGCGAGGCAAATCGTTGACGACCGCGACCGCACTCTCGTTCTCGCCAAGCGGCGCGTCGCGGAGCCAGGCCTGATCCACAGAAGCGAAAAGGAGCGGCGTCCCGGGGAAAAGCTGCTGTCGATGCTTGCGCGCGAATAGAGCCGCAGGGCCGGCGACCGTCACGATGAGGTCCGGGGGCGGACGATCGGCGAAAATGGATCGGATGTAGTCGACGACGGCTTGTTCGGGCGCGCCGACCAACCCCGTCGGTCCCACGACGACCTGGACGACGTTCACAGGCTTCCCGGCGCTCTGGTCCAGGCTGACGCGGAAGTTGCCGGTGAAGGCATCGACAACCACGGTCCCGCGCTCGAACGATTGCAGCACCAGGACCTGTTTGGCCGCGGGTTGAGCTTGGCTCGACGCCGCAACGATTACCAGCAAGCCCCCCACCAACGCACGCTGCAATCTGCGAACGCCGCGATCCGGACGCGTTCTGCCTGCCTGGCCCATCGCCACCCCTGCGGTCTGGCGGAGTTTTCGGGAGCGCCCCTGCAATCGCTGAGTCGGCCATCTCGTTCGAGAACGTTATTGCGTTCGTCGAACTTGGGTAGTGATACGCAACGTCGCGGCGACGCAGGCGGTGTGCAAGGTTCGCGCGATGGAGCTGACGACGGACCTTGCGGCGCACGGGGAAGTAGGAGAGGGTGGAGATGTGAGGGTCGGGATTATCCGGGTGTGAGGTGATGCTTCCATACTTCGAGCAGCCGGTGTGGCGGATTGGACCGGTGTCCATTCACGCGTTCGGGGTCGCAGTGGCGGTCGCCGTGTGGTTCGCGCTCGCGGCCGTCCGGAAGCAGTTCGAGCGCCGTGGTCTCGACGCGGTCGTCGGCCAGCGCCTCGGCGGGTGGATGCTGCTCGGCGGCATCATCGGCGCGCATCTCTTCTCCGTCCTCCTGTACTTTCCGCAGAAGCTGCGTGACGACCCGTGGCTGATATTCCGTGTCTGGGAAGACATCAGCTCGTTCGGCGGTCTGATCGGCGGCCTCGCCGGCGCGCTGGTGTTCTTCGCCATGCGCGCCGGTGACGATGAGCGGCGGGCGAGGGTCGCGTATCTCGACGCGATCGCGTTCGTGTTTCCCGCGGCCCTCGCGATCGGGCGTATCGGATGTGCGCTTGCGCACGATCATCCGGGGGGCGTGACGACGTTCCCGCTTGCGTTCAGCCTCGAGAGCACCGCGGCGCTCGACTATGTGCGCGGTGTGTATGACGCGGCGGGGCTGCCGCTGCCGCAGGACGCGTCCACGATGGGCTTTCACGATCTGGGGCTGTACGAATTCCTGTTCCTCGCGCTCGTGGTCGTTCCGCTCTTCGCGTTCTGGAATCGTCACCGCCGACCATCCGGATTCTATCTCGTCGCGTTCGCCGCCCTGTACCTCCCGGTGCGCTTCTGTCTCGACATGCTGCGCGTCGCGGACGCGCGGTACGTCGGACTCACGCCCGCGCAGTGGGTCGCGGCACTGATCATGGCCGTGCTGCCGTTCCTCGCCGTGCGGCGACGGACGCTGCGCTTTGCGCTCAGCGGTGCAGTGGTCCTCGCAGCCGGCTGGGCGTGCGCCGGGCGCTCCCCGGATGATCCCGACGACATGCCGAGCACGCCGACCCCGCCGGCCACCGACACGCCCGCGCTCACGCGCACGGTCATCCTCGAGGGCCTGAGCAACCCCTGGGACATCGCCGTCGCCGCTGATGGCGCGATGTTCTTCACGGAGAGGTGTCGCGGCCTGTCCGTCCGGCACGCCAACGGCACCGTCACCCGACTCTTCGGCACCACCGGCTCGGCGCTCGTCGCGGCGGATCTCGTGTGCCTGGGCCAGAGCGGGATGCATGGCGTCGCGCTCGACCCGAGCTTCGCCTCGACGCGCACGTTGTATGTCTACATGACGTCCAACCTCAACACGGCCCCGCGCACCAATCGCGTCGTGCGACTCGTGCTCGACGCCGGCTACACGACCGCCGGTAACCGCGTCGACATCGTCACCGACATCGCGTTCAAGGAGGTAGGCAACGCCGTTGGCGGCGCTGGCGCGCACAGTGGCGGCCGAGTTCGATTCGGGCCTGACGGTTTGCTGTACATCACTACCGGTGACAATCACAACCCCATCATTCCACAGAGTCCGACGCTGCTTGGCGGCAAGGTGCTGCGCGTGACGGGCAGCGGCGCCGCGGCGCCCGGCAACGCGCCTCCCGCCGGTTTCGACGCGCGCATCTACACGTACGGGCACCGCAACGTGCAGGGCATCGCGTTCCGCCCAGGTACGGGCCAACCGTTCATCTCGGAGCACGGGCCCAACCACAGCGACGAGGTGACGGCGCTCGTCAATGGGGGCAACGGCGGCTGGGACCCGAAGGACCGCCCCAATCTGACGTGCCCGGACAACTACTGCGGCTACGCCGGCAACGCGACGACGATGCCGATGACCGACATGGTGCGATTCCCGAATGCCATGCCGGCCCGCTGGAACACCAACGGCGCCTCGCAGGGGATGGGGCCGGCGGAGTTCCTCGTCGGCTCGCAGTGGCGGGCGTGGAACGGCCGACTGGCGGTGGGCATCATGGGCGCACAACGGCTGGCGATTCTGGAGCTCGACGCGGCCGGAACCGCGGTGAGCGTGGTGGACGCGGCCTTGCCGAGTGTTCGCTTTCGGGCGCTGACTCGAGGTCCCGACGGGAACCTGTACGTCGCCACCGACGCCGGCGAGATCTGGCGCGTCACCCCGTCTGCGGCATCGCCGTGATAACCGACGCCACGAAAGGGCTTTCCACCACTCGATGACGACAGGCTACACGTTGAACCGGATGTGCATGATGTCGCCGTCGGCCACCACGTAGTCCTTCCCCTCGATCTGAAGCAACCCAGCGTCCTTCACCGCTTGCTCCGAGCCAAGCTTCGTGAAGGTCGCGTACGGAGTCACCTCCGCGCGAATGAAGCCGCGCTCGAGATCCGAATGAATTCGGCCGGCCGCCTGCCGCGCGATCATGCCGCGCCGAATCGGCCACGCACGCACCTCGTCGGCGCCCACCGTGAAGAAGGAAATGAGATCGAGGAG
>Ga0207712_10002963_pt1 | contig 10837 bp, 12 predicted proteins | sample KBSS44metaG_FD_184402 | JGI IMG/M metagenome (GOLD analysis project Ga0207712, IMG submission 184402) | Switchgrass rhizosphere microbial communities from Kellogg Biological Station, Michigan, USA - KBS S4-4 metaG (SPAdes) (version 2) | ecosystem: Host-associated > Plants > Roots > Rhizosphere... | reverse complement strand
GAGCGCAGGGTGATGATCTGGTCCGAAGGCGTAGAGTCCAAGGTGTCTCACTTCTTTCGATACATCGTGGTCGATAAAAATGCGAATCCCTTGCGCCGTCAGGATCCGGCACAAGCGCACGTCCTCGCCGACATCGCCACCGTCATCCGTCAGCCCATGCCGAAAGACCGGGCGAGGCAGATCCGCCACGACATCCACCCGCATCAGCATCACGCCCATCCCGACGGTGTCCACCACCTCAAGTCCGACCGACGTCGGACCGGTCCGAACACGCAGCCCAGACCGCCACGATGTAAACAGCGGCTGGTCAGGCTCGCGCATCAGGCAATTGCACGCCACGATGGACTTGTGATGCGCCTCCAACCGGATCGCGGTGTCGGCGGGAAACGTCATATCGGTATCGAGCCACAGGATGTGCGTAGCGCCAACAGCCTGCGCCTGCTTCAGCACGGCCTCGCGCCCGACATGCACATACGTCGAGGCTTCAAAGACCAGATGCACCGCATCCCACGGCCCGAACTCTTTGGTGAACAGGACGAGCCGCGCTAAGTCCATCGCGAAGGAGGCCGGCACGATGTCTCGCGTTGGACCGCCGATCACTAGGCGCATTTCGCACCCTTGGAGCGGTTGCAGCGACGGTGCGCCAACTGGACGTTGGCGTAGCAGTGCGATCCACCCTTCGAGATCGGCACGATGTGATCGACTTCCCATCGACTCGTCATCTCGACCGACTCTCCACAGATGCCGCACACGCCTTTGGCTCGTTCGAAGACGACGCGAGGATCGACGGCCTCAACGAAGACTTGCTTCGTGATGGCCCGTCGTTTATTCGCGCTCTTGCGGCCCCAGACTCTAGCCTTGTCGCGATTCTTCGCGACGTAATCTCTGCGGATCCGCAGCGCTCTATCAGAGTTCGCGTGATACCACTCGCTCGCTTCTCGTCTGCGGCGCTCTTTGTTCTGTGCGTAGTGGTCACGGAAGTAATCAGGTTTCAGCGCTTTGAGCTTATTGCGAGCTGCGTAATCCGACGCAGCCTTTCGATCTCGATGCGTTGCCACCCACTGCCTGATGTATTCCTTCTTGCGCTGGTAGATTCGCTTGCGAGTGTTGTCATCGAGACCTCGATACGTTTCGCGAGCAACATCTCTCCCGCACGTCAGGCACTGAAACGAACTGACAAAACGCTGGTCTATATGGCCACGCTGGCATGGCTTGCCAGTGAAGTAGTACTTGAGACCAGCGGCCTTCGCATCGTTGCGCGAAACAATCTGCATCGCTTCCTCCCTAGAAGAAGCTCCTAGTCAATTCGTGCGCGCCAGCCTGCTAGGAAACAGGTGTTCGGGAGCTACCCTAGGCGCGCACGTCAGATCTATTTTACGTTACGTTCCATTGTAGCTGGCTGCGCTGATGTAGGTTACAGCCGCCGTTCTTGCACGGATCCACGTAATCATTCGCTCAGCACGCAAACCGACGAGGTTCCTCTGCCATAGGGAAACCAAAACTGTCGTCGCATCCGATGGGTTGGAGGGCGCGGAATCCATCTGAATGCTGGCCTCGCGGCTGACGTCGATCTGCACGCCGCCTTCGTCCGCGAAGAGGATGGACGGTGCGTGGACGAGGATGACGCGGTTGCCGACGTTGTTGCTGACGATCACCGGGATGCCCATGATGGAGCCGCCATCGCGGGACATGCCTGGGAAGAGCGGCTGGCCGAGGGCGTTGAGCGAGAGGCCGAGACCGAAGGCGTTGGAGTCGCTCATGAGCCACACCGAGCCGTCCAGCGGGATGTTGGCTGCGGTGAAGGTGGCCACGCGAGCGGAGAGGTCAGCGCGAGCCGCGGCACCCGTGACACCGGATGCGGCCGCAGTGGCAGCGCCGTTGGTGATGGATGCAGGGTTCACGTTGGCCACGGCTGCGACAGCCGGATCCACAAGCTGCGTGTCGAGGAACGCGCCCATGCCGGCGATCATCTCTTCGCGGACGGTGGCTTCGGCCGATGGCGTTGAGAGCCTGACGAGTTCTTCGGTCAGCACGATGATGCCCGCCGCCTTGGCAAACGGCACCGTGACGGTGGCGAAGGCCGCGCTGGTCACAGGCTTCGCGTTGCCCTGACCGACCCATGAATAGGTGCCGCCGCCGGTCTGAGACGGTACTGCCGTGTTGAACGGTACCTGTCTAAATCCAGACACTCGCCCGATGAGGGTCCGCGGCCGCAGCAGCTCGAGGAACTCGTTGACGGCGGTCTGCGTCGGTGCCAGCGGTCCGGCCCACGTGGCGTCAGTCGTGGTGCCTGCGGCCACTGCTGCCTTCGTGTGCCAGTTGATCGTGTTCTCGACCATCGTGGAGACTTCCGGCGTCGAGTCGGCCCAACCCTTGGCGCGGCTGATGGCCTGATAGGAATCGCCCTTCGCCGAGGCTAGGGCCATCGCGAAGCGGGTAAACGCGGTGCCCTTCGGCACAACCGGTGTCACGGTAATCCGCGGCAGGTTGCCGCCGCGCTGCTCAGAGGCCACATCAGCCCTGACCGTCGGCTCGACGCGCGTAGCGGAGACGGCCAGCGTCTTCTCAAGCTTCCGCAGGCGCGGCAGATGCTCATCGATGGCGTCCACCTCGCTCTCAAGCGTGGTGTATTCCTCGCGCTCTGCTTCGCCCAACGTCGAGTTGTCCGACTTCGTCATGATCTCGGTCATGCGAGCGGTTTTGGCAGCGCGGCTGTTTTCAAACTGGGTGATCTGTTCGGCTGTGGTCATGGGACGCGCGTCTTTCTTCACGCGCAAGGGGTTTGAAGTGTCCCTGGTGCGGGACGGATCCAGGCCAGTCGCGGCCAAATCGGGAGCGTCGAGAGACTTGAGAATCGCTAGCGTGGCGTCCTGATTTGCAGGTACCGTGACTAACGACAGTTCCAAAATCTCTGTTTCGAGGAAGCGCAGCCCGCCTGACTTCAGCGGTTCGATGGCGTTGTTGACGACACGGAAGCCGATGGAGACTCCTCGGATGAGCTTATGCAGCACCGAGTGCCACGCCCGATCCACCTCGTCCTTGACTGCTCCCGGCTCATCAATGATTGGGAGTTCCGCCTCGAAGTCGATCCCCTTCTTGGTTGGCTTCTTGAATCGAGCCACGCCAACAGGCGATTCCTTCTTGTGGTGGAGCAGTAAGGGGAGTTCGGGCGGGAAGGAGGCGCCGAGCGGTTCGATGACATCGCCCATGCGATCTGGCGAAGGCGTGGTAGCCGTGCCTTTGATTAGGCGCCGGCCTTCATCGACCGATTTTATTGTGAGAAGGCTGTAGGCACGGTCCACGGTTCACGGTAGTGTGCCGTAAACCGGATGTGCGTCTATTTTCTAGGAGGTTAATTCCAGAATTAGGCCCACTTGTCTCGGTAGATCCGCTGCGCGTCCATCATCATGCTGGGCCATTCAGGGTTATTGCGGTACGTCGAATAACCGGAATGATCGACCACGCAACCATCCCAGGTAGCGAGCTTCAGACCGGCCCGCCGCGCTCGCTCGCAATAGTCGAAGTCCTCGTACCCGTATCCCGTAAACCGTTCATCCAGTGGGCCTAAGGTGTCGAGGACCGTCCGAGGGAAGTAGACGCAGACGAAGGCCAGATGCTTGGCTTCCGGGCGGAAGGTGGCGGTGGACTGGGCCTGCTGGCGCAGGTTGTAGACGGTGCCGATGATACCGGCGGAACAGATGGTATCGGGCCGAGTCTGCATCAAGCGGTGCCATTCAGAGAATCCGTCAGGCGTGACTAGTTGCGTGTCGTCGTTCATCACGATGACGTCGGCATCACCAGCGGCAGCGATGCCGAGGTTCACGTTTCTGGCAAAGACAAACGGCTTCCAGCCGTCTACCCACTGGACCCGCGGCAGCTCTGGCTCAGACTCCGGCGTCCTGGCGCCGTCATCCACCACGATGATGTCGATTGGCTGGATATGGCCGTCCTTCTGGATGATCGACCAGACACACTGGATGAGGTTAGCGGCGCGAGCCGACGGAATGACGATGCGAAGGTTGGTCAACGCCGCACTTTACGCGAAGGCGGCTTCATCTCGCCATTTAGCTTGTCTGTCATCCGCAGGATCTGAATGACGAATAATTGGCGCTCGCCGGTCGGATGCTCAACTTCTAACGTGGCTTCCTGCGCGGCAGTGTCACGTTCTTCCCAATGCAGCCTTATGACTTTCGCTTGCACAATCATCGCGTCCCTTTCCGCGCCACGGCGTAAATGTCTGCGCCTTCGACCGTGATCGTCTTGTGCGTAAACGAGCGCAGCCACGCCTTCAGTTCTGCCTCAGAAACGCCGTGGTAATGCTCGCCAGGATGCAGCGGCCCGCCGTCAATCCCTGAGTGCGTAAACCGCAACGGATTGGCCGCGGTCAGGATCAGCACCCCGGCAGGCATCAGGATCCGATGCGCCCACGCACACAGGCTGCGTGGCTTCTTGGCGTGCTCGAGGACTTCGCAGCAGACGACACAGGCCACACCACGCCGGTTAAAGAGACGCTTGGCCGTCTCGCGTGGATCCATGTCCAGCACATCGCCGACGAGATCAACGCCATCGCCAGGATAGAGATCGATAGAGGCGTATGGCCCGATGTCCGCAAAGAACGGCCTGACGGTGCCGTTGATGTTTCTGCCGCCGATTTCGAGGACTGGCCCCGGCTTGATCGGCTCCTGCGTCAACACCTTGCGTACGAATGTGCTGGCGGCTTCGTGCATCAGAGTTCGATGACCTTCTCGCAACCGTTGCAGAATGCGGCCTGCGTGTACACCGGTCGCAGGTCCGTCTGAGGCGATTGGCCGACCACCGTCCACCGGCACATCCACTCGACGTATTTCGTGGCCGGCGAGATCGTGAACATCGATCCGCAGTCTGGGCATGTCGCTGGAACGTCGATGGCCTTCATGCTTCCTCCGCCCAGTACTGATAGCGGGCACTGCTGCACCCGAAGTCCATATTCCGCGTCAGTCGTGCTGCTTCGGCTCGCGCCTCGGCGCCATCCGCGAACTCTTTGATCTCGCCGTTGGACTTCAGCGGCGCCTCGCGCGTCCCGGTGACACCACCAGAGACGCGGCACATGACGATCCAGCGGCCCATTTACTGGGCCACCTTCGGCATCGGTTCCGCCTTGCCACCGTGAGCCTTCGCGTAGTCCTCGGCGCGTTCCCGCGTGATTCCGAACATCCGCTGGGACATGTGCGGCCCGACCCACTGCCAGTCCGCCTGACCGATCATGATCTCGGCGATGTCGCGGAATGCCTTCAAGGTTGCGTCGGTCATCGGTCACCCCTTTCAAGGGTTTGTTGTTCGGCGTCATTGCCGTCCAACAAGATAAGAATAACCGAACCGCTTGGCCTTGTCAAGCCCCTTAAAACCCTAGGAAATCTGCACGGAATGCCCACGCTCAATGGCCGACCGGTGCGACACATCCCGGCTCAACTGCCGCACGACTGCCGCCTTATCGTTGCAGAAGATCTGCGCATCATGCCTGCCGCGGGACAGACTGACATAGGCCAGCCGCTGATTCACCAGCGCTTCCGGTGATCGCCCCGTGTCGATATGCAGCAGCACCCGATCTGCCGTCTGCCCTTGCGCGCTGTACGACGTCACCGCGTACCCGTAATCGAGATGCGCGTATTCCTTCAGCCGGAACCCGACGCTGCGGCCTGACTCGAGCTTCACCCGCATTGATGACTGTGTTACCGCTGCCACCGTGCCTAGCTGCCGATTCGCAACCTTCTTCTCGGTATACGGCGCCGTGAACTGGACGCGATCCCCCACCGCGAATGCTCGCTCTGTCGGCCGGTAGACGCTGGCTGTCAGACGCTTGGGATCATAGGTCAATTCTCGTCCCGTCTCGGTCCGGACCGTCAGCAGGTTCTGCTTCGCGTCCGTCTTGATGACCGTGGCATAGTCGCGAGCCTGCACGCCATGCACCTTGCTCGTCTTCGCGTACCGTACGACATCCCCAGGCTCGTACTTCGCAGCCCACGCGCGATCAGGTCCGGTCAGATCCTGCCGCGGCACCAACACCTGTGTGGTGTGCGCTTTCTCCCGTACCGCACCCGTCTGCGTCAGGACGGTGTGGATCGCCTGATTCAGCTCTGTCCGCGCCTTGTTGTCTGGCGCGACGATGATCGTGCCCTGTGGCTCTGACACGAAGGCCTGTGCGACCGCAGCGAGCCGTTCCGATTCTCGCGGTACATGATGCACGCGCCCCATGTCGTCAAAGGCTCTGAGTGCTGCCGCGGTTTCACCCTTCGCCAACTGCTCAACAGCCTCACGGTATGCCGGATCAGCCTGCCGCACAATCGTGTCGATCCGCGCCGTCTGCACGCCGGCCTCCTGCAGTTGCTCGTATACACGGCCAGCCTCTACCGATTGATGCTGCCGCACATCGCCAACCAGCAGCACGCGATCGTCCTTGCCGAGCGTGGTCAGGAACTGATGCATCTGCACCGTGCTACTGAGCGAGGCTTCGTCCAGCACGTAGAGGTTCCGTCCTGGCTGGCGCTCGTCTTGGAGATGCCGTTGCAGTGTCTTGGATTCGATCCCTGACGTCGCCAGTACCTGTGCGGCTCTTGACGTCGCGGCCACGCCATGCACTTGATACTGCTCGCGCTCTGCGGCTTCCTTGACCACAGCCAGAGCGGTCGTCTTCCCGCCACCGGCCACGCCTTCGAGCGCTTGCACGGTGTCTCGATTCGCCAGTACCTGCGCCACCGCAGCCCGCTGTCCGGCGTTGAGATGAGGCGCCTCGACCATCTGAGCCAGTGGTTGCTGCTGGCCCTTCCCGGCCTGCATCGCCTGGATGGTTTCGCGCTCGAGCCGCACCATCTCTGGTGTGGTAAAGGCTCTGGATGGAGCCGTGCCGTTGGACCGCGGCAGCAGGTCGCAGACTTCCACCCGCCGTTCCAGTTCAGCCTTCAGCGGCACCACGGTGGCAAGACCCATCGTCCGGACCAGCGCATCGCGCATGATGGCCCGCTCGTCCACGACAGCATCGCGCTCGATATTCCGTTCCGTGGCGTACGTGATGGCGGTCTTCACCAGATCGGCTCGTTCCGGTATCGCCTGCTGCCCTCGCGCCTGTGCGGCCGCAACAGCCTTGGACGCTTGGTGGCCGAACTGCGCCGCCATCGCCTGATGCTTGGCCTGCATCGCGTCGTGCGCGTGCTTGACCTTGGCTTCGCGCGTCTGCAGGGCGATGGCATGGGAGGCTGCCGAGCCGTGCAGTTGTGCCTTCTCGAGCGCGTCCTTGATCTGCTGCGCCCTCGGCGAGCTGGCTTCCATGTACTCGGCTGAGATGCCTCGAATCTCCGGCACGTCGCGCTTATGCCCGCCGCGATCAATCTGGTAGCCCAGCGCTCTCAGCCTGCTGGCGAGTTCAGCCCGATAGACCGCTGTGGCGTACGGCTGCGACTTGTACAGTTCTCGCGGTTGCAGCGAGCGCATCCGGCCGTCTGCCAACCGCGTCATATTGAATAGCACAGCGTGTGTGTGTATCTGCGGCGCGGCATAGCCTTTTACCGGCCTGCTGCTGTCGTGCTCGAAGGTCACACCAACCATCTGTCGCGTCGTCTCTGGCAGATGCGCCCCACCAACTCGCGCCTGTGCGTGGCGCTCCAGCTCCTGCAATGCCACCTGCACGGCTTCCCGATGCGCCTGCACCACACGCTGATCGCCACCGACCAGCCCCACCAACGACACAGACTTCGGAGCCGAGAAAGTCGCATCCCATCCGCCACGGTGGAGCATCGGATCGATCTGCTTCCCGGCCTCATCGAGGTACGAACCAGACGCCTGGATGCGGATCAACTGCTCGCCTGTGACGGGATGCTTACCCTCAGCCAGCCGTGCCATCTGCTCAAGGTTCACATCGCCAGACAGACCGAAGGATGCGGCTAAGGCACCCCGCCACTGGCCCTTAATATCGGCACCGGCCGAATAGTAGTTTTCGGCAGAATTGCTGTACTCCTGCTGGTGGTAGGCCACTAACTGCTTGGCTGTCAGAGGGTTAGAGATTCTTAGCACGGGCCTGAAAATAATTCTAAATTAGGTGTTGACAAGCAAACCGCTTGGGTTTATGATTCTTCTCATGAACAACACGAACCGCATCGAAGCCGCCGAACTGCTCACCGCGATTGAATGGCTCAGCGCATACGTTGATTGCACCGGTCCGCTGGCTGAACTGCCGACGTCAGACCCCGCCATCCGCGTCCTGTGCAACGCCATCCGCCACCTTCAGACCCGTCGCCGGAAGGTGGCCTAGTCAGTCACCAGCGGCGGCAAGGCTTCCACAGCCTGCCGCCGCGGCACTGGAGGCCGCGCCACCAGCGCCGGCTGCACCGCAGGCCGCGATACATACGGAAACCGCATCGGCGTCACGCGGTTGCCTACCTTCAGGTACCCGGTCAGGTTCGCCAACCCGCTGATCTCGCTGGGCAGCACCAGCGGCTCCACCTGCCGCTCAAGCCGATACGTCCACGTCCGCGTACGCGCCCACCCGTCTTGCTGGCTGGGTGCCAGCCGCTCATTCTCGACCTCGCCGATGGTCTTCGAGGCCCACTCTGCCGCCTTCGCATCGCTGGCCCGCAGGAAGATCTTGGTGGCAGGCTGAGACAGCATCGTCTCGGCGTCCTTGCCATACCGGGATTCCATCTGCGCCCGTCCCTGGAAGCCGATCACCATCGCCAGTTGCGACTTGCGCCCTTCCGTCACGGCCGTATGCAACTGCGGCAGCTTGTTCAGCGTCGAGAGTTCGTCAACCGCCAGCCATGTCTTGCGCCCGTCCGGATGGTTCATCAACCGCAGGATCAGCGAGTCGAGCCAGAGTGTTTGCAACGGGACGAGCCGTGCTCGCGTCTCTGCCGTGCTGGTGATGAAGACCCAGCCGCGCCGAGTCGTGGCCCACTCGGCAGCGGACCATCGCCCAACGCTCTGCTGCGGTGTAGGGCAGAGCTGCAGCGTGTCAGCGACAAGGTTCAGCGAGGCCAGGATCCCGCTTCGCTGGGCTGGCGTCCTCGACAAGATGGCGGCATGTGGACTACCCGCGATCTGCTGGTCCAGTGCATCCTCATTCGTCAGCCACGCCACTAGTTGCTGTGCCGTCGGATCGAAGGTGAGCAAGTGCGCGAAGATGCCGCGAGCGCTTTCCGTGAAGAAGGTATTGGACTCGTACGGCCGCGGAGGGAAGAGCGCAGTCGCCAGCGTCAAGGCTTCGACGTCGTTAAGAATCTCATCCCCTGGCTTCCAGTAGGGGCAACGCGCATCGACAGGATTCAGGATCACATCCCCACGTTCAGGCCGGTAAAACCGCGTCACGTATTCCAGCGCCGGATCGTAGACGATGGCCGTCTCGTCCCGATCTGCCACCGTCTCGAGGATCTCGGCGATGAGCGTAGATTTACCGGTACCAGTGTCGCCGGCCAGCAGGATGTGGCTCGTCTCGAGCGCTCTCGGAATCACGACCGGTGGCCCGCTCACCTGCCGAAAGGCGATCCCGTCAGCGCCCTTCGAGAAGGTCCGCGCCGTGATCCGTTCCGCGCCCTTCAGCCTGCGCCCAACTCGCCGCTGGATGGCCTGCCGTCGGTCCACAGGCACCGCGGCCACCACGAAGAGCACCAGCAGTCCTGCACCCCAGTAGAGCGGTGGCTTAATCAACTCCGTGACGAACAGCCCGCCGTACAGCTCGTCCCGCAGCAGATCACGCGCAGGCACGGTACGCTTCGGCATCCAGCCGACCTCTGCGAGCAGCGAGTGACGCAGGTACGTGACGAGGTACGCGCGCTGAATCGGTGCCATGCTCGCAAAGTAGAACCAGACCGCCGCCGCTGTCGCCACGATGCCGAGACCGAGCGCCGACAGCGTCCAGACTGGCCAGATGGACATCCACCGGCCGGCCGTGGCATTGCGGCCGGTCATTTCAACTCCGGCATCAGCCCGCCACGGTACTGCTGCACCCGCACCCGCGTGATCGGCATCTGCGATGACAAGTCGGCTCCGACGTTCAGCACATACCGCTCAAGAAGGTCCAATCGTCGCAAGACTTCAGCCTCAAACGCCTGCCGCTCCCGCTCTCTCGCCTCGCGATCAAGCTCTCGATCCAATGCCTCTCTGACCCATTCCGACATCGGCTTCGCGCCGGCAGCATCGACGTACCGCGCGTACTGCTCCGCATTCGCCTTCGTCGTCACCGAGATCGAACGCGCTTTTCCCATGTCTTTTCAGGTATCTAATCAGCAACCTGTTGCAGATTTACTCAGCCTTCCGAAGTTGCTCGACGGCAACCCCGGCTGGGGGTGCCTGTATTCCAGAAATCCCGGCGCGTAGTGTGCGCCGATCCGGCCAGCGGTGGCCAAGACACGGCAGGTGGACGCGAAAGCGATCACCGTGTTGACCGTGTCAGCGTCACGCTGCCTGTGAAGGTTTGGCTGTCGCAATCGGCGCTCGTAAAGCTGGCGTCAATGCGTGTGTCGGACGCGATGCCTTGGCTCGAGAAAGTCTCAGAGCAACCACGTGGCGATGTGTAGACGCCGTGGGTGTAAATCGGCGAGGTCTGACCGCCAGGAGCATCGAGCACGGAGATGCCGGTGGTGGTGAACGGGAGCCATGGATTGTTGCTGACAACCTGGACACGATAGCCGTTGACTGGCGCGACCTCATCCACGGTAAATGTCCAGCGCAACTGGCCGGCGGAGTCTGGAACATTTCGCCGGGAAATCACAAGCGTACCGTCCCAGGTTCCGGTTAACTTCCGGCCGGCATGTGACGGCACATTAGGACCCGAACCACCGCCAGAACATGCGGCAGAAGCGCCGACGAATGC
>Ga0207712_10002961_pt1 | contig 10839 bp, 13 predicted proteins | sample KBSS44metaG_FD_184402 | JGI IMG/M metagenome (GOLD analysis project Ga0207712, IMG submission 184402) | Switchgrass rhizosphere microbial communities from Kellogg Biological Station, Michigan, USA - KBS S4-4 metaG (SPAdes) (version 2) | ecosystem: Host-associated > Plants > Roots > Rhizosphere... | reverse complement strand
GCTCGATCGCTCGAAAACCAAAGGGTTAGGCCGGTGCTGGGAGATCCGGCGCAGCAGGTGCCCCCGAGACGATTCGAACGTCCGACCAACGGTTTAGGAAACCGCTGCTCTATCCAGCTGAGCTACGGGGGCAAAGCCTTTAAAAGTAGACAGTTGCATGAGGTGGCGTCAACGCTAAAGCCGGGAAATCGCCTCGACAGGCGCCCCGGTCAGGCGTTTGCGACCGTGGAGAAAGTCCAGCTCGAGCAAGAAGCTCCACCCTATCAACTCAGCGCCCAGGAGCCGCACCAACGACGCCGCGGCCTCAGCGGTTCCTCCGGTGGCCAGGACGTCATCTACCACCAGAACTCGGGCTCCCAGGGCGAAGGCGTCCTCGTGTGCCTCGAGCGCGTCGGTGCCGTATTCCAGAGCGTAGTCGTGGCGGCGGGTTTTCCACGGAAGCTTCCCTGGCTTTCGCGCCGGGATGAAGCCTGCCCCGATTTCCACAGCGACTGGCGCGCCTAGTATAAAGCCCCGAGCCTCTATCCCGAGGATATGGGTAATACTCTGACCTCGAAACGGCTCGATAAGGCCTTGGATTACCTGCCGGAATAGCGCAGAATCCTGAAGCACAGGTGTGATGTCCTGGAATACGATTCCAGGCTTCGGGTGGTCCGAGATCGGGCGAATGGCCTGCCGGACCTGCGTATCCAGTGCTCCAGAATTCATTTATCAACCAGCTTCGTGTGGATAAGCTAACTATCTAATTTCAAAAGAGTTGCCTAAATTTACTTCATCCGAAATATCGGCTTTTTCAACTTGTGCCACCTTGGCGTGCCGGGGTCCGGCACGTACCGCCTGCTCAAGAGCTTGGACTTGGCTATCTGAGCCTCTGGCCACGATCTCGACCCGCCCATCTGCCAAATTGGTCGCATAACCGGTGAGTCCCAGGTCTTGGGCCCGACGCAGCACGAAGAACCGGAAGCCGACTCCCTGCACCCTCCCACTGACGAACAGCCTGACGGTCACGCAGGGCGACTCCTACGGGTCTTGATGATCTCAATGACCATCGGCATCACCGAGAGGACAATGATTGCCATGACGACGAGCGTGAAATTCTCCCGGACGACCCTCAGGTTCCCGAAGAGGTAACCCGCCCAGACGAAGAGACCGACCCACGCAACGCTGCCCAGGACGCTGACCGTCAGGAACCGGGGGTATGGCATCACCCCTACCCCGGCCACGAATGGCGCGAATGTCCGGAGAATGGGAAGGAATCTGGCCAGAATGATTGTCTTGCGGCCGTGCCGGTCGTAAAAGGCCTGGGTCTTGAGCAGGTGCTCCTGCTTGATGAATCGGGACTGAAACGCCTTCCGTCCGATCAATCGCCCGACCCAGTAATTGGAAGAGTCGCCCAGGATTGACGCGACGCAAAGGATGGTGAAGACCAGGCCGACATCCAGATCTCCCAGGCCCGCGAAGGTGCCGGCGGCGAACAGAAGCGAATCGCCGGGCAGGAATGGCGTCACCACGAGGCCTGTTTCGCAGAAGACGATCAGAAACAGGATGAGGTACGTGCCGGTTCCGTAGTGCTGAATCACCTCGCTCAGGTGTTTGTCGAGGTGCAGAAACAGATCTATGAAGTCTTTTAGTAATTCCATCCGGACTCTCGGGGGTGGGTCGGTTGTTCGGCAAACCCATGCTCGCCGAGCAGCGGTACGAACCTGACATCGCTGAGACGCTCAACCTGAAATTCCTCCCCGTGGCGGGTGACCAGCGTGATCACCTGGGCCTGCCGGTCGCCCAGAGGAATGATCAAACGGCCACTCGGAGCGAGCTGCTGCAACAGGGGCTCGGGAACTTCGGGTGATGCGGCGGCGACCAGGATGGCGTCGAACGGTGCGCAGGGACGCCATCCCAGCGTGCCGTCTCCGACCAGCACCGTCACATTCCGAATCCCTGCCTGGGCCAGGATCTGTCGGGCGGTGTTGGCGAGCGTGGTAATGCGTTCGATGCTGAAGACCTGTCCTGCCAGGACGGCCAGCAGCGCGGTCTGGTAACCCGAGCCGGTGCCTACCTCGAGCACCTTGTCTTGGGGCGACAGCTTCGCCAGCTCGAGATACCGGGCCTGGACCCAGGGCTGGGAGATCGTCTGCCCCGCTCCAATCGGAAGCGCCGAGTCTTCGTAGGCCCGATGGCGGACGCTCTCGGGGACGAAGAGATGGCGCGGGACCTGGCCTATGGCCCGCAAGACTTCCGGATCCCGAATCCCTTTCGATTCGAGCTCCGCCACCAGCCGGTTGCGGTAGCCGCCGTACCCGTCTCCCTCTCCTAGGCTTCGAGCGACCATTCTCGCACCGTTTCAAGGAGGCGGTAGTTCGTCAGGTCCATGTGCAGCGGGGTAATCGAGATGAACCCGTCAGCCACTGCCCGGTGGTCCGAGTTCTCTCCTCCGGTCCAGTGAATGGTCCCGCCTCCGATCCAGAAGATTTCGTGTCCCCAGGGATCGCTCATTCGGGTGAGCGATTCCTGAAAGAAGCGGCTTCCCAGCTGAGTGACCTTGATGCCCCGAACCTGATCGGCGGCGATGGGGGGGAGATTGATGTTCAGCAGCGTCTCCTTCGGGAAATCCTTCACGCGGACGATGCGACCGATCAGACGAGCGAGCAGGTCTCGATAACTCTGCAGCGTCGTCAGGTCCGACGTAGGCCCGGCGTAGGAGATCGCGATTCCTGGAACGCCGAGAGTCACCGCTTCCATCGCGGCCGCCACGGTGCCCGAATAGAGGACGTCCTCCCCCATGTTCGGTCCGTGGTTCACCCCGGAGAAGACAAAGTCCGGGCGTTCCGTCAGGAGTGCGCCCAGAGCGAGCAACACGCAGTCTGTAGGGGTGCCATCGACCTGGAAGGCGCCGTCGGGGCGGCGGGCGGGCCGGACCGGCCGGTGCATCGTGAGGGAATGGGAGGTCCCGCTCTGTTCCCGGTCAGGGGCCACGACGGTCACGGTGCCCACCGTCTGGCACGCTTCCCCCAGCACCCCGAGACCGGGTGCCAGAATCCCATCATCATTCGACACCAGGATATTCACCTGGGATTCGGGTCCTGCTCCGGCCGGGGTGCGGGTGTCTTGCCGTCCAGCAGGTCGGCGACCTCACTGAGTGCCAACCGAAGCTCCTGTATGGTCTCTCGCTCCAGGGCACGCCGCGCCACGTTGCGGAGCTCTCCGGTCCGCCGGTAGTGCTCGATCCGCTGCCGGGCTCCTTCGATCGTGTACTTCTCGGTATAGAGCAGGTGCTTGACCAGCATGATCAGCTCGACTTCCCGGCTCTTGTATACCCGGTTGCCGGATCGATTCTTGGCCGGATTGAGAAAGCGGAACTGGCTTTCCCAGTAGCGAAGCACATGCGGCTTCAGATCGGTGAGGGCGCACACCTCGCCGATCGAAAAGAATTCCTGAACAGGCCGTGCCATCGTCACCGCCATTGCTCCGGCTTCAGGGTACGCTCCATAAGATCGCCAACCGCCTGCCCCGGCGGCTTCCCTTCGAAAAGTATACAGTGCACCTGCTCGCAAATGGGGAGCTCGACTCCGACCCGCTTCCCCATCGCAACCGCGCTGCGCGCGGTGTTGACGCCCTCCGCGACCGTCCGATGGGTGGCCTGGTACTCATCGAGCGTCTGACCCTTCGCCAGCGCGAGACCCAACGACCGGTTCCGGCTCAGGGCACCTGTTGTCGTCAGGATCAGGTCTCCCATTCCGGCCAGTCCCGCGAAGGTGAGCGGATCGGCGCCCCTCGCGACACCGAGTCGAGTGATCTCCGCCAGCCCGCGGGTAATCAGCGCCGCCCGCGGATTGTTCCCCAAGCCAAGGCCTTCCAGGATCCCGGCGGCGATTGCGATCACATTCTTGAGCGCTCCCGCCAGTTCGACTCCAGTGACGTCCTGGTTCGAGTAGACCCGGAAGCGCGGCGTCGCAAACACCGCCTGCGCGTCTTCAGCCGTTCGCCACTCTCTTGCGGCCGCCACCACTGCGGTGGGTTGTTCCTGAAAAACCTCCAGCGCAAAACTGGGTCCGGAGAGTGCGACGATCCGGGCACCCGGAAGTGTCTGCTCCAGTACTTCCGACATCAGCAGCAACGAGTCGGGTTCGAGACCCTTGGTCGCACTCACCACCAGCGTCCCTTCCAGCACGCTGCCGACGACCCTGGCTACTACCTCCCGCACGACATGACTGGGCGAGGCCGAGACTATGACATCGGCGCCCTGCACCGTCTCCACCGGATCCGCGTACGCTCGCAGCCCCTTGGCGAGACGGCATCCCGGCAGGAACAACGTGTTCTCCAGCTGCCGGTTGATCGAGTCCACTACCTCGGCCTCATAGGCCCACAGCCGGACCGGGAGGCCCTTGCGAGCGAGGAGGTCGGCCAGCGTCGTGCCCCAGCTTCCTCCGCCCAAAACGCCGACGGCTGTCATCTACCCGATGGAGCCGCACGGCCACGACGGCCGAAGCGGCTTTCCGTACCATTCAGTAATCGCTGAATGTTCGCGCGATGCTTCCAGATCACAAAGAGCGCGACTGCGACGTCGAGTCCCAGCGCCGTGAGGGTTCGCCGGCCGGGATTGAGCAAGTAGTCCGCGGGAGGGAAAACCGCGGCGGCAGCGACCGAGCCCAGCGACACATACCCGGTGGAGCGCACCAGCACGAGCCAGACGATCAAAGCCACGCCGAGCGCCTCGGGCGCGAGCCCTAGCAGCATGCCCGCCGCCGTGGCGACCCCCTTCCCTCCCTTGAAGCCGACGAACACCGAGTACACGTGCCCGACGACCGCCATCACTCCGCACAGCGTCGGAAACAACGTTACCCCGGGAAGCCTCGGTCCCAGCAGCAGCACCGGGATCGCGCCCTTCGCTGCATCGATCAGCCCGACGGGGACCGCGAATTTCCAGCCCAGCGTGCGGTAGAGATTTGTCGCGCCGAGATTCTTACTGCCGTGCTCTCGCAGATCGATGCCTCGGAGCCACTTCGCCACCAGGTAACTCGTGGGAACGGCTCCACACAGGTACGATCCCAGGAGAAGCAGTGCGGCGAGGCCGAAGCTCCCGTTCACGTACGCCGCCCTCGAGACGACCGGCGCTTGAACTTGAGACGGACCGGCGCGCCGTCGAACCCCCATGCGGCGCGGAAGCCGTTCAGCAGATAACGCTGATAGGCCTCGGGTACGTCGGCGGGCCGATTGCACACGATGGCGAACGCGGGCGGCCGGGTCCCGACTTGCGACGCGTACAGCAGCTTGACCTCCTCACCGGGCTTTTGCGGCGGCGCGTTTCGCTGGATGAGGTCTCCGAGAACCTGATTTACCTCGGCCGTCGCCACCCGCCGTTCCCGCGCTTCCGCCACTGCGATGATCAGGTCGGACAGTTTCGACACCCGTTGCCCGGTCGTGGCCGAGGTGTAAACGAACGGCACAAAGCTCAGGAAAGGTGCCTTCTCCGTTAGCAGATCCTGCCCCCGCTTCGCCGTGTTGGCATCCTTCTCAGGAATCAGGTCCCACTTGTTTACCACGACGATCAGTCCGCAGCCCCGCTCCCACGCCTCGGTCGCGATGCGGAGGTCTTGTACGTGGAGGCCGAGCGAGGCATCTACGACCAGGACACAAACATCAGCTCGGTCAATAGCGCGGTGGGTGCGTAACGTCGAGTAGAACTCGAGGTCATCTTCTACTTTAGCGCGACGCCGTAACCCCGCTGTATCTATGAAGTTGAGCGTCTTGCTGTGATATCGCAAGGGGGAGTCGACAGAATCTCGGGTGGTTCCCGGTTCTGGCGCGACAACATGTCGCTCCTCCCCGAGCAGTCGATTGATCAGAGATGACTTCCCGACGTTGGGCCGCCCGACAACCGCCACCTGAATGGCGTCCTCGTCCTCAGCGGGATCCTTGGGCGGCAACATGCCAACGATGGTGTCGAGCATGTCGCCGCTGGACTTCCCTATCTGGGCGGAGACCGGGACGGGGTCGCCCAGGCCCAGCTCGTAGAACTGGAGGTGGCCTGTGCCGGCGGGCAGGTCATCCATCTTGTTCACCACCAGGAGAACGGGACGTCGCGAGCTCCGGAGCTGCGCGGCGATCTCTTGATCGACCGGATTTACCCCGTCTGCTCCATCAACCACCAGGACCACAAGGTCCGCGGCCTGGACCGCCGCCTGAACCTGACGGCGAATCGCGACGTCCATCGAGTCGGAGGAATCGGGTATCAATCCCCCGGTGTCTACGACCCAGAAGCGTCGTCCATTCCACTCTGCGTCGCCAAAATGGCGGTCACGAGTCGTACCGGGGCGCTCGGAGACGATGGCCCGGCGCCCTCCGAGAACGCGGTTGAACAGGGTGGACTTGCCGACGTTGGGACGTCCGACGATTGCTACGGTAGGCTTGCTCACGCGGCGACGGGGGTATCGAGCGCATCCGCGAAGAAATAGGAGGGTCGAATCTCCATCGGAGCGGTCGCCGCGAGCGCCTCGAACGACAGGTCGTCCATGAAGAGACCATCATCATTGAGCGATTCGGCGGGCAGCAACGCCAGATCGAAGCCCTTGCGATCGAGCAGGGCTTGGCGGAATGCCGCGCCGGGAAGCAGGCCGGCACATGTCACGGAAGTGCCGAAGAGCGTGTTCTCCAGTACCAGCAGCTCGAACTCGGCACCAGTGTATTGGCGCAGCTGATCGATCACCTGAGGTAACAACGCGCCCATGGAGGTGCCGGTAAGCACCGCGATTCGCTTTCCCTCCCAGCTCGCCAGCGCCTCCCGCTCTTCTCCGATTCGTTTCTGCAGGTAGCGTACGGACCCTACGCCATTCTCCACCTGCTCGAAGTCGCCGTAGACCTCGGCTCCGGGAAGCTCGATGCCCGCGCGCAGATACAGCTCGTCCGCGCCATAGGCCCAGGTTATTCCCCGCTCCGCCCTGGCGCGATCGGCCCATGGCTCGAGCTGGCGGATAGCGGCGGCGCACTCCTCCCGAGTTGGTTCCCGCACCAGACTGTGCTTGCTGAACTCGGTCAGCCCGACAGGCACAACCGAGACGTTGTGCACCACGCGGCCGAAGGCATAGAGATCGGAGAGACTCCGCTCCAGGATCTCGCCGTCGTTTATCCCGGGAGACATCACGATCTGAGTGTGAAACTCGATGCCATGCGCCGCGAATTGGCGTAGTTGCTCGAGGACGTCAGGCGCCAGCGGGTTGCGCAGGAGATAGCGCCGGATGACGGGATCAGTCGCGTGAACCGACACGTAGAGCGGAGAGAGCCGGTATTCGATGATCCGCTGTACGTCCCACGGCTTCAGGTTCGTCAGCGTGGCAAAGTTGCCGTACTTGAAAGACAGGCGGTAATCGTCGTCGCGGATGTAGAGCGTCTCCCGCAGTCCCTGGGGAAGGCCGTCCACGAAACAGAAATCGCATCGGTTGGCGCAACGGCGGATCCGGGGCGGCTCCAGCGAAACGCCGAGAGGCATCCCTTCCGCTCGCTCGATGTCGTATTCGATCTCCTCTCCATCCGGCTGGCGCGCGTGAACTACGAACTCATCCTCGGCGGTGAGGAACTCCCAGTCGAGGAAGTCCTCCAGCTCGTGGCCGTTGACGGACAGGAGTTCGGTACCCGGCTGGAGCCCAAGCTCCGCGGCGATCGATCCAGGCTGGACTGCGGTGACTTTAACCATTGAAAATCGAATACTCCGGGGCGGACCGGCTGAAACAGGCGGTAAAAGGTGGCCCCGCAGGCCCCGGGATTCAAGACAGGAGGGCAAAGACAAGGGCGACGACCAGGAGGTCGCCGCCCTTTGTAGGATCGAGGCGCTAGCCTACCAACAGGCCGGTGAGCCCTCCATCGTAACGGCCGCGTTCGGCGAATTCGCGATGGCACCGATAAACACGCCGCACGTATTCGGAACGGACGCCGCAATCGTCACGTTGGTCATCGTCGCCTTGTACCCGGTAACGCCGATATAGGTAATCGTCAGCAGGTTACCGTTGCTGGGGAGAAACTGGATTTGACCGGCGCCACCCGTGCCGCTGACCGGCAGACCGCTGGTCGTCGAGCCGGCGTAATCCGTGTTATCGAAGTAGAAGCCTTCCTGGGCAGTCACCAGATTGCGCAGATCCGCCTTCATGCTGGCCAGGATGGCCTTGTTCTTCGTGTTGGCGAACTTCGGGATCGCGATAGTCGCGAGAATCCCGATGATCACAACTACGATCAAAAGCTCGATTAGGGTAAATCCCTTCCTGGTCATACAATCCCGTCCTTCCGGGTGCGCCACGAGAGAAACTCCCAATGACCTGGGAAGGGGCAACCCCTATGCCAATATTCGACATTAATCGTAAAGCTATATGCCTCAATAAGATACAGTCTTGCAATAGGCCAAAAAACCACAACCTTTCCGAAGCCCGTCTCGGGCTTCTTGCATGACAAAAGCGCCGACCCGAACGACGACCGGCGCCTATTTGTGCCCCGGATCACACATCCCTATTGAGGATGGCTTAGCGACCAGACATAAGCGGAAACCGCTTTCACATCATCATCGGAGATACTGGATCCGCCCTTTGGCGGCATCACTACACCGCTCTTCGATTCTTCCTTGGAAACTCCCTTCATCACCTGGGCAACGATTTCATCGTAGCCGCCCTTGCTGTGAATCCAGACGTCATCGGTGAGGTTAGGGCCAACCATACCTTTGGCATCGGCGCCGTGGCAGGCGTAGCAGAGACCGTCTTTATGGAAGATCCCGTTGCCCTTGTCGATGAGCTCCTGGGTGACTCCAAGTGGCAGTTGTGACTGAGCCCGAGCCGGGGTGGCCACGACCGCCAACATGATCGCAGCAGCGAGAGGCAAACGGCTGAATGAGTTCATCCGATGACTCCAGGTCGTTGAGATGAGGGAAACGAATCTGCCCGGCGGCTGGGCAACATTCAAGCCCTGCCCGAGGGAATGGCTAAGTCCTCACGGGGTCTGTCTTTGTGGTCGAACAACCAGATCTCCGCCATCGGCTGTCCTGACCCGGAGGCCGGACAGATACCGGTCGCGGTGTCACAGATCGTAAAAAAGCGGCCCCCGCACCAGATCTGCGGAGGCATGGGGTCACACGGTCAGAGCGGGCGACCGGACTCGAACCGGCGACGTCCAGCTTGGGAAGCTGGCATTCTACCAACTGAATTACGCCCGCGGTTCGAGAAATCTCGCCGTCGTTTCACAACCTTGTCAATGACCGGCGAAGGCAACGCCCCGGCAAGACTGCGCCGGGGCGTCAAGGTAATTCGACGGGTTACTTCACCTTGTAGCGCCAAGCCTTGACCCCATCGGCCTTGCCGTCAACCTGAATTGGCTGCGTGGCAGCAGGCTGCAGGGCGGGTATCGTCGTTTCCTGGGTGCCCACAACCGTTCCCTTCTCATCGAGGAACTCCACGACGATCGTTGTCGGAGCAGGAGGTATCACCTTGTTGGCCGAATTGCGGGCCTCCCGCCCGGTTGCCTTCCCGGTGAGCGAAACATTGGAACCGGCGACCTTCAGCTTCTCGATCTCCAGGTTGACCGGCAGTGCCTCACGCGCGGTTATCGCCTCGACGACCTTGTCGGTGTTCTTGGCGAACTTGTATCCCTGGGCGCGCATCGAGTACGCGTACTCACTCAGTGGTTCGAGGGCGATCAGACGCTCGGCCGACGACGCCAGATTGGCACCGTCCTGCATTGCCAGATAGGCGTTGGCCTGGACGTAAAGCGCGTCGCGCTGATTGGGGTTCATCTCAAGGACTTTGCCGAAGGTCTCGGCGGCTTCCTTGTAGTTCTTGTCGTTGTACTGCTTGGTCCCCAAGTCGATGAGATCGGCCTCGGTCAGACCTTCCCCGCCCCCTCCCACCCCTGCCCCAGCGGCGGCGCCGCCACCCGCGGCAACCAACGCTTTCTCCAGTTCCTGGGCCTTGTCCGTCTGACCAGTTGCGCGGTAGGCGTTGGCCAAGGCCTTCTTGGCGCCCAAATCATCCGGCACCCGCTGCAGGTACTTCTCGAACATCGGGATCGCCTCGGCGGCCTTTCCGCCATTGAGGAGCAGTGCGCCGGTGTTGAAGAGGGCCTGATCGCGCAGCTTCAGTTGTGCCGTGTCGGTCGGCTCGGTCGTGGCGGCCTTGGTGTAGTAGGCCAGCGAGCTGTCGGGCATCTTCTGGCCGTTGTAGATCTCGGCCATGTTCATGTAGGACAGCGGCGCGTCACGATAGATGCTGTTTGCGGCTGTAAACATGACCAGCGCAGAGTCCATCGTGTTGTTCTTCCGGAATTCACTGCCCGCGTTCACCAGGGAAGCCCAGGCCCGATACCGCTGCTTGTCGGTGTCGGCTTTGCATGCGGGCGTGATCTTCTCAACCTTGGTAAAGGCGGAGTCGGTGCCGATCAGATCGCCCTGCTGGAGGTAGTTCCGCCCCAGCCAATACCAGGCCGCGGAGCTTCCGCTCTGACCGCTGCCGATGGCTTCCGAAATGACCCGCACGCCGTCGCGGAGCATTCGGTTCCGGGCATCCGGGTTGGAAGATTCCAGCGCACTCTTGAGGTACGTCTTTCCGCTGCTGACTTTGAAATCGCCGCCTGTGAGCTTACACGCGGGATCCACCAGCTTCTGGTCGAGCGCACCCGTCACGCGGCTGGCAATCGCCGGCTGCTGCGCCGCGGCGGGGGCCGCTGCCAGCAGGAGGAAGCCCACCGCAATCAATCGTGTCATCACGACTCCTCTTTCAGTGTTCGGGATGTGTCGGGCGCCACCGCGGCGACCTTTGCGAGCGCGCGGGTCTGCACCTCACGCGAGATCTCGAGCGCAGGCCTGCCCAGTCG
>Ga0207712_10002955_pt1 | contig 10850 bp, 12 predicted proteins | sample KBSS44metaG_FD_184402 | JGI IMG/M metagenome (GOLD analysis project Ga0207712, IMG submission 184402) | Switchgrass rhizosphere microbial communities from Kellogg Biological Station, Michigan, USA - KBS S4-4 metaG (SPAdes) (version 2) | ecosystem: Host-associated > Plants > Roots > Rhizosphere... | reverse complement strand
CTTGCCCGCTGAGCGTCAAGAAGCGGTAGTCGAACCTGACGGCATCGAACGCGTCCTTCCGATAACCACGGCACAAGCTATCGCCTCATTGGAGCGCGCCGACACGTTTACATACACTAAAAACCGGCCACGAGAAGAGGTCGGGTTTTCGGTCAAAGTCGATCTGAGCAACGTTGACCCCGCTACCCTGGAAGAGCCTCGCGCGATCAACGAGCCGCCTGTAACGCCGCCGGCGTAGCGCCGTCTAGGCTATCCCTGAACCTTCTTAGCCTTTTTGACTGCTTTTTTGGGTGATTTGCCTTTTGACATAGGATCTCCTTATTTGTTTAGTTTTAGTACGGGCAGGTTTTGGTCAGGGTTTGCAGCTGGAGCGTTTGATGCTCAAATACAAAGGCGTGCGTTGACCAGTATGGTTTGCTGTCGGCGGTTTCGTCGGCGCTTCCCGGGCGTGGCGGGTTGCGTTTGCCAATCCAAATGTCGCAGAGCTCGTATGACCCATCGGCTTCACGCCGCAACGAGGCGGTCAGATATTGTGTCGGCGTCGGCTTGCCGCTTTTGACAAAGCGAGTGTAGATGTCGTCGCGCAACAGGCGGCCGTATAAGATGGTGTCTTTTTCGGTGGTGCCGACCACTAGGCTGTAGCCAATGGCGCGGCCCATGTTGCACTCAATGCTCACCTCTGCCTCGCGGGCTATGGTTTTACCAAGCATTTCCTTGGCTAACCCTAGTAAATGAGGCTGCTGAGCAATATGTTTCGCTGCCTGAGAATGAATGAGATCAACATGCACAAGGACTCCGTTGCGCGTCTGTCCGATTGGGTGCTTCATGATATCTCCTTACACTTTAACTATACGCTAGTATGGGCGAAGTACCGAATGGTTCATCGACGCGGGCGGACACGGCGGTGAGATCGTCAAGCAGTGCCTCAAGAAAGAGACGGGCGACATCGACAACAGGCCCGCTGGTGGGCGCATGGAACCATTTCATGCCAGGTGCGCTGTTCACTTCAAGGATAGAGGCTTGGCCAGTGGCGGTAATTAGGTAATCAACAGCGGCATAGCGCAAGCCTAGTATTTGAGCTGTTTTGCGTGCCAAGGCGGCAAGCTGAGGGTCCCACTGTGCACGAGGATGAGAAATGCGCGCCAGGTTACGCGACTCGGCGACCGACTCACCATATTGGCTCTCATGCACGCCAATCACTTCGTTATTGAGTACGAGGTAGCGGATTTCAACGCCAGCGATGTATTCCTCGATGATGCACTCCCGCAGGTCCAGCGCGGCAAGTTGCGCTGGGGTGTCAACGATCGACACGCCGCGGGAATTGCTGCCGGTTTGCGGCTTAACGATAATCTTGTGGTGGCGAGCCAGGAAATCTTGTGCCACTGCTTGGCTCGTCGGATCAAGATAGGCGATGCTCGGCAGACCATGGCGTTCAAGAATGAGGCGAGTGCTCAGTTTATTGCGCGCCAAACTACTGGCGACATGCGAATTGAGCGTGCTTTTGGCGTAAAAAACATAGCGCTCGCCCACGAGCGTGGAGATACTAAAGAGACTATCAGCTTCGAGCCATACGGGCTCGAGGCCCATAAGTTCGGCACAGCGATACAAGAGCTCGGCAGTGCCGAGTTTATCGGTTGTGGTCATGATGTGACCGTTAACGACGCTGGAAACCGCTGCGGAAGCCGTTGCCACCACCACTCTGAGGGCGGTCTTCACGGGGCTTGGCGACGCTTACAACGATGACGCGACCTTCGAACTCTTTGCCGTCGATAGCATCGATTGCGGCCTGAGCAGCGGTTTGGTCTTCCATTTCAACAAAGCCGAAGCCTTTGGAACGACCGGTGTCGCGCTCGATAATAACCTGCGCGCTAATAACCTTGCCGTATTGTGCAAACAAAGTCTGCAGACTGTCGTTAGTAGTGTCGTAGGATAGTTTGCCGACGAATAATTTAGTTGCCATTTAGAGTAAGCCTTTCTATGAGCTAATATTACGCGAGATATGGTCTTCGCTGTAGCCGAGAATAGAATGAGCTTGCTGTGGCCGCACTATACGCTAGGATCGAGTGTAGAATAACTTGCTGTACTGAGTGTAGCACGTTTGACACATATTAGCTAGGCAATAATTTTACCTATTCGTAAAGTGTGCCGTTTTACTTGAGACGTTTGAGATGCCGTAAGCCAAGCAATACCAGGATGCCCAGCACAATAGCGCCAGCGAGCGCAGCCACCGAAGCATAGAGTGCCATCATCCCGAAGGTCCAGTAAGCGTAGCCATCGCCCAGCAGGAGCCCACGGAGCGTTTCGCCCTGGAAGAGCGTTGCTTTTTGTTTCTGCAGATCTGGATTGGTCGGATCCTTCATGGCGAGCGTACTGACTTCGGAGTACGTCTTGCCGCCAGCGACTTTCTCTAGATGTCGGCCAATAAATCCATTGGCGTAGGCTTTGGCCTTGGGGCCATTATCGACAAGCTGGCCGGCATATTGCTGCAGATCAGGAAATTCGGCAGGATCCAAGCCCGCACTTCCCTTGGGAGGAAAATAGATTTTTTGGGCTGCAAGCTCGGTGTGTACCTGGTTTGTCGCAAAATGATAGCCGTACCAGCCTAGCAGGCTCGCGCCGAGGAGCGCCAACGTGGCGACGACGCCCAGTAGTATAAAAACTTTATCAATTGCTTTTCGCTCGGTGCTGGCCATGGTGTGTGTCCTTGTATTACGTATATGCTTACTATAGCGTATTGGTATACAAATAACATAGCCGCCCTTTGTGAGGGCGGCTATGGCTGATGACCGAGACAGACGTCTCGTGCTCGTAAGCTTAGTTACTGAACCAGATCGATGAGATCTGATCGTTCATTGCCCAGGGAAATTGGCCGGTGCCATCGGCAACGTAGGAGTGTGCGCCAGAGACGGCCCATACCTGGTCGCCGGCAGGCACGTTGCCGCAATTAGAGTTTTTGTAAAAAGTAACATTGACCGGCAGGCGATTGTAGAATGAACTAAATTTATCATTTTGCGCAGTTGTGACATTCAGGCAAGTGCCGTGCCAGTCTCCGCCCCAGGACCACTGAATGCCACCGTAGTTCGCGTCGGACCAAGCGCAAAGCGAGTTGGTTGGGCAACTGCTCATGGCTGCGTTGGCTGTGCCGGTAAAAATTGTCAATGGCAGAACAAGCATGCCTGCTACGAGCAGCCCTAAACGTTTCAGGCCAATACGCCGAGTTAAAATATTTGTTCGCATAATGTCTCCTATATTGATAAAGACACTATACATTTAACTTTTATTTAATACATATTAAAAGTATTGTGAAATAACCAACACCGCACATATGCTACGACAGCCAGATAACTGGCGGCTAGGGTTGAGGAGATCGTATGCCGTCACAAGTAGCGGCATATGCCACTGCTATCTTGAGGTCGGGCGCTCCGTGGAGATTCCGCAGCCGGATAGTAGTCGTTGGTGTTTGCAGAAGCACCAAACAATGATTGCCGAGCTTGTTCCCTGCTGCAACAGTCGGCGCCTCGCTTGGAGCGGTTAGCGGCAGCACAAGACTGTGCGGCGGAGTTTGCGCATCGCTGCCCGTTATCGTGTAGTACACACCGGGGATGCGCATCAAATCCGCCACCAGGTTGCTTGCGGTGCTAGTGAGCGTCAGCATCGCTGGCGCGAAGCGCTCGGGCTGGTTGCCATTACCGTAGTACAGCATGCTGAGTGTATAAGTCGTACTGCCACAGGTAACCAGCCCGGCCACTGTTACTGAGTTAGGATTGCTGTCGAGGCCGCTGCCCTGCGTGGCCTCCACCGTGGTGTCCCCGAGCGTGCAATTGCCCGTTGCCTCGAGCTTGTCGACGGCCACCTGGAAATTGTGGAGCGTATTGTCGGCATCGCTGTGTTGTGTCAGACCAAAGCCGGTATAAAACGAGCTGTAGTTACGGCTTAGCAGCGGACGCGTGTCCTGCTCTGCCTGAGCCTGCATCGCAGATTTGTCAATCTGGAGTGGCACGCCCTGAAGCACGGTGCGCGGGGATGCATGGGACCCAGTATTGCGCACATAGGTAGCAGCAAACCACCCAACACCACCTACTACGATCGCGACACCAATCGCCAAACCCGCCAAGCCCAGCCAGTGCTTGCGCACGCGCTGTGACGGCGGCGTGATCAATTGGTCGGGACCCGAAGGCTCAGTCGGAGCAGGTTGCATACTCATAGTTTGGGTCAAGATCTTCAAGTTAGCAAGTACCGAAGCACTGTATGACGGACTTGCTTAGGCTATTCGTAGCGAAGCGCTTCAACAGGATCGAGCCGAGCGGCCCTGGCTGCCGGATAGAGACCCGCCAACATACCGATGAGCGTCGCAATGCCCACGACAGCTAAGATAAGCCATATGGGGAGTCCGATAATGTCGCGAGCGTGCACATTTTGACTGGCGAGCTGTTTGTTAACAAAAATGTTGGCGACGCGTGTTAGCCCAAAGCCGACACCGACACCGACAACGCCTCCCAAAAAGCCGAGCATTGAAGCCTCAAGCGTAAAGAGCGTGCGAACGGTGGAACGCTTCGCCCCTACGGCGCGCATCACGCCAATCTCTCTGGTACGTTCCAGAATGGCCATGATCATAGTGTTGACGACCCCAATGGCCGCAACTGCTAGTGCGATACCGCCGATACCGCCCAGCACCAAGCCTAAAATGTTAAAGATAGTCAGCTGCTGCTTGATGGACGCCTCAGCGTCAGCCGCCCCGACGCCCAATTTTTTGATTTCGGTGGCAGCACCAGCGGCGTTTTTGCTGCTATCGACTTTCGCGATCAGGCTGCCGTAGCCGTTTTCGGCCAGCATGTCACGGGTTATGAGTGTGTAGTGCGGCGGGGTTGGGCTACAATTACCGCGGACGTTTTTACAGGCATCCTGCTGTGCTTTCTGGTCGGCCTCAGTTTGCTGATACATACGGTTTTGCTCCATGCCGCGCATCCATTCAAGCGGCACGCGGATGGTCTTAGAGTTGTTGCTGGTATCGGCAATGCCCACAATGGCGGCTGTCAAAATAGTCGATTTTTGATTCTGCTGTTGCTGCGGGTCGCAAGGCCCATTGCACTGCGGCGGCGGCTGGACGTCGGCGCCGACACCACTGTAAAAACTGCGCGTCTGCAATTGCACTGTTTTGCCAACGAGTTGATCGTACTTGTTTTTGAAGCCGAGTTTGTCGGCATAGTCGGAAGTTATGGTGATGACGCCGCTTTGATCGCGGCTGTCTATGTCTCGGCCAGCAACGATATTGTTCGTGATGATGCCGTTCGCATCATAAGCCGTAGTTTGTTCCAGGCTTAGTTTTTTGTCGCCGTAGGTTATGGCCTCTAGGTTGCCGTCATTGGCAATGCGGGCGACACCGATGACATGGGGAACGGCTTTGACTTTGCCTACAATGGTGTCGGTGAGCTTAACGCAGCCGTCGCAGTTGCCGCCGTAGCCATGCGAGGCGTCGTTGAACTCGGTAATGTCGGCCTTCGGTGAAATAGCCACCTGTTGCAGCGTACCGTTGGCTTCGACTTGATTCAAAAAGAAGCCTTTGGCGCCGGTAACCAGAGCCAGCATGATAGTTACGCTGGTGGCGCCAATAACGACTGCAAAAATGGTCAAGACGCTGCGTAGTTTTTGGCGCCGGATATTGCGGAAAGCTAGCCGAAGATAATCGCTGAACTGCATGGCATTAGCCTCGTTTCTCGTTTATTTTGCCATCGCGAATATCTACTACTCGGTGGGCCAATCTGGCAACATTTAGGTCGTGAGTGATCACAATGAGGGTGATGCCTTGCTTGTTCAGCTCGCTCAAGACTTTCATAATTTCCTGACCTTTGGCGGAATCCAAGTTCCCGGTCGGTTCGTCGGCAATAATAATGCTGGGCTTGATGGCTAACGCCCGGGCGATGGCTACTCGCTGGCGCTGGCCGCCAGATAGCTGCCCGGGCAGATGTTTGAGTCGATCGCCTAAGCCTACTGCTTCCAGGCATTCTTTGGCACGTGCTTTGCGCTCTTTGTTCTTCATGTGCGAGAACACCAGCGGCAGCATGACGTTTTCCAGCGCCGTATTGGTACCCTGCAGATTAAACGACTGAAAGACAAACCCAATATGCTGGTTACGGTAGACCGACAGCGCACCGTCCCGCGTATGGGCCAGCTCATTGCCATCTACCACAACTGAGCCACTGTCCGGATGGTCCAGGCCGCCAATAATATTGGCTAGCGTTGATTTGCCCGAGCCCGAGGGACCGGTAATAGCGATGAACTCGCCGGGGGTGACCCGGAAAGACACGTCATTTAGAGCATGGAGCATCTCGTCGCCTAGGCGGTACGTTTTGGTGACGTTTTTGAGTTCGATGAGTGCATCCATAAAGCGTTAGTTTAAGCATAAGCGTGTTGGGCTTTCCAAGCAACTTTTTTTACCAGCCAGCTGTGGCGATCCCCATTGTCCTCATTGCATGTCCGGCTACCGTGGCATATAGTGTAGATACCAATAGGTTTTGTAAGTTTATGGCTAAAAAACAAAGCAAAAAATTACCATTCTACTGCAAAAAGCCCTTTTTGTGGGCTGCCGGCAGCGCGGTGGTTTTTTTGTTGATTGTAGTCCTGGCTTTTCGGCTGAGCCCGTGGCCCGGGGCACTAGTCGTTCGCTGGGTTTTTAACCACGGTGGGCACAAGACACTTGTCGGCTTGCAAACCAGTGTTTCTCAGCAATCGGTGACTGTTTTAGCTAACCAGCACTACGGCACAGGCAAAAAGGAATCGCTAGATGTGTATATTCCTCCATCGGCGATGCAGGCGCATACCACGCTGCCGGTGGTGATCTGGACACATGGTGGTGCGTGGTTATCTGGCGATAAAACAGATTCGGCACCCTATTACGGCTTGCTCGCTAACCAGGGTTTTATCGTGATAGCCGTCAATTATTCGCTTGCTCCAGAAGCAACGTACCCCCGGCCAGTTCAGCAGCTCAATGAGGCGTATGCCTACATCAAGGCCAACGCCACTCGTTTTTATGCCAATACCGACAAGATCGTCTTGGCCGGCGATTCGGCCGGCGCTCAGCTTTCTAGTCAGATGGCGGTGATTATTACCAACCCTAGCTATGCGCAAGCGATGCACATACACCCCAATCTCGCACCATCGCAACTTTCGGGGGTCGTATTGTTCTGCGGGATCTACAAAATAGAAGGTCTCACGCAGCCAAATCCCACGCTGCCAAAGATTGTGAGCTGGGGCAGCGATGTTTCGGTGTGGGCCTACATGGGTACCCGAGATAAAAAGAGCCCGCTTATCCAGCAGGCTTCAGCCTATTATCAGGCCAACAAGGACTTTCCGCCAACGTTTATCAGTGGCGGCAACGGTGATACGCTGACAAATGCCCAGTCAATTCCCTTTGCCCAGAAACTCAATTCATTGCACGTCCCGGTGACGAGTCTCTTTTTCCCGCAAGACCACACACCCAGCCTGCCCCACGAATATCAGTTCACTTTTGATGCTGATGGCAAGCAAGCTTTTACGGCTATGACGCAGTTTCTCAAAGAGTTGCACTGACCAGCCCACCCAGCATCTGTTGCGCGTTTTGTGCATGAAGATGTGTGTGGACTTTTTGATATTTTATGATAAAATATAGAACATGTACATATCAGATCGCCACCCAGCAACTTTGAACCAACAGCGCATCACCTTAGAGGATCAACTCTATCCCGCATGGAGTGTCTACCGAACAATGGTCCAAGGACGGCACGAAGGCTTCCGTGAAGGCTTACGCGGTGGTTGGCTACGCCGCCTGATGGGACGACCGACGGTCCCGCTGGCCGATGTGGAGTCACTACGAACGGCTTTTTCTGCGTGGCTTACTCCCGACAAAGTGGCCTATACCGTTGACCAACTGCATGGAGCAGCAGAGCTTGTCTATCACCAAGTGGTCATTACGCCTCGCGGGCCTGTCTCTGCGGGCGATTACCGCAGAATGGCGAATGCACTCCAACGCGACAGACGGGGCCAACCTTTTATCGGTGCAATTGCGCTTGCGCCGTATACCCCCGAGCAAATAGCGGACATGGCGCCGTCTACTGACGACCATCACGACTTCACATTCGCACTCGTTCCTACTCGATCTACTCCAGGTGCGAATGGTACTGTCGTCCAGCAGCGGGCGGCCCTCGCAGCGATCCAGCAACGTGAGAGAGCTGCAGGTAGGGATGTGCTTCTGGCCCCAGTGAGCCCCGTGGCCGAATTAGCCCTGCGCGCACTTTTGTCAGAGCCACAGGCGTATCCGGGCGAGCCAGCTGCAGATGTTGGTATCCGTCACTTCGGCGTTGCCGAAACGTCTCCCGTTGTGGCTACCGTTGGCCCATCGAATGCCGTTCGCAGTGTAGCCCCCGAATCTGGCTACCCGCTCATTGATACTAGATTTGCGGTCTATTAGTCCAGCCCAAGAGGATTTTGAGGCTAGGAACAGCCTCGCCCCTTAGTTCGATCTGCTATTTTCCTAACGGCAGCATGATGACAAAATCGGTGTGGTCGCTGCGTGGATTAAGCGTTAGTGTGCCCGAGAAGGTCGTTTCCAGAGTTTGTTTGGCCATAAACAGGCCAATGCCCATGCCAGTTTTTTTTGTAGTGCGAAACGGCTTAAAAAGTTGCTTCTGCTGTCTTTTGGAGATGCCTTTGCCCCAATCGTTGACATGTATGATGATATGCGACTGGTTTTTTTCCATAGTGACAGAAATGCATGGATCGTGTGGCCGGGAAATTTTTTTGCGGACAGCCGAAGCATAGGCGTCGATGGCGTTGCTGGTGAGAATAGCAATCACCTGTGAGTAGCCTGCCGGGTCGCCTATATAGGTCCACGAGCGTGCCGGTGGCTTCCACTCAACACGTATCCCTGCCCGATCTGCTTTATAATTGAGGAACGCAATCGCCTCAGTGGTTTTACCTATGATGTTGAAGGGCTGTCGTTGTGTGCTGCCATGCAGCCGGTCACGCGTGCTGTCCACGGTGCTCTCCAGGTAGTGAATGATTTGGTGAGCGCGGTCGGTAGCTTCGGTGTGCTGTTTGTTTTGTATGCCTTCGATTTCCAATGTTAATGTCGTGAGGTGATTTGCTAAGTCGTGCAATAGCGTCACGCCCAATTGGCCAAGCTCGGCAAAACGATACATGTGCTGTATCTCCTCTAGTTGCATTTGTTCCAGTTGGGACGTCCGCTTTTTGACTTGCTTATTGACGCTGGATTTTTGTTCGCTCAGTGCAGCTTCAGCCTCCTCGACTTGATTTGACGAGTGGTGCATCTCACGATCGTAGAATAAAGCTACCAATGCCAGCAGTCCGAATGCCGTGCAGTATACGAGGATATTATTGAGACTAGGCCGGGCATTGGCGGAGTGTGTGTGGAATGTCCAGCCAAAAACAACCGCCACTTGTGCGCCGACGAGGAGCATACTTGCCACCACCGCAGTATGAAGCGCGCAAGCAGCCTCAAGGAGCACGCCGGCGAGCAGTACTGCCAGCCCAAACGTCAATACGCTGACAGGACTGTTTGCTCCCCAGGTCAACAACGCACAGATCCCCGAGAATAAGCAGAACCCTACAAGCATATATGCCGTGACGCGTATACGCTTTTGGTGAGCAAGCGTCTGCGCACGGGCAACGTATAAGAAAGCAATACCACAGCCGATAAGCTGTAGCAGCATGTGTTTGCCGCCAAAACCCAAACCGATAAGATAAAATGCCGATAGTATTGCCAGCAGGGTGTAGGTGCTAATAAATATGATATTGCATACGAGACGGCGGTTACGGAGGCTATAGCTCGACAGCTGCAGCATAAGAGAGTCCGGATGACACCCGACTACGCATTACTTTGTGTCGTCCACCATGTAGCCGACGCCGTATGCTGTTTTGATGAGCGGTTCATTAAACGGACGATCTACCTTGTCGCGAAGATGCTTTATGTGGACATTGATAGTACTGTCCCACCCCTCTGTGCCAGACTCCCAAACGTGATCAAGTATCATCGCTCTAGTGAGGGCGTGGCCATGATTCGAGACTAGGTACTCGAGGATGTCGAATTCTTTGCGGCGCAGCGAAATGCTGACTCCGGAACGCCAGACCTGCCGCCTCGTGACATTCACCGTAAGATCGCTGACTCCAATAATTCTTTCTTCACGCACTTCTTGCCCACGCCGTAGTAATGCGGTGATGCGCGCCGTGAGCACCTCACTATTAAAGGGTTTCGTCATGTAGTCGTCCGCTCCACAGTTGAGTAGCCGCACGGAAATAGCCGGATCCTTCTGAACGGTCAGTATTAAAATAGGGGCGATAATTTTTAAGCGACGCAGCTCGCGACAAACCTCGAAACCGTCCATGTCAGGCAAGCCAAGGTCAAGCAGTATGAGGCTGTATTGGATACTGCATGCTTTTTCGATACCTTCTTGGCCAGTTCCCATGAAATCGACTATATAACTGTCGCCGAGCAGATCTTTCACTCTGTCTACGAGGAGTCGATTATCGTCTATATACAGTATTTTCATTGTAGAAAAATTAACAATACGAGCTATTTATAGAATACAGACGAATCGTTAATTTCCTATAAAACATCTTATGTTTTTCGTGCATGGCGGCTATTTTACGGATAACATGAGGCGCCGGCCGCACATATGCAAATATAAAATAATTCTTTAATCCGCTCGGCATCGATATAACACGAGAGTGACGCCGCAAAACAAGCCCTGTTTTATAGGAAATTAACGTAGCCCACATAGACTACCGATTATCAACTAAATAAGGGATGGGATATGAAAAAAACAATAGTAGCAATGTTAGTCGCTGTGTTTGCCACG
>Ga0207712_10002946_pt1 | contig 10873 bp, 8 predicted proteins | sample KBSS44metaG_FD_184402 | JGI IMG/M metagenome (GOLD analysis project Ga0207712, IMG submission 184402) | Switchgrass rhizosphere microbial communities from Kellogg Biological Station, Michigan, USA - KBS S4-4 metaG (SPAdes) (version 2) | ecosystem: Host-associated > Plants > Roots > Rhizosphere >... | reverse complement strand
TCACGATACCTGATGGTATTGTATTAGAGGATGCCGTTTTCAAGCAGCTTGCTCCGAATGTAACCAATCGGCGCACGTTGGTTAAGACGACTGGATCGGGGCCTATTACGTTTCGGCGTGTTGCGGTTGATCGCAATGGGGCGACTACGGACGGGACGATTTCTGATACTGCTGGCATCTGGATTGCCAACATCGACGACATTTATTTTGAGGATGTGGAAGTTTATGGGAACGGCCTCGGTGCCGGGATAAATCTTATTAGTTGTGATCGCATACATCTGGTTCGTCCGCATGTGCATGACATGCGTTGGGGAGCCGCGACCGATCCGGGTTCTGAGAAGATAGTCGGGTTGTGGGTGCAGTCCTGCACGAATGTGAGGATTGAGGAGCCGCACATCCATGAGTTAACGGGGGAAGTGTTCTGGGGCTCCGGGCAGGTTATTGACACGACGCTTGGGCTGCAATGGCGGCATTACGGTCTTAATGCTTATAAGGCGGCATCGGACGGCACGACTGGCGCGACGCCGCCGACGCATATATCGGGAACAGTTTCGGATGGTGCGGTGGACTGGCTGTATGTCGGGCCGTCAGCCACCAATGCGCGGGCTTATCAGTGTGACGGGTTGGACCCTGGTGGATGCACTAATGTCAGCGTAGAAGGAGGGCATATTTATCGTGTCTGGGAAGGAACGGACATCAGCGGATCAGCCATCAACCGCAACATCTGGTTCTACGGCACGGTATTCGAAAACTGTGATGCCTACGGCTACAAAGCAGCGCATCGTTGTTATGACAGCGGGTGCGTTGGTGTCCGCTCGATAGGGGCCGGGCGGGCTTGTTTCATTGCCAGTTCGGGAAACAATCTCGGCGACCGTGGTGATAATATCAAGTGGATCGGCTGCAATGCGCTTGATGCCGGTGCGGTTCTGACGTGGCCTGGGGTTGTGGCATCCGGCTTTCATGTATCGGGTGCGGCGAATGCCGCGACCAATGTGTTAGCCGCTTATTGCCTGGCTATTGATCGGCAGACTGTGCCGACGATGACAATCGGGTTTCGTAACGAGCCGGCGCTGCCGGCCAATTTTGTCGCCGTCGATTGCCGGGCGGTTGGCTATACGTCAAGCGAGTTCAATGGATTTACGACCGGTAACGTGCAACTCGCTGCCACTGATGGCTCAATATCGATTTCAGGCGATATGGCTATTTCAGCCAAGTTGACCACGAGAGACCTTAGAGCCACACGATTTTTGCAGACTTCTCGGCAGGCGGTGGTGCTCGCTAATGGGCTGAATAGCGATATCGTCATTTCCTCCAGTTATCTTAGTGTATCGGGGCCGTCAGGTGCGTTCAGCGTGGGTGGATTTATCAATGTTAATACGACGTTAGATGGAACTCATTTGTATCTACATAATCCTTCTGCTTTTGATATGACAATTGTGAGCGAAGACCTATCATCGGTAGCGGCTAATCGTATATTAACATTAGCTACGGGTGGCGATGTGGTGATGACTGCTCAGTCCTTTGCCCATTTTATTTATAATGTTGGTTCATCGCGTTGGATAATGGTCTCGTCTAATGGCTAGTGAATAGGATAAGGAGACTTCGCAATGCCCCAGATGGCTGATCCAGCGACGGATGCTCGTGCGGTAACGCCGAGTGACACGACGGTACTGGAGTGTCGTGCTTTGTATGTCGGCGGTACCGGGATAGTAGTAGTGATGCCTTATCCAGGAGGCACGGCGGTATCTTTTGTCGGGGTATCGGCCGGGACGTTTATGCCGGTGAATTGTTATCAGGTGATGGCGGCTACGACTGCCACCAGCATTGTGGCGTTGTACTGATGCTACCTGAGCGGAGATGTTCATGCGTGAACGACTAAGCGAAGCGAGGGAGTGAGCGCATGCTTGGTCTGGATTTATCACTGACATCGTCGGCTGTTCATATGCGACGGGACGGGGTGTGGGTACCGTCCGATCTTGGTTCTGTGCTTAATTCGCATTGGACGGCGGATGATCATGGCACGTCTAACATGACGGATGACGGGTCGGGGTTGATCAGTGCATGGAAGGCGCGGGTGAGCGCTGTTAATCCGATTGCTGTAACAACGGCTCGACCCACATGGACATCTACGGCGTTTAATACGCTTTATACCGGGATGACGTTTGACGGGACGACTGATGTTATTGGGACGGCTACGGGGGTATCCGGGCTAATTACTGGGGCGACGGCTGGTTATATTTTTACGGTAGTTGATCAGACGGCGTTGGTTGCTGATACTGGGCAGCGGACGATAGGTGGGTATGGTGCGACTGGTGCGGGTGGGGGGAGGTTTTTGTTACGGACGGTGACGAGCGGTGCCAACCGGCTGAGGATCAGCACTGGGACGGCTGCGCCTTTGGATGACGTGAGCGTTGATTTCAGCAGTAGGCACATGGTGCTGGCTGGGTTTGCGGCGTCTGGGGTCATATCTGGGTGGATTGACGGGGCTGTTACGTCTCCAGCGACGAGCGCGACGACCGTTCCCAACACGGGGACGAGTCGTGTACGTCTTGGGGCGTCGATCAACACGTCTGCGGATTTGTTTTGGCAGGGAGTTATTCGGCATTTCATGGTGCTCACTGGGGCACTGACGGCTGTTGACATCGACAAGCTGTTTGGTTGGGCTGCTTGGGATGGCGGGTTGCGGGCCAATCTTCCGGCTTCGCATCCTTACAAGAGTGTGAGGCCGTAGATGGCGTTTATTTCCAGCAACTTCTCTGCGATGGCTCAGACGTTGGCTGGCGGTCATTTGCGTATTTTTGCTTATTATTCTACGGATGATATTTCGACAATATTGGGGAGTGAATATTTTACAAATGCTGCGGATCAGGGCGCTAAAGTAGGCGACTTGGTGGTGGTGATCGGAACGTCGGCTGGCGATTCGCTGTGTTCGGTTTCTGAGATTTCTGCCAGCGGAAATGTAACGGTTGTAGCGTCTGGGGGGGAGTTAGGTGTAACTCAGCCCCCTGGGGATAATAGCACTAATTTTGCCACTACTGCGTTTGTTCAAACTGAGCTGAACCGACTAAATGTGAAGGAGTTTGGCGCTCTCGGAGATGGCTCTACGGATGACACGGTGGCGTTGACGGCTGCTGTAGCGGCGGGGATGGCTCAACGTCGCATCGTTTATTTCCCTAAGGGAATTTATCCGGTAACGTCGTCGTTGACGGCGAATGTTTCTAATAGTTATGTCAAAATTCGTGGAGAGGGGGAAGATTCTGTTATTTTTAGTAATGTTGAAGACGCTGCTGTTTTCAGAAATACCGCGTCTTTAACTGCTAGTTCCACTTTATCGTCTCCTACTGTGGTGGGGGATAGGAACATCACGGTCGCATCCACCAGCGGCTATGTTGCTGATATGGATATAGAGATTCGCGACACGTCGCAGTTTGTTGTTGATTGGGATACTGGTTTGCCAGGCGGTATTTACATCGGAGAGATGAATCGGATTAAGCGGGTGACGGATGGGACGCATCTGCTTTTGTGGAGCAGCGTAGAAGATAACTACACTGCCGGGACACAAATAAACATACTTGCTGCCTCGACCGACTGGGACATTCGTGATATAGCTTTTGATCACACGCCCAATGCAGCGACTAGCGCGAACCAGCGTGGTATTGCTCTAAATCACGTTAGGCGGGTTACGCTGGATAATATTGTATTTCGTAATTTTGACAGTGCGTGCATACGGCTTAGCTATGTTCTTGACGGAGTAATTACCAACGTCCGTGGTGAGGGGCTTAATTCTTCTGATCCTGTAGAGAATTTGAACCCGTATCTTGTCTCGATAGCTGAAGGGTGCTCTGGCGTTCTGTGTGAGCGTCTACATCTTCGTCAGGGTCGCCATTGTTTTACGACTCTGACGAGTGCCGCAAATATAGAATCGGCTCACATTACGGTGTCTGACAGCAGTGCATATGAGTGCATGGCCTCGGGGTTCGATACGCATCCAGGGTCTAGACACATTCTTATTGATAATTGTCAGGTGTGGGGTTCTGATCTTTCCGAGCACGCAGGAAGTGCTAATGGCCTGGGATTCCAGCTACGTGGACGAAAGAACATTATACAGAATTGTAAGGCTAGCGGTGTTTTTAGGGGTGCGCAGCTCTCTAATGCCGAAGAGTGTAGCATCTTAAATAGCGATTTCACTGCGTGCGATATCGGTGTTTCTATTCTTAATTCTCCTAAGGCGCTTGTTAAGGGAGTTACCATTAGGGACCCGATTAATTATGGGGTAAAGATGGAGTATGAGAATACTCCGACCATTGAGGGTGTTATAGTTAGCGACGTGAGAGTGTTCGGTGACCCGGCTGTTTCGGCTGTTGATTTCTCTGATTATTGGGATAACAGTTTCATTGTTGAAAAGATACATGCGCCAGATGCGACGGTTAAGTTCGTTAATGTTCCCGACCAGCATTATTATATTGGAAGGCCGGATACGGTGAAGTTTGAGAGCGTGCCGCGCTCATTATGTGATTCGGCAGCGGTCGACCCGCTTACATCTGGGACTATGTATTTGACCGCTGTCCAGATGGAGGCGGGAGAATATATTAGTCAAGTAGGGTTTGTAGCGGCGACGGAGGCTATTGATCAGACGAATCTATGGGTGGCTCTTTATAATCAGGATAGGGAAATTCTGGCTATTACCGCAGACAGTCTGACTTCTATTCCTGTTGCGGGGGCACATACCAAGCTTACATTTGATACTCCGATAATCACGCCGTATCGAGGAGTATATTACGTTGGTATTTTGCAGGTAGCTGCGACGACATCGACATTTTACGGTCATGCTACGAACAGCGCTCTTATCGATCTTGTGCCAATTCAGGCTGGGGATGGAACGCCTTCGCTTGAGACTCCTACCGATCTTTTCACTCCGCTGCATCTCGGGTCGAAGCTCAAGGCATGGTGGTCGGCGGATGACCACGGTACTGGGGATATGACGGATGATGGTGCTGGTCTTATAAGCTCCTGGAAAGATCGTATCGGGGGGATGGACCTGACTGCTACGTTGGGGGCGCGTCCGACCTGGGCGGCGACGAGCTTTAACAGCGCTTTCCCAGGGGTTACGTTTGACGGTGTGGCTAACTGTCTTGCTTCGACGAGTCTCGGCACGATACCGACCGGAGCGACTGGCGGAGAGATATTTTCTGTGCTGTCTCAGGATAGCACTATCGGTACGCTCTTTGGGGTTATGTATGGAGGAGTATCTGGGGCTACGGCACGTGCTTTGGTGTCGGTGTTTTCGGCCGCGTTGAAGTTCAGGCTGTCGGACGGGGCGACCCCAATAACGGACACTATCGTAGTTTTCAGTGGACCGAAGATAGTTAGTGGGGCTTGGTCCGGGACGACAGAGACGGGCCGGATCGATGGACGCAACACCACTCCGTCGTCAGCCACGATAGCTACGCTCAATACCGACACGACCAGATTTAGGATGGGGTCGAACAACGCAAATACGGCAGCGTTCTTCTGGAATGGTAAATTCCGTCATCTCATTGTGACTACGATCCTTACGGCCGAGCAGAGAATAAATCTGGAGGGCTGGGCGGCCTGGGATAGCAACCTGACAAGCGTGTTACCCAGTTCGCATCCATACAAGCTTGTAGCGCCTTCTGCGGTCGATCCGGCTAGTGAAATAACGGCCAGTGATCTGCTGCCATACATTTCCGTGGGTTAGGCATGTTTCTCCGTCAACTTCTTATTGCTCTTGCGAAGCGAGGGAAGCCAAAGGAGTTTGTTCTTCCTGATCCTGATGTAGCGGTTTATTCAGGTCCTATCAGGGTACCAAAGAAAAAGGAATACCCTGCTTTAGAGCCTGTGGAAGCTTTTTCAGGTCCGATTGATGCGCAGTCGTCGCTTCCAAAAGACAAAGCGTTAGAGGCGATTTACGGTGAGGAAGAGGACGCTTTAGATAAGTTCCTGAAGCTTCCCGCGATTGAGCAGAAGAAGCTTATTACGGATGAGTTGGAGAAGCTGTCTGAGCGGGAGCGGTTGGTTATCGCTGATCTGCTCAAGAAGGAGTTGTCGGCTAAGTGGATACCTCAGCCCAGGCAGGCTGTGGCGTTGACATCGCCTGCTGACATTGTTCTCTATGGAGGGCAGGCTGGTGGAGGGAAGAGCAATCTTATCCTGGGGCTGGCGCTGACGGAGCACAAGCGTTCGCTGGTGATGCGGCGTGAGTATGACGATCTGAGCTTTCTGACGCAGGAAGCGATAAAAATCAATGGAACGAGAGACGGATTCAGGGCCTCTCCGCATCCGACTTTGGTGGCTACAGACGGTCGACTGGTCGAGTTCCGCGCCGCGCAGCGGGTGGGAGACGAGCAGTCCCGGCAGGGACAACCGTTCGATCTGCTGGCGTTTGATGAGGCGGCTCAGTTCGCCGAGCAGCAGATACGGTTCCTGCTGGGATGGCTGCGCACGACGGAGACTAAGCAGCGCTGCCGGGTGATTCTGGCGTCCAATCCTCCGCTGTCCGATGAGGGGCAGTGGCTGGTGAAGATGTTTGCGGCATGGCTGGACCCGCAGCATCCCAGGCCGGCTAAGGCTGGTGAGCTAAGGTGGTTTGTGTCGGATGAGCTTGGAGAGGATAAAGAGGTAGAAGGGGAGGGTCCGCATGAAGTAGGCAATCGGAAAGTCAAGGCTAAATCTCGGACATTTATCCCTGCGAGGCTTTCCGATAACGCCTATCTGACGCAGAACGATCAGTATGCGTCCCAGTTGGATTCGTTGTTCGAGCCGTTGCGCTCTGCGGTGCGTGATGGAAATTTCATGGCTGTCCGCAAGGACGACGCCTATCAGGTTATTCCTTCCGAGTGGATCAGGCTGGCGCAATCGAGATGGACACAGATACCTCCTCCAGGACAGCCGATGACGTGTCTGGCGATAGACCCGAATGGGGGCGGCAAGGACGCAGCGACGATAGCGCGTCGTTACGGCTTATGGTTCGACAATGTGGTTTCGGAACGTGGACCACAGACGATGGACGGGCGCTATATCGGGGCGAAAGCGCTGATGCTGCGCAAGAACAATTGTCAACTGGTCGTAGACGTTGGTGGCGGTTACGGCGGTGATACCGTCAACGTGATGAAGGACAACGACGTTCCGACTGTCGGGTATAAAGGAGCGGATGCATCTCACGCGACTGCGTTCGGGTCGGGGCTTCAGTTCGCTAATCGCAGGGCTCAGGACTGGTGGCAGTTCCGAGAGGCGCTGGACCCTGCAAACCCGGATAAGATTTCTCTTCCGCCTGATCAGGAACTGGCGGCCGATCTGGGCACGCCGCGTCTGCATGGTCGTGCGTTGCAGCAGAAGGGTATCATCCAGATCGAGTCCAAGGAGCAGATCAGGGACAGGCTGGGGAGGTCGCCTGACAAGGGCGATGCGGTCGTGATGTGCCGGGCTTTTGGCGGGCTTCTTGAATTTCGGCGTCGGGAGCAGCCTAAGTACGGACGTGTTGTAACGACGCCGTTGCAGGCCAAGCGGCTTGGATTGCGGGTTGTTAGATGAGGAATCATAGTTTTTCTCTTAAGCAGGTTTTTCTTATTTTGATTGCTAACAGCAGAATACAACGTGATCAATTAGAAAATGTAGTTGATACTACCTCAGGCCCTATGCCGTTTAGTGGGATTGTTCCTATTCCTCCTCCTAAGAAGTCTCGATATGGTTATCGCAGTCTTTCTCAAAGGAGAAGGTGGCGATGACGATAATTCAACCGGATTGGGCCACACACGCTTTTGGTGATCTTACTCGTCGGCACGATTGGCGGATAAGCGATAGGGGTGGCAGCGGAGACGAAAAGAACCCGACGATGGTTTGCGCTGAGTGCGGATCGGCGAGCTTTGCGTCTGAGATACGTTATATCGCTAACAACTGCATACCTCATATTCCGGCGCAGCGTGGTGAGATGGTTCTGACGCAGCGTCAGGCAAAGAGATTGAGGAGATAGGAATGGCCTTCAACCAGCAACATTTTAGCATTAACGTTGACTCCATCGGCGGCGGTGGACTGCGTATTCATCATTACAAGTCTTCTGATACGCTTACCACTATTTTTACTCCTGGGTATGTAACTAATGCGGCAGGGATTGGCGTTAGGGCGCAGGAGTTTGTCGTTATTCAAGCAGACGGTACGGTCGTAATTGCGGAAGTTTTTGAAATTGACGCTGCTGGCAATGCGACCTTACGGCTTATGGTTGATGGATTTGTCAGACCGGAGAATTTTGGTGGCGTTGGAGATGGTGTTACTGACGATTCGGCGGCCCTTGCTGCTGCTTTAGTGGAGATGGGGGAGCGAGAGGTCCCGCTCTGGCTTGACGCCGGGAAGTCGTATCTTACCACGGTTCCGCTTACTACTGATGCTGATTTTGTCAACATCATAGGTGGTGGCAAGATTACAACGACTCTTTTGTCTGGGAACATTCTTAATATTGGGTTTGGCCGGCCTTTGATCGCCACAAAGACGTTAGCGGCTAATGTTGTGTCTGGGTATAAGGGCATCACGTTTAACAACACGACTGATTTGCAGGAGGGGGATGTAGCTCGCTTTGTTTCCACCAAGGCGTGGTATAATGATCCTAGAACTGCGGCAGGGCTTGTGGAGGCTGACGGCATAGGAATAGCACAGGCTGGTGGAGCGACCTCGATAACTTTGGAGACTGGTAACACTTTAACGTCCGCGCTGGTTGTGGGGAAGTGGCTGACTATTACGGACGGCGCTGGGGTCGGGCAGTCGCGGTTGGTTACGGCTTTTAACGAGGGCACTGAAGTTGCCACTGTTTCCGCGTGGCAGACGAATCCTGACAATACGTCTATTTATGTGTTTCCCGAGGCGACGAAGGGTGAGACGCATCTTATCTCACGGATTATCAGTGCGACTGATGTGGAATTGCAGGGAGCGACGGCAGACGGTTATTTTGTTGTAGACACGGTTACGGAGGGGAAGGCGGAGGAAGCTGTTAATATTGAGGTTCATCGAGGGTATCGTCCTATTTTGGATTTGGCTTTGGAGGGACCTACTGCCGGCTTAGGGAGTCTGGCGCTTCTTGCGATGAGCTATGCGGTTGGTGGAGAGATAAAGGTAAGTGTGAAGGGGGCTCGCTCGGCCGGCGTCCGTATGACCACGTGCTACGGATGCAAGGTGAAGGTTACGACTGAGAGCATTATAGATACCAACACAGGCTATGGCATTCAGGTTTCTCATTGCAGCCAGACTGACATAGATGCCAGCGGCTGGAATTGCCGGCGCATTGTAGATGTCAGCGGCACGACTCCGTGCGATCTTACCCGTCTTCACAGTTTTTATATTTCCGGTGGAGGGTTGCAGGAAGACGGGTCCGCATATTATCCAATTGGTACTGTGCCGAATTATGGGCTTGGCACACATGGTCCGGGGCGTAATACGATATACGAAGACGGATATATCGATAGCGTTAACTACGGAATTTATGAGCGTGGGCGTGGATCAATTATTCGTAATATTCGTTTTGGACCATATGTTGAGCGAGGGGTTTATTATTCTTTTGGTGGGACTCACGAGTTCTGCAACAATGTAATGGACCCTGGTGCTTTTGAGGATGTGACTGCTTTTAACACTAAGCAGCAGATTGGCAGCTTCTCTGGAGAGATAACTGACACGTATGCTACGGCAGCTGTGGTGTTAGGCGCGAATCTGCTTGCTAGCGAACCCAGGTCGCAAATAAGTATCCACGACAACACGGTTAAGGTTCGTCAGCATTTGATCGAGTCTGAGACGACCGGGATGAGCACTAAGACGATTAATCATATGAAGGTTTATGATAATGACGTAGAGTTTTTCCCGCCAACTGTTAGCGATGAGACAGCGTTATTTGGTAAGCTTGGTGGCGATAGTGCTGCGTATATAAATTTGAATGGTGAGCGTATCGGGACAAATCGTTTACGCACTGCGGTAGCAAATACGCAGCCATTGTTGTATGGAGCGCTGCATATTTTTTCCATACCGACACAGTACCAGATGGAGTTGGGAAGTGGATACCATACCGTATATTTATCAGATGATCAGGTTCAGTGGTTCCCTGTTCCGCTAATAGGGCGGGACAGTGTTAGAATGAGTGTGATTGCGGATGAAGACCCGACTACATATTTTGATGGTTGGGTGATTCGCAACAGCGCTACTTTGGTTGGAGACGTTCCTGTGACTGTAACTGGAGAGGCGACAGCTCCTACGGATGGAACTAGTGACGGTACGGACACAAAGCTGTGCATACATTTTGATGGCGGGAAGGTGACGATCAAGAACCGGCGTGGTTTCAACCGGCACTTCGACTTGATTTTCTATGGGTTCGCTTAACATTTAAGGTAAGGATAAGAGACATGCTGACGATGGCTCCACGTCTTTATGGCAGTCTTTTTGGTGGGGCTCCGAAGCCCGAGCCTGTTGTACCCATGCCTGATCCTGACAGCCCGGAAGCGCGCGCGGCGAAGCTCAAGCAGATGCAGGAGATGCTGTCGCGTAAGGGCTCAAGGGCGACGACTCTGCTGTCGGGAGGCGGCGCTCTTGGTTGAGCTACGAAGTTTCTCGGGCATGGAGAGCGAAGCGAGCCATGGCTGAGCTTTCAACTAACGTCAAGGAACTGATGAAGCGTGCTGAGAAGGCGTTTTCCGACAAGGAGCCGTTCGACAGTTTATGTCAGACGATTGCCGAGAATGTTTATCCAGAGCGCTCGGATTTTACCTCTGATATCTCGCTTGGTGACGAGTTCGCATCGGACCTTTCGGACAGCACGCCGGTTCTGATGCGGCGTGACCTTGGTAATGCGCGGGCCGGCATGCTGCGCCCGCGTGGACAGCCC
>Ga0207712_10002943_pt1 | contig 10881 bp, 7 predicted proteins | sample KBSS44metaG_FD_184402 | JGI IMG/M metagenome (GOLD analysis project Ga0207712, IMG submission 184402) | Switchgrass rhizosphere microbial communities from Kellogg Biological Station, Michigan, USA - KBS S4-4 metaG (SPAdes) (version 2) | ecosystem: Host-associated > Plants > Roots > Rhizosphere >... | reverse complement strand
AGGGGCGTCGTTTCCCACAACCGACGCCCCGCTTATGGCAAAAGAAAATCAGTCCTCACCCCTGACCCTCTTAGGTTTATCCATAAAATGACAGGCCGGGGAGGCCTGTCGAAAGGTAATTTACGATAGACCATCCGAGCTCGTCAAGCGGCCCACGACGGGTTCTTGCCAACGCTGGGGCTTGGTGGTATCGTTTGGATGATTTTCATAGGTGCTGCCCTCACCGGAGCAAGACCACACCTTGCACGAACGCCAATCCCGTTCCGCTTTTCAAGAAGGCTTCGCTCAACCGGGGGAAGCTTTTTTGTTACGTTTCCGCGAAAATTGAAGTTAGACTCAGCCTAAATATGAATACATGTTTTGTGATTCAACCTTTTGATGACGAAGGGCCGTTTGATAAACGATTCGATCAAGTGCTAGTTCCCGCTATCAAAGGGACCCAATTGGAGCCGTACCGAGTAGATCGAGACCCAAGAGTGAGCATTCCAATTGACGAAATTGAGAACGCAATCAGAGGTTCAGCGATTTGCCTCGCCGACATAACTGAAGATAATCCTAATGTCTGGTTTGAATTAGGTTACGCGATAGCTGCACGCAAGGACGTAGTTTTAATCTGTTCAGCCCTCCGTCAAACAAAATTTCCTTTCGATGTCCAGCACCGGACAATCATCACTTACTCGGTCGAATCTCCCGGTGATTTTGAAACGTTACGGAAAAAAGTGACAGAACGTATTAAGGCGGTTTTGGATAAAGGTGAATCTCTCGCAATTGTTGCGGCTAGTCCCCTTGCAGAAGTTGAAGGATTATCTCAGCATGAGCTAATTACTCTTGCTTCGCTTGTAGAAAATCTAGCTCGGCCCGACGGTGCTGTTTACCCAAGTAGTATTCATCAGGACGTCGCCCGAAACGGATTTACCCAAATGGCGTCGGTGTTGGGAATTAAGGGACTGACGGAAAAGGACGTTATATCGGAAACTACAATCTACGATGAGGCCGGAGAAAATTATCTCGGCTATATGGTCACGGAGAACGGTTGGAACTGGATACGACGAAACGAGGACAAATTCAATCTGAGACGCCCTGCCCCGGCGAGTGACGATATTCCATTTTGACCTTCAAGGTTAGAAGCCTTCAGAAATTGTCTAATAAGCGAAATGGAAGTCATCCGCGAAATCGATAGAGGAGGATTTGGTCGCGTGGAGGAATGCGAAATAGATGGCTCGCGAGTGGCAAGAAAAGTTTTCGATCCTAATTCTGAAATCCGTAAAGCAACGCCGATTGAAAAACTTCGAGCTCGTTTTAAACGCGAGGTGCTTGTACAGTCAATGCTTCCGTCGACCTTTGCTTTACCAATCCTTGACCATGATCTCGAATGTGACGAGATGTGGTACACCATGCCTCTATGCGAGCGAAATTTTCTGGTCCAAATACAAATGGATAAGGCCATAGGTAATATTCCCCGCGAAGCATTGACCCAGATACTCGAAGCCCTAGAGGATTTGCATTCGAGAGACTTAAAACATCGCGATCTTAATCCGCGGAATATCCTACTGCATGATGGTCGATGGAAGTTGGCGGATTTTGGCCTAGTGTCACCCCTTCCAGATTCGTCGTCAAATGTTTCGTCGAGCTTGGCCGCGTGGGGGACATTTTCCTATATGGCTCCGGAACAGAGCTTAGATTTCAAGCGAGTAGAGAATACGGCAGACATTTACGCGTTTGGCTGCATTATCCACGATATTTTCACTGACGGACAGCGCATACCCCTAGCAAAGCAGACCTGTGACGGGCCCGTTGGGCTAGTCATAGAAAGATGCACAGAGATTGACCCAGGAAGACGATTCAAAAACGTTTCAACGCTAAAGGGAGTTCTTCTCACTTCCTTATCCCAGCCTCTTAATCTCAAACCTAGCACGGCTTCGAATGAGTGGAGGTCGCTTCTAACTTCCGCTATCGAATGGGGACCCGAGCGACTTCGCGAATTTGCACGATTCATTTCTAAGGTCGAGGACCAGGCTGACTTGATCCCCGTGTTCATGGCGCTGGATGAGGAGATTCTGGAACATTTTTTTCAGTTAGATATTGGTTATGCGGAATCAATAGCAAAAGAATATGCCTCTTGGGTGCGACGTTCAGGGTTCGATTTTGACATTTGTGACGTTATAGCAAACAGGTTACTTACCATTATTGAGCAAGGCGGAACGGATGTAAAAGCGACGTCGATTCTTGCGCTCGCGAGGCTGGCTAAGTCCCATCATCGTTTTTACGTAATGAGGCGGCTAGTTCGCGTTTGCTCACCTGAAATGGATACGGCTCTTGCTCAGCGCATGGCCTTTGAGATTCCCGTTGAGGATGCGTATTGGGACTTCATAGACTCTGCGGCCGGACTTGGGCTCGAATTGGAAGTATTCCATCCAACCATTGGTACCGTCCTACTCGAAAGGGTGAATAGACATCGGTAAATACGGGCCAAAACGCGAAGAACGGATACTCTGGTCCCTGAAATGTTGCCAATTATTAACCCCACCATGCACTTAGTGAGGCTCATCAAGCCCTTAGTGAGGCTCATCGAGTCCTTAGTGAGGCTCATCAAGCCCTTGGTGAGGCTCATCGAACACTTAGTGAGACTCATCAAGCACTCAGTGAGGCTCATGAAGTACTTAGTGAGGCTCATCGAGCACTTAGTGAGACTCATCAAGTACTTGGTGACGCTCATCGAGCACCGAGTGAGGCTCACCATGCGCTTAATGAGGCTCATCAAGCGGTTCGTTTTTGTTTGCAAGCACTTAAGGAATGGGACGGCTTGCATTGTGAGCGTCACTTTGGTTAGAATTTTTTTGCTCAAAGCAGATTTCAGGTGGATGTTTTACGTGAGTACGGAACAGCCGCCGAAAGTCAAGATAGCCAGGAAAGGCACGAGTCCGCTGAATATCTGCTTGAGATTTCCCCAGACTTACTCCCGCCGCTTTCTCCCACGAGGAATGCGGCCCACGGCATTACCGTAAGCGGCTTTACTTTCCGTACCCTCGTATCAACAAACACCCGAAGTGTGCTCCGAGTAAATAAAACATACAGGAGATATTTCAATTTATGATTCCAAGTAATTCTTGGTTTCCCACGAGCCTGCAGGAACGTGCCGCATGGTTTAAGAATTTCAATAACAAATTTGCGGAGTTGGCGACGAGCCTGGGCTTTGCACAGGCTGATGTCACGGCACTTGCGGCGGATGACGCGGCACTTCAGTTTCTTGCTACGTCGGCGCTCGATGTCGATGCGTTTAGCAAGGGTATGACGGCCTATCGCCATGAGATCACCGAGGGCAAGAACGGCAACCCGGCCGCTACTCTGCCGACCCCGCCGGATTTCACGGCGGCCGACACTGCCCTGCCAGGGATCTTCGAACGGCTTGACGATCTGGTTCAGCGCATCCGGTCTGCTCCCGGATATTCGAACGAAGAAGGCGAACAGTTTGGGATCGTTCCGAAACAATCGCCGGGTAAGGAGTCGCTGCCCGACGACCGACCGGTCCTGAAAGCAAAAGCCGAACCGCAAAACTCCGTGATCGTGAGCTGGGTCCGCGGCCAGTCGGACGGTGTCTTTCTGGAGATGAAGTTCGACAATGACGTCGAATGGGGCCCTGGTGAAAAATTCCTCAAATCATCCGCCGACATCAGTATCCCCGTGCTCAACGGAAACCTCCCGCGTGCCGTCCAGTTTCGCGCAAGATTCCTGATCGGCAACACCCCAGTCGGCCACTACTCCGACGTCGTCAGTGTCATAACTATCCCGTAGTTCGAACCTTCTTCAAACGAAAAAAGGCGCCGCGACCGGCGCCTTTTGTCCTTCCCGCTCAAGTTGCGAACGCAAAAGAACCATGAGAGAGGCGATTGGCTGCACACACCAAGCGCTTGTTACTGCAATGCCGAACCTCTCGTAACGGTCGGCAATTTATTAAAGTGACCAGCCGTTTGAACGTGATGTATAAAGGAGATTTATTCCGAGTGCGTAAAAAGGCGGGGCACGCGGATCACATTTAGCGGTCTGGAACTCACCTTAAACTACATGACTCCGCTTCTGCCGTCTGTGTGACTTCGCACACGGGCGGCAGCTTCTCGCCGGTCCTCCCGACCCGATAGGTTGGCGATCAAATCGCGGGCGGCATGTATCCCAATGTGCGATAGAGAACATACGCAGTTCCTCCTAACGTGTAACCTGATGAGTTGAAGGGTTGGTACGGCCTTCAAAGGTAATTGGCCGGACTTTTAAGAAATACTATGGGATTGCCGACCTGAGGCCGCTGGCGCCGGCCCGAGAATCCTCAATCAGCTTCTCGGCAAATGAAACGGACTAGTAAAGATCGGGGCAATGGTCTAGATCCACCCCCCACTTCCACTGATGGGTTGCGAACCTCGGAGATCCGTTATCGCCGCCTCTTCGAAGCTGCGCGCGACGGAATACTTATTCTCGACGCTGCCTCCCGTATAACAGATGCAAATCCTTTCATGTCGGACCTTCTCGGTTACTCTCATGCCGCGTTTATGGGCAAGGAGCTATGGGAGATCGGTTTCTTCGCGGACAAAGATGCGAGCAAGCAAGCCATTGCGGAGCTGAACGCAACTGGGTATCTTCGGACCGCCAGACTGCCATTGAAAACTGCCGGTGGCGAACTTCGAGACGTTGAATTCATAAGCAACGTCTATGAGGAAGACGGCAAAAGAGTTATCCAATGCAACATTCGCCACAATACCGGGCGGGAACGTCGCCAAGTCGAGATCCAAGCTGCCGAAGAGAGGTTCCAGTCGCTTTTCGAACACGGACCCGACGGCATCATTATATCCTCACCTGAAAAATACTATCTCGATGCAAATGAAAGCATGTGCCGGATGCTCGGTTATGAGAGGGATGAGCTCATAGGAATGCACGCCGCGGATGTCGTAGCCGAATCGGAGGTCGAATTCCTTGTACCTGCTTTAGACGAAATCAAGGGCGAATCCGATTACTACCGGGAATGGCAGTTTAGGCGCAAGGACGGAACGGAATTTCCGGGCGAAGTGTTGGCGACGATAATGCCCGACGGCAATCTGCTCGCGATGATCCGCGACATAACCACGCGAAAGCAAGGTGTCGATTCCCTTCAGCAACAGGCAGACCTGCTCGAACAAAGCTTTGATGCGATCTTTACCTGGGAGGTCGGCAATCAGATCAACTATTGGAATCGGGGCGCCGAGCAGCTCTATGGTTTTACGAAAGCCGAAGCAATAGACAAGTCGAGCCATGAATTGCTGCGGACTGAACGGGAAGGTTCAATCGAAGAATTTGAACAGGACTTGATCACCGCCGGTCGATGGGAAGGCGAACTTCGACACACGACGAAAGACGGGAGAAGGATCACCGTCGAAAGCCGTCACGCAATCCTGCCGCGAGCAGACGGCCGCCTGTTTGTGATGGAGACGAACCGCGACATCACGGAGCGAAAAGTTGCCAGCACGGAACATGAGAGGCTTGCAGCTCTTGTCGAAGGGTCTAACGATGCGATCATCGGGAAGGATCTGAAAGGTACCATCATAAATTGGAACCCGGCAGCCGAGCGAATGTTCGGTTATTCGAGGCAGGAAATCGTAGGAAATTCGATTTCCGTTCTGGTCCCGCCGGACCGCGTTGACGAAGAGCGAGCGATTCACGCGCGAATATTGCGCGGAGAGATCATTGACCATTTCGCGACAGTCAGAATCGATAAGTATGGAAAACCGATCCATATTTCAGCGACCATTTCACCGATCAAAGATGCCGCCGGCAAGATAATCGGCGCTTCAAAGATCGTCCGCAACACCAGCACTCTTCATAGGGTTGAAGAAGAACGTAAGGTGATCTTCGAGATCGTTCGCGGCGCAATTACGACACGGGGTCTTGATGAATTTCTAAAGTTGGTTCACGCGTCGATCGGCAAAATAGTCTACGCGGAGAATTGTATCGTCATGCTGCACGATCCGGCGACCGATACCTTTAACTTCGCTTTTTGGGCAGACAAGCAGGCTCCTCCGCCATCATCGCGGGCGGTCGGCAAGAGTTTCGGTGGGTTGGTGTTACGTACGGGCATGCCGCTGCTCCTCACAAAGGAAACAAAAAAACGATTGGTTGAACGTGGCGAAGCGAAACTAGCGGGAACGCCGTCAAGCTCCTGGCTCGGGGTCCCATTGCGCATGCAGGATGTGGTGATCGGCGTAATGGTCGTTCAACACTACGAAGATGAGAACTCCTATGATCAGCGAGATCTCGAATTCCTTTCTTCCGTCGGCGATCAGATAGCCTTGGCCATCGAACGCAAACGAGCCGAGCAATCGTTACGCGAGTCGGAGGGGCGCTATCGCAGTGTGGTCGAAACGGCGTCCGATGCCATTGTCACTATCGACGAAGTCAACGAAATAATCTTCATTAACAATGCGGCGGAGAAGATCTTCGGATATTCGGTAGACCAGATGAAGGGTTGCGCGGTGACAATGTTGATCCCCGATTATCCAAACGATCGTGATCATCCGGGTATCGACAGTAACGGCGGAAGCGAACATAAGGGTCTGAAAATGGACGAGATGCGCCTTGCTGGGCTGCATCACGACGGCCATGAGATCCCGCTTGAGCTTTCGTTTTCGGAGTTTACTCAAGACGGACGTCGATACTTTACCGGATTGATCAAAGATGTGACTGAACGCAGACGGGCCGAGGACGCACAGGCCAAGCTTAACGTTAAGATCGATAGCCAGCGTCGGCGTTTAAATAATCTTGTCTCCGATATTCCCGGTATTGTATGGGAGGCAGCTGATCTTTTCAGCAGCGGCAAACATGGCAGCAACTTCGTGAGCGACTATGTTACAGATATGTTGGGCTATAGCGTCGAAGAATGGCTCTCGATACCCAACTTCTGGCTTACCATTGTTCATCCCAACGATAAGGAACGGGTGACGCAGCAAGCGAAAGCGGATCTTGCCGCCGGTAATGACAGTATCCGGGAGTTTCGCTGGATCCGCAAAGACGGTGAAGTGATATGGGTCGAGGCCCGCACCGCTATTATCCAGGCAGAGGACGGAAACGCCATCGGCGTCCGGGGAGTTACGATCGACATCACCGAACGTAAACGAGCGGAAGGGGCGCGAAAGGCGATCTCGGGAATCATTGAAGCCGCCCTGACCACGCCGGACCTTGACGAGTACCTCGATCTCGTTCACCGCTCGATCGGCCAAATAGTTTATTCGGAAAACTGTTTTGTCATGCTTTATGACCCCGTCACGGAGGTGGCCCATTATGAATTTTGGGTTGATCAGCATGATGAGCGCCCACCTGCCGGACCGCTTGGGAAAGGCTTTGGCAGTCATGTCTTACGAACACGCGTACCATTATTGTTGACTGAGGATTCCGAACGAAGAATGTATGAGGACGGCGAGGCGGAGCAGATCGGCAGTTCCTCCGCGTCGTGGTTGGGTGTTCCGCTGCGGACGCAATCCCAAACCATCGGAGTTTTGGTTCTGCAGCATTACGAGAAAACAAACGCTTACAGCCAACGCGATCTTGAATTCCTTTCGTCCGTTGGGGATCAAATTGCCCTTGCCATAGAGCGCAAACGAGCCGAAGAAGCATTGAACCGATCCGAGGAGCGCTATCGCGAACTGGTCGAGAACGCGCTCGACATCATTTATACCCATGATCTAAAAGGAAACTACACGTCTGTAAACAAGGCCAGCGAACGGCTCACCGGTTATTCTGAGGGCGAATCGCTGGCAATGAACATCGCGGACATGGTCGCTCCGGAATTCATTGAAAAAGTGAAGGTTATGATCGCGGCAAAACTGGCGGGCGATGAAGTAACGGCGTATGAGGTAGAGACCATTGCAAAGGATGGTCATCGAATTGCTTTAGAGGTGAATACCCGGATCATCTATGAAAACGGTATTGCGGTTAGCGTTCAGGGGATCGCGCGGGATATCACCGACCGAAAACATGCGAATCAGGCATTGCAGGAAAGCGAAGATCGCTACCGGACACTATTTGAAACGTCTCCGGATGGTGTCGCGATGTTTGATATGCACATGAAAGTTCTGGTTGCGAACGGTCGATCGGCCGAGATCTTTGGATACCCGAATGCGTCGGAAATGATAGGCAAGGACGCCTTTGACTTGATCGCACCCAAATTCGTCGATCGTGCGAAGAGGAACTTTGATGCAATTCGCGAATTCGGAAAACTTGCGCCAGTTGAGTCATTAGGAATACGGGCAGACGGTAATGAGTTCGCCGTAGAGTTTAGCGCAACTCTTGTTCGCGATACTGATCGGCAGCCGATAGGGGTGCTCGGGGTAGTGCGGGATATCACCGAGCGCAAACAAGCTGAAGAAAAACTGATTCGCAGCGAATCTAATTTGGCCAAGTCACAGGAGATCGCACACCTCGGAAGCTGGGAAATGGATATTCCCGAATCGGGTGATGTCAACCTTGGGGATCTGAGATGGTCTGATGAGGTCTTCCGAATTTTTGGTTACACGCCGGGTGAAATAGAAATTAATAACGATGCCTTTTTCGACGCGGTCCATCCCGGTGACCGCGCAAGTGTAACGGAGGCGATGGCTGAGGCTCTCCGCGACGGCAAGGATTTTCGCATTGACCATAGGATCTTGCTTCGCGACGGAAGTGAACGATCTGTTCATGAACATTCCGAGATCATTGTGGACAAGAAAACAGGAAAACCAATAAGAATGATCGGAACCATTCAAGATGTTACCAGCGGGAAACAGCTCGAAGAACAGCTTCGACATTCACAAAAGATGGAGGCCGTCGGCGTACTCGCCGGTGGTATCGCCCACGACTTCAACAACCTGCTCACAGCGATCAACGGGTACGGCGACCTTACGCTAAGAAAGATGCCGCCCGACGATCCCTTACGTGGAAATGTCCAGGAGATAAGGAACGCTGGAGAGCGAGCAGCCGCGCTCACTGAGCAACTTCTTTCATTTAGCCGCAAGAATGTTTTGCAGCCGAAAGTTCATAACCTCAACCCGCTCCTCACCGAGATCGAGAAGATGCTCCGGCGAATAGTACGGGAGAACATAGAGCTGCGCACCGTTTTGGATCCAGAACTCGGAAACATTAATGCTGACCCTGGCCAGATCGAACAGGTCATTATGAATCTCGCGGTCAATGCCCGGGATGCAATGCCGAATGGCGGAATGCTGACGATCGAGACCCAAAATATTTACCTGGACAAAGATTACGTAAGCCAACACATTGCCATAACCCCCGGCCGTTTCGTCAAGATGACCGTGACCGACAATGGCGAAGGAATGGATGAGAAGACACAACGAAGGGCTTTTGAGCCTTTCTTCTCGACAAAGGAGGTCGGAAAAGGAACTGGCTTGGGGCTATCGACCGTATTCGGAATTGTAAAGCAATCGGGCGGAGACATTATGGTTTACAGCGAGGTCGGCCACGGCACGACCTTCAAAATATACCTTCCACGCGTTGATGATGACGTAGAGAAGTCCAGGTGGAAGGAGGATATAGATGAAGGGAGCTATTCAGGTTCTGAGACGATACTTCTTGTTGAGGACGAGGGGGTTGTTCGCACTTTGGTCCGCGATGTTTTGAAAAGCAATGGGTATCGCGTATTGGAAACCGCGAGCGGTTCAGAGGCATTGTCCGTTTGCGGCACTTACTCAGAACCCATTCAGTTGCTGTTGACAGACGTGATCATGCCGAAAATGAGCGGGAGCGAATTGAAGGTTATGGTCACTGAACAACGCCCGGAGATCAAGGTTCTGTTTATGTCAGGTTACACCGATGACGCAATTTCTGCAGGCGGATTTCTGGATCGGGGGACAGCATTTATTGAGAAGCCGTTCTCACCGGACAGCCTGGCTCGAAAGGTCCGTGAAACCCTGGACTCCTGACCTCTCCCATATATGCGGAGGGCAAAGGATTGGGGGAGCCAAAAGCCGAAGATAAAGGCGCGCGGATTCCTTTTTGTGCTTTCTTATGGGACTAGGCGATCCTTTTGGGCGATATAAGGTTAGCAACAAAGACGATAAGTGCCGCAAGGAACAGTAAATGCAGGAGTCCCCCGAAGGTGTGAGCAGTGACCACACCAACCAGCCAAAGGACCAGCAGAATGACTATTACGGCAACGGACATATTTTTTCTAACGAAAATGTTCGTGAAATATTCGTCGTCGGCCGTACCAGGCGATGGCCGATCGGTTCTTAAAACCAAAGCTTAAAAGTGTTTTTCGGACCAGAAGGATGAAAACGACTCTAAAACGGCAGGAAATATCAATAAAGACATTTCCTGCCAGTTCGTAACCAAATAATGGGCTCGAAGCCCGTTCTAACTAGAATGGGATGTCGTCGTCGGCCGCGGGCGGATGTGGTGATGACGCCGCAGCTGCACGCGAGGAGCTTTCGGGAGGAGCAAAGTCGCCTTCGCTGGGCGCGCTTGAATGGCCCTCGTCACCGCGAGTGCCGATAAAATGCATGTCGGTGCCGGTTACCTCGAGCGATTGCCGGTTATTTCCATCGCGGTCCGTCCAGTCTTCAACCCGCAGACGGCCCTCGATATAAACCTGCCTCCCTTTGGCAAGATATTTTGCCGCGTTCTCGGCCTGTTGCCGCCAAAGTGTTACTTTGAACCAGGTGGTCACATCCTGGTATTCGCCCGCTTTATCTTTCTTTCTCTCATTCGTCGCAAGTGAAAAACTGCAGACAGCATCACCCTGCGGCGTGTAACGTAGCTCGGGATCTTTTCCAAGATTTCCGACGAGGATTATTTTGTTAAAGGACATTTATGGGAATCTCTCCTTATTGTTTTAATCAAATCTTAGCAAACTTTTCGGGATATTACATTCAT
>Ga0207712_10002941_pt1 | contig 10883 bp, 18 predicted proteins | sample KBSS44metaG_FD_184402 | JGI IMG/M metagenome (GOLD analysis project Ga0207712, IMG submission 184402) | Switchgrass rhizosphere microbial communities from Kellogg Biological Station, Michigan, USA - KBS S4-4 metaG (SPAdes) (version 2) | ecosystem: Host-associated > Plants > Roots > Rhizosphere... | reverse complement strand
TGACGCCGAAGCTGCCGAACAATTCAGTGACCAGCTCCGGGCATTTCTTGACGAACAATTCCTGCGAGCCGAGATCGAGCACGCTGCCGGGCTGCAGCAAACCGTGCCGCGCCATCCAGACGTAGATGCTGAGCCCGATGCGGCCGAGACCCATTCAGATCACGATCAGCGCGAAGATCAGCGCGCCGATCGCAGCGCCGACCCAGAACGGCCAGATGACCGTTGGTCGCGTCGGTGGGCAGTCGCAGATCATGTTCGAGCCGTCTCCGTGCGGGCACTTCATCGCGTCACGATCCCGATGCCGAGCCGCCTGCCGGTCATCATCTCGACGGCGCGATGGCCCGCCTCCGCCTTGATCTGCCGCCACAGCTTGCCGACGCTCTTGCGCATGGTGATGTCGTGAAACGCCACCACGCGACCGAGCCGACCGAAGTTTTCCCAATCGGCCTTGACGCCGTCATAAGTGTGATCGCCGTCGATGAAGACGAAGTCGTACGGACCTGACTTCTTGGCCCAGCGGATCGAGTCGACCGATCGGCTGTTGTCGAACAGCGCGGCGGCGTCGAAGCCGGCGCGGCACAGATCGGCGATGACGATGCGCAGGAACGGCGCGGTGTCGATGTCATAGTTGACGTTCGGGGCGAGATCGATGCAGCGAAGCCTGGCACCCGGCGCGGCGACGGCGGCCATCATCTTCAACGTGTGACCGAACATCGAGCCGATCTCCAGGATCGACTTCGCGCCGCGGACGCGCTCCAGCATCCACTTGAATTCGTTTTCGTCCTGCTGGCCGTAGGCGTGGTCCAGCTCCGAGACGTTGGAGATCACTTGCCTTGCTTCGCGAGCTTCTGGAACCGCTTCTTGCCAAACTTCTTGCGCCCGATGTACGCCGCCAGCGCGCCGGGGTCCTTCACCTTGCGATCGTGGAACTTGTGCTCGAGGGCAGCGAAGCGTTTGCCGCTGCCAAGTCGGGCCTTTGCCATCTCAACCCCCGGTGTAAGGCGGCTTGCCGCGCATGTCGGACGGCGGCATCGAGGCTTCCATGGCTCCGGTGCCCTGCTTCATCTGGCCGATGCACTTAGAGGGATCGCCGCCGCAGATCGGGCAGCCCGCCGCCGAGTCGAGGCCCATCGGGCACGCCATCTTGGCGTTGCCGGAGCCGCCGCCCATCGAGTTCATGTCCATTGCCATCGGTCACTCCTTGAGAAGCTCGGCTATCAAGGCGTTGAGCCTGGTTCGAGCTTCCTTGCTGACGCTGTGTCCCATGAAGTCAACACGGCCATCGCCATCGTCGGCAACATATGCATACAGATCGACTTGACTCCAGCGCTCGATCTCGTCGCAGATGGCGCGCGTCAATTCGTCCGCGCGCGTGGCCATTTCCTAGGCTCGCTTGCCGACGCCCTTGGCGCCGACGACGCCCCTGGTCTTGCTCGGCTTGGGCGATGCGGGCTTGCCGGGACCCTTGCCGGTCTGCTTGTTGACGAACTTCTTTACCTTGGTTCCCATCGTCTCGCTCCTGTGGTTGTTGATCCAAGCCTGAAGATAGGCGTCGTGTCTCGCAACAGCGACATCAGCTCTTTCTGTTCGCGCCGGGCGTCTGCGGCGTTCGCATGTGACGCGCGAGCGCGCTGGTGAGATCGGAGGTGGCTGATGCGCTGGCCTTGAGCGCGAACTTGCGCGACGGCAGCGGGTTCGCCGGCTTGGTCGGCACGCTCGGCGCCCTCGGCTCGCGAGGCGCGGTATTGTGGCTTCCCTTGGTGCGCATGACGACTCCTAGCTCTGCATGACGGGCTTGATGATGCGCGACGGCACCGGCTCGATGATGAAGACGGCCGCGCCATTGGCGAGGATGTTGACGGCGGTGAGCCTCATCTCCATCGGGAAGTTCTCGAACTTGCCGCGCACGTTCTCTGGCGAGAGGAATTCGAGCGTGATCCTCGGCGTGTTGATCTGCGGCTGAGGCATCTTCATCGCGATGTCCATTTTCTTCCTCCTCAGTGCCAGCCCTCGAACGGCTGCCAGCCACCGAGGCGGCCGTGAGTCTTCATCCAGCGGCTGGTCTCGACCTCGACGCGGTCGCGAGCTATCCTAACACACTCCGGGCAGGTGCGTATCGGGCCGCCGTGGCCAGAGCTCTCGCGCGCGATTATGACGAAGTCGGCGTCGTGACGCTGGCAGTGCCAGTCGTACACGATGCCGGGGGAGATCATTGACCAGGCGGCGGCTGGGCAGGAGGCGTCTGGCCGTTGCCAGTCGCAGTCGGCGGCACCGCCTGCGCGATCGGGGCCTGGAGAGGCTTGCCGGTGACCGGATCGATGGTGACCATGGTGTTGGCCATCGCGTCCTCGGCCTCCTTGGCGACGATCTCCTGGTCGGCCTTGTAGTCGAAGTCCTCGGGCAGGTAGCCGTACCGGATGGCGGCGTCGACGATGGCCTCGCCGCTGATGTCCTTGTTCTTGCGGAGCTCGAGGTCGGACTTGAAGCCGGTCCCGTCGTCCATCCCGGCGTTGAAGTCCTTGGTGACGAGCACCTCCGGCTCGAACGTGGCGTCGCCGAGCCAGTCGGCGGTGAGCTGCCAGCACTGCTCGAGGGCGTCGGCGAAGCGGATCGACCAGGCCATGACCTGCGAGTTGGCCTTGACGGCGACCTGGCCGGTGGTGATCACCGTGAGGTTCGACTGCGTCAGCGGCTGCATGCCGAGGTCGCGCATCTCGGTCCTGGTGTTCTGGAGCTTGTCGAACACGATCTTGATCGACGTCCCCGCCGGCTCCACCGCCTTGAAGTCGCCCTGAGGCCCGCTGCTCGGCGGCGGCACCCATATGATCGACCGCGGCCCGACGACGAGCGGCTCCTCCGGCTTGTCGACGCCGATCCCGGCGTACATCGGGAAGCCGGTGAGATCGAGGATGTTCTGGAGGTTCGACTCCTCGTTGTACTCCTGAATCTGGAGGTCGGCGATCGTGCGAAGCGGCGGCGTGACCTGGTAGGTCCCGGCCAGGCGCTCGCCGGTGATGAACGGGATCAGCGGGATCACGCCGATGGTGTAGACTCCCTCGTCGACCACCTGCCATATCTCGGGCGACGTCGCGTTCGGCGGCGGCCTGATCAGCTCCCAGAGCTTGTAGGTCGGCGGCCCCCACTTGTTGGGCTTGCCGGCGACGTCGCGGCCGATGACCTCGCGGTCCATGACGCGGACGCGCTCGACGAGGACCTCGAGGTAGCCATCGAGGACGATCTGCGGCTCGAGGACGCGGGCGTGGGTGATGATCTCGATCTGGTTCTCCCAGTCGGAGTAGATCGCGATGACGGCGGTGGCCGGGACGAAGCACCAGTACGGCCGGAGGTTCTGGGACTGCTCGTCGGCCCTGGTGAGGGGGAAGCCGTCTGGCCGCGGGGTCGGCTTCGAGAAGTCGACCATGACCCAGGAGATGGCGTGGTTGACGGCATCGCGAAACCACTCGTTGGCGAAGACGTGGAGGCTTCGCCCCATGCCGTCGATGTTCTCCTCGAGGGCCTCGTACTCCGGCGGCGGGTCCTTCAGCTTCACCTCGCGGCCGAACGGCTTCGAGCTCAGGTTGCGGAGGATGTCCTCGTAGATGTTGGTGAACGGCGTCTTCGCGAGGCGAAGCACGTACGGGTCGTAAGACCTTCCGCTGCTGTCCTTCGAGCCGGCCTTCTCCTCCTGAAAGCGCGGCAGGTACTGCTCGCCGGCCTTGCGCATGGCGTCGACGCCGCCGAGGAAGGTGTCGACCTTGTTCCAGTACGGCTTCATCGCCTCGTAATCCGTCGACCTGGTCGACGGATCGGTGCGCGGGTTGCCGCTCTCAGCTACGTCGCCGATCGTCATGGTATCTGCCACCACATCAAGAGGAGAACGCCGACGGGAGCTGCGATGAGTGCGACGATCGATGCCCAGATGACTAGACGAACGGCGAGGCCGTTGTCGGGCTCGATCATGCCCGACGGCGCCAGGAGACGTAAGAGTTCGGCTGGGACCGTCCAGGCATCGTCGTCATGGCGTGGTGAAATGGGCAGTAGACGAAGCCGTCGTCGACCGGCGCGCCGCAGAAGCCGAATGGCTCGCCGTCGAGGGGATCGCCGATCGGGAAGTGGCAGACGGTGTCGTCGAGGTCGACGACGTTGAGCATCCGCGGGATCGTTGGTCCGCGAGGCGCCTCCGGTCTCCTGACGTGGACGGGCGTTCGCGGATCGAACGGCGCCTTCCGCTCGACTGCCTTGCGCTTGCGAACCGGCGCCCGCGCGTCGTCGGGCGCGCTCGATCGCCGGTGGGTGACGTGGCCGCCCCAGTTGAGGCGATGGGCGCGACCGATGATGGCGTTGCGACTGAACGATCTGCCGGCGGTGCTGATCGTGTTCGCGATCGTCTGGGCGCTGTCGCCGCGCTGCCACATCGTTCGCGCCAGGTCGCTCTCGATCTCCTTCCAGTAGATCATGTCAGTATCCTCCGAGCGCGAGCTGAGGCGCCCGCCGCCGAAGCGCCTCGATGGCGTAGCGAAGCGAGTCTATGGTGTGGTTCTTCTCGTCGGCGAGGAGGGGGAGGACCTGCTCGGTCTTCGGGTCGATCTTGTAGGAGTAGTTGGCGAGCTCGTCGGCGACGTGCTTGCAGCGCGGGTGAACGACGATGTCGAAGCTCTTGAGGAACTCGACGCCCTCCTCGACCGAGCCGACGCCCTTGATCGACGGCCTCATCTTCGGGTAGCCGTGGCGCGCCATGTAGTTGATGTTCTGCGGGTTCGCCGAGTCGGCGACGATCGCCCAGCGGCGAGCGTCGGCGTGCTTCTTGGGATCGGGGTCGAGGCGATCGAACAGCTCGGGAGTGTGGTCGATCGGGCAGCCCACCCGCCAGGCCTCGGCGTCGACGTAGAGGGTCCGCGCCTCGACGAAGCACCTGATCAGCACCGTCGGGTCGACGCTGAATCCCCAGTCGCAGCCGTGGTAGAACACCGCTTCCCTTGGCGTCTCGAATTCCTCGATCTTCCAGTTGTGAAACACCCGAGCCTCGGACGTCGTCTGGTACTGTCCGAGCCAGACGTGCTTGTAGCGCTCCGGGTCTCGGCGCCTATCGTACTCCATGTCGGCCCTGAGTCCATCGGGGAACCAGGGGTTGTCCTCGTAGTTCGCCTCGACGACGATGCTGTCGGCCGGCGGCTCCTTGCGGAGGAAGTTGTCGACCGCGTCCCTCGGCGACCGCGGGTTCCAGGAGAACCATATCTCGCTGTTCGGCACCCGAATCGTCGGGCGCAGGAGCGTCAGCGAGCTCTGCGACAGCGACTGCGCCTCCTCCACCCAGGCGACGTGGTAGCCCTCGAGCGACTTGATCGACTGCGAGGTGTGGTTCTGCATGCCCTGGAAGATGATGACGCCGCCGTTCGGCGTCTCGATCCTCGACTCGAGTATCTTGAACTTGGAGTCGAGGCCGTGCTCGGCGATCTTGTCCTCGATCAGTCGCTTCACGCTCTGCTCGAGGGAGCGCTGTATCTCGCGGACGCATACGGCGCGGGTGAACTCGCGGAGGCAGCGCTCGACGATGAGGTCGGCGAAGAAGTGGCTCTTCCCGGAGCCGCGCCCGCCGTGGGCTCCCTTGTAGCGCGCCGGGGCGAGGAGGGGGACGAAGACCCGCGGCGTGTTGATGTCGAGACTGGTCATGACTGGCGAAGTCTCTCAGGAATCTCCATTAATATAAATTAGCTAAGTAACTGAAATCATTACAGAATTTTGTGAATCATCAATGATTCACAAAGGAGACTCCCTCGTCATTTGTTCCAATTGGATCGCGGGGAGTGGCAATTGGATCGCGGCCGAACTAGGTTTTCGACCGCTGACACCAGCAACATCTCGTCGTGTCCCTTGGCCTCGGCGTCGCCAGACGTCGGGGCCTCTTTCACGCCGCCGGGGCATCCTCGGCGACCTTGTCGCCCTCGATCGTCTTCATCGCGGGATCGACGATGACGCGGCGAATGAGCTCGATGTGGAGGACCTCGCCGTCGGCGTTCTTCAGCTCGGTGACGTTCTTCATCGGTCCCTCGATCCGGTTCCAGATGAACTCGATCGCCGCCATCTCGCCGTTCATGCCCTTCTCGATCAATTCGTCGACCATCTTGGCGAGCTTGGTGCGCCCGCTCGGATCGCCCTTCTTGACGAGCTCGTTGATCTGGGAGATCAGCGCCTTCGTCAGCAGCTCCGATCGCGTTCTACCGCCGTTGGTGTTGCCGACCGCGAGCTTGTTGCCGGGTTGAAACGTCATCTGCGCCACCTGTGTTGAAGAGACAGTCAAGCCGCCTTAATTGATAGCTGTCATATTTTCTTTTTCAAGCCTACGGTGTCGCGCTTACAAGAAAATCAGCTCCGCCGGAGCCCTACCTTGAGGCGACAAGGAAAGCGCGGGTTGCGCGACGCGAGCGCTTGATTTTGCTCGATCGGCATCCCGCGCCCTTCGTTTTCCACCCGCGTGGCCAGGTGGAAATGCCTTGTTCGTCGTCCCTTTTCCAAAGGCGCAAATCAAAACGCCACAGCAGTGGCACGGCTCCAGAGTCGGTGCCGTTTTTCCTTCTTGCAATCAGACGCCCGCCACGAAGCGGAGCTAAGAAGGTCGATTGCCAGCTCTATTTCAGCTTTCTCGAGCGATGGTGGTTTTTTCTCTTTTTCTTCTTTTTGGTGTTGGTTCGTTTTACACCCTCGCGCTCGCAGAGGTCTCTCTCGTCGACGTCGACCGGGACCATCTGTCCCATCCAGTCGAACCACACGCAGGCGCGGCCGAGCGGCAGCGCGTACTGATACAACCCGTGATGACCGGCGGCCGATCCGACGCCGATGACGTCCACCCAGTCGCCGCGCTTGAAGCGCTTCGAGTCCGGCACGTCGATGGTGAGGACGTCGCCGGGATCGCAGCGCGATAGTAAACCATCGACGACCGCGTCGGGAACCTCCTCGGGAAAATTATCGCCGAACCTGACGAGGCCGGCGACCCCGGTCACCTCGTTGAGGACGCGGCTGCACTCGTCGTTGGGAATGAAGACGTAGCGGGGGAAGGCCGGGACCAGGATGTCGGCGATCCTGCCGCGGCGGATGATGCTTCGCCTGATCCGGAAGACGTGGTGGTCGACGGCGCGATCGGCCAGGAGGGCGCTGACGGCACCCTCGGCGTTCGGAACGGTGACAGCCAGCGACCAGGTCAAGCGCGGTCGATCCAGGGTTCACGGCTGCCACGCTCGTGAGTAAACCGGATTCACAAGATTGATGCTAGGCCCATGTCATAGGACGGAACTCTGGGGAAGTACATGCCTTTGTGTCGGGAATGACACACAGGGGTTGATCAGGCCATTCCCCCTTTCCCCCTTCTCACCAACCCAACCACCACCGGGATTGGCGTTCCCCTGACCTCGGCCGGCACCAGGGCGCCAAGGTCCATCGCCCGCGCCCTCAGTTCCGGCGGGCATGGCTCGCTCCGGTTCCAGTGACCGAGGATCTCGCGCAGCGCGTCCCGGAGCTCGACCGGGAGTCGAAGATTGGTCTTCCGCCAGTTCCGCCAGCTGATGGCATAGTCCAGGCAGCCGCAGAAGCCCTCGGACGGATTGTTGAGGGCGGCGTAGTCGAGAGACGGGCAGGCGCCACGGTCACTCCCGCAAATGCGACACACGAGGCCTCCGCTACTGCCTTTTTTCTTGGCCACATGTATGACTGTGAACATCAATTCCTCCCTTTTCAACCTCTGGTTTCATTGGCACCGAATGCCCCCAGTACAAGCCGAACAGGCCTTGCCATAACCCTATGGCTTTTACCGTATTTTCTTTATCTTCTATATCTCCCTTTTATGCACACTTTTATAGGTATAATAGTATAGAATAGCGTGTAGAATATGAACCTTATGGCAAGGCCTGTACTGCTTGTACTTGTTCCCCTTTTGGACTCACCCCCTCAGGGGCGCCAGCCATCGTCGATCCGGGCCGCGCAGCCCCGCGCCGCCGCCATCTTCTCGCGCTCGGTCAGGGTGCTGCTGACGTACATCCGGAGCCGCCTGCCGTTGAGGAACCAGTAGCCGTCGGCGCGGTCGGGGTTCCTGATCGGAAGGTAGCCGCACTCCTCGAGGCGGTGCGGGATGGCCCTCGCGTTCCTGAGGTCCTCGAGCCAGGTGTCGAGCCGCCCCGACAACTCGGTCCGCTGAATGAGCTCGTCGACGATGAAGGCTCCCTTGAGCCTCCCGCCGTCGTCGAGGTTCTTGTTGAGCCGGTCGATGGCGTCCTGTATCTCCATGTCCTCGGAGGGCTTGTTGGAGTCGACGATCGCCGCCCAGGCCTCCGTCCGCGGCGGGTTGGCCTTGGCATCGAAGTCGGCGATGTCGTAGGCATCGAGGTAGGCCGCGACGTGCTCGATGCCGCCGTCGCGATACCAGCCATAAATCTCATTCCAGTAGGTCTCGTGGAAGTCGTCGCAGGTGAGGTCGCACCAGTTCACGAAGTGGCGGCGATCGTCGGGCGGAAGGTAGATGCCGTCCTGCTTGTGGTTGGTGGTGATGATGACGCCGCAGACGTTTATGATGTCATACTGCTTGATGTGCTTCTCGTTGACCGGATGCGTGTTCGGCGGCGTCACTATGACTCCCTTCATGGTCTCGTAGAATTTGAAGCGATCGAACCGGCCGCGGCCTGCCTCGCCGAGGTCGCGAGCCTCGTTGATCTTCAAGACGATGCTCTTCATGTAGGCGTTGTTGGGGCTGACGATCTGCTGAGGCGATATGTCCCTGAAGTTGCCGGGACCGACGATGTGGCTGATCGGAACCAGGACGGTGTCCTTGCCGATGCCCTGGCCGCCGCCGATGACGAGGGCGTGGTTGATCTTCTCCTCCGGCCGCTGGATGCGGTGAGCGAGCCAGGACAGAGCGTGGTGCCGGTTGTCTCCGAATATCTTGTCGACGAGGTCGAGCCAGGGGCCGGCGCGCGTCGCCTCGCCCCGCTGGTGGTGCCACCCTCTGTACAGGTTGTAGACGCGAGCGCCGCGCCGAGCCTTGAAGCCGCTCTCGCCGATGACGAGCTTGTCCTTGATGAGCTCGGGCTCGCCCGGCGCCCAGGTCATCTGCTGGACCGGCTGATGGCGATCGAGCCAGGAGTGGGGCTTGATCTTCTTCGGCTCGCCGTTGTCGCCGGTGACGACGACCGGCGGCAGGCTGGCGTCGATCGATGCCAGGGGCCAGAAGTCGCCGGTGGCGGCGAAGATGTAGTTGTGCATCGGCATGTAGGCGTAGAAGTCGTCGATGGTGATGTGGCGCCAGCGGGGATAGGCCTGGTCTGCCAGGTAGTAGAGCGACGCCACCGACAGGTCGGTCGGCGGCGACGTTCGCAGCTTCTCCCACTTCTCGCTCGCCTTGTCGGCGTCGTGCTTGTTCGACTTCGCCGACCACCTCGAGAAGAGGTCGAAGCCCCGCGCGGTGCCGGCGCTCGCGACGAAGACGATCATCGCCACCCGGTTCCAGTCCTCCCAGCCGACGTCGTTGTTGGGGATCACCTCGAGGGCGGCGGCGATGGCGTCGTAGTCGACGGTGACTACTGCCTCTTCGTGACCGCCGCCGTTGGCACCGTTGGTGCGGCGCGGCTTGGCGGTGACCAGATCGAGGAGCCACTGCGGGGCGTCGGCGATCGGAAGGTCGTTGACCCAGACGTAGGAGCTGTCGCCCCTGATCGACGGCGGTGCGATCACCATCCCGCCCTCGCCGCGAACGTCGATGCCGGCGGCCAGCTTGCCCGCCGACTGCTGTATCTTGATGCCCTCGCCGGGATGGCGAAAGTACCAGTGGGTCGAGCCCGACGGGCTCATCGCCATCAGCGTGTCGGGCAGCTCCCCGTGGAGCCTCTGGAGTTCGCGCATCGAGGCGATCCCGTCGACGCCGTTGTGGGCCGCCGGCGTGTCGGCCTCGACGACGAAGAAGCCGTTGACCTCCCCAGTCGGAATGCCGACGTTGGCGTCCGGCCAGCGATCGTAGTCTCTGCGAATGACGTCGGGGTCGTTGGTCATTCCCCAGTTGGCGCCGCCGGAGTGGCGCGCCGCCTTGTAGCTCTTCTTGGCACCGCCGGCGACCGCCGGGAATATCTTCCAGTTCCGATTGATGGCGTATTGTATGGCCGCGTCGCGGATCGCTGACATCGCATGGCTCTCCCGGCCGCCTGATCGGCGGCTCATCTTGCTTGTGATAGGAATGTTTTCCGCGAGGGAGCGGCCACGCGTCCCTCGAGGGCAACCCTGGCATATTCTAGTCTCCGATCGCTGTCCATCCCATCTAGTTTTTTGATGTAAATTGAAATAAATTCTTTACAGGTTCCCGCAATCAGTTGTAGGCTGGCCGATCATGAAGCACAATCCCGACGACCTTCCCGACCTCATCGGCGACAACGACGTTCGTCGCTTCCTTCGCGCCGAGCACGAGAATTCTGGTCACAGCCGCGACCGGATGGCCAAGCGCTACGGGGTCACCTATCCAACCATCGCCAACGTGCTGAGTTCCTCGCGCGGTCACGTCTCGAAGAAGATACTGCGCACTCTCGGCTACGACGTCAGAGAGCGCTTCTACAAGAAGCGCAAGCCGAAGAACGGAGATTGACATTGACAGATTTCGACGACGCCATGCTCGCCGACGCGATCGACGTCGGCGAGGACGGCAAGGAGCGCATCAAGCGGATCATGCGCGAGCGCCGCGACCTCGACCTCGAGATCGCCGACCTCGAGGAAAAGGTCAGCGCCAAGCGCCAGCGGAAGAACGACATCGACTACACCATCCTGCCGGAGTTGTTCGCGACCGAGGGGATCACCAAGCTCGGGGTCCCGGCCGAGGGCAACCACCCGGCGATGACGGGGTCGCTAGGCGACTACTG
>Ga0207712_10002940_pt1 | contig 10883 bp, 8 predicted proteins | sample KBSS44metaG_FD_184402 | JGI IMG/M metagenome (GOLD analysis project Ga0207712, IMG submission 184402) | Switchgrass rhizosphere microbial communities from Kellogg Biological Station, Michigan, USA - KBS S4-4 metaG (SPAdes) (version 2) | ecosystem: Host-associated > Plants > Roots > Rhizosphere >... | reverse complement strand
GCCCGGTGGATTTCGACCGTACGGGGCGAGATGCCCAGTTCATGAGCGACGATCTTGTTCGGTTGGCCTTGGACCAGCTTGTCCAGAACGGTGCGCTCCCGCGGGCTCAAATGGGTCAGCAATTTCTTGGCGGTACGGGTTTCTTCTTTCTTCGAACGGTTTTTTGATCCCAATTCCAGGGCGCGCCGCGCGCTTTCCATTAACAATGCGCTGTCAAAGGGCTTTTCCAGGAAATCGACCGCACCGGCTTTCATGGCCCCCACCGCCAGGGGAATGTCGGCATGGCCGGTCATGACGATCACCGCAAGGGGTATCTGACGGCGGACGATCTCTTCTTGCAGCTCCAACCCGCTCATGCCCGGCATGCGGACGTCGACGATCAAGCAGCCGCGCTTGAGAGCAGTATCGGAAAGGAAGGCCTCTGCGGAATTGAAACAGCGGACCTTCAGTCCCGACGTCTCCAAAAGTATCCGCAATGAATCACGGATACCCATATCGTCGTCCACGACGAAAACACATTCATTGCTCATGGCGCATCCGGCAGGGGCACACAACACGGCGTCTCAATTGCGAAGCCTGACCAAGGATCCCATGTCCCCTGAGCTGCAATGTAAGAGAAAACCCGCTGGGATATTAACGCAGCGGGGCGTGGCGGTCTGTATGATCTGCAGTTTCTCCCCAGCATTGACGCATATTGCGCGGCCCAGGCGGATTCGCGCCGAGACCGACCCTGCCTAGTGGAGTATCTCGCCCCGGCTCCTCAGCAGGGCCCGAACTTGCTCCATCAACTGCGTATGGTCCGCGGAACTTATCGAGGCCATCTTCCGCGCCACATAGTTTTCGATATTCGGCCAGTCGTCTCCGTGCAGAGCGGCGGCTTCGCGATACCACTCCTCAATTTTTTCTAGCATGTGCAACTCCTGCATTGTTGCTCCGAAATGGACAACAGTTGCGCTCAACGTCCGCTACCGCAGCAAGGGTTTATTGGCCACTCTCCATTTACCAATGGTGGAGATGAATATGGCTGAGCAAAAAAACACATTGGAATCTGGCCACAATGCCTTCCGCGTCGAAGTCGTGACCACTCCGCAGCAATTTTTACACGTCATGGGCGTGCGCGCCATTTGCTACACGGAGGACACGCAATTCCCGATGGATCAAGCCATCGACGGCAATGATTATCAGTGCACCCATGTCATCGCATATCTTGGAGACGAGCCGATCGGAGCCGGCCGCATCCGGTGGTTCAAGGACTTCGCGAAAATCGAACGCACGGCGTTCCGGCCCCGTTTCCGTGAAATGAGTTATCTCAAAATCTACGCCAACTTCGTTTTCAGTCACATCGCAAAAAAGGGATATGCGCGTGCCATCACCCATGCCAGCCCGAAATATGCCAGGCTCTGGCGGATAATTCTCGGCATGAAATTGGTTAACAAACCCGCCGCGACGTATTTCGGGGAGGAATATGTGGAACTGGTGAAGGAGCTGGAAGTCCCGCAGGACGCCATCACAAGCGATAGCAGCGTCGAATTGCTGTTCCGCACCGAGGGGACGTGGGAGAGAACTGGCCGCTACGAAACGGTTCGCTGATGCCCGCGGCCAATCTGCCCAAGGTCGTCGATGTGGCCTATATCGCGGATACGCTGACTCTCGAAGCCGAGGTGTTTCGAGGTTTGCTGCGCGCCGGTTGCCTGACGCCGGTCCAGGCAAGCAAACTGGCCGAAGAGCTTGGGCGTTTTTGCCTGGAAGCTGCGGCGGTCGTGAAGTGCGAGGCCGATGCAGGCTTCCCTAGCGAAGCAGGGACGACCCGATCGAAATGTGACGAAGGGTTTGAGAGATTACCTGCTGAGGCGTTGTTTTGGGATTGAACTCGCGGGAAAAGAGCGGGTTCTCCGGACTGAACACTTCGCAAAGCCAGTCAAAGACCAACCGTACCGGACGGGACTTCAGCCTGTCGGTCTGGGCGTGGATGAAGATGGGCAATTTCACATGAATGCCTAGGCCGATCGGGACGAATGCAGGGTCGGCCAATACGAAATTCCCCAAAAGGCCGATGCCCAGTCCCGCCTTGACCATCAGGCCATAGGAGATCGGGTTGTCGCAGCGATGCGCCGTGATACCGCGTGCAACCGCGTCGCGCCACGGCGCATAGGTGTCTGTCTGGGACGCATAGTAGTCGGCATCAATGAAACGGTGCGATTCCAGCGCGTCCCAGGTCGGAATTCCATTCTTGGCCAGATAGGGCTGCCCTGCCACCCCGATCAAATGCAGGAAGCCCACGGCGCGCGATGTCAAGTCGGCATCGCGCAACGACCCAAAACCGACCATGACGTCGCATTGGTTCTCACGGAAGTCGAGCAGGTCGACGGGATTGCGCAGATGCGTGCGTATCTTGGGATAGCGCTGACTGAATTCCACCGCGCTCGGCACGATGAAAAAGCCCGTCATCGCTTCGGTGGCGGTAATTCTCACACTGCCTTCAGCCTCCCGCGATTCCGCCCGAAGGTCGTTCGACATGGAGAACAATATCTGATCGAGAGACAGAAGCTTATCCGCGAGCTCCTTGCCTTTTTCCGTCAGCTGTACCCCGCTCTTGGAAGAAACCAGCAGCACCGCCCCGAGCTGGTCCTGCAGCCGAAGAATATCGCGACTGATGGTTTGCCGGCTTATGTGCAGCTCCTCGCCGGCCCGGTTGAAGGATTTCGCCTTGGCGACGGCAAGAAAGACCCGAAGCTCCGCCCAGAAGGGACCGCTCAAGACGCGGGGGTCGTCAAGTGGCGATCGACTGATCTTTTTCTGGCTTTGATCGAGAATCCGATTCACCGGCGCCCCCGTAACAACTCGGTTGCAATGAACACTGTCTCTAGCACGGGGTCATCCATGTGCGGTTCTTGAATCGGTGTTTACACCGTATTTTGCGACGATCTTCCGCCTATCTATCTTCATATTGGGTCGCAGCAGGCCATTCTCGATCGAAAACGCCTCCGGGGCAAAGACCACGTTCATGAACCGTGCCGCGCTCTGCATGGCCGCCAAATCGGACACGCGCTTTCGAACCCGCTGCATTGCACCAATGTCCTGAATATTGTTCAAGCTCACTATACAGCTAAGATGTGGTCCGTGTCCCATGAAGACCACCGAATTGGCGACGTCGGGACAGCTATTGAGTTCGCGTTCAATGACTTCCGGATGTATTTTTTCCCCGGAAGGCATTGCTATGACCTCTCTCTTGCGGCCCCAGATTATGAGCCGGCCCCTGGTATCCATCTGCCCCAGGTCGCCGGTTGCTATGGTTTGGGGCCCGACAAAGGTGCGTTCATTCTCGCCTTCGACGCATTGAAAATAGCGAAGCGTGACGGGATGTGTGCGGTGGACGAAAATCTCGCCGTCTTCGCCAAAGCTGAAATCGACGTCGCGGACCGGCGTGCCGACCGATCTATGATCAGTTTGGTCGCTCCGTTTGAAGGTCATCACGCCGGCCTCTACCATACCATAGGCCTCTGACAGTGGTATCTGCATTCTATCGAACAAGCGCAGGACATTGGGCCGAATCGGCGCCATGCCGGTGATCAGCATTCTAGTGCGGCACCCGAATTTCTCGTGAAAGTCCTTGAAGAAGCGGCGTCCCAAAGAGCGTCTCATCCTGATGGAAGGAATGACGGATACAAGCGTTCCCAGAATGTCCTGCCACCATCTCTTCCAGCGCGGCTTGTTCAGATGCTCGGCATGGAACATCTGATAGAAAACGGGGGGCGCTAGCAGGATTGTCGGATGCAATGTCTCTATAGCGCTGAACAACCGCGTGAAATCGGTCAGGGCGACATCGAAATCGTACCAGATCGCGCCAAAGCACAAATATCGCTGCTGGAAATTGGACAGTGGCAGAAAAAGCAAAAAACAGTCGCCGCGAGACAGTCCCACCGCATCCATGATGGGCGGCAGCGTGGCCATCACGCCCTTCCTGCTTATCACCAAGCCCTTCAAGCCGCCGGACGAGCCCGACGAGAATACCCAGCTCAGCTGGTCCTGTTCATCGCCGAAAAGGGGGGTGTTTGTGCGCGGTAAAACCCGGACCTCGTCATTCTCGCCATCGATGAAGCCGACATGCGGCGGCCGCTTTGGGAAGAATTTTGCATTGGCTTTGGCGGTAAGAAACAGTTCGATGTCATACCGCTCCAGCAAACCTTCGGAAATCTCATTGCGAAAGTCTTCCGTAAATGGAATCGAGACCGCGCCCATGTCGATCAGCGCCAGATCATAGACCAGCCAGCGCCATGAGTTTGGGGCATAGAGGCCGACGCGCGTCCCGGCTGAAACGCCCCACCGCGCGAGGGTACGGCGGGCCTCCTGGACGTCCTGGTGCAATGTCGAATAGCTGCGCCCGACACGCGCGCCGTTTTCGAGCCACCAAAGAGACCCGTTTTTGTAGCGCATGGATTCAATGAGTTTTTGAAAGTCCATGCCATCATCCATTTGGTCCATCGGCGTTCATTATTCGCGAGACCAGGTGGATAGGGATGCTCGACTTTGGACAGGCATTGGGCCCAGATGCAGCTACCGGTGTGGCCATCCTGGGGCGCCGGCAGGCTTGCCGGTCCCATACTGCCCTCAGGCAACCGGAAGCGTGAAGCAGAACACGGCCCCGCCGCCGGGAGCAGAATCGGCCCGGATCTCTCCACCATGATCCTGGATGATGCGCTTGCATATCGACAGTCCGACGCCCATACCGTCCTGTTTGGTGGAGGCGAAAGGCTGGAAAAGCCGGTCCCGCACTTGCGGAGAAATCCCTGGCCCGCAATCGCGCAGTTGAAACAGGGCCATATTGTTCGGTCCGCGGGCGACCGATAGCCACAACTCCTGGCGGGCGGTATTCGCCATTGCTTCAATCGCATTGCGCATCAAGTTCACGAGCACCTGCTGTATCTGGATACGGTCGACGAGAAGTTTTGGCAGGTCCCTCTCAATGTCGGTATGGAGTGTGCACCGGTTATTCACGGTGCCAAGCAGCGCCACCGCATCCGCCACAAGGGTGGCGGGCGACTCCGCCTCCCGCTCGTCGGCCCGCTTCTCGATGAATTTGCGCAGGCGCTGGAGGATGCCGCTCGCCCTCACGAGCTGGTCGTCCACCTTCTGTGCGAGATCCGATTGCGGTCCGGCGTCCGATGCCGCAAAGCCGCGCTTGAGAACGGTGAGATAATTCTTCGCGGCAGCCAGGGGCTGGTTTATTTCGTGTGCCAGCATGGAAGCGGTCTCGCCCATAAGGCTCAGGCGTTGGGAATGCTCGAGCTGCAGCTGGAGTTCGCGGTCTCGCAATCTGTTCCGCTCCCGGATCAGAACGTACAATCCCGCGGCGCCGACCACCGGCGCTGTCAGGGCCAGAAAAAAGGCGAGGGTGGTGAGAAAGGCCGCATGCGCCCCGGCCTCGGATTGCCGCTCCCGCAAAAGTCCCTGCTCGATGGACCGGAACGCACCGAATTCGGCGTTGATGTTGCGCATGGGGCGATTGAGGACATCGCCCGCTAGGTCATTGCGCAACTGCTGTATGGGAACGACGTTCATATTCATATCGGTGAAACGGGTCCATCGCGCGATCCGTTCTTCGACTTTGGGCCGCAGGAGCGACAAACGCCGCGCCTGCGCCGGGTTATCCGCGATCAGGTCGCCGAGCTTGGCCAGCCGCGTCTCCGTATCCGCTTTGAGGGGCGGCCAGTCGTCAACATGCCGCCTGTCATTGCTCAAGGCATAGGCGCGGATCTTGGATTCCATGCGCATCAAATTCAGCTGGATACCCGCAACCTGCAGCAGCACGTCATCGGTGTGCTGTATCCAGGCGAACCGCGACCGCTGGGTTGCCTGATTCGCGCTGATCAGGACGCCCATCGCAAAGAGGAGGAGAGCCGAGAGCCCGAGCGCTGCAATGGCGGCGGCCAAGCGCGGCGAAAGATATCCGGAACGCGCACGCGTCTTTTTTTGGCTTGCCGTCAAATGCTGGACGGCTGCGACGTCGGCCATCCAAGCTTCCGTCTGTTGGGCATCGGGCTGTATTTCGCGGCTAAACAACGCCTAACAGTAGCATCGCCTCGTTGCCCGCCCAACGGGGGGCACGGAGCGTTAGCGTACAAAGGTACGCTCCCGGCATGGGTGCTAGCGGCCAGGTGAACGGCCAGCGCCGGATTTTGTTGAAGAAATTCATCCCGATGGGGGCCGTTTCCGTTCTGCGGGCGCTTTCGGTCAATCTCAGCAGCCCATGAAACAGCGCGCGGCGAAAGCGTACCGCCGCCGGCCAGCCACGACGAATAAGCAGAACCCTTGCGGTCGCTGGGCTCGCGCTTGGCTTTCATCGGCGCGCGGCCGGGCGGCCGCACATCACTATCAGCCCCCACTTTGATCTGACGGATGAGGTGCGGCACCGATATCGATCAGGTTTACATGCGCCGCCCGTGGTGGCGGTGTTTCATCTTCTGACGCAAAGCGGCCAGAGGCGCCAGCAGGGCTCTCGCTGTTATCGTTATCCGATAGATACTTAGCTGGAGGCCACACCCGGCTTTTCGATCGCAATTCGCGCCTTTGGGCTCGAAATATGCGGGCCTCCATCCATTCGTATATTGTCATACAAATGATTTGACACCTCTCCCAAGACATGCGTAGCTTGTGACATCTGGTATCGATATCTCATATCAGAGGAATGATACGAGCGCCGGAAGTCGAACCGGCCAGTATTGAGGAAACGAGAGGGAGCGGCATCGTGCGAGCCATCGCACGATCTTGGGCATGTCTGAATGCCCGCAGCGCCAGCTCGAAGTATCGGTCGGTTCCTTGAAGGGGCCGTTAAACAAATACAGGTCCGCTCCGCCGAGCGGTTGCCGAGTTTTTGCATCGATTATCAGAGGGGAGATTTTCATGAGACAGGCAGATCGGACCGGTATGCGGGCGACCCATAAGAAGACGTTGGTTGCGGGTGCGTCAGTCATTGCATTGACGGTTGGCTTGAGCGCTGCCGCGACCGGCGCGCAGGCCCAGGACAATAGCGCGTCGTCAGCGGGCACTGAGGCGGTTGTTGTGACTGGCCTCAAGGACAGCCTGCTGTCGGCGATGGATTTCAAGCGCAAGACGGTTGAAGTGGTGGACTCCATCGTCGCAGAAGACATCGGGAAATTGTCGGATTCCAATGTCTCCGAAACGATGACCCGAATTCCCGGCGTTCAGGGTTATCGCTATGGCGGCGAGGGTGCCTCACCCGTCGGGACCGGCAGCGGACTGACGATCCGGGGCCTTTCAGGGCAGACGGCCTCTCGCGTGGACGGGCGCGCCTATTTCACCGCGGGCCAGCGCGAATTCAATATCGAGGGCGCCGTTCCCGGCATGGTCGCAGGCATCGACGTCTACAAGAATCCCTCTTCGGACCATATCGAAGGCGGCATCGGCGGACTGGTGAATATCCGCACCCGCAAGCCGCTCGATTTCAAGGACACCACCTTCAGCGCCGGCATCACCACCCGCTATAACGAGCTGGTGCAGACCGTCGAGCCCGATTACTTCGCCATGCTTGCGGATCGCTGGAGCATGGGCCATCTGGGCGAGATGGGGCTTGCCGTCTCGGCAAATTACCAGCTCAGCCACAACCGGTCCGACAACAACCCCTCGGGTGGGGGCGCCAATATCGTCAATCCGATCGCTTCGACCGATGCCGTGAATTACACGGCGGCGAACGGTTGCAATATGGCCTACCTCGGCGCGGCGAATACCACCTGCCTGCAGAATCTCTCCACGACCCAGGCGCTGGCGCTGACGGCGGCACAGCGGGCAAATCTCGTCAGCCTGGCGGCGGTCAAGACGCCGGTGAACGAGGAAGACATCATGCGGACGCGCATCGGATTCGATGGCGCGTTCCAATGGCAGTTGACGCCCGATCTTCAAGTCTATGCCGACACCACCTTCGCTTATTACCAGTATCACCAAAACTATCGGTTCATGAATATCGCCGATACCCAGACGGTGCAGAGCCTGACGACGACGCCCTACAATCTGGGAACGGGTCTTGCCTCGCGCGATCCGGCGGATGTGCTGCTGTCCGGCCAACGCTTTAAATCCGGCACCTTTATCGGCGATACCGCCTCGACCATCGGCGGCGACGAGCATCGCCCCTATCAAACTCTGATCGGCGCGGCGGGCTTCAAATGGAGCGCGACCGATAAACTCGATGTCAAGCTCGATCTCTCCTATGTGACGTCCGACCAGAGCCAGGATAATCGCGCCGTGACCATGAACTCGGCCGCCGGTCTGACTTGGAATGTGGGGCGCGACATGACGACCTCGCCGCATGGGATCAGCTTTGCCGGGGCCGACCTGAGCGACCCGAGGAGCTGGGTTCTGAACAACTACACCAACGGGACGAATCAGGTTTGGCACGATGACGGCGAAGCGATCCAGCTCGATCTGGATTACAAGATCGACGCGCCGTTCTTCAATTTGATCAAGTTCGGCGGCCGCTATGCCTCACAAAATGAAAATTATCACAATTACAGCTTCACGGCGGCGAGAAACCTGACGACCGACGGGCTGGCGCTGGCCGCCAACCAGTCCAACGGCATCTCTGCCGCATCGTCCACGGTTCAGGACCTGATGCAGGGCTCGCCGACCAACTGGATGGGCGGCGAGGCCGGCTATAGCGGTGGGTTCCTGGTCTATTCGCCGGATGCACTGTTGCACGACAATGTCCGCAATCGCTTTCCCCTGGCGAACATCCCCTCGGCCAATTCCTTGCCGGAACAGATTGCCGCTCGCCGTTTTGCCCGCGAGCAGACCTTGGCGGGCTATGTCGTCGGCGAATTCACTGCCTTTGACAATGTGGTCGAAGGCAATGTCGGTGTCCGCGTCGTTGGAGCTTGGGATCTCGCCCGCGCGATGGTGGCCAATGTTCCGGGGCCGGGCTTCACGCCGAACACGCAAAGATCGACCAGGACGGACGTGCTTCCCTCGGCCAATGTGGTTATTCACCTGCAAGATGATCTGCAGTTGAAGCTGGGCTACGGCAAGGGCCTGACCCGGCCGGACTTTGGCGCTCTCAATCCCTCGGTGAATGTCAGCACGTCTGCTGGTACGGGCAATGTGGGCAATCCTCAGCTGCGTCCGCTGACGGCTGACAGCTACGATGTCACATTGGAGTATTATTTCCGCCCTGGCAGTTCGGTGGTCGTCGGCGCGTTCGACAAGGAGATAAAGGGCTTTTTCAGCAATATCGCGTCCTGCCAGACCGTCGCAAGCGCGCCTGCCTATGTGGGCCTGACCCCCAACGGCTGCACGGGGGGGCAATATTTCATCACCCAGACGGTCAATGCCGCGCCGGGCTATGCGCGAGGCTTGGAAGTTTCCGGCACGACCTTCTTTGATTTCCTGCCGGGGATCTGGAGTCATTTCGGCCTGCAAGCCAATTACTCCTATGTCGACACCGCCAATCCCATTCGGTTCGCGACAAACGGGCCGCTCATCACGCTGCCCCAGACATTCCAGTCCAAGAACAACGCCAGTATCTCCGGCCTCTACGAAGACGAGGTGCTGTCGGCGCGGCTGATATACACCTATCGGTCCGATTTCAATTTCAACGGTTTTGCAGCGAGCCCGATCGATAGCCGTACGGTCCATGGCTATGGACTACTTGACGCCTCCGTGAGTTACGAAATCGGCTACAATATAAGCCTGACCGGCAGCGTGTCGAACATCACCAATGCGGCGCCAAACCGCTATCAAGGTGAACAAGGCGCCTACACCACGCCCTTCGAACGGCAGCATTATGACAATGGCCGGATCTACAGCCTCGGCGTTCGTTTCCGCACAGGCGACTGACGCTCTGCTCACGTTTGTCCTTCAAATGGCGCTCCGCCGGAGCGCCATTTTGGAGGGCGCTTTCGGAGGAAGGCGGCAGACGTCATGAACAGGCATCTCCACAATCTTATCCTGGCGGCGATCGTGGGGTGTGTTGCCCTGCCGATTCTGGTGGCGATGTTGGCGGGGGCCGCCCTGCCGGTGGGCGTGGTAAAAACCGGACTTCCCAGAATGGTGGATTCCGCGAGCGGCAGCTATCGCAACCCGGTGCTGGCCGGGGATTATTCCGATCCCGATGTCGTGCGCGTCGGAGATGATTTTTATTTGGTGAGTTCTTCCTTCGTCAATGTGCCCGGACTGCCGATCCTGCATTCCAAGGATCTGGTGCATTGGCGGATCGTCGGCCACGCGCTGGCAAAGCTCGCGCCGGTCGCGCACTATCGCACGCCGCGGCATGGCGGCGGTGTATGGGCGCCAGCCATCCGCCATCACGACGGCAAATTCGTGATTTTCTTTCCCGACCCGGACTTCGGGATTTTCCGGATCGACGCAGCTGATCCTGCCGGGCCGTGGAGCGAGCCCGCACTGGTGGACGACACCAAAGGTGCGATCGATCCGGCGCCGTTTTGGGACGATGACGGTCAAGGCTGGCTGGTCCATGCCTTTGCCAGAAGCCGGGCCGGCATCAGCAACGTCATCGTCCTCAAGCGCCTCAATGCCGAGGGGACCAAAACCGTGGGCAGCGGCATCCCCATCATCGATGGCGCGAAATTGCCGGACGCCGCCACCGGCAACGGGAAAATGCCCTGGCTGACGACCGAAGGCCCCAAACTCTACAAGCGCGGCGGCTGGTATTATGTTTTCGCTCCCTCCGGCAGCGTTCCTGGCGGCTGGCAGGGCGTGTTCCGCGCCAGGACGATCACCGGGCCTTATGAAGGGCGCGATGTGCTGGATCAAGGTTCGACCGATATCAATGGCCCGCACCAGGGTGCGTGGGTGACCACAGATTCGGGAGAAGACTGGTTTCTGCATTTCCAGGATACCGGCGCCTACGGCCGCCG
>Ga0207712_10002937_pt1 | contig 10884 bp, 11 predicted proteins | sample KBSS44metaG_FD_184402 | JGI IMG/M metagenome (GOLD analysis project Ga0207712, IMG submission 184402) | Switchgrass rhizosphere microbial communities from Kellogg Biological Station, Michigan, USA - KBS S4-4 metaG (SPAdes) (version 2) | ecosystem: Host-associated > Plants > Roots > Rhizosphere... | reverse complement strand
CCTGGTGGAATGGCTTTCTATTTAAATAAGAACGAAGAAGTGAGGTAACGCCAGTCATAATTGTCAGCTTCATGTGCAGGTTTCGCTTCAATTTTTTTATCTATTACTTCTGGTTTAAGAATCTTTTCATCAACAAGTATCTTTTTAGCATCCGTGATCAATTCCATTATCTTTTCGTTTTGTATCCATTGTTCCTGCGGCGGTTCAAAACCAGTTTTATCTTTTCGCCAAACTATTTCATTTGGCAACTTCTCTTTCATTTTTTCCCGCAGCAACCATTTTGTCCAGCCACTCCTGATCTTAAAGTTTGCCGGCAATGAAAAAATAAATTCAACTAATTCATGGTCCAGGAAAGGCAAACGAACCTCCCGTCCATGCGCCATTGAATTTCTGTCAGCATAACGAAGTAATTCTTCTAATCCATGCATGCAGGTATTAAAATATAAGACCCCGTTAAGACTGAATATTTCAGGTGTGATATAATAAGCTTCTTTACTTTGTAATTGAGTAAAATCTTTTGTGAGGTCTTCCTGTCTTAATGCATTCAATAAATAGTGTCTTTCTAAAAAAAGAGTAGCAAACTCAGGAAATAAAGCGGCAACCCGGTTCCTCCATCCAAATCTTTCAGTGATCCCTAATTCTTTTGCTGCATTCAATTCACGACTTGATAAAAGCTTTCTTTTCCTGAAAAGCTCTTGCCAATACCATTTATAGTATTTATGATAGCCAGCTAATGTTTCATCAGCGCCTTGTCCATCCAGTAAAACTTTTATTCCTTTTTGTTTTGCCAATTCATACACTTTATACTGGGCATAAATACTGCCGGAGCTAAATGGCTCTTCCTGGTAATAAAAAAGTTTTTCAAGATCGTTATATAATGTAACTCCATCCGGAGTAGTAGTGAAATGTTGTAAATGAAATTTATCTGCTACTAGTTTTGCAAATGCTGATTCATCTTTGTCAAAGCCGGGGAATATAGAAGTAAAAGCGGCCAGTGGTGAATTCTGGGATGTAAGTGAATGCAGGGTTGCAATGATGGATGAGCTATCCAATCCTCCGCTTAAACTAGTGCCAACAGGCACATCACTCCTTAATCTTCGTTGAGTTGATCGCTGAAAAAGAAAACCAAATTTTTCTATCGCTTCGGCATCGGATATTTTTTTATTTTCATTTTCTACATCAATATCCCAGTAGTTTGCTATTGAAAATTGATTATTTGATATTGAATATTTTAAAACTGAAGCTGCAGGCAGTTTAGAAATATTTTCGAAAAAAGTTTCTTCCGGAATATTTGGGTTATCTACATAACCGATCGTTAAATAATTAAAAAGCAATTTCAAGTTCACTTTTCTTTCGATCCCGGCTGCCCACAATGCTTTCATTTCTGATGCAAAAATAAATTGCTCATTATCTAAAAAATAAAAAAATGGTTTCTCACCAAACCTGTCTCTTGCCACAAAAAGTTCTTTTTCTTTTTCATCCCAAACAGCAAAGGCAAACATGCCATCAAAATGATCGACACATTCTTCTTTCCAGTGATCATAAGCAGCAACTACCACTTCGGTATCCGATCTTGAAATAAAAAAATACCCCTTTTTTTGTAGTTCTTCTTTAAGTTCAATGTAATTATAGATCTCACCATTGTGAATGATGGTGTAGCGTTGGAGATAATGCATTGGTTGATTGGCGGCATTGCTAAGATCAATGATTGCAAGCCTGCGATTTCCCAATGCAGTTGTTGAATTTACCCAATGTCCTTCTGCATCTGGTCCACGGTGAGCCAACGCATCCGTCATTTTTTTTATACGGTCAGTTGTGACAAGTGAACTATTATTGGATATAATTCCCGCTATTCCACACATATATGTAAAGTAAGTAAATTAATAGCGAATGGTTCAAAGATGACACGGATGTTCAATGATAAAAACTTCTGTGAAAATCTGTGGAATCTGTGAGAAGATTAAAAAGGGGGAGTAGAATTGTTACAGCACAAGAGTGTCCTTCGCTTCGCTCTGGATAAACTGTGCAAGAGAAGTTTAACCAGGGAACAAGAGCTGGCAAACAAAAATTAAAAACTTACCGGCAGTTTTGTTTTTACGTCATCCCAAAGAAAGATCAACGTTGTGCTTTTCTCTGATTTTTTTTCGCATGCAATCGTAAAATATTCTATAGCGAGGTTTGTTTTTTCAACAGGCACTTCAAACTGCACGAGGTCCATTTGCCTGTTTTGTTCAAGACCCCAACTGTATAAATTTGAATTGAGAACAAATGTCCATTTTGTTTCCTGTGGGATGCAGTATAAAATATAACGACCGGGTTTGACGGTTTTGCCGGCAACAGTTGCAGTAGAAAAGAATTCTATTTCTGTAGATTCATTAGCGCCAAGACGCCATGGCACATCATACTTTACAAGCCCACCAAAAATTTGCCTTCCTTGTTTTTGCGGACGACTATAGATGATCCTCATTAATGGTGGCGTAGTGGTTTTGCCAGTCATTTTTAATAAAGGATAATCCGTAGGGAAATACACCATATCCATTGGCGAACGATCGGGATTGGTATAATTGCTGACAGGGGGAAGCACTTTAACGGTTGCGTCCGATTTTGTTGGAATATCATTACCAGCGGGTTTTTTTTCAGGTTCAGTGCAGTTAGAAAATAAAACTGGTAACAATGCAGCAAATAAAATTCTTTTCATAGCTTTTTTATAAAGTGATTGGCAGGGTAACTTTCACTTGTTCCCATGCAATGATCAGCGAAACTCCAGTGGCGGATTTTTCAAATAACATTGACATGCTTTCAACAACCTCATCTGTTTTTTGCACTGGCACGTCCGTTCTAAGCACATCTTTTTTTGAATCATATTTAAAAGCACCCCAGGTATCAGTATCCTTGTTGAGTATCAACGTCCATACATTTTCACTTACGATGGCATAAAGAGTATAGCGGCCTTTGGAAACTTTTTTACCGCCGATCTTTACATCTTTGTATAATTCTATTTCGGTTGCTTCATTGGCGCCAAGCCTCCATACTTTACCATACTCCACTAATTCACCAAAAATTTTTCTGCCTTGTTTTTGCGGACGACTATAAAGTATCCTGGCAACAAGCGGTTCAGTTGCTTTATTTTGAATTTTAAGAATTGGATAATTGTTAGGATAATAGCTTACATCCATCGGTGATTTATCAACTTCAGGCAGCTTGGAAGGTTGTGAAAAGGAAAATAAGAAAGAAACAAGTAAACAAACGAGAATGGAAGTTTTGCGCATAATTAAGGTTTAAAATGACAAAAATAACAGTTTCATAGTCTATGACGAATTTATGAGCTGAATCGTTCGCTATTGGTCAAATTGTTTCAGGAAATTTACAGCCCTGAGTTTAAGTTCAGGGAAAAATAACTGGTATAAACTCTTTAGCTGATCATAATGCTCATTGAACAGGAAATAGGCAGTATCACTTTCTTCAAGGTATTTTGCCCTGCGCACCACCCCTGCAAGACTTTTTTCTATTCCTTGTCTATACCTGTAATTATACAGCCAGTTTTGTGCTTTCATATACGGATACATCCTATTGAATTTTTCAGGAAATTGATCTGTAAACTGGTCAAGCAAAGCATACGTATTAATTGTAAATGCTTTTAAGCTTTCATCTGTAAACTCTTTTTCATCGAGTGCAAGAAAATGATCATATACTACATCCATTAATGAGCCAGCATATAACCTGTATGCAGACCGAAATATCTCCTTTGCTTCTTTCGTTACCGGGTGAGCATCTGTAAACCGGTCGATCTCCCGGTGTACTGCAATTCCTTGTTGTATTTGTTCCGGATAATCATACTTTCTTTTTCCTTTTACAAAATCGCTGATCATATTGCCCACTAATATGCCCGGTTTATTAAAAGAAAGATATGCATGAGCCAGGTAATTCATAGGCTAAAGATAATACGAAAGAAAAGGCAGTTGTTACATCTTAAACTGACCCGGTGTAGCTTTTTTCATTTGTTATAAAAACTTTCACATTTCACCCACAAACTTGCAGATAGGATGAGTGGAGTTTAAAATAGTTTGACGGTATTAATAACGGATGCCTGTTCACATTCATTCTTATCCTTTCACTTACATTAACAATCATGCCCATCAATCACAATTGGCTTGTCACCGGCTGTAACGAAATCTATCTTTGGATCGTCAAACTGAAATAAAACAAATAACAAGTAAAAATTTCTAAAACCAATTAAACTTTTGAGATATGAAAAAGATTTTATTAGTGCTGGGTCTTGTAGCAACAATGGGAGTCTGCAGTGCATACCCTAGTGAAAGAGTTTCACAGAAAGTGCTGGCATCATTTAAAACTGAGTTTACAAATGCAAAAGATGTAGAGTGGGATACAGGTAGCAACTATTTCAGAGCCACATTTACGATGAATGATCAACGAGTATTTGCTTTTTATAATGTAGAAGGAGAATTGTTGAGCGTTGCAAGATATATCAGCTCAATTCAGCTACCTATCAATCTCTTCAGCGATCTAAAAAACAATTATAGTAAATATTGGATCAGTGATCTCTTTGAAGTAAGCAATAGCGAAGGCCTTCATTATTATGTAACACTTGAAACAGCAGATTCAAAATTGGTGATGCATTCAGTTAATGGTGGAAGCTGGAGTACATATAGAAAGAACAAAAAGATCTGACAAGCAAGTTAGTTTTGGTGTGTGGTAAATTAAGAGTCCCGCAATAGGCGGGACTTCTTATTTTAAATTAATTAATGAACATCCTCAGACGTTAATCACTTTAACAGATGCCCCCATTAATCTCCAAAGGAGTCCCTTGGACACAATTCAATTGACTTGGGTTATTTGTTCTGGTATATTCGTTATACATCACTGCCATACTTATCTCTCTAAGAAATTCTAAAAACCGTAGACCATTAAACCTTTGATTATGAAAAAGACAATTTTGTCACTGCTTGCATTATTGGTGACCGGGATCACTGCAGTGATGGCAAGTGAAAGAGCTGATGTTGATCCAAAAATTTTATCTGCATTTCAAAAAGAATTTTCTTTTGCAAAAAATGCAAAGTGGGAAGTAAAGGGGAATTTAACCCAGGTAAATTTTTTAATAAATGACCTGGCTGTCATGGCCTGGTATAATTCAGATGCAGAGTTAGTGACCACAGCAAGAAATATTCTTTATAACCAATTGCCGATCTCAGTTATCAGGACCCTGGAAAAAGAATATGCTGGTGCAGATTTCTTCGGCATAACCGAAGTAGAGCGTAATAATGAAACGTATTACCAAATAATGGCAGATAAAAAGAGTAAAAAATATTTTTTAAAAGCAAGTCCATCAGGCAATATAATCGTATTGAAAAAAATCAAATAAACGCAGTTCTTTCGAGAGCATGTGGTGTGCCCCCGACCTCTTAGTCGGGGTTTTTATTTTTAATCTATATTTCTAAAAAATTTATTTTTGCAGCCTTCCCGCATTGTCTCACCTTATTGTGATCTGAAGGCGGATCTTTAAAAATCATAAAATGAGCAAAGGCCCCGTTTCACAATTTATTCAACATCATTATCGTCATTTTAATTCCGCAGCATTAGTAGACGCTGCTAAAGGCTATGAACAACATTTATTAGAAGGTGGCAAAATGATGGTGACGCTTGCCGGCGCCATGAGTACTGCAGAGCTTGGTATTTCGTTGGCAGAAATGATCAGGCAGGATAAAGTGCATATTATTTCCTGCACAGGCGCAAATTTGGAAGAAGACATCATGAACCTTGTAGCGCATAGTCATTACAAAAGAGTTCCTAATTACCGTGACTTAACGCCGCAGGATGAATGGGATCTTTTGGAAAATCATTATAACCGTGTTACTGATACTTGTATTCCTGAAGAAGAAGCTTTCCGTCGCATTCAGAAACACATACATAAATTATGGAAAGATGCTGATGACAAAGGCGAAAGATATTTTCCGCATGAGTTCATGTATAAAATGTTGCTTAGTGGCGTATTGAAAGAACATTATGAGATCGACACGAAAGATAGCTGGATGATAGCGGCAGCAGAAAAAAATCTTCCGATCGTTGTTGGCGGATGGGAAGACAGTACGATGGGAAATATTTTTGCTTCTTATATTATAAAGAACCAGATGAAAGCCACCACCATGAAAAGTGGAATTGAATACATGGTGTGGTTGGCAGATTGGTACAGGCCTAACAGTGCAGGCAAAGGAGTTGGATTCTTTCAAATAGGTGGCGGTATTGCCGGCGATTTTCCTATTTGTGTTGTGCCTATGATGTACCAGGATCTCGAGTGGCACGATGTTCCTTTCTGGAGTTATTTCTGCCAGGTAAGTGATTCTACAACTTCATTCGGTTCTTATTCCGGTGCAGTGCCAAATGAAAAGATAACCTGGGGTAAATTAGGAATTGATACTCCAAAATTCATTGTTGAAAGTGATGCAACGATCGTAGTGCCTTTGATATTTGCTTATTTACTTGGATGGTAAATTTGTCGATGACGATTTTGTGTGGCAAGCAATTGAATTTTTATTAAGCTTCTGTTGCACAGTTTACCCAGAGCGAAGCGAAGGGCACTCTTGTACAACAATTCTATTCAACAAATAAAAAACCCCGAAACATCTTCGGGGTTTCTTTTTATAGTAAAAAAGGTAAGGATCAACGTCTGCGATCAAAGGGTGTGTAAAAGGATAACGTTTAAATAGACCTGGCGGTTGCTCTAAGGTTTAATGGAAATAAAAAACCCTCTCGTCTTAAACGGGAGGGTAAAATATTAAGACTGTAAAAAATCAGGAGAAATGAAGCTCTTTTCTAATTAATTCGGCTTCTTTTGAAGAATGAAAACTCCAAATAAGTATTGAAACAATGAAAAGTTTATGGATCGAGGTCTCGATCACAAGCTCATCAATATTATTTAGAAATATTTCAAATCCCCAAAAACCAATACAAATCACAAGTGCCGAAACGATAGAGAAAAATGGGTGTTTATTGCTGTAAAAAGATAAGAGGATCATTACAACAGCAAGTCCAAGATATACAAGGAAGTCTTTTGTAGTAAACGAGGTTTCTGGCATTATCCAAAAAAGGCCCGCGCCTGCCACAAAAGCCAAACCACAGATCAATAAAATATTGCGGGTTTTACGAAGCCGTTTATTAAGCTGTATTGTCTCCTGTGTGCGGTACATTTCGGAATAGTCGACATGATCGTCAGCTATTTTTTGATAAAGAGTGGAATTTTGTTCAGATTGATCCATTATAGGGCCTGCACATTTTATAAAAGCGAAATAAATAAAAGTTTTTCTCTTTTTTTAGTAATTCAAGCCAAATTTTAAAAAGCTCTTTGAGAATCCAACGGCATATCTCTTTTCAGCATCTCTTCCCGGTTTGCCATCTCTACAGCCGTATAAAAAACCAGTTTTGCCCTTTTTTCCATCAAAGAGTAATTTATCTTATCGGGAGTATCCGTAGGCCTGTGATAATCCGGATGAACACCATTGAAATAAAAAATGATCGGCACTCCTTTTTCTGCAAAGTTATAATGATCGCTACGATAGTAGAAACGATTTGGATCTTTTGGATCATTATATTTTCTGTCAAGCTTAAGTTTAGTATAAGTACCATTTATAGCTTCTGTAATAGGATTAAGATCTGAACTGAGTTTATTATCACCGATCACATATACATAGTTTGTCGAATCTTTATCCTTCATATAATCATTCCCTATGCGACCGATCATATCAATGTTCAGGTCAACTGTAGTTTTGTCCAGGGGATAAACAGGATGATTTGCATAATAAGCAGAACCCCATAATCCATGTTCTTCACCGCTTACAGTCATAAATACAATACTACGTCGTGGACCATTGCCCTCTGCTTTTGCTTTTGCAAATGCTTCTGCCAGCTCAAGAACACTTACTGTACCACTGCCATCATCATCAGCGCCATAATTAATGATAGTATCTCTTTTACCGATATGATCATAATGTGCAGTAATTAGTACATACTCGTCTTTTTTATCTGTTCCCTCAAGCAATCCCATTACATTGCTTACCTGTGTTTTTATTGTTGTTTTTTGAAAAGCTAGATCAATGTTTGCCTTATAAGTTTTTCCGGGTAATGAATTTGTGGTCATTTTATCAAAAATCCCTTTTCCGTCTTCTCCCATAATTTCTGCCACCACTTTTTCAGAAATATAAAATAACTGGGGATTGAAATTAGATTTATAACCATTAAGACTCCAACCGGCTCCACGATTATTTACAGGTTTGCTAACTGATTTTGAAACAAGTAATACAGCCACTGCTCCTTTTTTGGATGCACTTTGTAATTTTCCAAATGTCTGGCCGGGGCTATTGCCACCGGTTTGTGCAGATTTATAATCAGCTGGTGTGCCTTCTATAATTAAAACAGCTTTGCCACGTACATCAAGATCTTTATAGTTATCTATTTTATCATCTACAATTCCGTACCCAGCAAATACAACTTCTGAAAAAGGAAGTTCAGATGAATAATTACTACTATTATTCAGATAGTCTTTAGTCAATTCAAAAGATTTTCCATTTACACTCAATGAAGACGAAATCACTGAATCTTTATAAAGCGGGTAAGTCAAACGATAGCTATCGCCATTTCCAGGTTTCAGACCGATCGATCTGAAATGTTGCTCGATATAACTAGCTGCTCTTTCCAAACCGGGTGACGGAGTATCTCTTCCTTCATTATCAGCGCTGGCTACTATATAAAGGTGTTTTTTCAGGTCGGCAGCAGTAATAGAATTACCAACCTTTTCCATCGTTTTATTTTTCTTTTGCGCTGTAACGGCAATAAGCGGAAGAAAAGCGATCAATAGTAGCGTAGTTTTTTTCATGTGATTTTTAAAATTTTTATTTGAGCCAACAGCTCATTTTATTTAAAAATAATTTTCAACGGGCTCAAATATAAGCCTGATAGTTTTTAAAGAAACCATAAATGGATGAAAGGTACCTGATAACCTTGGGATCAACAGCCTTCAGCAATTTTTTCTACCCTAAGCTGATGACGGCCACCTTCAAAAGGGGTGTTTATGAACAGTTGCACCATTTTTTCTGCATCGCCTTCACGTACAAATCGTGCAGGAATACAAAGTATGTTTGCATTGTTATGTTCTCTTGACAGTTTTGCCAGTTCTTCGCCCCAGCAAATAGCCGCACGAATTCCTTTATGTTTATTTGCTGTAATAGCAACGCCATTAGCGCTGCCACAAAGAAGTATTCCAAATGATGCTTCTCCTCTTTCAACTGCATTAGCTACAGGATGGGCAAAATCAGGATAATCAACGGAGTCTTTTGAATGAGTGCCAAAATCGTGGTAAGCAAGATCTTTGGCTTCAAGGAAAGAGATCAGCTCTTCTTTAAAATCATATCCTGCATGATCACTGCCAATGGCAACCGGTTTGCTCAGATCAAATGATGAAGACATAATTGCAATTTTAAAAGTGAAAGATCCGAAATTGCATTACAAAGTTAACGGACTCCGGACTCGGAAATCTGAACTTTTTTAACTCCATTCTTCTTTTTCTTGCAATTCTTTTTCTTTTTGCACTTTTGCTGTAAGCCAAATGCTTATTTCATACAATAACAAAAGTGGAATGGTGCAGATTATTTGACTAATAACATCCGGGGGAGTAATAATTCCAGCTAAAATTAAAATGATAACGATTGCATATTTTCGGTTGCGACGCAGAAAAACAGGACTCATTAAACCCACTTTTGCCAGGAAAAACATCACCAAAGGCAATTGAAATGCAAGTCCTGTACCCAATATCAATGGAACAAGTGTGTCAATATAACTTGTGATTGTCCATCGATTTTCAATATTTTCATCTAATTGAAAATTGGCAAAAAAGTTTACTGTATAAGGAGCAATTACAAAGTAGCCGAAAGTTATTCCAAGGAAAAACAAAAAAGAAACCCAGAATATGACTCCTCTTGTTTTTGATAACTCCTTTTTTGTCAACGCAGGTTTTATAAAACGCCAAAACTCCCAGAATATGTAGGGAAATGCAACAATGATACCACCCACAAAGATTAATGTGAAATACATGCTGAATTGACCGCTTACGGAAGTACTTTGCATTTTCAGACCGATATCTTTCATACACATATTATCACCAAGACCGATAGCATGTCCAAGTTTGCAAAGCCATTTATAAGTTGGAAAACTAGCATGTGTGGGTCCCATCAACACATCACGAACAAAGAATGTATTATAAATTATAAATACAATAGCTCCTACCGCAATTGCAAGGGCAGAACGAAATAAGTGTCCACGAAGAACTTCCAAATGTTCAATAAAAGACATTTCAGCTTTTTCTTCGCCGTCTTTCTTTCTCCATCCGAATAAACTCAATGCCATCTGTATTAATTAGAATCGCAAATATAAGTAGCCGAGGCGGGCTATTGTCAACCCATTTTCATAAAATGAAAAACCCCGGTAAAATAACCGGGGTTTATTAATTGGATAACATTTGTTATTTAACTGAAAGGGCCTTGTCTATTATAAATACAAGATTTGCTCTGTGTGCCCGTGTTTGTTCATCTGAAGAAACAGCGGTTGCCAGCATGCCTTTGATCTTTTTAAGCGTATTATACATGGCAGCTTTTGATGCATTGTCATAAGGACTTACAGGAGCAGACACAATTGCTGCAAGACCTTTTACATATTCTGATTGCAAATTAAGCCTGTATAAATTCACATTTGTTTTCAGATCAGCAGCGAATACCGCATTTGTCAGATCATTCATCATATCAGCAACTGCATAAGTATTACCATATAATGTACTGTTGCTTATTCTTGTTAATGTATTTGGACTCATCAAATGCACAAATA
>Ga0207712_10002936_pt1 | contig 10890 bp, 7 predicted proteins | sample KBSS44metaG_FD_184402 | JGI IMG/M metagenome (GOLD analysis project Ga0207712, IMG submission 184402) | Switchgrass rhizosphere microbial communities from Kellogg Biological Station, Michigan, USA - KBS S4-4 metaG (SPAdes) (version 2) | ecosystem: Host-associated > Plants > Roots > Rhizosphere >... | reverse complement strand
CCTGATATTTTTTATTTTCGTTCCATGGTTACTATCAGAGATCTTCAGAAAGAAGATAATCCTGCACTTGCAAAAGTTGTGAAAGATACCCTGGCGGAATTTGGCGCCAATCATCCCAATACTGTTTATTACGATCCAACAACTGATGCGTTGTTTGAAGTATTTCAAACTCCCCGGTCAAAATATTTCCTTGCAGAATTAAATAATAAAATTGTTGGCGGTGGCGGCATTTATCCGACTGATGGCTTACCTGCAGACACTTGTGAGCTTGTAAAAATGTATCTGCTACCAGAAGCCCGTGGCTTTGGATTAGGAAGAACATTAATTGAAAAATGTATTGAAGCCGCCGCAGAAAATGGTTTTAAAAAAATCTACCTCGAAACCATGCCTGAGCTAAAACAAGCATTGAGTGTATATGAAAAATTCGGATTTGAATATTTGAAAGGGCCTATGGGAAATAGCGGGCATACCGGCTGTAGTTTGTGGATGCTCAAAATTCTGTAATCAATAGTCGTTAATTTGAAGTCAATACTCCTGACTCTGAATTCAAGACTCACGACTCACGACTTGTACTTCATACACAGGGCTGAATAAATAAACTTTTCCCGTTCTTACTTCTTCACATTTGAATCTTTTCCTTTGCTTCTCTCCTCTTTTAAAAATTTTTCCATCGTCAATCTTGAATAAGGCATTCAATGGGATTTCTTCAACCAATTGAAATCCATTTTTATTTTCATCATATTTACGAAGAACCCGTATAAGACCATCTTCGGCACAGCTGCTTGCCGCCGGGTTTTTAAGTGAAGCCAATAATTCTTTTTCAATATCGGGAGGAAAAACTTTGTTCTCAACAAACTGTTTCAGCAAATAACCATAAATAGTTTTCCATTCATTGCCATGTGCCATTACATTATTACCATGCTTTTCAAATGTCAATAAATGTGCTATCTCATGTAAAAGTGTAATGAGGAAGGAAAATTTATTCAAACTTCCATTTACACTAATGCGATGATTACTAAAATGTGTACGATGCCTGTAATCTCCTAAAATACTTTTGCGATGTTGGGTAACAGTGAGATGAATTTTGTAAAACCGCAGGTATTCTTCTACTGCACTATAGGTTCCGGTAGGTAAAAATGAATTTAGATGTGTTAATGGGGCTTCCTGTTTAGGCATTGGTTTTTTGTTTGTTCACTTTCATCAGTCCTGACACCTCAATAAAAGTATAAACTATATATAATCCCATGCAGAAAAAAAGTCCTGGCTTGTTTACTTCTTTTTTATTCATCATAATATAAACAAAAGCCACTCCTGCCAATAAAAAAAGTTTTAGCATGATGCTTCCATATACCCACCGAAAAAAAGCATGATTATTCTTTGTTGTAAGGCCCTTCACTGCCATCCAGTAAGAAAGAAAACTCGTACCAAAGACAATGAGATTTCCAAAGATAAGCACTGTATAATCAAAACCCCATGCTTCCAGTCTTTTCATCATGGCCAGAAATCCTGAGTTAAGTACGAGAAAAAGAATAATGGCTGGAAGAAAATTTTTCGTCGATTGTTTATTCATCTAATAAGGTTTGAATAAAATAAAAAAACCGTCTAGCCTTAAGCGAGACGGTGCGAAGTTAAGGACTGAATCAAATAATTCATTTTGCAAGGGAAGCAACTTCATTTGAAGCCATATCCACTACATTGGCGCCCATATGACATTGGCCATTGAATGTAGCACTTGGTTCCACCTGTAGTTTACCGGCATAAATATTTCCATTTACAACGCATTCTCCACGCAGTTGAAGCAACTCTTTTACTTTTATTGTGCCAGATGTTTTTCCAACTATATCTGCGTTGTTACCAAAAATGTCTCCCTCTACTACACCGCTGCTACCAATTACGATCTTAGCACTGCTGTTAATGTTGCCAATGACCGTTCCATCAATTCTTAGGTCACTGTTGCTACTGAGATCTCCTTTAATAGTTGTTCCGGAGCTGATCAATGTGGTACCGGTACCTCCACCGTTACCATTAGGTTTTTCTGTAATCATATCTGTTGTAGTTGGTTTTTTAGTATTAAACATAGGTTTAGAAATTTAGTTTCCAATGATCTCTTCTTTTGGCACATTGATCTGTGTCGTATCAAGTTTAGTCGTCACATCGCCTTTTAACACTCTTTGTAACCCCTCCCTGTATTGTTCCTGGAATTTCAATTCCTGCTCTAATGAGTCTGTCCTGTATTTCATCTGCCTCAGTTCCCTGTCCGCCCGGTAATCAGCTCCCGAACCCGGAATATAATATCTCAAAGGCGTAAAAACGATCAGGGCGACAGTAAGACCTACCAATACCACAAAAATTGTGCAAAGCACTACATAAACGCTCATCCTTGATAACTTAAACGTAACAACCTCTTCGTAAGTATCATCGTTCATAACTACCAGTCGGTAGCGGTTTCGAAGCCGTTTTAAAGTTGATTCTGGGGATATTTTCAAATTGGTGATTTTAAAAGCCAATAAAATTAAGAAAAGCTTGCTGAAAGGCGGGGTTTCCGAATAAAAAACTTGGCTAATTTTGTAATAAATAATTTGATTTTCAGTTATTAAGACTTTAGATTGCGCGGCATGTACCTGAACAGAAAGATTTACTCTTCTTTCCTAATACTTATTCTGTGTTTTACCTTTTTTCAGGCTCATTCACAGCAGGGGTTCTCTTTTGACATAAAAAAACCCGAACAATTTGATGACCGTGTATTGGCCTCCGAAAAATCGGATTCTAAGAAGTTTCCGCTCACAAAGCGTCTGACTCAAAATACTTTTACTCATTACAATTATTTTTTTAACGCCAACAACAAACTAAACGAAGTTTTAGAAATAGCCAAAGCCGCCCATGTTGATGAGTACACTGAACTTCTTTCTTTTTACAACTATAGTCTCGATGAAACTGCCGCAAACAAAGAACAGTTGGATTCGATCATTTACAAATCCACAACGGGGATTGTATTGCATGATCTGCGTAATGATTGGATTGACAACTTGTACTTGTTAACCGGCGCCGCCTATTATCTGCGCAAGCAATTTGATTCTGCCTATCTTACTTTTCAGTTCATTAACTACGCATGGGCAAAAAAAGAAAAGGATGGTTATTACCAAACTATCGGAAGCAAGTTTGACGGCAACGATGCATTTACCATTTCTACAAAAGAAAAAAATAGTTTACCAAGAAAGGTTTTTTCTGAACCTCCAAGCAGGAATGATGCTTTTATCTGGCAGATAAGAACATTGATCGCAATGGAAGAATATGGTGAGGCTGCCAGCCTGATCATAACACTCAAAAACGACCCTGCATTTCCAAAACGTTTACAAAGTGACCTGGAAGAAGTGCAGGCATGGTGGTTTTATAATGCAAATGTGTACGACAGCACTGCTGTCCATTTGGAAAAAGCATTGGATAATGCAACTAATAAAAAAGAAAGAGCCAGGTGGGAATTTTTAATTGCTCAGTTATATCAGCTTAGTGGCAAATCAGGATTAGCAATAAAGTTTTATGATAAAGTGATCGGCCATACAATTGATCCTGTAATGGAGATCTATGCCAGGCTTAACTCCATTCGCATTGATACATCTGGTGGTAAAAATTATGTTGACAAAAATGTTGCAGAGTTGTTGAAAATGGCAAAACGTGATAGATACATTGATTATCGGGATGTGATATATTATACCATTGCCCAAATAGAAATGGAAAGAAATAACCTGGACCCGGCAATAACCTATCTCAAAAAAAGCACAGAGAACAATACAGTTGATCCTTCATTAAAAAATAAAGCCTTTTTGCAAATGGCCGAGATGTCTTTTACACTAAAAAAATACAGGCAGGCCCGCAACTTATACGACAGCGTTGATCTGAATGATCCGGGTTTAAAAAATCCAAGAGAAGTAAATGAAAGAAAACATATACTTATCAATTTAGTGGCTCAACTGGATATTGTACAAAGACAAGATAGTTTGCAAAGGATCGCCGCAATGCCAGAGGAAGAAAGAAAGAGTTTTGTAAAAAAAGTTGTTCATCAAATCAGGAAAGAAAAAGGCCTGAAAGAAGATGCAGAAGCATCTTCGGCTATTTTAGTATCGATCGGTTCGCAAAAAAATGATCAGGAAGAACTGTTTACTAACACAAAAGGCGAGTGGTATTTTTATAATGTTACATTAAAATCAAAAGGAGCAAGTGAGTTCAAAGCAAAATGGGGAAACAGGGGAAATGTTGATAATTGGAGGCGTGCTGCGGGCATGAGTTTTCAACCAATAGTAACCAAAACTGTTCCGAACCGGGCAGATACTCTGAACAGAGAAGATGTACAAGCTCCTCCTGAAGAAATAAGCTTTGATGCTTTATATGCTCATCTCCCTCTTACAGAAAAGCAAATGAAATTGTCAAATGATTCATTAAGCGAAGCCCTTTATAAGCTTGGTAAATCTTTTGCAAATGACCTGGAAGATTGCACTTCTTCAATTCCTGCTAACGAAAGAATTGTCAATCGTTTCCCTGAATTTAAAAAAATGGAAGAAGTGTTATTTACACTTTACTATTGTTATAACAGATCCGGTGAAACTGTAAAAGCTCAGCAGGTTAAAAAGCAAATGGAACAAAAATTTGCCGGCAGTCGTTTGACAACAATTGTTTCGACCGGTAAGGATCCGGGAAGCAAATTGAATGAGGAGGCGACCAAGGCCTTTCAAAATGTTTATGATCTGTTTATTGAAGGAAATTTTACAAAAGCTATAGCTGATAAAAAAATTGCTGACAGCGTTTATGGATCTAACTATTGGACCCCACAACTGATGTATATCGAAGCCGTCTACTATATCAAACAAAAACAAGATGTGAAAGCAACTGAAATATTGAATGCGATTATTGCACATGATCCGGGTTCATCAATGGCAGTAAAGGCCGGAACGATGATCGATGTATTAAGTCGGAGGCAAAAAATAGAAGACGAATTGAATGGGTTAAACGTAACGAGAGTTGAAGAAAAACGCATACCGGTTGATACAACAACAAAAATAAAAACAGATACAGTTGCATATACTCCATTACCTCAAAAAGAAAAACCAAAAGAAGTAGTTAAAGCTGCTGATCAAAAACCCGTTGTTAAAACTGCAGATACGGTCGTAAACAAACCAATTATTTCTGCTTATGCATTTAAACCTGATGATAAATATTATGCAGCAGTAATACTAACTAAAGTGGACATGGTTTGGGTAAATGAAACAAAGAATGCCTTTAATATGTATAACCGGGGTAAATATTATAACAAACAATTTGAATATACCGTCACTCCGATCAATGCAGAATACAAGGTTTTATTAATTGGGAATTTTGACAATGCACAAGCCGCTGCCGAGTATGTTCAATCGGTAAAACCAGTAAGTAATTCGCAAATTGTACCATGGCTGGCAACGGATAAATACAGTTTTACAATTATATCTGCCGCCAATCTTGAAATACTGAAAACACAGCAGGATATTGGGCTTTACAAACAGTTCATCGAAAAAAATATACCCGGTAAATTTTAAGGATTCCTTTTTATCAAAGCTCATCTATTTTATTAGCTTTGAAATACATTGTGGTATTTTATTTGAGGTCTTTTCATCTTTCACTGAAACCATACATCATGAAACGGAGCGTAAAAATCTTCTGGCAACTTTTCTTTGGCGGATTTATTGCCTTTATATTATTGATATTGCTTGCAAGCTGGGGAATGTTTGGCCCAATGCCATCTTTAAAGAAATTGGAAAATCCAAGCATATTACAGGCCACTGATGTATTTGCCGATGATGGTACCCTGATGGGAAAGTATTACCTGGAAAAAGGTAACAGAAGCAATGTGGAATATAAAGACATTTCAAAATATGTAGTAGATGCACTTGTAGCCACAGAAGATAAAAGGTTTTACAATCATTCAGGAATTGATTTTAAAGGCACTCTTCGTGCTGTTATGCTCCTCGGAAGTGAAGGCGGCGGCAGTACGCTCACACAACAATTAGCAAAAGCTCTTCTTGATCATGAAAGGAAAAGTAAAGCTATCCGTGTCATTCAGAAATTGAAAGAATGGATCATTGCTGTTAAGCTTGAAAGAAATTTTACAAAGGATGAACTACTTGCTTTATACCTTAATGCCGTTCCTTTCTCTGACAATGTGTTTGGTATACGAAATGCTTCAAAAACTTTTTTTCAAAAAGAACCTTACCAGTTGAACATTGAAGAATCGGCTCTTTTGGTTGGCATGATCAACGGACCAGGTCTTTATAATCCCCGACGGAACCCGAAAGCTTCGATGGACCGGCGAAATCTTGTCATCAACCGTATGTTAGAAAATGGAAGGATTACTTCTACGGAAGCAACAAAATGCAAAGCCCAGCCCATCGTGTTAAATTATCGCAAAATGGACGAAAACTCGGGCTATGCACCTTATTTCCGCGAAGTATTGCGTGAGGACCTGAAAACAATTTTGAAAGGGATAAAAAAACCAGATGGTGATACATATGATATTTATGATGATGGTTTGAAGATTTATACAACGATCAATCCCCGCATGCAGGAATATGCAGAAGAAGCAATTGCTGAATGGATGCCAACCATGCAAAAATGGTTAAATGCAACCGGCAACATTAAAAATGGATCCGTTTGGGGTGATTTTGAAAATGTGATGCAGGCGGCACTGAAAAGCAGTGATCGATGGGCCAATATGAAAGACGATGGATTCAGTGATGACGAGATCAAACGTGCTTTCAAAAAGAAAGTGCCGATGAAAGTATTTGCATGGAATGCAAAACGTGAGAAAGATACCATAATGAGTCCTTATGACTCTATTAAATATCACAAACAAGTAATGCAGGCCTCTTTTATGGCAATGGACCCTGTAACAGGAGAAATTAAAGCATGGGTCGGTGGCGTTAATTTCAAAACATTTAAATATGACCATGTTAATATAAAAACAAAAAGACAGGTTGGTTCATCTATAAAACCATTTTTATACGCACAGGCAATGGAAGAACGTGGCTTTAATGCTGAAACACCTGTGGAAGATGTTCAACAGGATTTTGGCAACAATCGTCTTGTACCGGCCACCGGTAAAACTTGTACGGGTCGTACAATGACAATGGCAACTGCATTAGCATTTTCAAAAAACTGTGCAAGTGCATATATAATGAAACAAGTAACACCTAAAGCCTTTGAAGAATTTGTTAATCGTATTGGTATCCCTACAGACATTGGCCCTTACCCTGCAAATGCACTTGGCGCCTGCGATCTTTCTTTATATGAAATGCTTTGGGGCTATACTGTTTTTGCCGGTCGCGGATTTTCAACAAAGCCCTGGTATATCAGCCGCATTGAAGACAGGAATGGTAATGTGATTGTAAGATTTGATTATAGTGTGAACCGCAAGGAAGCAATAAATGATGTCACAGCATATAAAATGGTTCGCATGATGCAAGGAACCGTTGATATTGGAACTGCGAAAGGGTTGAGAAGTAGTTTAGGTGCAGCTGAAATGGGCGGCAAAACAGGAACTACAAATGACAACAGCGATGCATGGTTCATGGGTTACACTCCCCAGTTACTGGCAGGTGTATGGGTTGGTTGTGATGATCGTTTTATTCGTTTGAATAAAAATGATACCCGTGGATATGGTGGTACAGCCGCAAGACCTATCTGGGAAGCTTTTTATAGAAAAGTATATGCTGATAAAAAATTAGGTATTGACAGAGATGCAAGATTCTCAAAACCGGAAGACCTGGAAATGGAAATGAACAGCGCGGATCCTTTGAATCTTATTGATGTTATACCTCCTGCGGCTGAAGGTGAAGACCAGGGAGTTGGCAATGAATCGGATTTTGAAATAATAAAAACCAAGGAATACATTGGTCCGGAAAGTAAGCCAGTCATCGATGATAGTAAGGAAAAGAAATCAAAAAAAGATACTACAGATAATCAAGCTCCGGCTGTAAAAATTGGTGATCCACAACCTGAAGAAAAAAAGAAGAAAGGTATTTTCAATAAAATTTTTGGAAAGAAAGATAAGAAGGAGAATTGATAAGAAATTTCTTATGAGTTGACTCTCTTTATTAATAAAACATTCTTAACTAGTTTTATAAGTAATTGTTTTACCCGAAATAGCTATTGTTTCAATATCGATCTTTCCATAAACAACATTTACTGATACTTTACCCACTTTCAATGATACTGTACCAAACCCAGATTCAGTTGAAAGAAAGCTGGTAAAATCTCCAACTTTTGAATCCACATATAATTTTTTTTCTACAGCGTCGTATCTCACACCTGTTAAAGCCTGCAAATATCCATAGCTTGATAATGCCCTTGCATACCAATGCCCACATTCATACTCATTAAATGGATTTCGTATTCTTCCATCATAACGGTTGCGAGAAGCACGAACAATATCAAGTCCTTCTTTTACATGACCCATTATCATCAAATGCGAAGCCACCTGGTGTTCAATGCCTGTCCACACTTCATCACTATAAACAAAAGGTAATGATAGCTTCCCTCCTTTTGGCCATGTACATAAAAGCAAACCACCTTCGTTGCCTAATGCAAACGCCGGTCGTTGTGGATTCGCATGTTCCACAAGATTTTCTTTAAGATTATATTCATGAACAGCCAGCAAATGACTTTTAAGTTTTGATGGATCAATAGCATCATTCAATCCGCACATTCTTGCTATCCATGCTCCAAGCACTCCATCTGATAAACAACCTTTACCATATTGATATTTTGGTCCTTCTTTTTCTAACAGGTCTTTTGCTTCGGCAGAATATTCGCCACCAAAAGATTTTTCTGTTGTCGGATCTTTTGCATTTAATCCCTTGTATTGAATTTTCTGAATAAAAAATTCTCCATCATATAATTCTGTTTCAATAAATTTTTTCCCGAGTGCAGCCAATGTTCTATACTTTTCAACATCTTTTTTCAAAAACTCGCCCATTGCGACAAATGCATTTAAAGCGCCGATATAAAAACTTGTATGCATTCCATCAGGTCCCCAAAATTCTATATCGTAAGTATTATGATGCGGTTCTTCAATGACTCCTTTTCCCCGAGGATCCCATACACGTATGCAGTAATCCATACTTGATTTTACCATCGGAAATATTTTGCGCAACCATTCCTGGTCGCCGCTGATGCGCCATTCACGATAAATTTTCATAATGCCGCCCAATTGGCCATCTGCGGCCGAATGAAAACTATGCGTAGCTGGTTCGATCGGAAGTGTTGCTCTAAAATTCTGATGGCCCTCTTCATTTTGGCTTTCACAAAACTCTGTATTACGAAGACTTCTTTCCAATGCGGGAAATAAATGCGCAATAGCTTGTGTATAATTCCAAACATGTGTACAGGAACCATGACAACATCCCCCACTATCACCACAACCTTCAAAACACCAGAGTCTTCCATCATATTGGCGCATGACCGTGGGGGATTTTAATATTGTAAGATTTGCTGCCACAGCTTCAATTACTTCGGCAGGCAAAGTGCTTGCATAAAAAGCCTCTTTGAATAAATTGCTTTTTTTTCTAAGATCATTATACTGCTGCGACCAATAATTAGTTAGTTCACTTATATTTTTGAAGAAGCTACTGTACCAGGGTTTATAAAATTTTCCATGAAAATCTTTATCATATTTATCAAGTGAAATATCTGAAGGAGAATTGCAACAGCCGCTTGCAGGATCGCAATTTTCTTTTCGCGTACCCATTTCGCCATAAGTATAATCTGAATCGGGTGTATACCACGCTATCATAAGACGTATCGTCTTTTCTTTTCCGGGAGCCAATTTGAAAGGAACATATAACGATGCACCGGGAGCATTACCATCGACCGGTGGAACGGATCTTACTTCGCCATTTTTAACAGCATTCCATGCCATCGTGATCGGATCCCACCAACCTCCGCGAAACCAACAATGATCAACAACAGTAGAATCATCATCCGTAAAAAAAGCCATATCAGTACGAAAAGGTTTTTCCTTTGTTCCTTCTTCCGTTAACACAAATCCATTCTTAACAGATGAAATACTATTTTTCCCTTTATCTATCCTTACAAAATTTTTGCTGCTAAAAGAAAATATTGCATCAATAGATGCAGTACCGGTATTAACAAAATGGTATTCGAGTGCTGCAACAGGCAAACTGGAATTATTATCATCCCCTGGAATAAAAGGACTCCAACCGGTCACTTTTATTTTTAATGGCAGATCATTATCAGAAATATCAAGATAGCCAAAAGGGAACCGCGAGAGAAATGATGCATTACGAATACGAGGCAACCCAGTTGTAGCACCGCCTGCCCCATTGCCTGCATCACGTTGCCCAAATTTTTTCCAATCCGGAACTGGTCCTTCAAGTATTTTGGCTCCGTTTGTTTTTCCTTTAACAACAATAGCAGCAAATATTGTTGGTTCATTAAAAATATCAGGCCTGTTCTTTATTGAAATATGTGACAAAGCTCCTGTCCCTTCCATACAGATCATTCCAGCACCAATGCCACCCATTGGAAATGCAACACGATTCAGGAATTCTTTTGTGTATTCGCCATTATACTTTCGCTTTGACGCTACAAGTTCATTTGCATTTTTAGTTTGTCCAGAATTTTGTTCCGTCTCTGCATTTATAATGCCGCCGGGAAATAATGCAGCAGTCCCGGTTACACCAATTTGTTTGAGAAATGATCTGCGCCCTGATCTATTTTTCATGTGGCATATTTGTACTCTAATATAAAAAAGAAAGGAAGAGAAAAATTATTTCCAATCCTTTATCCAGTCCTTGATACCAAGGTAAACCTGGTTGGCGACTTTTGTTCTGAACTTTGGATCAAGTA
>Ga0207712_10002931_pt1 | contig 10898 bp, 7 predicted proteins | sample KBSS44metaG_FD_184402 | JGI IMG/M metagenome (GOLD analysis project Ga0207712, IMG submission 184402) | Switchgrass rhizosphere microbial communities from Kellogg Biological Station, Michigan, USA - KBS S4-4 metaG (SPAdes) (version 2) | ecosystem: Host-associated > Plants > Roots > Rhizosphere >... | reverse complement strand
TACAACCGGGATGTGATTGCAACAACTGATAAGCCATTACAGCAAAATGCAGGCATTGCAGTGCTTAAAGGAAACCTGTGTGAGCAAGGTGCCGTTATTAAACCGTCAGCCGCTTCAAAGAATTTATTGAAACATCGTGGCCCTGCCGTAGTATTTGAAACCATAGAGGATTATCACGCAAGAATTGATGATTGCAATCTGGATATTCATGAGAATTCAATCATTGTTTTAAAAAATGTGGGGCCTGTTGGTTATCCCGGGATGCCTGAAGTCGGCAATGTAGATCTCCCTGAAAAATTATTGCGTAGAGGTATTAAAGACATGATACGTATTTCCGACGGCAGAATGAGTGGTACAGCGGGAGGAACTGTAGTATTGCATGTTTCACCTGAATCTGCAGTTGGAGGTGTGCTTGCCCTGGTCAACGACGGCGATATTATTGAACTCGATGTTGACAAAAGAAGACTGCATTTAGATATAAGTGATGAAGAATTGAAAAAACGAAAAGCTGAATGGATCGCTCCAAGGCCAACAACAAAAAGAGGATACGTAAAGCTTTACATCAATCATGTGCAGCAAGCACACCTTGGGGCTGATTTGGATATTCTGCACGGTGGATCGGGCGAAGAAGTGACGAGAGATTTGCATTGAATCGATTTGAAATAGTCACACAGCATGAAAAAAATATTCTCTATTTCTTTACTTGCTTTACTTTCTTCGCTTTTTGCGCAAGCAACAAAAATAAAAATTGATGTCGATAGAACCAATGCGTGGATCGATCTAAAGATATACGGCATGGATGAACTGCAAACTTTACCTGGCTACAATTGCACAAAAACTTTTTAAATAAATTTTATTTCACACTAATCTGATCTCAATGAATAAAAAAACATTCGCCCGGTTATTGATCGTTTGGATGATACTTTGTGTTTCCGTCTTTGCCATTAGCCAGCCGCCCAGGGGACCATTTGTTATTTCCCCGCAGGTATATGCCGATAAGAAAGTAACCTTTCGTTACTTATCTCCTTCTGCAAAGCAAGTATTGCTGGGTGGTGGACAGTTTGGTGCATCGCAAATTCCGATGGTTAAAGATTCTTTGGGTATCTGGAGTGTAACGGTTGGGCCAATAATACCTGATATTTATCCTTATAGTTTCAATGTAGATGGTGTTACGGTAATGGACCCGGCAAACGTTGCATATTTTCCCAATGAACGATTTAAAGCCAGCCTTGTCGACGTACCCGGTGATACTCCACTGGTCCACGCCATGAGAGATGTACCGCACGGCACTATTAGCTATGAGTATTATCCATCATTGGAAGGTTCAACTGGTTCGATTGTTGTTTACACGCCACCGGGATATGATAAAAATGCTTCAAAAAGATATCCTGTGTTTTATCTTATCAGTGGCACTACTGACACAGAAGAAACATTTTTTAAAGTGGGTAAGACAAACCTGATAATGGATAATCTAATTGCTGAAGGCAAAGCAATACCGATGATAGTGGTTATGCCTTATGGAAATCCTATGGCCAGAATTGCAGAACAAACAGGAAAGCCTAAACCGGCAGATATCGTTTCAAGAGATGGCGAAGATGCAGTAAAGCGAGCTAAATTGTTTGAGACGGACCTTGTAACAAAAGTAATTCCATACATCGAAAAAAATTATCGCACTATTAATAATAGAGACAGTCGTGCAATTGGTGGATTTTCCAGGGGTGGCGGCCAGACATTGCGTACAGGCTTTGGCAACATCGATAAATTTTCATGGATATGCTGCTACAGTGCTTACCTGTCAACCCCTGAAATGGAAAGCAGTTATAAAAACGTTTATGAAAGTCCGGAAAAAACTAATAAGGAATTGAAGCTGCTTTGGGTAAGTGTGGGCAACGAAGATTTTTTATACAAACCTGCTGTTGAGTTCATGGATTTCTTAAAATCAAAAAACGTAAACTATAAAAGTTTAATTACTACCGGTGGTCACACCTGGATGAATGTGAAAAATTATGTAGCAACAACAGCTCAACTACTTTTTAAATAACCAATCATGAAATTATCAATATATATAACTGCAACTTTACTCTTAACCTGTGGTGTTATGTTTGCACAGCGGCCGCCAACTATCAGTTCTCCGAATGTGAATCCTGACCACAGTATTACATTTCGGTATTATTCAAAAACTGCACAAAGTGTTACACTAAAAGGTGAGTTTCTTAAGTCTCCACTTTCCTTTAAAGGTGATACTTCTGGTATATGGACGGTTACTGTGCCATCTGTAAAGCCGGATATATACCCTTACAGTTTTTTAGTTGATAGTGTTGAAATAGCGGACCCTAACAATACCTATATTTTCGCCAATGAACGCTTTAAAAGAAGTATTGTTGACATACCAGACGATGCTCCTTTAGTTCATTCTTTGCAAAATGTACCTCACGGAAAAATCAGTTACAGGTATTACAATTCAACATCTTTAGGCTCAGCCCGCCAACTGTTAGTTTACACGCCACCCGGTTTCAATCCAAATGGTAAAATAAAATATCCAGTGCTTTATCTTATTCATGGTGGGTCAGATACCGAAGAAACATGGACCAAGGTTGGGCATGCTAATCTAATTGCAGATAATCTTATTGCACAGAAAAAAGCAGTACCCATGATTATTGTAATGCCATACGGCAACGTTCGCCCAAAGCCAATGGCTGATTTTACAAAAGATGTCATCAATGATATTATTCCTTTCATTGAATCAAATTATCCTGTACTAATGGATAGTAAGGATCGTGCAGTAGCAGGCTTTTCTGTTGGCGGGGGCCAGACCTTGAACATTGGCTTAACCAATACTGATAAGTTTGCTTACATCTGCTCATATGCACCTTTCACAGCAACCGAAGAGTTTCAAAAAAATTTTACGAACTGGTCACCAGATGCCGGCAAGTTCAATAAGCAAGTAAAACTCTTTACTATCAGTGTGGGCACAGATGATTTCCTGTACGAAAGTGTAAAAAAGAATATCGCCATGTTTGAAGAGAAAAAAATCAATCTGAAACCATACTTCGTATCGGGTGGTCATACGTGGATGAATTGCAAATTGTATTTAGCGACTACGCTTCAGGAAATTTTTCATTAACAATAAGTAAATAATTAAAATTAAGAAATATGAAAATTAAAATTTTAGTTGTTGTGGTGACAACAGTATTAACGAGCATGATCTCTTTTGCTCAAAACACTCCACCTGCGATTATAGAAGACTTTAAACCTTCTGTTTTGAACCAACCGTTTCAGCCATATCCACAGGTAAATTCCCAGGGGTATGCGAGGTTTAGAATTCTTGCACCAAATGCTGATAGTGTTCGGGTAAGCCTTGGCCTTGGTGGCCAGGGAGGAACAAAGCTAACCAAAGCGGATAGTGGTTATTTTATTGGCACCACTGCAGGGCCAATGGATGAAGGATTTCACTATTATCACATTAACGTAGACGGCGGAACCTTTAATGATCCCGGAACAGGAAATTTCTATGGCTCACAACGTTGGGAAAGCGGTATTGAAATACCTGCGAAGGACCAGGATTTTTATGCGCTTAAAGACGTTCCGCACGGGCATATGCAACAAATATTATTCCCTTCAAAAAGCACTAACACATCACGTGTTGCATTTGTTTACACTCCCCCCGGTTATGAAAAAGGCAAGACCAAATACCCGGTATTATACCTGCAACATGGTTGGGGTGAAAATGAGACTACATGGGGTATTCAGGGCCGTGCTAACCTGATTATGGATAATATGATCGCAGAAGGCAGAATAAAACCTTTTATCGTAGTAATGACCTATGGTATGACTAATACTGGTGGCAGACCAGGTGGCCCTCGTCCTCCTGTCGCTCCCGGAGCTCGTCCAGATAGCATAAATCGTTCTGCTCCTGTTGGTAATATGATGCTTAATAATGGCTTTCAAACTGTATTGTTAGATGAGTTAATACCTTATGTTGATGAGCATTTCCGAACGATTGCTAAAAGAGATGGACGTGCTATGGCAGGACTTTCAATGGGTGGATTTGAAACACACACTATAACATTAGCTAAACCTGATGTATTTGGTTACTGGGGATTATTAAGCGGTGGTACCTATAATCCTGAGGAATTAAAAGGCAAAGCCAAACCAAAGCTCATCTTCATGAGCTATGGAAGCCGTGAGAAACAACGTGATGGTAGCTTTAGTTCTGCTGCTGCACAGAGTTCTGCCGCTGCATTGAAAGAGGCCGGCTTCAATGCTGTCTCTTTTGTCTCTGAAAACACTGCTCATGAGTTTCAATCATGGCGCCGCAGCCTTTATCAAATGGCACCACTTCTTTTTAAATAATAAAACAGCACTGCAAATAAAATCGTCAACATGAAAAAATTACTATTTGCTTTGGCAAATGTATTGCTGGTAAATATATCCGTCCATTCACAGGAACCTGTAAAACCCGGGCAACCGGGTTTTGATGAATTGCGTGAGGGTATTGCTCATGGAAAAATTGATACTATTACTTATAAATCTAAAACAGTTGATACCCTTCGGCGGGCTTTGATCTATACCCCGCCCGGTTATTCTAAAAAGAACAAGTATCCTGTTTTATACCTGTTACATGGTATAGGCGGTGATGAAAAAGAATGGCTGAATGATGGCGGAAGGCCACAGATGATTTTAGACAATCTTTATGCAGAAGGAAAGATTCAGCCCATGATTGTTGTATTACCTAATGGCAGAGCGATAAAGGATGATCGCAGAGGTGGTAATATAATGGCACCGGATAAAGTGCAGGGCTTTGCTGTTTTTGAAAAAGACCTGTTGAATGATCTCATCCCATTTATTGAAAAAAAATACCCGGTAATTGCAGACCGGGAGCATCGTGCTATTGCAGGTCTATCAATGGGTGGCGGGCAATCACTGAACTTTGGTTTGGGCAACCTGGATAAGTTTGCATGGATCGGTGGGTTCTCCTCTGCTCCCAATACAAAACCACCACAGGAGTTAGTTCCAAATGCTGAAGCTGCAAGAGAAAAAATTAAGCTGCTTTTCATTTGCTGTGGTGCAAGTGATGGATTAATTTCCTTTAGTAAAAGAACACATGACTACCTTATACAAAATAATGTTCCGCATATTTATTTTATAGAACCGGGTGTCCATGATTTTAAAATATGGAAGGATGGACTGTTCATGTTCTCCCAATTAATTTTTAAACCTGTTGATCAATCTACGTTTTCAAAATACCCGGTGGCGGGTGCCCCAGCCCCATCCAATATTCGCAATGCTCCTTATCCGCAAATCACTCTTGATAGCCGTGTAATGTTTAACATCAAAGCACCGGGAGCCAAAAAAGTGCAAATTGATTTAGGTAAAAAATATGATTTAGTAAAAGACACAGCTGGCTTTTGGAAAGTAACAACAGATTCGATCAGTGAAGGGTTTCATTACTACTCATTACTGATAGATAGTGTAGCCGTTGCAGATCCCGCCAGCGAATCTTTTTATGGCATGGGGAGAATGGCCAGCGGAATTGAAATCCCTTTTAGCGGTGGTGCTTATTATGCATTACGAAATGTGCCGCATGGTGATATCCGCATCAAAAAATATTTTTCAAGAGTCACTAATTCATGGAGACAGTTTTACATCTACACGCCTCCGGCTTATGATTCCGCTGTTAATAGCAGCTATCCTGTTTTATACATTTTACATGGCGGTGGCGAAGATGAAAGGGGTTGGGCCACACAAGGAAAAACAGATTTGATCCTTGATAATCTTATTGCCGCACAAAAAGCCAAACCGATGCTGGTTGTAATGATGGACGGAAATATGAGTGGTGGCGGCGTGGCAGGTTTTGGTGAAAGATCATTACAGCTTTTTGAGAGAGAATTAAAAGAAGCAGTAATGCCGGTAGTTGAAAAAAACTACCGTATTGCAAAAGGCAGTACTAACACCGCACTGGCAGGTTTATCATTGGGGGGATTGCAAACATTGTATGCCGGCGTCAGGAATACGCAAATGTTTTCTTACTTAGGGGTATTCAGTTCCGGATGGTTTTCCAATCAACCGGCTCTTTCAAACCCACAGTATGAGTTTATGAAAAACAATGCTGCTGATATTAACAAGAACCTGAAAAGTTTCTGGATCGCCATGGGTGGCAAAGAAGATATTGCTTACAATAACTGTAAGATCATGATGGGAAAATTTGATGAACTGGGTATAAAATATTCTTACAGTGAATATCCCGGCGGGCATACCTGGCCGGTTTGGAGAAACAACCTTTACAATTTTGCACAGTTGTTGTTCAAATAAAAGTTTACAGAAATATTATTTCACTATCGATGCATTTAATGAAACCGGGTGACAAAAGGTGATAAAATAGCTGAAATAAAATAATAGATATTGTATATAAATAAAACCACATGAATATCAGAATCAAAAAATGTATTTCTGTTTTCTTTTTCTTTTTCCTTCTAATTGCTTCTTTCAGCCAGGTAAAACTGCCGCAGATAATCAGGGACAGCATGATCCTTCAACGGGACGCTAAAATAAAAATTTGGGGATGGGCTGCGAAAGATGAAAAAGTGAGTATCAGTTTTAACAGGAAAAAATATAATACAAAAGCAGGAGATGATGGAAAATGGATGACATGGTTACCTGCTATGAAAGCAGGCGGTCCATATACGATGGATATTACCGCCAGTAATAAAATAACTTTAAAAGAATTATTGATTGGCGATGTATGGCTTTGTTCCGGTCAGTCCAACATGGAATACCAGTTGGGTTATGATGAAGCCACGTACGCAAAAGAAATGGAAGAGGTCAATTATCCGCAGATACGTCAGTTTAAAGTTCTCAACCGTGCTCTACTTGATGGGCCAAAAGATGATCTAACCGGAGGCTCATGGAAATGGGCTAATCCAAAAGATATACGGCCTTTTTCTGCAGTAGCATATTTCTTCGCTAAAAATCTATATGAAAAATATCATGTACCGATCGGTATCATCAATTCGAGTGTTGGCGGCACGCCGCTTGAAGCCTGGACAAGTGAAGAAGGGTTAAAAGACTTTGTATCTATAATAGGCACTGTTGAAAAAAATAAAGATACAGCCTATATTAATAGTCTTAGAAGAACAACCGGTGGCGGCTTTCCGAGGCAGCAACAACAATCAACACTCGATAAAGGAATGAATGGCGCTATACCATGGTATGATATGAACTATGTTCCTAATGGGTGGAAGACCATCACGGTTCCGGCTTTTTGGGAAGACCAGGGTGTAAAAGATCTTAACGGTGTTGTATGGTACAGAAAAGAAATAGAAATGCCTGCATCCATGGTGGGCAAACCTGCAAGAGTGTATTTAGGAAGGATCATTGATGCTGATGTTCTATACATCAACGGGAAACAAGTTGGAAAAACTGGTTCATTATATTCGGAACGCATGTATAATATTTCCTCTGATCTATTGAAAGCAGGTAAAAATATTTTTGTTGTAAGAATTACAAACAACAATGGCAAGGGTGGTTTTGTACCGGATAAACCTTATTACTTATTCGCAGGTAGCGACACTGTTAGCCTTGTGGGATATTGGCAATATAAAGTAGGTGAAGTGTATGCTCCCCGGACAACTCAAGCAGGTGGCGGTTTTGTGTCTGCACAAAATTCACCTACTGCATTATACAATGGCATGATCGCTCCTGTTACCAATTATACTATTAAAGGTTTTCTTTGGTACCAGGGAGAAAGCAATGTGAGCCGTGCACAAGAGTATGCACAATTACAACAAGCCCAAATAAAAGATTGGCGGAAGCAATGGAATATTGGCGACCTGCCTTTTCTATTAGTGCAATTACCGAACTACCAGGATTACACTTACCTACCTGTCGAAAGTAGTTGGGCTTTATTCCGTGAATCACAGCTTAAGGCATTATCGCTTCCTAATACTGGCATGGCGGTAACCATTGATATTGGAGAATGGAATGATATACATCCCTGGAATAAACATGATGTAGGTCAGCGACTGGCATTAGCAGCTGAAAAAATAGTGTACGGTGAAAATATTGTTTACTCAGGGCCTTTATATCAATCTGCAACCGTGGAAGAAAATAAAATCGTCATTTCATTTACCAGTACGGGAAGTGGTTTGACATCCAGCAATGGCGAAGAATTAAATGAATTTGCAATCGCCGGTGCTGATAAAAAATTTGTTTGGGCCAAAGCTAAGATTGAAGGAGATAAAGTAGTGGTATGGAATGATGAAGTAGCTAGTCCCATGTATGTGCGATATGCATGGGCCGATAGCCCTCCATTCCCTAACCTGTGCAATAGGGAAGGATTACCAGCCTCACCATTCAGAACCGATGAGTAATAGATAAAAAATAACCGAAAACCCAACGACATAATGATGAAACACACACTAAAATATTTTGCTGCTGCTTTATTCATTTTCGCATGTCATCAAAAAGCCAAGGCGGCAATTGTTGATACTGTTGACACTTACAGTCCGTCAATGAAAAAAACAATAAAAGCTGTTGTCATCACCCCGGATAAATATGCAAATGCACAGGCATTACCGGTTGTATATCTTCTGAATGGTTATAGTGGTAACTACCGAAGCTGGATAGTCGGAGCGAAAGATATTGAGACTGCCGTTGATCTATACCAGATAATCATTGTTTGCCCTGATGGAAATAATAGCTGGTATTGGGATAGCCCTGTTGATCCCAATTATAAATATGAAACTTATGTTTCAACCGAACTGGTAAATTGGATAGACAGTAAGTATAAAACCATTAAAGATAAAAAAGGAAGAGGAATTACGGGGTTAAGTATGGGAGGACACGGCGGTTTATACATTGCCATAAAACATCCCGATGTTTTTGGCGCTGGTGGCAGTATGAGTGGCGGCGTTGACATTCGGCCCTTTCCGAATAATTGGGATATGAGTTTGAGGTTAGGGAAATATGATGAGCACCCGGACAACTGGGAAAAGTATACGGTCATTAATTTATTATATCTCATCAAACCCAATTCACTCGCACTGATAATAGATTGCGGAACAGAAGATTTTTTCTTTAAAGTAAATGAAAACCTGCATCAGCAGATGCTTTACCGCAACATTGCTCACGATTATATTATCCGTCCGGGCGCACACAATTGGAATTATTGGGTCAATGCAGTTCAGTATCAATTATTGTTTATGAGTAATTTTTTTAAAAGTCAACCCAAATAAATTATGAAATGATGTCAACGAAAAAAAACTTTACCTGCTAAAACAAAAAAATGAAAAAAAAACCTGGCGTACGAAATAAAAAGAAAATCATTAGTAGATTACTTATGTCATCATTGCTGATAGGTATCTATTTTGTTTCAATAGCACAGGTGGATACTACCTCACTAAAGAAGACCTTGCCCAAAGAAGGAAAAATGCAGCACAATAAACCGAAAGGAAAAGGATGGATTAATCTGCTGTATTCTCCGGCAGAATGGAATTTTGAAAACAATTACTGGCAGTTTACTGATTCATCCTTTCATGGAGAAATGGGAAGGGAAACGGAGCACCACTACAGTTATACCAAAAAAACGTACAAAGATTTTGAATTAAATGTGATGATAAGAATGGTCGGAGATTCCAATGCGAACTCCGGTGTATGCATTCGTATTAATCCAACCAATTTCGATAATGCGCCGGGCTACCAGGTTGATATGGGTAAGGGATATTGGGGGTCACTTTGGGAAGAACGTAGGGCAAGTATGGTGCAGAAGTATCCGGATGCCATGGTAAAAAAACTTGTTCACCAAAATGGCTGGAACCATTATTATATTATTGCGAGAGGCCATCATATACAGGCATGGCTCAATGGAGTAAAGACAATTGATATTATTCATGATGCCGGCTTTTTAGAGGGTAATATCGGCTTTCAGCTTTGTCATTATCATAGTCAGACTGCAGTAGATATAAAGTCTTTATATATCCGGGAATTGTAGGAAACCAGCGACGCTGTTAAAATAGCATTATCTGTTTAATATGAATTGAAAGAAATAATGACAATAACAATAATAAAATGAAATTAAAAGCAGCCAGGCGCTTACTTACACTATTGCTTTCGTTAGTTTTATCAGCAACAGGTATTCATGCACAAAATAATACAGCATTAAAACTATGGTACAATAAACCATCGGGCAAGATTTGGGAAAATGCATTGCCCATTGGAAACGGAAGGTTGGGCGCAATGATTTATGGTAATGTCAATACTGAGACAATACAGTTAAACGAACATACTGTATGGAGCGGAAGTCCGAATCGCAATGATAATCCTTTGGCGTTGGATTCTCTTGCTTTGATCAGGCAGCTCATATATGATGGAAAAAGAAAAGAAGCAGAAAGGGTTGTCAATAATTCAATCATCACTAAAAAATCTCATGGACAAAAGTTTGAACCTGTAGGCAGCCTTCAACTTGCATTTGATCGGCATGACAATTTTTCGAATTACTCCAGGGAATTAGATATTGAAAGAGCTGTAACAAAAACTTCTTATACAATTGGCGATGTTACCTATACAAGGAATGCCCTGGCCTCTTTTCCTGATCGGGTTGTTGTAATGCGATTAACAGCAAGCAAACCTGGTAGTATCTCATTTACTGCTTTTTTTACAACACCTCAAAAAAGAGCAACTATCAAAACAACTCCAAACAAAGAACTAACAATTTTCGGAACCACCTCTGACCACGAAACAGTAAAAGGCATGGTAAATTATAAAGGGATTGTGCGTATGAAATTGGAAGGAGGAAGTTTAAATACAAACGATACTTCTCTTACAATTAAAAATGCCAATGCGGTAACAATTTATATTTCCATTGCCACCAATTTTAATAATTATCATGATATTAGCGGCGA
>Ga0207712_10002929_pt1 | contig 10899 bp, 6 predicted proteins | sample KBSS44metaG_FD_184402 | JGI IMG/M metagenome (GOLD analysis project Ga0207712, IMG submission 184402) | Switchgrass rhizosphere microbial communities from Kellogg Biological Station, Michigan, USA - KBS S4-4 metaG (SPAdes) (version 2) | ecosystem: Host-associated > Plants > Roots > Rhizosphere >... | reverse complement strand
CGACACCGTCAGCGCGGTGCTCGGCGCCGGCGCGGAACTCGCAGGCCTGCTCCAGGAGACGGCCACGGCGCGCCGCGCCGACCCGGCCGACGACCTCACGACCGCACTCGCCCTCGCCGAGGTCGACAGCGAACGGCTCGACGACAGCGAGATCGCCTCGTTCTTCATCCTGCTGGTGGTCGCGGGCAACGAGACGACCCGCACTGCGATCAGCCACGCCCTGCTGGCGCTGACGGACTTCCCGGAGCAGCGCGCCGCCTGGCAGAGCGACGTCGACGGGGTGAGCCGGACGGCCGTCGAGGAGATCGTGCGCTGGTCGAGCCCCGTGCGCTGGATGCGCCGCTCGGTGACGCAGGACGTCGAGCTCGGCGGGCAGGCGCTGCGCGCCGGCGACAAGGTGCTGCTGTACTACGCGTCCGCGAACCGCGACGAGGCCGTGTTCGCCAACCCCGACCGTTTCGACGTCCGCCGCGACCCCAACCCCCACCTGGGCTTCGGCGGCGCCGGCCCGCACTTCTGTCTCGGCGCCCACCTGGCCCGCCGCGAGATCGCCGTGATGTGGCGCGAGCTGTTCGCCCGGGTCCCCGACATCCGCGCGGCCGGCGAACCCGAATGGCTGGCCAGCAGCTTCATCAACGGCGTCAAACGCCTGCCCTGCACCTTCACCTCGCGGTAGCGGACCGGGCCGGACCGGGCGGGGCCGGCCGTCGGTGGCCGGGCCGGCCATGGGTGGCCCGTGGGCCAGACCGAGGGCTGGGGCGGCCCGGGGCAAAACCCGCTGGCAGGGGCGGGCAGCGGAACCACCCACCGCCGTCGGTCCTGGGCCGCCAACGCTTGCCAAGATCAGTCAGACAGAGCGCGCCACCGGTGACGCGCTCTGTCTGACTGATTGTTGGAAGCATCCCGCGGCGCCCGGACCCGGCCTCACGGGCAGGGATCGGATCTCCTTGGCCACTCCGAGCTGGCGAATCGTGGTTGTTGGCCAGTGTTGGCCAGTGTCAGAACGCCGGATGTGGCCGAGGTTGGCCAGGGCCGCTCAGGGCCTGCTGCCGCGCTGCTTCGGGAGAGCGGCGGGCGGCGCCGGCCCGGCCGGTGTCTGGTCAGGCCAGGGCGTCGGCGTCCTGTCCTGCATCGAGGCTGCGAACTCCTCGGGGCCCTGCAGCGTCGCCGCCGGGTCCATCCACATGACCTGCCAGCCATGGCCGTCGAGGTCGAAGAAGCTGCGCGAGCACATGAAACCGTAGTCCTCCAGCCCGTCCGCCTCGACGCCGTCCCCGGCCAGCGCGGCCTGCGCGACCGCGACACGGCCTCCGACGACCTCGATGCGGGCCGCTTCCGGGGCCTGCCGACCCGCGAATCACCGCCTGGCCGGGTCACCGGCATCTGTCTGCTTCCGAAGCGGCGGGCGGTGGTGACATGCTTGCCGGGTGACGGACGGGGGCGGCGTGAGCACCGGCCCGCATTTCTTCGTCTCGTATGCCAGGCCGGATCAGGCGTGGGCAGAGTGGATCGCCTGGACGTTGGAGGAGGCGCACTTCCGGGTGCTGATCCAGGCGTGGGACTTCGCGCCCGGGTCGAACTGGCTCTCCGGAATGCAGGCAGGCGTGCTCCGCGCGGAGCGGACCGTCGTCGTCCTCTCGGCGGACTATGCGGCGTCGGTCTACGGCGCAGCCGAGTGGCAGGCCGCGTGGGCGGCCGACCCGACCGGGCAGGCCAGGAAGCTGCTGACGGTCCGGGTGGCGGACTGCGACCGGCCCGGGCTGTTGAACCAGATGGTCTCCGTCGACATTTTCGGGGTCGAGGAAGCCGCGGCCCGGGCAGACCTGCTGCGAGCGGCCAGGCTCGCGGTTTCCGGAGAGCGGGGCAAGCCGGCCGAGGCACCGCCGTTCCCGGTGTCCCAGCCGTTCGCGGTGTCCCAGCCGGTCCCCGCGTTGCCGGCGGCCGCGCGAGCGATCCCGGCCGCCGTCCCGTTCCCGAGCGGGCTGCCGGCGGTCTGGTCGGTGCCCTGGCCGCGCAATCCGCTGTTCACGGGCCGGGACGGCGAGCTGGCCGACCTGGCGGGCCGGCTGTCCGGGGGAGACGGGTCGGCCGTGGTGCTGCCGCAGGCGCTGTACGGCCTTGGCGGGGTTGGGAAGACTCAGCTTGCGGTCGAGTACGCCTACCGTCACGCCGCCGATTACGACCTGGTGTGGTGGGTGCCGGGGGAGTCGGCCGCGCTGGCGGTCAGCTCGCTCGTCGACCTGGCCCGCCGGGCGGGGGTGTCGTCCGTGGGCGGCGCCCAGCAGCAGATCGCCGGGCTGGTGGAGGTGTTACGCCGTGGGGAACAGTTCCCAAGGTGGCTGGTGGTGGTCGACAACGCCGAGGCGCCGTCGGAGCTGTTCGGCCTGTTGGCGATCGCCGGCCGCGGAGGTCAGGTGCTCGTGACCTCGAGAGACCCGGCCTGGGCCGGCTGGACACGGTCCGTGGAAGTGGACGTGCTGCCGCACGCCGACGCGGTCCGCCTGCTCCGGCGCCGATGCGAACGGCTCACGGAAGCGGACGCGGACCGGCTCGCCACAGCGTTGGGTGACCTGCCGCTCGCGGTGGAGCAGGCCGCTGGATGGCTGGCCACAACCGGGATGGCGGCCGAAACCTATGAACGTCTGCTCGCCGACCGGACAAAGGAGCTGTTGACCCGGGGTCAGCCTGCTCACTACCCACTGCCAGTGGCGGCCGCCTGGACCATTGCCGTGGACAGATTGGACGATCCGGGCGCGGTCGACCTATTGCGGCTGCTGGCCCAGTTCGGACCAGAACCGGTACCACTGGACCTGATGAACCCGATTGCCGGCGGCGTACGGGCGCTGCCTGGCCCACTCCAGGACCCGCTTGCATTCGCGGACTGCGTGGAAACGGTGTGCCGACTCGGACTGGCCCGCGCTTCCGCCGATGGGCTGGTCATGCACCGGCTCGTTCAGGCGGTCCTGCGCGACCACACCCCGGCCGAACAGCGCGAGCGGTACCGGACGGCCGCCCGCGGCCTCCTCATAGCCGCCGATCCCGCCGCTCCGACCGATCCGGCATGCTGGCCGCGGTACACCTTGCTGCACCCGCACATAGTGGCCACCGGCCTGCTCGACCTGGCCGCCATCGCCGGGCCTGCCGTCACCGGCCCAGGCGCCATCGTCGATCCGGCCACCATCGTCGATCCGGCCGACGGCGCCGCCCGCCAGCTGGTACTTCGGCTTGCCGAGGCCCTCCGATCCAGCGGGGACTACCGCGCTGCCGTCACTCTGGCCCGGCAGGCGCGTACCAGCTGGGCGACACAGCTAGGGGACGATCACCTCGACACTCTCAGCATGACCGGGGAGCTTGCCCGAAGCCTGTGGTCGACGGGCCGCCGGCCGGCGGCCCGCGCGATGGAGGAGGATGTGCTCGCTCGCTACCAGCGCGTCCTCGGCGACGATCATCCGGACACCCTCCGCGCGGCGGCAGACCTCGCCCGAAGCCTCTGGTCGGCGGGCGCGTATCCGGCGGCCCGCGCGATGCGCGAGGACCTGCTCGCCCGTCGACGGCGGATCCTCGGTGACGACCACCCCGACACTCTCCAGGCGAGAGAGCACCTTGTCGTCAGCCTGCGGATGATGGGCGAGCACGCCGCGGCTCGTCAGATGAGCGAGGATCTCCTCGCCCGCCGGCGCCGGATCCTCGGTGACGACCACCCCGACACGCTCTCGGCGACAGCGAGGCTCGCCGCCGTCCTGTGGTCTGCGGGTGACTATCCGGCGGCCCGCGCGATGCAGGAGGACCTGCTCACCCGCTGCCGCCGGATCCTCGGTGACGACCATCCCGACACCCTCGACGCGGCGGCGAACCTGGCTCAAAGCCTATGGTCGGTGGGCGACTTTCCGGCGGCTCGCGCGATGCAGGAGGACCTGCTCGTCCAGTACCGGCGCATCCGCGGCGACGACCACCCCGATACATACCTGGTGCTAGAAGACCTCGCCAACAGCCTGGCGGACCTGGGCGACGACCGAACGGCCCGCCGGCTACGCGAGGATGTCCTCGCCAACCGCCGGCGCATCCTCGGCGACGACCACCCCGACACCCTCCGCGCGAGACAGACACTCGAGGAGATGGCCGATCAACCGGAGTGATCTCACCGGTGGCCGGACTGGACTGGACCGGACCGGCGTGTAGCAGCTGTCGCTGGTGATGCCCTGGGTGGCCCAGAGAAGATCCGCAGCTGGATTCTCGGTGATTCTCCAAAAATTCCAGGAATGCTTCAACCTTTGATGCGACCGAGAAGGATCGGCTGTACTGGTCCGGGCGCACGGGAGAGGGCTGGCCGGCAGCCACCGCGCGAAGACGGAGCTACTGCTCCTTCACCTCACCCGCAGGTGTCGACATTTGGTGGCATATAAGCATTGTCGGGACCGGTCTTCCTGCTGACCTCGCCAGGCTGGGACCATCACCCGCGCGGGTATCGTGGTAGTCATCCAACTACTCGGCGCAAGACAATTTGGCGGCGAGGGAATCCGAGCAGACGAATTTGGGCAGTAGACGGAGAACCTGGGCAGGGCACCGCTCTGCCGGAGGGGCAGCCGCCCGGGCGGTCAGGAGCTCCGATGACCACACCTCGCACCGGTCCGCGCACCACACCGCGCACCACGCTGTGGCATCCCGGGACCGCGCGAGCACGGCCGGCCCGCTCCGGGCGCGATCTCGGCCTCCTCCTGTTACGGGCCACCGTCGGCGTGATCATGTTCGGCCACGGTACCCAGAAGCTGTTCGGCTGGTTCGGGGGCGGCGGGCTCGACGAGGTCGCCGCGTCGTTCAACCGGGCTGGCTACCCGGCGAGCCGCGCGTTCGCGGTCGTCGCCGGGCTCAGCGAGGCCCTGGGCGGGGCCGGCCTCGTGCTGGGCCTGCTCACCCCGCTCGCCGGCGCCGCGATCCTCGGAACGATGATCAACGCGATGGCGGTGGTCTGGAGCGGCAGCCTCTACGGCTCCGGCGGCATCGAGTACGAGGTGGTGCTCGCCATGGCCGGCGCGTCGCTCGCACTGACCGGCCCAGGCCGCCACTCGGTCGACCACCACCTCCCCGTGCTGCGCGAGCACCGGCTCGACGTCGGCGCCGCCGCGATCGCCGTCGGCCTCCTCCTCGCCGCCGTCGTCCTGCTGATCCGTGGCTGACCCCGGAGCAGGCCCAGCTCGGCCCGATGCTGACGCACGGTCACCATCGGAGATCAGCTCGAGCCGATCCTGCAACAGCCCCGCTGTGCGGGTCTTCTGCTTGCCTCGTCTGGCTGGGAATGGCTTGGCGCGGGTAGGTGGTTGGGGCGGACGACGCCGACGCGAAGGCGGCCGTCACCGCGTTCCTCGACGAGATCGGCTACGACACGGTCGACGCCGGCCCGCTGGCCGAGGGCTGGCGCTTCCAGCGGGATACCGCCGCCTACGCTGGGCTCTACTTCGGCCCGGGCGGCCGCGGCGGGGACGCGGGCGAGCCGGTCGACGCCCCGACCCTGAAGTCCCGGCTCGCGGCCGCCCGCCGCTACGCCGACACCGCCGACACCGCCGCCGGTTGAACCGCCGAGGCCCGCAGCCGCGTCGTGCTTGCAGGGGTATGACTTCTGATCTCACGGCTTGCGCGTCGCCGGTTCGCGAACGACGGCGACCGGGCAGGGGGCGTCGCGGACGCACTGGCTGCTGACGGAGCCGAGGAGGAGGTCCCTGACCTCGCCTCGGCCTCCGGCGCCGACGACGAGGAGCCGAGCGGCGGCCGACCCGGTCAGCAGGGCCCGCGCGGCGCCGCCGGCGGCCACCCGGGTCTCCACCAGGACGTCGGCGGCGCCGGTGAGCCCATCCTTGCGGCACACGTCGAGGGCCGCTCTGCCTGCGCTCGCCAGGGCCGTCTTTCCATAGGCCGGGCGGTGCTGGGCGCCGTGCCGCAGGGACAGCGGGCTCCAGGCGTGGACCAGCCGCAGCGTCGCCGCGCCCCGCCGCGCAGCCGCGTGGGCGGCCCAGCGCAGCGCTGCCAGCGATCCGGCGGAGCCGTCGACGCCGACCAGTACCAAACCGCCCTCCGCCGGTGCCGCGTCCGCCGGTGCCGTGCCCGCCGGCAACGCGTCCGCCGGCAACGCGTCCGCCGGCAACGCGCCGAGCGGCATCGTCCTGGGCGGCACCGAGCTGGGCGGCGCCGTGCTCGCCGGGACCACGACGACCGACCCGAGCGCCTTGCGGACGCAGGCCGTCGAGACCGAGCCGGTCACCAGACGGTGCAGTGTGCCCTTTCCGTGACGGCCTACGACGAGCAGATCGGCCCCGGCCGCGGCGTCCAGCAGCGCCTCGACGGCATCCCGATACACCGGCTGCTGCCTGACGTCGACCGCGCCGTAGCCACGCGCGGATCGCCGGACGGCGTCGGCGAGCACCTGCCGGGCGGCCGTCTCCACCGTGGGACCGCCCGAGGCGTAGGCGATCTCGAGTACCGCCGTCGGGCAGTCCTCGGGTGCCCAGGCGAGGATCGCGGTCACCGCCACGTCTCGCCGCTGTGCTTCGGCTGCCGCCCAGGCCAGGGCCGCGTCGGAGCCCGGCGAGCCGTCTACCCCGACGACGATGCCGGCCATCGTGGTCTCCCTCCACCGCACGCCTTCCGCCGGGCGAGCACACGCCGGTCGAGGCCGGAATTTCCTCCCGTCGTTCCCATCGGCCAGAAGGATGCGCCGGAAACCTCGCCAGCACGACACCGCCACCCTCGCGCCGCCGCCCTCACGGTGGCGCTACCGTCAAGGGGCTGCCGCCGCAGTGTTACGGCGCCCCAGCGCCCCAGCTGAGGCCGGCGCCACCGGCGCGACTGTCCGCGCTCGTGCGCCTCCCGGACCGGTCCGCGCCGTCAGAGACCAGGACAGGGATCACTCCGCCGAGAAGTCAGGCGTCTGCTCTGGGCCGCGTCGCAGCTGTAGGAGCCGGAGGAGTAGCAGAAGCCAGGGTAGGCGGTGGCGGCCTCGCGGGTGCCGTTCCACGACAGGGGCCCTACGGATTCCTACGAGGCGGGCGGCCTAGTGAGAAGGTCATCAGGTCCCTGCCGACGGTGACGCGGCCCGGGTAGCCGCCCTCGCCGAGGTCCGCCGCAAAGGTCCGCCGCAAAGGTCTCCTCGGCCTCGGCTGCGTCGGGCGGCGGCCTGTCAGCCGAGGGCGCGGTCGAGGTTGAAGGCGGCGCTGATCAGCGCCAGGTGGGTGAAGGCCTGCGGGAAGTTGCCCTGCTGCTCGCCGGCCTGGCCGATCTGCTCGGCGTACAGGCCGAGGTGGTTGGCGTAGGTGAGCATCTTCTCGAAGGCGAGCCGGGCCTCGTCGAGCCGGCCGGCCCGGGTGAGGGCTTCGACGTACCAGAACGAGCAGATCGAGAACGTGCCCTCCTCGTCGCGCAGGCCGTCCGGGCTGACGAGCGGGTCGTAGCGGTAGACGAGCGAGTCGGACACCAGCTCCTCGCCTAGCGCCTCCAAGGTGGCCAGCCACTTCGGGTCGGTGGGGGAGATGAACTTGGCCAGGGGCATCATCAGGACGGACGCGTCGAGGACGTCGCCGTCGAGGTACTGGACGAACGCCCGGCGGGACTCGGACCAGCCCCGGCGCATGATCTCGCGGTAGATCGCGTCGCGGCAGCCGCGCCAGTGCTGGACGTCAGCGGGCAGTCCACGATGGATCGCCATCCGCATGGCACGCTCGACGGCGACCCAGCACATCAGCCGTGAGTACAGGAAGTTCCGCCGGCCGCCACGGGTCTCCCAGATGCCCTCGTCGGGCTGGTTCCAGTGTTCGCAGACCCAGTCGACCAGGAGGCAGACCTCGTCCCACAGCGCGCTGGAGATGGGTTCGCCCCACTTGTCGTACAGATAGACGGAGTCCAGCAGGGCGCCGTGGATGTCCAGCTGCAGCTGGTCGGCGGCGGCGTTCCCGATCCGCACCGGTGCCGATCCCCGGTAGCCGCTCAGGTGGCCGAGCTCGATCTCGGGCAGGTCTCTGCGTCCGTCGATGCCGTACATGATCTGCAGTGGGCCGTCGGGGCCGCTGTCGCAGAGGGTGATCCGGTCGGACAGGAACTTCATGAAGGCCCGCGCCTCGTCGGTGAACCCGAGCCGCAGCAGCGCGTACACGCAGAACCCGGCGTCCCGGATCCACACATACCGGTAGTCCCAGTTGCGGCTGCCGCCGATCTGCTCGGGCAGGCTCATCGTCGGGGCGGCGACGATCGCACCGGTCGGCGCGTAGGTCAGCAGTTTCAGCGTCAGCGCAGAGCGGTGCACCATCTCCCGCCAGCGCCCCCGATAGCGCGACGAGGCCAGCCAGCGGCGCCAGAACGCGACCGTGTCGGTGAACTGCTGCTCGGCCTCGACGTGCGGGCAGCGACGCGGCACGATGCCGTCGCCAACCCGGTCGAGGGCGAACACCGCGGACTCGCCCTCCAGCAGCTTGAAGCTCGACCGCACGTCCGGGCCAGCGAGGTCGAGCGGCACCGTGGCGGTCAGCGCGAGCGACAACGGCTCGGTCTCGAACGCGAGCGACAATGGCTCGGTCTCGAAGAGGGCCACCTGGTCCTGGACCCGGACGGTGTGCGGCTGCCGGGCGTAGTCGAACCGCGGCGCGACCCGTGCCCGCATGGGGATCGCTCCGCGGGCGCAGACCACGCGGCGGATCAGCCGATGCCGGCCGACCTCGGTGGCGTCGCCGATGACCGGCATGAAGTCCTGGACTTCGCCGACGCCGGCCTCGGTGAAGAACCTGGTGATCAGGACGTTGGTGTCGGGGAAGTAGAACTGCTTGGACTTCGCCGGCGCGTCGGCCGTCAGCTCGAAGCAGCCGCCCCGCTCCGCGTCGAGGATCGAGCCGAAGACGCTGGGGGCGTCGAACGACGGGCAGCAGTACCAGTCGATCGTCCCGTTGGTGCCGACGAGGGCCACGGTCCGCAGGTCGCCGATCAGCCCGTGGTCAGCGATCGGCAGGTAGCCCGGCCCCTCGATGCCTACGCCGCGGCCGCTCATGGCTCTGTCGTTCCCGCCGCGGGAGTGCTAAACGGGGGCGGAAGTGTGCCATATCGGTCAGATCGGGTGTCATCGCACCCTCCCGAGAATCTGGCTCGTAACGCTTGTGGTGGCGGCCTCGCCGATCTCGAACGACGGCGTCGGAACATTGAACATGTAGCCGAGAGACGCTTCTGAAGATCAGTCAGACGTTCCGCGTCACCCGTGGCGCGGGACGTCTGACTGATCTTCGATCTGTGGTGACTAGCGCCGCTCCCGTGCGGGTGCCGACGCCGAATCCGGATCCTCGTCGGGGGTGTCGACGAACTGGCGGGCCTGGAGGGTGAACAGGTCGCGGTAGATGCCCGGGCGGCTCATCAGGTCGGCGTGCGTGCCCTGGTCTGCGACGAGACCGTCGTCGAGGACGTAGATCCGGTCGGCGGTCCGCACGCTGGCCAGGCGGTGCGTGATCAGCAGGACGATCCGGTCCCGGCCGAGCTCCTGGACCAGGTTGAACAGGGCTTGCTCGGCGCGGGCGTCGAGCGCGGCGGACGGCTCGTCGGCGATGAGGAACGGGGCGTCGCGGTAGACGGCGCGGGCGCAGGCGATCCGCTGCCACTGGCCGCCCGACAGGTCATGGCCCGAGCTGTACTGGCGGGCGAGCGACGTGTCGTAGCCGTGCGGCAGCTTGTCGATCACCTCGTCGGCGCCGGTCGCCCTGGCGGCGGGGACGACGCTGTCCGGACCGTCGGTGGTCAGCCGCCCGACCCGGCCGACGGCGATGTTCAGCCGGGCCGACATCGGCCACTGGGTATAGGCCTGGGGGATGAGACCGACCCGGTCGCGCACGCTGTCCGGGTCGACGCCGGCCAGGTCGACGCCGTCCCACCGCACGGTTCCGGAGTCCGGGACGTACAGGCCGGCGAGGACCTTCGCCAGGGTGGACTTGCCGCTGCCGTTCGCGCCGACGAATGCGACCACCTGGCCCCGGCGCAGCTCGACGCTGACGCCGCGCAGGGCGGCGGTGCCGGTGTGCGGGTAGCTGTAGGTGACGCCGTCGACGCGGACGGCCTCGGGGCTGGCCGGGGCCGCTGCTGCCGGCGACGGCGGGACCCGGCGGGCCGCCTCGTCGATCCAGGACCGGTACTCCCCGAAGTAGAGGAAGTTCTCGTAGGCGTCGTTGAGGCTGTTCAAGGCGGTGGACAGGGCGCCTCGGCCGGTGCGGATCGCGAGGACGGCGGTGCCTGCGGCCGCCAGCGGCATCACTCCGGAGTCGAGCAGCAGGACGAGGGTCCCGTAGACCGCCCCGAGGGCGAGCCCGGAGACGCTCTCGCCGATCAGCCGGTACCGGGCCTGGCCGCGGCCGACCCGCAGCTGCTCGGCCTCGAAGTCGCGGGCCAGCAGGGTGTACTCGTCGCGTAGGAACGGGCCCAGCCCGAACGAGCGGATCTCGGCGGCGCAGCTGCGCGCCGTCATGTAGTTGCGCAGCATGAACTGCCGCCGCACCTGGCGGATCCGGCTCAGCCACGAGGTGTAGGCCAGCCGGGCCGAGCGCGCGGTCGCCCAGCCCTCCGGCACGGTGGAGATCACCAGCAGCGGCAGCAGGATCGGGTGCAGCGTGCTGAGCACGCCGCCGGCGGCGACCATCCGCACCGCGCAGGTGAAGACGTCCACGGCGTTGTCGACGAGGTCACGGCCGCCGGTCGCGCCGCGCTCGGCGGCATCCAGATCGTCGACGAACCGGGGGTCGTCGAAGGCCATCACGCTGGTGCGGGTCGCGAGGTCGAGCAGCCGCACGACGCAGACCCGGGTGATCCGCGGGCCGAACCGACTACGCAGCAGGCCCTCGACCAGCGACAGTCCGGTCCGGACGACCGCGGCGCCGACGACGAGCCCCA
>Ga0207712_10002928_pt1 | contig 10901 bp, 10 predicted proteins | sample KBSS44metaG_FD_184402 | JGI IMG/M metagenome (GOLD analysis project Ga0207712, IMG submission 184402) | Switchgrass rhizosphere microbial communities from Kellogg Biological Station, Michigan, USA - KBS S4-4 metaG (SPAdes) (version 2) | ecosystem: Host-associated > Plants > Roots > Rhizosphere... | reverse complement strand
GAACGCAGAGTTATGCGGGACGAGCGGCGCTACCGGGTGGACCAGCAGGCCTACGCCAGCCCATTCCTGCTCGGCACCGAAGCTCTGTTCGATTCGACCACCTGCTACGGCTACGCCCACGCGCCACTGCCGCCTCCCGGTGCGCTCGATAGCGCCACGGCGGCATCGATACGGCCCTTCTTTTCTACCTACTACACTCCGCGCAACGCCCGGCTCACCGTAACCGGCGACTTCGACCCTGCGGCGGCGAAGGACCTGATCACCAAGTACTACGGAGACATTCCCGGCGGCCCTGAGAGACCCAAGTTCACCTGCGCACCGGGGACGGGCGCGGCCGGGTCTCGAAAGGAAATCAAGGACCAAGCCGCGCAATTGGGCGGCGCCGGTCTCTTCTTCCGCGCGCCGGCTCACGACCACGCCGACACCCCGGCGCTCGAGCTGCTGGGCCTGATACTCGGCCAGGGAACCCATTCCCGATTGGCCGTGGCGCTCTCGGGTGAGGCGAATCTCGTCGCAGGAATCCAGGCCGACCTGGTGAGCCGACGCAGAGGGCCGTCGGTGTTCGCGGTCTTCGCGGTGGCCAACACCGGCGTCCGCGGAGATTCGGTGGCCGCCTTGCTTCGGGCACAGATGGTCGAGATCGGGACCAAGGGCGTTACCGATGCCGAGCTGACTCGGGCCAAGAATTTCTTCCTGGCCGGTGCGGTCAACAGCCGGCAGCGAGTTCAGGACGTCGCCGAGGCGTTGCAGCACGCCGCCACGTTCCTGGGATCGGCGGACGCGGTCAATAAGGACGTCGGGAGGTACATGGCGGTGACGGCGGAGGACGTGAAGCGAGTTGCGGCGAGCTATCTAACCCCGCAGAACGGGCTCACTGTCATCGTTCAGCCGGGGAGAGCCTCGTCATGAAATCGCCTGTCCTGTTCTTCGGCTTGTCGCTGATCGCGAGCAACGCAGCGGCCCAATTCCCGACGGCTCCACCGGCGGCCACTCCGGTCGCAGCGGCTCCAGCCCCTGCCCTGCAGCCGTTCGTGCTGCCTAACGGGCTCAAGGTGACGGTGCTGGAGAATCACCGGCAGCCCGTGGTGTCGATGGCCATGTCGCTGCCCGCGGGGACTGCCTACGATCCTGCCAGTCAAGCCGGCACCGCCGATCTGCTCGCCTCCCTGCTCACCAGGGGAGCAGGAAGTCGTGATGCGGATAGCGTCGCCGCGGCGATCGAGCAGGTGGGTGGTTCGCTGAGCGCGGCGGTGGATCCCGATTTTCTGACTCTCACGGCTGATGCGCTGTCAGAACACATCGATGTCGCGATGGGCCTCCTGGCCGACGCGGTCCTCCGGCCGCATCTCGATCCGCAGGAAGTAGACAAGGTCCGCGCCCAGGCAGTCGCAAGCGTTCAGGCCGACAACGCTCAATCGGGGAACTTGGCCTCGCGGATCTTTCTTGCCGCACTCTACGGCTCGCATCCCTATGCGATCAGGTCCACACCAGTCACGCTCAACAACGTCGGACGGAGGGACCTCGAAGCCTTCCGGCTGGCCCGGTTCCGTCCCTCGGCTACGCAGCTGGTGATTGCGGGCGACATCACCCTGGCCGACGCGCGCAAGCTGGTGACCGACGCATTCGGAGACTGGAAGGGTGTCGCCCCGGCGCCGCTACCAGCCAAGTCTCCGATTCGGGCGAAGACCCGGATCATTTTGGTGCACGTGCCCAGTGCCGAGACCTCCAGCATTCTGATGGGCAATACCACGATTCGCGGAGGAGACTCAACCTACTACGCCGCCACGGTGGTGGACCGGGTGTTCGGTGGCTCATCGAACAGCCGCCTCGTTCGCTCATTGCGCGACGAGCGGCGCTGGGCCGAGTCGCCTGCTTCCGCTCTGTCGCAAACCAACGGGCTGGGCATGTACCAGGTGGGTGCCGAAGTGCGGGCCACTGTCACCGATTCGGCGGTGCGCGAGCTGCTGGCGCAGATGCGGAAGGTCCGCACCGACACGATTGCTCCTGAGGAATTGAAGCGTGCCCAGGCGGAGCTGACGGGAGGCTACCCGCTCGGCATTCAGTCGATGAACCAGCAGGCCAGCGCGGTCCTCAAGGCCCGGCGCATGGGCTTGCCTGCCAGCTCGATCACCAACTATCGGAAACAGGTCGCATCACTGAGCGCTACCAGGTTCAGAACCGCCGCACGCACGGTGGTGCGGCCTGACTCCTGTCTGATCGTGGTAGTGGGAAACGCGAGCCAGGTTTACAAAGGGTTGAGTACGATTGCACCGATTGCCGTAATCGGTCCTGACGGGACTGCCCTCACGCCGGCGGATTTCGAGCCCAAGGTCGCCGTGCTGGAGCTCGATACGACTCTTCTCGTGCCGAGGAAGGACAGCCTCCTGGTAGTAGCGCAGGGTCGGACGGTCGGAGTGCAAGTCTCTACCCTGGAGCAGAGCGGGAACGGCCTGCTCTACACCGAAACGACCAACATCGGCAACGTGATCAGTCAGACGACCAAGGTCTCGATGGACCGGGCCGGTCGCATGCTAAGCCTGGCCCAGACCGGGAAGATGCGGGGCCAGGACACCAAGATCGATCTCGCTTATGGCAGCGGTAAAGTGAAAGGCTCGGCCCATGTACTCGGGCCGAACGGTCCGATGACGCTGGCGGTGGACACCATCGTTCCCGCGGGTATTCTGGACGACAATGCCCTCCAAGCCCTGCTCCCGGCTCTCAAGTGGGCGCCGAACCTGCGGTGGACCATTCCGGTGTTCGCCTCGGGGCAGAACCGAGTCCGGACGCTCACCCTCACGGTGCGGGCCGTGGGAACGGTTTCGGTTCCGGCTGGTTCCTTCCAGGCTTATATGGCGGATCTCGAGGGAGACGAGCAGAAGGTGACCTTCTACGTATCGGTTGATCCTCCGCGCCGTTTGCTGCGTCTGACAGTCGCCGGCACACCGCTGGAATTTGTTGCCGTTCCTACGGGAGGTAGTCGCGCCCCATGAGAGTTACCACGTTCCCCAACGCCCTCGCCGGGCTGCTGGTTCTGTTGAGTGCCTGTTCCTCGGGACCGCCCCCCAGCACGAGTCCCAAGCCCGCCGAAGGCGAAGAGAGCGAGTTCCGTAGCCAGTATCCCTCGAGCTACCAGAGAAAACAGAATCCTCCGGTCTTCATCCGCAACGCCACGGTCCTCACGGCAGCGGGGCCGGAGATGCAGCACGCCTCGGTGTACTTCAAGGACGGGTTGATCGTATCGGTCGGTGCCGACACTACCGCACCGGCAGACGCGGTGGTGGTAGACGGAACCGGGAAATTCGTGACTCCCGGAATCATCGACGACCACAGTCACCTCGGCGTGTATGCGGCGCCAGGGACCTGGGCGGAGAGCGACGGGAACGAGGCGACTGCACCGGTCACCGCCAACGTCTGGGCCGAGCACAGCTTCTGGCCCCAGGATCCGGAGATCCCCCTCGCCATTGCCGGAGGTATCACCGTCATTCAAGCGTTGCCCGGGTCAGCCAACCTCATCGGCGGGCGTTCGGCGACGCTCCGGCTAGTTCCGGCGCGCAGCGTCCAGGAGATGAAGTATCCGGGCGCGCCCTACGGGCTCAAGATGGCCTGCGGCGAGAACCCGAAGCGGGTTTACCAGCGGAGCGGTCCCTCGACTCGCATGGGCAACATGGCCGGGTATCGCGCGGCGTTTATTGACGCGGAACAGTACCGGCGGAAGTGGGACAACTGGCTCAAGAACAAGAGCGGGGATCCTCCCGCTCGTGACCTCAAGCTGGAAACGCTGGCGGATGTGCTCCGGGGCAAGATCCTGGTGCACAACCACTGCTACCGCGCCGACGAGATGATGCAGATGATGGACCTGGCGAAGGAGTTCGGGTTCCACATCCGGTCGTTTCATCATGTGGTCGAGGGATACAAGATCGCGGACGTGCTGGCGAAGGAAGGTGTCGCCGCATCGGTCTGGGCCGACTGGTGGGGCTTCAAGATGGAATCATTCGACGGAGTACGGGAGAACGCCGCGCTGATTCAGAAGGCGGGCGCCCGGGCCATCATCCACTCGGATTCTGAAGATGGCATTCAGCGGCTCAACCAGGAGGCCGCGAAGGCGATGTACGCCGGGATACGCGCCGGCCTGGGCACTACTCGGGAGGAGGCGATCCGCTGGCTCACCGCCAACCCCGCCTGGGCACTCGGCATCGACAGCACGACCGGGACCCTCGAAGCTGGCAAACATGCCGACGTGGTGATCTGGTCGGGAGATCCCTTCTCGGTCTATAGCAAGGCCGAGCGGGTGTTCAACGATGGCTGGCTGGTCTACGACCGGAACGATCCGGCGCACCAGCCCAAGACCGACTTCAACCTGGGCACCGCGGCGCCGGGGGTGGGTCGATGAGACGCCAGCTATTTGCGCTGACCTTCGTCGCGCTAGCCGCCCAGGGACTCAATGCCCAGACCATCGCCATTCAAGGCGGCACGGTCTACCCGGTCTCCGGTCCTCGCATCGAAAACGGAACCGTTCTGATCAAGGATGGGCGGATTCTTCAGGTCGGCGCCGGTGTCACGGTCCCCGCTGATGCCACCGTCATCGACGCCAAGGGCAAATGGGTAACGCCAGGCCTCTTCCATGCCTGGACCGACCTCGGGCTCAACGAGGTCGGATCGGTGCCCCAGACCTCGGAAGACACCAAGTCGGGCGACATCAACGCGGCGTTCAACGTGGCGGAGGGGATCAACCCGCAGTCGGTCTTCATTCCCGTCGCACGAACCGATGGGGTGACGACTGCGGTCAGTGGTCCGGAGGGAGGTCTCGTCGCGGGCCAGGCGCTGCTGCTCGATCTCTCGGGAGACCGGATCGAAGACCTGATTTCGCAGAATCCGGTCGCGATGGTGGTGGACCTGAGCAGCGAGAGCAAGGGAGCGGGGGGCGGCAGCAAGGCAGGAGTGTACCAGCGGCTGCGGCAGCTGTTCAAGGACGCCGATGAGTACCGGAAGCGGACTCCGGACTACAAGAAGAACCAGATGCAGGAGCTGTCGGCCCCGGCCGCGGACCTGGAGGCGCTGGTGCCGGTGCTGGAAGGCCGGCTTCCGCTCTACACCATCGCCAACCGGCAGAGCGATATCGAAAGCGCGCTCCGGCTGGCCAACGAATACCACCTCAAGCTGGTCATTCGGGGCGGAACCGAGGCCTGGAAAGTGGCCAAGCTGCTCGCGGCGGCCAGCGTGCCCGTGGTGCTCAATCCGCTGAGCGATGTGCCCAACTTCGACGGGCTGGCCCCGCGGCTCGACAATGCGGCGATCCTGAGAGAGGCAGGCGTCCCCGTCGTCCTGATCGAGCCCGATCGCGGCAACTACCGCAACCTCCGTTTCTCGGCCGGCAACGCAGTGCGGAACGGGATGAAGTGGGACGATGCGCTGCGCGCGATCACCCTGGAGCCCGCCAAGGCCCTCGGTGTAGACGGGAGATACGGAAGCCTCGAGGCGGGCAAGGTGGCCGACGTGGTGGTCTGGAGTGGGGACCCGCTCGACTTCGCGTCGGCGGCGGAGCACACGTATATCAAGGGAGTCGAGATCTCGAAGGAGACGCGGCAGACGGAGTTGCTGGAGCGGTACAAGACGCTGCCGCCGAAGTATTAGTTAGCAGGAGTTACGCATGAGTTCGACACCCGTCACTCTCGACATAGCGGTCAAGCGCGCTGAGGAAGCGCTGCGCGATAGAGAGGAGCGCTACCGTACCCTCTTCGACGCCATGGATGAGGGCTACTGCATCATCGAAGTGCTCTTCGACGCTCAGCAGCAACCCGTCGATTACCGCTTCATTGAAGTGAACAGCAGCTTCGAGCGCCAGACCGGAATGCACGATGTGGTCGGAAAGCGCATGCTCGAGTTCGTTCCTACCATCGAATCACATTGGCTGCAAAACTACGGCAAGGTAGCGCTCAGCGGCGAGGGCATTCGCTTCTCCGGTGAATCCAGCGGATTGCACCGATACTTCGATGTCTACGCCTTTCGGGCAAGCGGCTGGCCGGAACGGCACGTCGCAGTGCTCTTTGCCGATGTGACGCAGCGCACCCACGCCGAACAAGCGCTGCGTGAGGCCGACCGGCGTAAGGATGAATTCCTGGCGATGCTGGCCCACGAGCTGCGCAACCCGCTGGCCGCGATCCGCAACGCCGTCCAAATCCTGCTGCAGAATGAGACTGACGCAGCGACGGTACGATCGGCTGCCGAAATCCTGGACCGGCAGGTGGAGCACACGGTACGCCAGGTTGACGACCTGCTCGACGTCAGCCGCATCAGTCGGGGCACGATCGAACTCCGCAAGGAGCGAACCGAGCTCGCCCCGGTCGTGAACCATGCCGTCGAAACCATTTGGCCGCTCGGCGAGAGCCTCGGTCATGAAATCACCGTTAGGCTTCCGCCCAAACCACTCTACGTCGCCGGGGACCCGGTTCGGCTGGCGCAGGTTGTGGGCAACCTGCTGAACAATGCCTGCAAGTTCACCGACAGGGGCGGCCGCATTTGGCTAACGGTCGAGGAAGAGGGCGACCAGGCGGTGGTCCGGGTCCGTGATACAGGCATCGGCCTTGGCGCGGACCAGCTTGGCGGAATCTTCGAACTCTTCGCGCAAGTCGATACTTCACTGGAGCGCGCGCGCGACGGTCTGGGCCTGGGTCTTACCCTGGTCAAGAAACTGGCGGAAATGCACAACGGGACGGTCGAAGCTCGCAGTGCGGGCCTCGGTCAAGGGAGTGAATTCGTTGTGCGGCTGCCATTGCTACGCGGCCGGTCGCCGGCACCGCCGCGACAGCCCTCCGGCGTCAAGCCGGTGGCAACCCTTCCCCGTCGCATTCTGGTCGTGGACGACAACCGCGACTCGGCAAACAGCCTCGCAATGCTGTTGAAACTGCTGGGCCACACAGTGGAGACCGCCCAAGACGGACTCGAGGCGGTGGAGAAGGCGGTGACGTTTCGAGCTGATGTCATCTTACTCGACCTCGGCATGCCACGACTCAACGGCTACGAAGCGGCACGCCGCATTCGAGAACAGCACCAGAGCGGTTTAAGGCTGGTGGCTCTGACCGGGTGGGGGCAGGAGGATGACCGCCGCCGCACTGGCGAAGCTGGCTTCGATGCACACCTTGTTAAGCCGGTTGACCTGACAGCGCTAGGACAATTGCTGGCGGAGTGGAGCGCCGGCTAACAAGCCCTCTGCCGGCAGGCGGCCGCCTTCCCACTGGGCATGGAGCCATGACTACTGATCGCAAGGCACTGATTAGGGAGTACAAGGAAACGCCACGGTCCATCGGCATTGGAGCCGTTCGGAACACGGCGAACGGCAAGACCCTCGTCCTGGCCAGCCGTGACCTTACTGCGCTTTTAAACCGACAGCGCGCACAGCTCCGACTCAACGCTCACCCGAATCGCGCGCTTCAGGCGGACTGGGACACCCTCGGCCCCGAGGTGTTCGAGTTCGTCGTGCTGGACACACTGGCACCAAAGGACACCCCCGACTACGACCCGACTGAGGATCTTCGCACACTGGAAGAGCTCTGGCTGGAGAAGCTCAGTCCATTTGAGCCTACTGGGTACCATCGTCAGAAGGCATAAACCCGCCCGACCAGCGCTTGCACCTGACGGGCGCTGTAGTCTCAGAGGAAGTCAGGATGGCGGCAGCGAGTCAGGCGCGTTCAGATCGCGCTTGATCCGCACTTGATTGGTACCTTCTAGCCTGTGAGCGCGTCCCTTGAGCGCCACATCAATAGGTAGGAGGTCGGTATGACGGTTTCCCCCAAGCTCGCGCTGCTCCCTCTAGCCCTTTCTATTCTCGCCTGCGGGTCTAGTGGCTCCCCCAGTCCTACCGGGTTGGCCGCCCCGAGCCTTCAGACTCCCGGTGACAACGAGCAGATCAGGCAAAACGACCCGACCACCGGATGCGCGTTCTCACCCACCCATGGCTACGGCTTCCAGGTCGCCTTCACCTGGACGCCAGTTCCCGAGGCGGTGCACTATCACCTCCTTCTGATTCACGACGGGGCGCAGTACCCGGCCCTCGATACCCAAGTCGACGAGCCCTCGTACCTCATGCGGTTCTGCAATGCCTATGTCATCGATGCAAACCGTTTCGGCTGGCACTGGACAGCAACGGCGGTCACCGAGGATGGGGAGGATGGTATCTGGGCGGAGCAACGTAACTATGAGTTTGAGCCAATCGCCCTGCCGCCCGTGCCTTGAATGCCCCCTCGCGCTGGCTGTGGAGCAAGTGTATACCCGAGGTGTCGAGATCTCGACGGAGACACGCCAGAATGAATTGCTGGAACGGTACACTGACGCTGCCGTGAAGTATTAGTTAGGCCGATGGACCACCCTTCAGTGTTCGGGAGGTCGGACTCATGAGTGATTCTCAGGAGGCTCCTCGCACCGGTACTGGCAAGCCTTGGCTGACCCCTGTGGTGACGGGCGTGCTGGGTCTTTTTGGTGCGTGGCTGGGCACGACCCTGCAGACTCGGGGAGACCTCGACCTTGAGCGCGAAAGATTGCGCTCGCAATTGATCTTGAAGGCGATTGAGACAGGCGATCCCAAACGCGCAGCGGTAAATCTGAAATTCTTGGTCGACGTGGGCCTAGTCACAGATACTACACACCGCCTGGTCTCCTATGTTACCGACTCGAGTGCCGCTCCCGCCCTACCAGCGTCATCGCCTCAGCCAAGCGCTTCTCTCCCGGAGCGAGGTCTCTCGTCAGGCGACCGTGTGTCGGTAACCTTACACCTGCCATTTCGCGCCGAAGTGAGTTACTACCATCGCAGTTCAAAGCAACAGGTGGAACACCTCGGAGTGATGCAAGGCGACACGACGATTTCGATAGTTGGAGGCTACCTCTTCTTTGAAGCCAGAAACATTGCCACAGGCGAAGTGGTAAAGACTGAAGCAGGCTGTCCGAGCGGATGCAGTGTCAGCTTCTAAGCCGTGTTGCCGTCGAAACGTGCCCTTCGTCGAGGCTTCGGAACCCAATGCCCACCAAGACCGTCATCGATAGTCCCCGTGTCCCGCGCCTCGGCCCCTACTCGCAGGCCGTGCGAGTCGGAGACCTCATCTTCACCGCCGGCCAAGCGGGCATCGATCCCGCGACCGGCAAGGCGGCCGGCGACAGCTTCCTCGCCCAGGCCCGGCAGGCGTTCACCAATCTCCGCATCCTTCTGGAGGATGCAGGAAGCAGCATGGATCAGGTCGTGAAAGTGACCTGTTTCGTGACGGAAGCCGAGGCGTTCACGAGCCTCAACGAGCTCTTTGCCGAATTCTTTCCCGCTTCGCCACCAGTCCGTTCAACGCCGGTTGTCGCCCTGCCACGGGGGCTCAAGTTCTCCATCGAAGCCATCGCCCTGGCGAGGTGACTCACGGCAGGCAAGGAGAGACGACCAAGGAGGGCATTTATGGGCACGGAGAGCCTCAACGAGATCATTGCGGAACTTGATAACCGCGTCCCCAAAGAGGGGGCGTTGATTCGTGTCGCGGGCGATGACGTCTATGAAGAGGGGGAACCCATCCTGGTGGGGAACCGCACTGGATACCTTCGTCTCGGTATTGAGCTCCTGAAACTTGCCGACGCTCCTCCGACCGCTCGTAACCCCGACAGGGTCGAGGCAGACCTGACGGGCATTCTCGACTCGACCGCTCACGAAGTGAAAGTCGCCGCCTTCGACCGGCGCGAGAATATCCGTCCACAACTGGAAGAGCTGAGCGTCAACGGCTCAGAGTATGGCGCCGCAAGGTTCCTCGTCCCCCTTGGCGCGCTGCTGATCGGAACCCTTCTTCTTGTCGGGCTTTACCACAGTGCGATATGGTTCTGGCACGTTCTGGTACACTAGCTGTCTCGGGGTAGCGTGCCGAACGCTCTGAGTGATAGCGGCTGGTGAACCCAGGTGGGCCGACGCCACGCAGGAGAAGCCGATGAGAGAAGGCACCAACCGGGTCGAAGCCTTCAGCGACGGTGTCTTCGCCATCGCGATCACCCTGCTGATCCTCGAGATCAAGGTTCCGCACGCGGGCCCGGAGGAACACGTCTGGACTGCCCTCGTCGGTCTCTGGCCCTCCTACGTCGCGTTCCTGCTCAGCTTCTTCGTGATCCTGGTCATGTGGGTGAACCATCACGAGCTGATCCGGATGGTGGAGGCAGTGGACTATCCGTTCTTCTTCGCCAATGGGTTGGTGCTGCTCACTGTCACCTTCGTTCCCTTCCCCACCGCGGTCGTAGCCGAGCATCTCAACACACCGGAGGCCGGGGCGGCGGTGGCGTTCTACTGCGCCACCTTCGTTCCCAACAGCCTCTCCTGGGGTCTCCTGTTCTACACCATCCATCGAGGCAACCTGTTCAAGGAGGAGGTCACTCCGGAGGAGATTTCACGGATCCGCGGCTCCTACGCCGTGGGCCCCGCGGTGTACCTGGTCGCTACCGCGGTCGCGTTCTATCAGCCGTGGCTGGGCCTCGCCATCAACTGCGCCCTGTGGATCCTCTGGGTCCGGCTCTGCTATCGCTCCAAGACCGTCGATGCGGAGATGCAGCGACGCCGGACGACCGGTCACCACCGCACGGCCAGCCAGGGCTGACCCTTCTTGCCCGGTCCGGGCATGCCCTCACTATGTTGAGAGGTCCGGCAGGCGACCTAGCCCCGAGGGCCCCAATCATGTCCGAGCAAACAACCCACCCATACGACACTCGTCTCAACGTCCTCTTTCCGCAGCTCGCGGTGATTGATGTCCCGAAGCTGGTGTCTGAGGTCACCCATCCCTGGTTCAACCAGACCCTCTGCCAGGTCAATGAGTCGGTCGTACGGCTTGGCGTGGTGAAAGGCGAGTATCACTGGCACAAGCACGACGACCTCGATGAATTCTTCTACGAGGTTGAGG
>Ga0207712_10002926_pt1 | contig 10910 bp, 11 predicted proteins | sample KBSS44metaG_FD_184402 | JGI IMG/M metagenome (GOLD analysis project Ga0207712, IMG submission 184402) | Switchgrass rhizosphere microbial communities from Kellogg Biological Station, Michigan, USA - KBS S4-4 metaG (SPAdes) (version 2) | ecosystem: Host-associated > Plants > Roots > Rhizosphere... | reverse complement strand
GGGACGTCTTATGGGCCTCGACCCGCGATCAGGGAGCCGGGCAGGCGACCGTAGCACTACACACCGGCACCGGGAGGGTGGTGCCGTAGGTCCGGTTGGTAATCTCCGCGATCGAGTCGGCGAAGACGCGCTGAGCTACCGAGCTCGGGTGAACGCCGTCGAGGGAAAACAGCGGCCCAAACCCCACCGAGCCACCGGTCGGCACCTGGGTCAGGTCAGGAAACGGGGGAACCGCAGTGCCAACGAGGTTCTTGAGCGCGGCATCGATGTCGAAGAACCCCCAGCCCTCGGTCTGCGCCACCTGCTGAATGTGCTGGTTGTATGCGGCGACGGCCTGCACCATTCCCTGCAATTCCGCAGGAAGAACCGTCTCGTTGTCCACCGAGCAATCGATGGTCGAGGGCACGCCCTGGAGGGCCGCACCCAGCTTGGGCACTGACTTGGTCCACGGGACGAGGGTTTGCACGCCTCCGGGTGGTGCACAGGTTGCGGCCACCGAAAATGTCGGAATCGCTGCCAAGGTCGGATCCTGCGGTGGGAGAGGTGCTGAGCACCCCCCGTTCTTGAGACAGTACCAGATCGCGCCCAGTGACGCGAACGGGATGGCGGTGACGTCGGGAACTCCAATGAGGACCACGTTAGCCCCTGTGGCGCGGAGCGAGTCAACCAGCGAGTCATACTGAGCGACGAAAAGCGCCGCCGGCGTCACCAGCGCAGGGTCGCCGGGGTTGGTCGCATCGATCAGGGCTCCAAGCACGTCGTTGGAGCCTGCCCATACCGTCACGAAGGTGGGCTGCAGCTGCATCATCAGCTCCACCTCGGTCCTTCCGCCCAGCATGATGGTCTTGAGCGGGTCGAACTGCGAGGGTGAGCCGCTGAAATTGTTCAACAGCTTGATCACTTGGTTGCCCGGTACTCCCAGGTTGTTCAGCAGCTCGAACTGGATCGGCTTGAGGGCACAGGTACTCGGCGTGCCGCCTCCGACTCGGGTCAGGATCACGTTGTTGGTGAGCGGTGGCGGGCACCCCGGCATGTTGAGCGAGGGATAGGTGTAGCTGGTGCCCATCGCGGCAGCGAGCAGGGCGGGATAGGCCCGCCTCTGGGTGCTGTCGTTGATGCCGGCGGACTGGAACCCGGCGGTGATGCTGTTGCCGAGCGCCGCATACCGGCGAAACATCGGGTCGACCACGTTCGGCGAGTTCAGGGTGTCGTCGCTCTTGCACCCCGCCGCTATCGGCAGGGCCAGGAGCAGCGAGGCGGCTACGTGATGCAGTCTCATGGCTCGGCTCCCGGGTTAGAAGGCGTAGGAAAGGGACGCCCCGAACAGATGGGCGTAGAACTCATAGAGCCCGTTGTTCGGTGTGCCGGCCGGCGTGCTGCGGCCTGCGCGGTCGGCCTGATCGATGTACTGGTAAGCCAGGTCGAGATGGAAATTCTTGGCGAACGCGGTCCCGAACCCGGCGGTAAATTCCGAACGTGAGGCTTCAGGAAGGTTCGGTGTCACGGTCTGGTCCGGTGCGGCCGCGTTGTGACTGAGATAGCCGATCCGGATGTTGGAGGAAGTCCCCAGCCGATAGTCGGCACCGAACCGGAAGGTGTCGGTCGATTGGAAATTCTGCGGCAGCGACTGGTCGGGCGCGATCTCGAAGTCGAACGGCAGCGACTGGAACACCTCCCAGTTCTGCCGGTTGTAATCGAAGAGCAGAACGAGCGTGGGTGTCGCCTGGTAGGCCAGGCCAACCGACCACTGCTCCGGGAGACGTACCGCCGTACTTACACCCTGGTTCACCAGAGCGCCGCCCGGCTGGAACTGCGGGGCCAGGACCGCATCCAGCGGGGTGCCTGCGGGCAGACCCAGTGGGTTGGCGTTGGGCAGCACGATACCGGTATTGATCTGGCTGAACTCCGCGTTCCCGGCATCGATCTCAACCTTCTGCCGGGACAAATACCGGACCCCGAACGACAGCTTGTCGGTGGCCTGAAGAATCACACCGGCATGGTACCCGACTCCCGTCGCGTTTCCGTCGAGCTTGGTGTTCGCGACGTCCGTTCCGGAAAGAAAGCCGATGTTACCGAAGGTCGTGCCGGGAGGAGCGCCCGCACTCGCGGGCAAGCCGACTTCGGCAAGGTCGACGTGCTGGCGGAGTTCGACCGAGAAGAAGTTGATATCGAAGCCGAACCCGACCTTCACATACTCGCCGAGCTTGGCGGCCAGAGTGGGCTGGACGTAGATCGCGGCGATGTGGCTCTTGTAGCCTAGAAACCGTGCCTGGGATGTGGGGGCCCACTCGGTGGTCAGGCCGTATGGCGCGAAGAGTCCTACTCCTGCTGCGATGTTATCGGTGATGCCATAGCCGACGTACGCCGCGGGAACCAGGTAGTTGTTGTCTTTGAGATCATCCTTGAATCCGGTGGCCGCATTGGTGAAGCTGCCGCGCGCCGAGATCAGCGTCGCATTGGCTGTCACCACCCCGTCGCCCTTTTTGAGACTCGCGAGACCCGCGGGGTTGAACGCCATGGCGGAGCCGTCCGGGCAGGGCATGGCGGCCCCGGTACCCGCGCGACCCATCGCGCAGGTCGAATGTTCGTTCACGCTGAACCCTTGAGCCACCAGCGGACGTGGCGCGGCAAGCGCAGCGGCCAGACCTCCGGCAGCGAGCCAAACGTGCGACCGTCGCATAGAGATACCTCGAAGAGGGGGCGGGACTCTGGTGCCGAGGGAATCGAGCGATGTCGAGGTGAGTCTACAGAATGACGAAAGGCTTGTCAAAGCGAAATCCGAGGGGACTATCGGTGAATCTTCATGACCCTCCCGTCTGCAATTGAGACACGGTCAGCGGGACGCGGTAGGCCTCGCCCGCATCCATACTGATCTCGAAGGCGTATCCCCCGGGGTGAGGCAGCGGAATATCGAAGACCAGCACGGCGCCAGCCTCAACATCCGTCACCCCCGCGGGTGGCTCACCGAACTGCACGGTTCCCTGGCCATCGAGGAGTTCGGTCCCCGCGTCATCCACGAACCGGATCCGCAGCGAGTGTTGGCCAATCTCCGTCCTCCTGCCGCGAACCCGGAGCACCAGGTGAGTACGAGGGTGGACGGCAGGAAACTGCGGCACCCACACATGCTGAAACAGACCGAGCACGGAGAGTTTCCCCTGCTGGTCGATCAGGGCGTAATCGGCGAGTACCGCGAAATCGAGCTGCAGGAGTCAGGAAACCCGGATCGAGGTCACTACGTCTCCCTGCCGAATCTGGTTGACTACATCCAACCCCTTCGTGACCTGCCCGAATACCGTGTGCTTGCCATCGAGGTGGGATTGGGGTGAGTGGCAGATGAAGAACTGGCTCCCGCCCGTGTCCTTACCCGCGTGCGCCATGGAAAGTGTTCCGGCCACATGCTTATGGGTGTTCCGGCTGGTCTCGCACTTGATGGTGTAGCCCGGTCCCCCGGTTCCCGCCCGGGGATTGTTGGGATCTTTGGACAAGGGATCGCCGCCCTGGATCATGAAATTCGAGATCACCCGGTGAAAGCGGGTGCCGTCATAAAACTTCTCGTTGGCCAGTTTCTCGAAATTCTCAACTGTCTTGGGCGTCTCCTCGGGAAACAGCTCCGCGACGATGGTGCCCTTGCTGGTTTCGAACGTAGCGGTCTTCATGATTGAAGATTGAGGATTGGGGATTGAAGGATTGAAGATTGATGATTTCAAATGGACGATTGAACATCTGAAACGACGCCTCGCCCCAAACCTAACGCGTTTGTCCCAATCGGGCTCATTGGGCAGACTTCCCCTCGGTCGTAAGACGGGCCAGGGTGTCTTGCCAGGCCTCGACCGTCGTGGCCGGGGTTTCGCAGGAAGTGCCGACACAGATAAAGCCCCGAGTGCCGCTCGCCGATTCAAGCATGCCGCGAACTGCCTGCGGCAGCGATCCGTCTCCGTCAGCGACTTTCACACGATGAACTACCCGTCTGGGGAAAAAGCTGCGGAGAGCGAGTTGGTGCATGGCGTCAGCAGTCTTCGAGCCGGCGCCATCCCCGTCTTCAATAATCACCAGATGCGTCGCCGGCTGGACCACCCAATCAACAGCCAGCAACATCGTGGCTCCGTGCAAGCCAAGCTCGGCCGCACGACCGGCATTGGCGCTTACCACTGCATCTCTCCGTTCCCGCCAGACCGAAGCGCCCGTAAGCTCCGCGAGTCTGGCCAGAGCCAATCCGGCCATCCCGTTGCCCGAGGGTGTCGGTGCGTCCTGTACCGGCTTGGCGGCGGCCGGCAACAATCCTTCGCCGCCGCGACTACGGGCCAGGTCGAACAGTCCACCGCCCTCGGTGTCGAGGTAATCGCTCCAGACCCGGTGCATGATGGCGCCGGCCCATTCGAGCCAGCCAAAATCACCGTTGTACTCGAAGGCATCAATCGCAGCCATCGCCGTAAAGACCTGATCTTCCAGCATGCCTGAAATGCCGCCCGTAGTGTGGGCAAGCTCGTCAGGCGCCGTTTGCTCCGCCCGGAGACGCCGCAGAGTGCGAAGCGCGTGCTCCCCGGCCCAGGGATCATCCAGGACGGCCGACGCCTGCAGAAGCGCTCCGGCCAGCATCGCGTTCCACGAGCTGTATTGGCTGCGGTCCACGAATGGTGTAGGCCGACCGTCGCGCGCCGCTAACAACTTCGAGCGGGCCTGGCGTAGTCGCTCATCGGCGATCGGTAGGTCTAGTTCGAGTCGCTGAGCGATCGTTTCCAGCGGCTCTGCGACGAACAGAACATTCCTGGCGGGATTGTGGTGCATTTCTCCCGCGGTCCCGATGTCGTAGTACGGAGCGATGACAGCAAGTTCCTCCTCGGTGAGGACGGCGGCGGCTTCTTCGAAGGTCCAGGTGAAGTAGTCTCCATCGTCATCCAGACCGACATCTGCGTCCTGGCTTGCTCCATATCCTCCTTCTGCATCCGCCAGCACCTCGCGGATCCAGCGTACTATTCCGCGGGCAACCTCCGCGTATTGCTCGGCACTGAACGCCGTATGGGCATCGAGGTAGGCTCGGAGCAGTTCCGCATTGTCGTAACTCATCTTCTCGAAGTGGGGGACAATCCACTGCGCATCAACACTGTAGCGGTGGAATCCTCCGCCGAGCTGGTCGTGGATCCCGCCTCGAGCCATACCTTGAAGGGTCCCCTCCACGATGTCGCGGGCCCACGCTTCTCCGGTGCGGTGCCACCGCGTCAAGAGAAACCTGAGAGCCGACGGGTGGGGAAATTTGGGTTGGGTACCGAACCCCCCATTCCTCGCATCGAACACCCTAGCGATACTCTGAGCGGCCTCGGAGAGCAGGGCCTCGCTCGGCTCGCCAGCCATTGATTCATCAAGGTGCTGTTCCAGGACGCTCCTGATGGAGTCCGCCTGGCGCAGGACCTGCTCCCGCTGATTGCGATAGACCAGCAAAACCTGTTCGAGAACTGAGCGGAAGCCGGGTCGGCCATATTTCCCATCGGGTGGGAAGTAGGTGCCGCCGTAGAAGACTTCGCCCGTGGGGGTCAGGAAAGCGGTCAGCGGCCAGCCACCCTGACCGGAGAGGGCCTGAACCGCGCGCTGGTAACGGGTATCAACGTCGGGACGTTCGTCACGATCCACCTTGACGCACGTGAAATTCTGGTTGAGGAACTCCCCCAGAGCGGGGTCCTCGTAAGACTCGCCGTCCATGACGTGACACCAGTGGCACCACACCGCGCCGATATCCAGCAGGATCGGCCGATCGGCGGCCTGCGCTGCCGCAAACGCTTCCGCATCCCACGGGTGCCAATGCACCGGCTGGTGGGCGGCTGAGCGCAGGTAGGCGGAGGTAGCCTCCGAAAGGCGGTTGGTCATGGGACTTGAGAATAGCGCCGTCGCCCCGGATCCGCGGCATCGTCACCGTGGCGCGCCGTCCACTCCCCGGGACGCGTCGTTTCTCGCGGTGTTCCTTCTCACCTTCTTTGGTCTGGTGGGGGGGATGGCGGCGCTGTCGTGGCTGGTGGATCCTCTTGCCGCGTTCGGGACGGGTCTCCTGCCTCCGGCGATCAGCGCCGACCGGGACTACAAAGCGGGCCTATATGACAGGTTGCCGACGCCCCCGAGCATAGTGATCATCGGATCGTCCCGCAGCAAGACCATCCGGCCCGCGTGCATCAACCAGCTCACTGGAGAACCCGCCTTCAACTTCGGCGTGAACGGAGCGGCTGCCGAAGACTATCTCGCCATCTTCCGCTGGCTTCATCGCGATCCCAATTCCGCAGTTCACGAGATTCTGCTGGGCGTGGACCCCGAGGCGTTGCAGGACACCGAAGGGCCCCATCGCCCGCTGGCCGACTCTCGTGCGCTTCGGGGGCTGGTGGCTGGGATGGTCGAGCCGCATCGCTGGAATGCCGTGGCCGAGGATCTCTGGAGCCGGCAATCCATCGTCGCGTCGGCTCGCTCGCTGCGCTATGCGGTGGTGGGCCAACCCGATCTTCCCTCTACTCGATTGTCCGCCGACGGCGTTGAGGAGTACCCCCGCTTCGATGCACAGGTCCGAGCCGGGACCTTCGCTCAAGACGAACAGGTGCGGGGGTCCATCCCCGGTATTCTGCCGCGGTACAGCGACTTCGCCCGGCTTTCGTCGCGAAGGCTAGGCCTGCTGGCGACAATGCTGCAGGAGGCTCGAGACGCCCGCATTCAGGTAACCGCGTTCATCCCGCCGATTCACCCTGAGCTCGAGCGCGCGGGGTCAGGCGGCTACCTCGCTATGCGAAGCAACGAAACCGCGGATACGTTGCGCGGTCTGGACCGCGCCGGACTCCTGCATTACGTCGAGGCCCGTGACCTGGCGAGCTTTGGCGGCAATCCGGCCTGGTACTACGACGCGCTGCACTTCATGCCAGCCAATGCCGACCGCCTCGTTGCGCTTCTGCTAGGGCGACAGACCGTCTGTGCTGTTCAATAGCTACATCTTTCTCCTGGTTTTCCTCCCGCTGACCCTGGCGGGTTGGTGGCTGCTGCCGGGACGGCGAGCGCGGCTCCTGTTCCTCACCGTCGCGAGCTACGTCTTCTACGGCTGGTGGGACTATCGCTTCGTCCCACTGATGATTCTCTCCACCTCGGCCGATTTCCTGGCCGGGGCGGCTATCGCTCGAAGCACCGACCGCAGGCATCGAACCGTCTGGCTGGTGCTACTGCTCGGCTTCAACCTCGGCATTCTCGCCGTCTTCAAGTATTTCGATTTCTTCGCCGGCACCCTGAACGGAATCGGACGGGCGTTGGGCTTCGCGGTGGACTTGCCGCTGATGCATCTCGTGCTGCCGGTCGGAATCTCCTTCTACACCTTCAACTCGATCAGCTACACCATCGACGTTTACCGCGGGAGACTGCGGCCAGCCAGGAGTTTTCTCGAGTTCTCCTCCTTCGTTGCAATGTTCCCCCATCTGGTTGCCGGCCCGATCGTACGCTACGCCGACATGGGCCATCAGTTCGAGAATCTCGAACGCAGGCCTGATTCGGGTGAATGGGTAACCGGAGTCTGGCTGCTCGTGATCGGCATGGCGAAAAAGGTTCTGGTGGCGGACGTGCTGGCGGGTGGACTGGTCGATCCGCTCTGGCAACAGGCCATGCACCTCGACACCGGCGAGGCGTGGCTCGCGACACTGGGATACACGCTGCAGATCTACTTCGATTTCTCCGGCTACAGTGACATGGCCGTCGGGTTGGCATTCCTGCTGGGATTCAAGTTCCCCCAGAACTTCGATTCGCCCTACCAGTCGAGGAACGTGGCCGAATTCTGGCGCCGATGGCACATGTCCCTCTCCTACTGGTTGCGGGACTATCTCTACTTCCCGCTTGGAGGATCCCACGGAGGCGGCTGGCGGACGGCGCGCAATCTCGTCGTCACGATGTTTTTAGGCGGCCTCTGGCACGGCGCTGCCTGGACATTTGTGGTCTGGGGTCTGTTCCAAGGCGGAATGCTCGCCGCTCACGCGCGACTGCGGCACCTTGGATTCGTGCCGCGCTCGCCGGTACTGGCGAGGCTCGCCACTTTTCTGGCCGTCATGATCGGCTGGGTGTTCTTCCGGTCGAGAACACTGGGAGAAGCGGGAAGCATGCTGGCTACGATGAGCGGGCTTCACCCCGGGCCCGGCGGGTTCGAGTATCTGGTAACGCCGCCGATTCTGCTTCTTACGGCTGCCGCACTCGCCCTCGTCTGGTTCGCTCCCAACACCTGGGCGATTCGGTTCCCGCGCAGCCGCCCCGCGGCGCTCGCGCTCGCGATCCTGCTCGCCATCTGCCTGCTTCAGTTTTCGGTGCCCAGTCCGTTCCTCTACTTCCAGTTCTAGCCCAGCCTGCAACTCACGCCCAAGGCGAGGCGTAAGGTGTGAACTGCACTCCACCTTCCCTCGAGCCACAGGTGCCGCCATGACGTTTCTCCGTGCGCCCTTGTCGATCGGAGTCGCGGCGATGGCTGCGGCCTCCCTCTCAGCTCAGCAGGCACCTCCGAAGTGCGACACAACCGAGTTCAGGCAGTTCGACTTCTGGGTTGGCCAGTGGAACGTGACGGTGCAGGGAAAGGAGGCGGGAATTAACAACATCACTCTGGAAGAGGACGGGTGTGTCGTGCACGAGCACTGGACCGGGGCGCGGGGAAGCACCGGGCAGAGTTTCAATTTCTACGACCGGGTGGCGCGCCGCTGGTATCAATTCTGGGTAGACAATTCAGGCAACTACCTGTACCTGTCCGGCTCCTACGCCGATAACAAGATGCTGTTCACCGGTACTGTGTCCGCGGCCGACGGCAGTAAGCAGGAGCAGCGCCTGACGTTCTTCCGGAACCCTGACGGCTCCGTGCGGCAGCTCTGGGAGACCTCCAGCAAGCCGGGCGATTGGCAGGTGGCCTTCGATGGGCTTTACCGAAAGAAATAGCTGTTGCTTGACAGATATGTGTGTAAGTCATATATTGGCCCTATGAGTGACCCGCGTTCTTCTAACCTGCTCGGCGCTCTCGCCGTAGCCTTGGGGGATGAGATCTCTGCCGCCACGGAAGGCGTTGCGGGACATGCCGCTGCCAGCCCGGCTGCGATCGTAACCGTTGGCGGAGAGCCGGGCCAAACGATTGAGACCCTGCGTCGTGCGCTCGACCTGTCCCATTCTGGCACGGTGCGACTGCTTGATCGGCTGGAGGAGGAGGGGATCGTAGAGCGCCGGGCAGGGAAGGATGGTCGCTCAGCCGCGTTGTTTCTGACCGCCGCGGGCAAACGGGTCTATCAGCGGATCCTCGATGCCCGGCGTCAGTCCATGGATGAAGCTCTCGGTCACCTGGGCGCGGCCGAGAGAAGCCAATTCATGCGATCGGTGGAGAAGGTCCTGTTCGGAATCACTCGCAGTCCCGCGCACTCCGATCACATCTGCCGACTATGCGAACTGGACGCATGCCCAGGGGAGACTTGCCCCGTGAACGGCGCAGCGCTGGCCCGGTCCTGAGCCCAGGCGGCTCTTTGATGGGATGTATATATGTATGCCGCACACTTATATATCTTAAAAGCAATTAGCCCGATTCCAGGCCGCCGCTCACAGCGGGGCGAACCGTGCCGTGAAGTGCCGGAGGAAGGGCGCTTGTTCGAGGAACCGGTAGCCCCGAACCGCCGCCCGGCGTTCCCACACATTAAGGATCGCCTCAACCACATAATCCACGTGGCTCTGGGTATACACTCGACGGGGTATCGCAAGGCGCACCAGCTCCATCGGTGCAGCTGACTCGACGCCGGTCTCGGGGTCCCGTCGCCCAAACATCACGGTGCCGATTTCGACCCCGCGGATGCCCGCCTCCCGGTACAGCTCGACGACCAGGGCCTGCCCGGGCAGCTGGAGATTGGGGATCTGCGGAAAGAATGCTGCCGCGTCGATGTACACTGCGTGGCCGCCCGGAGGTTGAACGATCGGGACGCCTGCCCGCGCGATGTGCTCGCCGAGATAGGTGGTGGAGGTGATCCGATAGAGCAGGTAATCCTCATTCAATGCCTCGTATAGGCCGACGGCGATCGCTTCCAGGTCGCGCCCGGCAAGCCCGCCGTAGGTCGGGAATCCCTCCGTCAGAATGAGCAGATCGCGGGCCCGATCGGCCAGTGATGTATGGTTGGTAGCGAGGAACCCTCCCATGTTCACCATGCCGTCTTTCTTGGCGGACATGGTGCAGCCGTCGGCGTAAGAAAAGAGCTCCTGCGCAATGGCGAGGGGTACCTTGTCCAGGTAGCCGCTCTCCCGCTGTTTGATGAAATAGCCTCGGAGATCAACCGGCCCAGTGCGGCAACATCCATGTTTCCCTTGAACGGATGCCGCGCCTCCGGTTTACGCCCTTCAGCGATCACCAGGTCGACCGCGTTGGCTCCGACGAACTCCACGTTGGCACGCGTCGTGTCGAAGTGGGTGTTGTTGGGAACTACGTCTCCCGGTTTGCACATGACGGAGAACAGGATACGCTCTGCGGCACGGCCCTGGTGTGTGGGCAGGACGTGCCGGAAGCCAAAGATGTCCCGCACCGCCTCCTCGAAACGGAAGAACGAGGGGCTCCCGGCGTAGGACTCATCTCCCCGCATCATGGCGCCCCACTGGGCCGAGCTCATCGCCGAGGTTCCGCTGTCGGTGAGGAGGTCGATGAGGACGTCTTCAGAACGCAGCAGGAAGACGTTGTACGCGGCTTCTTTGAGCTTCGCTTCCCGCTCATCGTGGGAGGTCATCCTGATCGGCTCGACCGACTTGATGCGGAACGGCTCGATGATGGTTTTCATAGATCAGTAATATGCGCCGGCTGGAGGAGGGCTTCATATTGCCACCATGGATTCTGAGAATCTTCCGGTCGTAGTCGTCGGCGCGGGTGCCGCCGGGCTGATGGCGGCTATCTCCGCAGCGCAGGCCGG
>Ga0207712_10002924_pt1 | contig 10917 bp, 8 predicted proteins | sample KBSS44metaG_FD_184402 | JGI IMG/M metagenome (GOLD analysis project Ga0207712, IMG submission 184402) | Switchgrass rhizosphere microbial communities from Kellogg Biological Station, Michigan, USA - KBS S4-4 metaG (SPAdes) (version 2) | ecosystem: Host-associated > Plants > Roots > Rhizosphere >... | reverse complement strand
GGGATCGCGGACGACCCTGAACACTGTCAAATCAAGCCGGACTGGAACGCTGCCGTGTGTAAGGGTGATATGGGGCGCGTGCAGATTGGCGCGGGCGGTGCCGGAGGTCGTGGTGGACCTGGCGCTCCGGCCGTAGCTGGCGGTCCTGGCGCAGCTGGCGGTCCTGTCGCAGCTGGCGGTCCTGTCGCAGCTGGCGGTCCTGTCGCTGCTGGAGCTCGAGGCGGCCCTGGCGGTAGAGGTGCCGTTGCTCCACCGATCACTCTCAGCCGCAATGGTAGGAAGTTCAACGTCAGCGGGGACACCACCGTACTCGCCGGTACCGAGATCCGGGCGGAGAGCGAATCGCCGTCCCTGAACATTAGCCTAAGGGAGCTGGACAACGGCTCATGGGTTATCTTCGAATTACCGGGATACTCCAGCGCAGCCACGGGCACGGCACAAACCAGCATGGATGCACTGCGCAGCGCCAGCAGCACTTCGTACTACCGCGGAGAAGGCACCCTTTGGGTAAAGCTTGTCTCTAACGGCGGCGGCGCTCGTCCCGGCGCTGCCGGTCGTGGCGGCGTACCTCCAAGCAGTATCCAAGTCAGCAGGTAAGCTGACCCGTGCTGTAAAGGAAGAGCCCCCGGCGCAGGCTGGGGGCTTTCTATTTCGATCGCTTTCGGAAAACCGGGACGTCGTGCGGAGATAACCCGCTCGAGAAGAGCCTTCCCGCCGGGACTCACTCAGCCGCGCTGCGTATAAAACCGAAGGCGACGCTTTGAGTTATTGAAGTTCGTAATATCTCCTATCAGTTGTCGTCGGATTCATCGTCGTGATCAAGGCGAGTCAAGAAATTATCAACTACGAAGTGAGCCACGTCGCGACCGAGCTGCTGTCCGCTGGTGAGGTCGGATCGGAAATGCACCCCGGCGAAGATTCGGCTGAGCGTAGCCTCGTCTGCGGCGGCCGAAAAGCTCTTGAAAGAACGCTGCACGCCGGGCAAGACTTCGGACGTGACGTTAAAGTCGAAGCGGTGACTGCGGAAAAAGGAATTCAGTACGGTGGCCGCGGCACCGCTGATCACGGCGTGAGCCCCCGGATAGGCAGGGTCGGCCGTAGTATTCCCGACCTCCGGAAGCCAGTTCGGGTCGGCCAGTGTCGCGGGGTTATCATCCGTGCTCGCAGCGCGAATGGCAGTCACGGGGCGCCAGAAGTTATAGGTGTATTTGGCGTCATAGAAGGCGATTACGCTGTCCGCTAGCGTCAGGTTGAGCAAGGCAAAAAGGCGAGCATTCTGCGCGGTCGTCAGGTTATGATTCACGGCTGCCGTTTGAGTGATCTCGTTCCAGTAGTTCTGGATGGCCCCATTCCAAAAGCGGCCGGTCAACGCCTGGTCCGCGGAAGCGGCGCTACTGTTCGCGATCCCAAATGCTTTCACTTCGTTGAATACGTCGCTGTAGATGTCGCTGGTCAGCGAAGGCGGAGGGCCGGGCCGAAACTGGGCCGCTTGGCGCAAGCCAAATGGCGTAACTCGGGACCAGTGCGTGAATTGCGGCTGCGCCGGGAAATTAGGAGGTGTCGACTGATAATCTCCTGGCGCGTTCCCGAAGACAAACAGCGGAGGTTTAGCGCTCGATCCGTCATTGCTTCGCAGCGCCAGGATACGATCCGCAACAGTCTGACCGACGCTCGCTCCGGCTGCCTTGTCTCCTCTCGAAATCTCCGCCATCGATTGCTGAAATTGCGTATCGAGGGTTGCCTGGAAGGCCGGATAAAGAGTTACAAGAACCTCGTGTGCGGCTGCCGATGCGGCAGCTTCTTGCGAAGCTGTCTGCGAGACCCCAGGGAGCTGGATTAGATAAGGTGCGTGCTTGCCGTCGATCGCGTTAACAGCGTCATAGATCGCGGCGTGCATGATCGCGAAGCTTCGAGTGGAGTGAATGGTCGCCGACTGTGCTCCTGGTGTCCGAACGATTGCGAGGAGGGTTCTGTTCCATTGCAAAACTTGATCTATTGGCTGGGTTTGCGCTTCAAGATTTGCGCACAGTAGAGTCATCGTCATTAAAAGCAGTTTGGTCATTAGCGGGCTATCTCCTTGTGAGGACGGACAGTGCCATCCGGTACCCTTCGGCACCAGCACTTCCTGAGGGAGAGACCCCGGAACTGATGGAAATATTCCGGCTCGTATGGTGTTTCTTCTTGCGCAGGATATACGGCGTTTTCCGGGCGCCGGAATTATTCGACAAAGATCGTAGTCATTGTCATCGGGACCCACGAAACAGCGCCATCTAAGGCGATAAAAGGAACAATGGTTATGAATCTACTCTCAACGTTCTTCAAAGGATCGGAAACCTGCTTGGGCGTGTTTTACCCGAAGCGTTACATCATCGCGACATTTCCGACGTTCGAAAGTGCAAGACTAGCCGAACGAGCTTTGCGGGCGACGGGTTTCCTCCCCGACGAGGTTCAAGCGGTCTCGGGCGGAGAGATGCTTCATTTCTTTCGTGAGCTCAACGCGCGGACCGGCCTGCTGGGAGGTCTGATGACCGAGTTCTCCCGGTTCATCGGCACCGAGGCGAGTTTCCTCGACCGGGACGTCTGGGAAGCGAAACACGGCGCCGGGTTTCTGGCCGCGCATTGCTCAACCGAGCGGGAGGCAGACCATATTCGCGGGCTCCTCACCCCACTGCACCCGTTAGCGATGGAGTGGTACCGGGTAGGAGCCGTGTGTAGCATGGTTTAGGGCCTCATCCCATGCCTCCCACTTAGTCACATCGTTCCTGAGCGACGCCTCAGACCTGAATCGGCCTAGAACGTGAACCGCGCGATCAAGGTGCCTGTCCGCGGCAGTTGTGTGGCCGATATACCCGTGGGAATTCCGGGATTGGTTGTCGCTGTGCCGACCGCCGCAGTCGCGTTGATGACGCCAAAGCCGCTGGTAAGTTGGCCGAGGCCGTTCTTGATGGGCGGGGCACCAGGATTGACCGTACTCGGGTTGCCCAAGTAGGTCCGATTGAAGACGTTGACAAACTCTGCCCGGATCTGAAGGTTCATGCTCTCCTTAATCCGGAAATTGCGTCCCATGTTCAGACTCTCTGAGGGACGGCGCTCGCCGCGAAAGTTACTATATAGAGCATTGTTGCCCCACGTGCCCGTGGCAGGATTCATCCAAGCAGCCGGATTCAGCACTTGGTCCACGTACGGGTTGATGCAATGGCAGTTCAGGTCCTTTGTGAAAAAAGGCTGACCGGTCGGAATCTGAAAATTGGTTGCTCCATTGACCAGGGTCAGATTGTTGACGGTGGTAGCGCTGGGGGGCGTCAGCGGGAATCCGCTGCCATATTGCAGGAACATGCCGATCTGCCAATTCTCGATCACGCGGTTGGCTTCCCTCGCCCAAGTCGCTTTCGTTAAATGGGTCAGGACATTTGCCTTCGGTGTCGTATAAGTGAAATTACCGTTCACCAGAAAAGGCTGGTCCGTGCTCTGCAGAGTCTTGCTCGAACTAGCTGCGTTGAAGAAATCCTCTCGAGTAGAGACCAGCGCCTTGGACCATGTAAATGTGCCGGTAGCCTGGAGGCCGTGTGAAACTCGCTTGGTTGCTTTGACCTGCATGGAGTCATACCATGTGTCCCCGGTTGGCGCATTCGTTACAGCGTATGTACTGCCCAAGAACCCAGCCGTACTGAATTGCGGATACGCCTCCAGTGCTTGGAGCACCGTACCGTTGAAGCCCGAATATGGCTGTAGCGCACGCCCAAACCGGGAAATAGCCGTGGGGGAAGTTACCAACTGGCTCAAGATCGCGTTGTCCGCCCTGTTGGTATATGGATTCAGGCCAACACTTTGGAAGGTTGCTGGCGAGACTTGCTCCAGCAGCCCAAGGTTCGGCCCCGCACCGGTCCACCAAGCGCCGCGGTTGCCAACGTAAGAAGCTTCGACGACGAAGTTCCTCGAAATCTCCCGCTGGATTCCGACGCTCCACTGATTCTGCCTGGGTGGACGACCAGCGTTTGGATCTACCGCGGTGGGAGCCGAATTGGTGGACCCGGGCACGGTCGGAAAGACCCCCGCGTTGAATGTTGGGAACGCCGGCTGCGGAATTGCGCCAGGAGTCTCAATATTGACGAACGGGTTGATTCCGCCGGGCTGATTGACGCCTGAGAGCGGCGGGGTAATGTTCAGATCCGGAACGAAGGAATACACCACGCCCCAGCCGGCGCGAAGCACCGTTTTGGGCGTGATTTGATAGGCGACGCCCAGACGCGGTCCGATGGCGAAGGGATAATTCTTCGCGAAGTTGCAGCCGCATGTCGCGCCATAGATTGTTGCTCCCAAGCGTCCGCCCGCCGATGGATTCGGCACCTTGCCTCCCAAGGCTGCGACACGGCCGAACGTATCTTGCGCGTAGGTTCCGTAATCCCACCGAAGGCCATAATCGAGAGTCAGCTTGCGATTCACTTTCCAGGAGTCCTGGAGGAATAGCCCCCACTGCGACTTTCCCAGCCGGTAGTCGGCCGGTGTGTTCTGCTGGATACTGGAATAATCGCCGAGAAGGAAACTCGCAAAACCAAATCCCATGGACTGCCCAGCCAGATCCAATCCCGTCAGCGGCAGCGAGGTTGGGCCCGTGCCGGTATTGAATAGCACGCCGGCAAAAGGCTGATTTACAGTTCCCTGAAAGTAAACCTCACTGCCGAGCTTGTAAGTGTGGCTGCCCCGGACCCATGTCGCATTCGCGTTGAAGGTCGGCTTTTCCTGGAAGGTGTGACTCTGAATCTGTGCAGCCGTTCCGATGTTCTGCAGACCGCCCAGGCTGGTGGAGCCGGCTCCATTGAAATCGGGGAAGTTCCGGTTCTGCTCGAAACCAGGCAGGCCGAGCTGCTGCTGCGCGTTGAAGTTCAGGAACGGCGCGTCGTCAAAAGCGTTGATCTGATTGTAACCGCCGCCGAGGTGAAGCAGCATCGTCGGGGTCAGCGTGTAGTCGTAGTTGAGTCGAAACACTTTGTAATGAAAGAAGGTCCCGCGGGCTGCTGTAATCTCATTCGGCAACCCGTCCGCATTGCCGTTAGGAGAAGAGAATTGGCTATCCGTAAACGTCTTCGACCAGAAGAAGGAAATCTTACTCTTGCTACCTATGGACTGATCCAATTTCAACGAGGGAATAATAGTGGTCCGCTGGCTAAGGTTGGTGCCCGAGCCATTGTTGATGAGATTGCCGTTGGTCGTGGCGGGAAGGAGCGCCAACACCTTCGCTGAAACCGGATCAATGCGACTCAGGGGAATGATGTTGTTGGGGAATGGGCTCGCTGTGCCGGCATTCAGATTTCGCGTTTGCGGGTCGAATATTTCATTGGCGAAGATTGAATTGCCCAGATTGTCTTTGGCTGGCAGTGGTCCGGCGGGCACGCCTAGCTTGGGATTGAAATTCGCACCACCATTGGGTGAGATCGCCGAAAAATCGCCCCTGCGGAAGGCGTCCGTGGGCAACGTGGTGTTGAAGCTAATATTCGAGCTCTCGAGGAATTCTTCCCAGTTGAAGAAGAAGAAACTTTTGTTACGTCCGTTGTAGAGTTTGGGAATGCTCACCGGACCGCCCAGCGTGCCGCCATAGTCGTTGCGGCGGTTCCTGGGCCGGTATTTGTTGCCGTTTACGTCCTGAGTAAACGGGAATGCCGCGTTCAGATCCTCATTGACAAAGTAATCGTAGCCGCTGCCGTGATATTGATTGGTTCCCGACTTCATGGTGATGTTGAACAGGCCACCGCCGGCAGTCCCAAATTCGGCGGCGTAGTTGCTGGTCTGCACGGCGACCTCCTGGATAGAGTCCGCGCTGGGCTGCATTTCCTGTAAGGCGAAATTGACAAAGTGATTCGTCATGTCCATGCCTTCGATGCGCATGGCCTCAGAGTTGGCCGGCGCGCCGTTTACGATCATCGTTGTATTGGCCTGGTAATCGACGCCCGGAAGGAGAGTCGCGAGATTATATGGATTGCGGATCCCTGAGCTTCCAGCATTGGTGCCACCGATTCCTAAAATAGGAAGGCTGTCGAGGTTGTCGACGGTAATGTTGTGCGCCAAATCCCCCGTTTCCGTATTGAGCAGCGACGACTGCGCGGAGACTGTGACGGACTCCGATGCGCTACCCACCTGCATCGTGACATCTTCGCGGATAATACCCGCGGCCTGTACAGCGAGATTCGTGTGGCTATAGGTCTTGAATCCCTGCACCTTCACAGTAATTTCATAGATGCCGACCGGCAACTGACCAATGCTGTAATTTCCGGTGGTGGTGGACTGCGCGGGGTATGTGACGCCCGTTTCTATATTGGTGGCTTCGATCATGGCTCCAGGAATCACGGCGCCCGCTTGGTCGGAAATGGCGCCCGTGATAGTGCCCCCGCCAGCTTGGCCGAAGGCGATCGAACTTATCTGCAGCAGACAAACAGCAACGAATGAAATTCGCATGGACGACTCCTCTTTTCAAACCCTATGAAGGTAGTTCCAGAAGGGAACCTGGCGGGCACTGCCCAACCCGATCGGGAATACCGCCGAAAGTCCTAGGCGGTCCCATCCGCTGGCAATTCCCGCAGGCTTGATTCCCTACTACCGGCAGAGACTCGAGCAATGAGGTGTTTATTCCGATTGCAACGAGTATCCTTCTGATCCTTGTGTTCTCCGTGCCTACTTGCCCGACAACTGCTTCAAGTAGGCAATAATGTTGGCTCGCTCGGCCGGATCGTTCAACCGAAAAGACATGTCATTGTCGGGTATGACGCTCTCGGTATCGCTGAGCCATCGATCCAGCGTCGATTCATCCCAGGTGACCGATGCGTTCTTCACTGCGTCGGAGTAGGTAAACTGCGGGTCCCGTCCCGCCTTACGGCCGTATACGCCGCGCAGGGGTGGCCCTAGTTTGACCTTCTCGAGTGCATGGCAGCCGGTACATCGTTTTTCGAAAGCTTCGCGGCCGCGCTCGGGATCTTTTCCCGAAGCAGCGACCGCCACGGTTACGCAGACAACGCCGGTAAGTATCGTTAGCGTTGTTCTCAGTGTTAGATTTGTCCAGTTGAACTGCATGTGAGTCCCGCTCCTCTTGTGTATATTGCGCGCCGCTCTACGCGGCGCTCAGTGATGAATCGACCACTGCCAGGCTGTGCGATCCGGCCACGAAGTTGACGTTGCGGATGCCGAGCACATCGCGAAGCTTCTCCGCGGGCACCTTCATTGGTCCGGGGGATGGCGCGCTTCCGGGTGCGGGTTGCGGGAAAGCTGTTGACATCGCGGAATGGAACGTCACGTTTCCTTCCATCTTCTGCATCACTTGATGGATGTGCCCGTTCAGCACTGTGACCGAGCCGAAGCGCTTCAGCATATCGAGAGCTTGCGCGCTATCCTTGGTCGCCCAGCCCCACTCCGGGTATAAGGCCCACAGAGGAATATGAGCGAAGACGACAATCGGAGTGCTAGCTCCCAGTTTGGCCACATCGTTCTTGAGCCACGCCATCTGCTGATCTCCCAGCGCACCCATGCCTTCGAGCTGCGCCGAATTGTTCAGCCCGATGAAATGGACCCCTTTGTGGTCGAAGCTCTGCCAACCCCGCCCCATGGTGCCCTTGCCGAAACGCTCCATGTATTGTTTGCCCTCGTCTCCCAGCAAGTCGTGCTCTCCGGGGACGTAGAACGTCTGCTTTTGGCGCATCCCCTTAAGGAGCTGGTCCAAGGTATCGAACTCGCTGGCCTTCGCCAGGTGCGACAGATCCCCGGTATGCAGGATGAAGTCGGGCTGATGGGGCAGTGCGTTGATCTTATCCACCGCGGCCTGGAACGTCAGATTGACGTCGGGATTGGCCGGCTTGTCAAACCCGATGTGACTGTCGCTGATTTGTACAAAAGCGAAGTCCTCGGCGCGCGGCTTGGGAGCGCCCAACAGGCGGGATGTCGGCACACCGCCCGCAAAGCTCCACACCACACCTGCGCCAGCCCACTGCATGCATTTCAGGAAGCCGCGCCTATCGACGTCGCGAGTTAGAATGCCCGCTGCGCCTTCCTGGTCGTCTTTAATATCAGCCATAAGTAACCACCTTTCTGTGGCGGCGTGAGCGCCGCTACTCTCAGGAAGACCTTCCGCTCTCTAGATTTATTCCCGGGCGGCAACACCGGAAAGAACCCGCGCCGAGAATATGCCTTCCTGACTACTCCCATGCCTCCGCTGAACGTTTACAAACTATTTACATCTGGGCAGGAATTCTTTCCGGCCGAGGCCGGTCTAAAAAGGAGAGCGCGCTTGGTGTAATGCGTGCTGACGAACTACATTGTTCATCTTCTATAGAACCAGGAGTCATGTTTGTGAAAACAGAAAATATTCCATCTGGCGATTCTTCGGAGACGCGTACAGCATCACCGGCGAACGATGAGGTACAAGCGAACTGGCAACGCGTCGTCCGACGACGATCGTTTCTTCACGGCATGGGTGCCGCGGGTGCGCTGGCGGGCGCGGCGGTGCTACCGGCCGGCAAGGTGTTCGCTGATGACAACAAGCGGCTTTCCAAGGGCGATGCCGCCATTCTGCGATTGGCCGCCGCGATCGAGTTTATCGAGGCGGATCTGTGGCAGCAATACAACGAGCTCGGCGGACAGGTCGATAACAATGACAATCCGAATCCCGGAAACCCTGATTACATCGCCGCACTCCAAAATCTGGACGGCGACATGCCGCAGTACATCTCCGACAACACGGACGACGAGATCAGCCATCGAAACTTTCTCAACGCTTACCTGATCTCAAAAGGCGCACAGCCGGTCGACTTCACGAAGTTCGAGACGCTCCAGCCGACCAAAGCGACCGGAGCTCTCGGCAACGGGCGGCTGACCAACTTGCAGACGCTCACCGTGGACACCAGTTGGTATTTCCGCTACCGCAGCACGCAAAACCCCGACTTGGGCGCAAAGTTTCCACAACTTCTCAATATCGTCAAACAGCCTGCGATACCCTTGCACGACAACTACGCCAAATCCACCATCCAGGCCATTGCCAACATTGCTGGCATTCACTTCGCCTACATTGAGCAGGGCGGATCGAGCCTCTATCCGATTTTGGCCCTCAAAGCCAGCAGCCTGGAGGTTTTGCGCATCCTGATCAGCATCGGAGGAGTGGAGATCGATCACTTCTCTCTCTGGCACGACAAAATGGGCAACGCGGTTGCGCAACCTTTAGCGCCCTTGGTCGACCCCGGCACCGGACTGACGTTCCCGGATTTTAACGATCCCGCTAACCAGCACAACGCGATGCTTTCCGCCGCCGATCAACAAGCCGGCAGCCAAATGTTTCAGACCAACCTAATTCAGCCCGAACCATGCCAGTTCATCAGCCCGAATCTACCTCCTTGCTCGATCATCCGGCCGACGTTGTCAGAGAACGGAGGCGCCATGGCCACCGTCCAATCGTTCATCGCCGACGGCCTTTTCATCGGCCAGAACCCGGCGTTCCTGGAGCAGCTCATGGACCTGGCGTCCGAAGCCGAGGCGGCACGCCGCGAAGGCCAGGACTAGCCGTCCCAGGAACTCTTGGGGTGGACCAAATGACACGGTATAGTTTTCGCTCGCTGTCGGAGACGGTCACTCCTCCGAGACCGTCTCCCGTGCGGACAGCACATCCGCACGAAGCGAGTGAGGCCGGCGCGCCCCACCCATGACGCGCCGGCGCAGTTTTCTGGTTAAGAGGGATCTAAGCGCGCAGATTCTATTTCTTCCCTTGGTGGGTGTGGACATGTGTCGCGCCCACCTTTTTTTCGTCTACGCCACAAAGAGCGAGCGTTCAGTGGTGGTCCAGTTGACTGAGCACCTTCTGAAACACAGTGTTGGACGGAAAATCCGCACGTAGCTGCACAAGCAGGATACGCCCATCGGCGACCTTGTGTTCCCGCAGATATGCGATCGCCAGGAGAATGCGGGCCAGCGGAGCAAGGTAACGGCCATTTTGTGCCGCCAGCGCCACCTGGCGCATCCCCTCTTCTTTATCGCCGTTTACACCGTCCAGCCTCAACATCCAGCGTGCCGGCGCGACCAGGCTCCCGATAATGTATTTTTCACTTCCTGAAGCGACGTACGCGTCATAGTAGTGTGGATCGACGGCAAGCAACATCCCGGCCCACGTTGTCGCCCGTTTTGCGCTTTGAAGCGATGCTAGCGTACGCTTCTCGATCAGCGCCTGGTAATCCGCAGTCTGCCCGCTTGCAAGCGTCATCGCAAACATCGCGTCCACATCACGCGGATTCACGGCCAGGCGTTTGTTCGCCTTCTGCGTGGCCCGCTCCACGGCATCAAAGAATCTAGAACGGATCTTCGGGTCGGGCTCTAGCTTCTTTTGCGGACCCAATGAACCACTACGTGTGAAGAACTGCAACTCCAGAACTCCGAGCCGATCGAATTCCTGAAACAGATACGCCGCTGACTCCGCGGCTGGCCCCACCGGATCTTCGGGGAATTGTTGCTGCCAGAGAGAGAATTGTGCCAGGGCGTCATTGAACTGCAGGTTGTATAGATAGTGAAATCCTCGATCGAGAGACGGATTCTCGGCTGCAAAGGAACTGGGCAGCAGCGTCCAAAGAGCAAGCATCGCCAGACCGCCGCGCCTTACACTGCTGGTCAAAGAGGTATCGCCTCCAGTATGCTCACCGGCGCGAGAGTCGGGATCACCTGCGTCAGCCGAAATCCACTGATTTCTAGGAGCCTGCAGTACTCGTCCTTCGTACGCTCTTGCCCGCCGGACATCACAAGCATGTTCAGATCCAGCAAGGTTCCAAAGGCCGGATCGTCCACGAGCGGCAACACCATTTCGATCACCAGGAGTTTCGCCTGGGAACGCATCACCCGCCGGCAGTTCTTCAGGATGCGAACGGCCCGATCATCGCTCCAGTCGTGCAACACGTTTTT
>Ga0207712_10002923_pt1 | contig 10918 bp, 15 predicted proteins | sample KBSS44metaG_FD_184402 | JGI IMG/M metagenome (GOLD analysis project Ga0207712, IMG submission 184402) | Switchgrass rhizosphere microbial communities from Kellogg Biological Station, Michigan, USA - KBS S4-4 metaG (SPAdes) (version 2) | ecosystem: Host-associated > Plants > Roots > Rhizosphere... | reverse complement strand
TCGGCCGGGTCTCCTACGTCAGCAGAAGCGATTGTTCGCACAACCACTTTCACTGATTCGGCCCGGCCGATGCCAAAGCTCTCGTGAGATATCCGGGCTAGCCACGCCCTGCCTTCCCGCGCCGGCTCTCTGCCTTCGTGACCCGGCGTACGTAATCCTCCAAGGCCGCCTCACCAACATCGGCGATGGGCACCCCAAAGCGGTGTATACGTTATAGGGTAACACGGTGTTACCCTATTGACATCAGCAAAATATGGGATTAGTTAGCCTTAGGGTAACATTGAATAGGAAAGGACTTTCAGCATGACATCTATGCCCACAGCCGCCGAAATGGAGCAGGAGCGCAGCGCATACGATCGAGCGCGTGCCGCCTTGAAGGGCCTGAAACGGACGGTGAAGCAGGACAAGACTTACGCCGCGTGGACGGACATTTGCACGGCGATCGCGACCGCCCAGCATGAGGTGTTCCGGATCACGGGGTCCAACAGCAACATGGGCCGGGTCTATGCCGAGACGTTCAGCCGCGTCCTGAAGCGGGAAGGTCTCGACGACAACGACTGGCTCAACAAGCCGACGCGCTCCGCGTGCATCGAGGTGGCAACGTACAAGGCCCAGATCGATGAATGGAGGGCTACGCTGTCGCCAGCGCGCCGCGCGGAGATGAACCACCCGCGAACAGTCCTGAAGAACTGGAAGGCAAGCTTCGCACCGACGCGAAAGCCTCCGCTGGAGCTGCACGACGTGGAAGACGAGGACCGCGGCAATGGCGACCTGGCTGGCCTTGGCCGCGCCCCGCGCAAGGAGAAACCGTCGGCGACGGAGGAGACCAATACCGTCCTGCGCGAGGAACTGCACCAGGCCCAGCTGACCATTGCCGGCATGCGCGAGGAAATCGTCCGGCTGCAGGGTGTGGTCGAGGATCTGCAGCGGAAGCTCGGTCTGGTTGGCTGATCGATCAGCGCCCGGTCCGCTTCTTCCTCGCCGCCAACGCCTCGGCGAGCAGCTCCCGGATGATGGCGCTGCGCTCCGGCTGATCGAGCCGGTCCGCGAGCATCTCATCAATCGCCGCGAGCATCGGCTTGGGCAATCTCAAGGCGATCTGGTGCATGCTCGTGTCGCCGATGGGCGGGCGTCCGCTTTGGCGTCTGATCGGTTTGGCCATGCCGGTCAGTATAATATCCCGTTGAACCCCAGTGAATGACGAAATCGTGAACGAGATTTGATCGGGCGTTACCGGTTGCCTCTTGATTATGTATCCCAGTGGGATATGATGTAGGTATCCCCCACAAGCAGCGACGAAGCCGGATAACACGGAACCGGTGGAGCGGCCCACAAGGTCGCCAGTCAGCGAGGTGAACGGGGGAACCCCTCGGATACGGACCGCTCTTCCGAGGGGAGAGCGCCGGGGAGCGAGCGCGCAACTCGCTCAACCCGGCAAACCATCAGCGCAAAGGAGATGCGTTGTGGCTAAGCTTTTCTACTACCTTCGCCGTCTCGCTGCAATCGCCCTGGGGCTGACCCTAACGGGGTATACAGCCTGGGCCAGCTGGTCACACTTCCATGACCTGCTCGGCCCCATTGCAGCCGTTTCGGCAGCCGCGCTGCTCGCTTTTGCCGAGTATGCGTGGTCAGACCGTCAACGGCTTCGGGCCGGGGTGCTGGGCATCCTCGGGCTGGCCGCTGCGGCCCTCTCTGGGGCCGTCGTCCTTGAGCGTGTCTCCGCTACGCAGGAGGCGCGCGTCCAGGCGGCGCGCTCCGATAACCTGCCCCGTGCCGAGGCGCAAAAGGCCCTGGACGAGGCGAAGAAGTCCCTTGCCGTGGCCGAGGCCGAGGCAAAGGACGAGTGCCGATCGGGGCGTAAGCTTCGTTGCGAAGCTACCGAGAGCCGAGAGAAGGCAGCTCGCGAGCGAGTTGCCGAGGCTCGGACCAAGCTGGTGAGCTTGGGCGCGACCTCTGTCGAGAACCCGGTGGCTTCGGTCCTGGGCGACTGGACGGAGCTCTATCACCGGGCCATGCCGCTGGCCCTGCCCTTGTGGTTGGAATTGGCGGCGCCTGTCGTACTTGCCTACGGATTCGCGCCGGGTCGCCGCAAGGCACCTGTGCCGGAGAAGAAGGTCAGGCGGCAGACGACAAGGCGGGCACCTCGGAAGCCCGCTGCACAGGACGGGGTGACCGATTGGGTCGAGGCTTACCGCCAACGCCACGGTCGGGCACCGAAGGTCGCCGACGTTCGCCAAGCCTTTGGCGTTTCGAAGACCACCGCATGGAGGCGCATCCGTTCCGCCTCCTGAAACTCGCAAGCCTCCGAAGCCGAAAGGCTCCGGGGGCTTTTCCTATGCTCCGTTCCAGGACGTTTCAAAAGTTCCGAGCGCGTGGAACTTCCTTGCGATATCAACGGCATGCAAAGAATGCCTCTCGTCCCGATGGTCGTTCCACAAACTTGGCATTTGAAACCCTTTCCAGTTTCACCTTGCTGAGTCGCGGACGTATGCTGTCTCGTGCGTGACATCCTGCCGTAAACGGATCGCGTATCGTCTGGTCCGTTTGACGATAATGGGAGGTTGTCATGAATGGGCTTACCCGCTTTCTGACAGCTGCATCTGCTCTCGTTACGTTCGTTGCAGCATTCGTGATGCCAGTCGGAGCGCAGCAGGTTCGACGGATCTGCGGCGATACCGCGGTACAAGCGTATGGTGGCGCCCAAACGAGAGAACTCGCGACTGTAGCGACGCATGCCTTGTGGAACAATTGCGCCTCAGATTTGTATCGAGGGAACCAGTGGGGAAATTTTGGGGTGGCAAAGGACAAGATCGCTATGGATTGCGCAAAAATAAAGGTTAGACCGCATTGGAACGAGAGGGGTCGAACCTGCAGCAACTACGTCCACGGTATGACTTGGCTGTGCTATGTTAGGGCTACGCCTTGTCTGGACTAGCCCAGTACGGCGAGGCCCGATGCCGTGTGGGCGGCACCATCGAAGCAATCATCGCGCGGACGCTTTCGAGCGGCCTAGCCAGCCCTGATCACAAGCCCTCGTCGTTGGCTCGGCCGGGGCTTTCTCGGTGTTGGGCCGCCAAAAGCTCAAGTGGAGGGCTTGCATGTCCGCTCTCAGGGTAAGACGGATACACACATCCGTGGCGACGACGCGAAGTGCCAATTGCTGTCTTGGTTGCTCTGCGTCGAAAGCGAACAGTGTAGGGCTCTTAACGCCTAGCGCGGGGGTCGACGGGAGCAGGATTTAGTGGCCATTGCGAGAGCCCAGTACCGAGCGGAAGGCGTTCATGACCCGACTTGAGATCATGGCCGACTACTTTCAGATCTATGTGTGTGATCCAGAGTACATCGGGGACTGGTCGGCCCTGTGGACCGATCAAACCGTCAAAGATCGTATGGTCGCACTTCCCCATACGATCGTGTTTGGAACCGGCCGCAACATGCCCGTGCCGGTTGACGTCGTCGTTCACAAACAGCAGCCAGACCTTACCGCCCTAATTGCGCCCGCTGATCACGCAGTGCTTGGCGGCATAGTCTGCCGCAGCGGACAGCTCAAGGTGGTAGGATGTACCGACTACCTGCCGGATGCATTTGCGCTTTCGACCTCGCCGGGACGTTATGGTGTCGCATTCCTCTCATTCGACCTAAGCACGATCGACCCGCCCGGTGGCCTTGACGGTGACGACCACTACGCGCTCCATCTATGGTCGGCTGCAGCACTTCCGGATACGACAGTGCTCAAACGGTGGAATGCGTCATAGCGGCATCTCATTGAAGGAGAGGGTATCTCGACTCCGTTGAGTCACGTTTCTGTTTCGGGTCAGACTCGGAAGAACGCCATCCTCATATGTGGACAGAAATCGTCAGCCAGATCGCAGCACTTTCGCCGAGCGTTCTTGCCAGCGTGAACCCGCCCGCCGACCCTGGCGTGATTGACACCTTGGAACGCCGGATCGGAGCGCCGCTGCCTGATGGCTTCAAGCAGTATCTGGCTGTGATGGACGGGCAGAACGACTTGGGACGCGATCATCCATTGATTGGATACAACAGGTTCCTGTCCGTCGCCCGCATCATCGAGACCATGGACATGCAGCGCTTCTGTTTCGGCGACAAGGATCGCATCGATTGGATCACCGAGAACAAGATTCAACCAGTGATGTGGGACAGCCACTGGGTGCCGTTCTCCGATTTCGAAGGCAGCCCACGCCTGATTCTCGATCTGCATCCCGGACGTAATGGAGCCTACGGACAAGTGTGGCAGGACTGGCCCGGTCGCGATCGGGAAAACGACGGCACGGTCATGGCGCTGACGTTCGCCGAGTTCTCCACCGAATTGTTGCGACGGCTGACAACGCGCAGCGTTGTAGTAAATGACGACGGCATACTCTCGTTCCCGCGAGCCGGCGGCTACTGGCTCGTGTAGCTGACGATCTCACATGAACTGCCAAGGTGGATGCGCTCCCCTTCTTTGTCAGCCAGCATTGTAGGTTCACGACCTAAAGAACCATGAGACTGCGTTGTGATCCGTCGGCAACGTCGCCTTCGGGTCATTCGCGTCGCGGGCGAGATGTCCGCCGCCAAATCATAGCGGACATTGATCGCGCGCCCAGCACGACCCTTCGTGCGAGTTCCGGACCAAAGGCGGTATTGCTAATCCGTGAACGGATTTGAAAACATGACATCGTACGATGATGTCATCCAACACGGGATTTATCGCTTCCAGGCGTAGAGCGTCAGGTCGTCGATGTCGGTCGTATAGCCGCGTTCCGCCAGGAACGCGGCGACGTCCTTCGGCCCGAACCCCACCTCCTCGTAGTAGTCGACCTCGATGACGATGTTCTGGATCCGCGGGTAGTCAGCTTCCGAGATGCCGTCGAGCACCTCGAGGAAATACCCTTCAACGTCGATCTTCAGCATGTCAACCACGGTGAGGCCGTGGGCAGCGATCTCGGCGGAAACCGTGGTGCTCACCACGTCGTGCTGAACGAGTTCGTTGCTTCGGGCAAGGCTCGCGACCCAGCCGATCCTATCAGGGGCAAGCAGCGTGCTAATGCCGGAGACGAGCGGGGACTGATGGAGCAAAAGCTGCCGTCCTACTCCGCTGGCGATCGCGCGATTGACTGTGTGAACCTCCGTGACCTCCGGATCGATCAGGCGAGCGGTGTTTTCGACTAGGTAGGCGTAGGTCAACGGGCTCGCTTCGTAACAGTAGATCGCCTTCGGCTGGTACCGTCTTGCCGCCCAGATGCTGTAGAGACCGATGTTGGCGCCGACGTCGAACACCATTGGGGACCGAGGCATCCGCATGTCCGGATGATAGTAAATCTGGTTGATGAACACCTCGTCGTAGATGTACCGGGTGTCACGCTCGTGAGGATCGATCACTGACAGGTCGATGCCACCCAAAGTCAAGCGTTGCATGGTCGTTCTCCAGGGTGCCCGAGCCAGACTCTGGGACCACAGGTGCATCCCGGCAAGGCGACTTGGAATCGATCTGACCTGTGAATCGGCGTGGGGTCAAACTCGGGCGCTAATCCACACCCATTCCAATCCGGGCCACCAAAGGCGCTCTGCCGGTGGCCGCAGTCTCAGTGACGTCTCCTTGGGGTCAAAAGCGTCGCAGCATGGTGGTCGGCTGTAGGGCCACAGCAGACGTAAGTCTCTGCCCCTCCGCCTGGCGCATCGTTTTCTCTGCTAGCATAGGTCCTGAGCCGCTGCGGGGTACTTGACCGATGAGAGTCAGGATTTCGCCTGCGGCTAGCGGGCGCTCAGTTCGCGCTGCATCCCGCCATGATCTCCGTCGCCCTCGCCGTTGTCGGCGCGACCTGCCCACAATTGGCCACGCTCGATGCAGCGTGGTCGCCCTGCACCATTGTTGACCGGGATTGAAATGCAAACCCCCGGCGGAGCGATCCGCCAGGGGTTCTTGGCTTGTTGGGTCTGCCTCAGTCAACTCCAGCTATCAGGCCTTTTTCAGCTGAGCTGCCTGCTTGCCTTTGCCCTTCCTGTCGTCCTCCAGCTCGAAGCTGACGCGGTCGCCCTCGTTCAGCGCCCGCATCCCGGCCGCCTCGACCGCCGAGGCGTGCACGAACACGTCCTTCCCGCCCTCGTCGGGGGTGATGAAGCCGAAGCCCTTGGCGCCGTTGAAGAACTTGACCGTTCCGGAGATTCGCATGTGGTAGGAAGCCTTCTGAAGTGCGTGCAGGAAGCCGATAGCCGGTGAGCCGCCACGCCGGGCTCAGAGGGGTAGCTCAGATTTGGGGGAAGCCGTTGGCCGATGGTCGGCGGAGGGTCTTGGCCCGAATGTGAGAATTGCGGCCCACCATGGGCCGCATCGGCTGCCGGGAATATGAGCCGCATTTGCGGCAACCTGCAAGCGGAACCGACCTTCCCGGTGGAAATGCAAGCGAGCCGCCAGTTGCCCAGCGGCTCGCATCTCCGTGTACACTGGTTCTGCGAGGAAGCAGGAACGGAGAACCTATTATGCCCCAGCCCGACGAATTCTCGGATAATGAACTTGCCCTGCTCGATGCGGTACGCACGCTCTACGACATCGTGATCGGAGCAGGCACCACTACCTATGCTCAGGCTGATGGCCTGCTGGAGATGCATCAACAGCGGTGGGAGCATCGGGGTCGACCCAAAGCCGCAACCATGCTTGCCCTAATTCGGAGGCTCGCCACTGATCCAGATGCTGAGAAGCGACGGGCAGTTGTTGAAATGCTGAGAATGGCAAAGCCCAAGGGGTCGGGCTGATCCTCGCTGGCACTAGCGCATCACGCAAGTGGTCTTCAATCTGCATGGTGACCTCCTGTGTCATTCGCTGAGGCTGGGACGCCATTCTTGCGCTTCAGCCCGGCAGCGCGAACTCCGGCACCGCCAGCGCGATGATGCCCACCCCTGCCGCTTGCGCCGGCGCAGAACCGCGCGGAATCGCGATCAGGTAGTGCGCCACAACTGGCGTGGCGTCGGTTGGCATGGCGTGGGGCTCCATGGCTCAGCTCGGCAGACCTTTGCCGGTTTCAGACAGCAACACGCTGCCCGTGATGGTGACCGGGATCTGCGGCGTCCCGACGCGGAAATTGAGCCGCTGCGCAAGGGTGACGGCGATCCGCTCATCGCGGTCGGCGGGCCGGTACGTCAAGCGGCCCATCGAGTCGAAGGCCCCGGACCAGATCAGCGTCGCACTGGCCGTACTGGTGAGGCCGCTCGAAGGCCCGGCGGCTGTGAAGTTGGCGCTTGGCGCGCCGACCCATGGCTTCACGTTAGGGGCGGTGAGCGCTGCTCCGGTGCTCGCCGCGGTCGAGCCGCGCAACAACTGCAGGGCGATGGCAGAGCCCGACGCGAACTGGGTGCTGGCCAGGCTCAAGTCGATTGCGACGATCTCGAAGCGGGCCGAACTGTTGGCTGTGATTTGGAGCACGTCCCAGCCGTTCGCCGTTGTCAGTGCAGTTGTAGTCAGCGGCACCGAGTACATCGGGCCGGCGGCGCGTTGGATGTTCATTATATTCTCCGCTGTCCCCATGAACTGGGGCACGCAAGGCCATCAACGCGGCTGTACATGGTGGACACGACGCGACCAGCCGGAAAGCCAATCAGGGAACGCAACGCAACTGACGCAACGAATTCCTGGGCTCACGCCCTATCGCCGCCGCCTCCGCTTCGCAGGCGCGTGGCCGACCGAGGCGAACTGCCGGCGACGATCTTCACGCCCGTAACGCGCCAGAAGCTGCTCGCCATGCGCCTGCTCCGCCTCGATCTGCGCCTGTCGCGCACGGCGGCGCTCGTCGGCAGGTGAGACCGGCTCCACAGCCTTGTCAGCGTCGGTCATCCAGATGCCCTCCCTGGCGTCTCGACCGCTCCTTCGCCGAGCTGTAGCCCACCTGCGCATGGGTGGGTCTGCTGCCACGACGCGCCTCACGAGCCGCATCGGAAAGCGGCACTTTCGCCTTCATGTCCGGATCGAGGATGCGAGCCATGCAATCAAGCGCGTCGTCGTGCGATCCGTACGGGAAGGTGACGAACTCCTCCTCCACCAGAGCCCGGATCAGGTCCACAGTCTCCCCGTCGTGCTGCGTCCGATGCAGACGCCGCGGAATGAGGAATTTGCCCTGCTCAAATAACGGAACCAGTCGCCTGATTCTGTCCACCTTGGGCGTGGAGCCGCCCAACTCGACAATGGGGAACGAGATGTTGCGCAGATGTTGCTCCCGGCGGATGTGCTCCAAGTCTGACTGCAGTCCATAGCGCTCGTATCCTGTCCTGATCGGACACCATCGCCCCCACATCTCGAAGAGCGCTTCTGTCCGCTCAGTCAGATTGAGCCGGTCCCGGATCATGTCGAGCAGGCGGTAGACACCGTCATGGCCAACGCCGATGGCGCAGATGACGGTGTAATCGGAGCCCTTCTTCTTCGAGTGCGCCGGATCGACAACAAGGTAGACGCTCAAGCCCTTCGCGTGCGGCGTGCCCTCTATCCACCCCAGCCACTCGCGCCGGAAACCCATCGAGGTATCCCCGGCCGGGTTCAGGAGCAATTGTGCAGCGAACACGTAAGGCCCCTGAGCCTGCCGCTTCTGGATCAGGACATCAGGCGGCATCAGTCGGCAATTCTCAGGCGCAAAGTCGTCCGTGCCATCCACCGTGCACGCGTAGATGCGCGGCTTGAGCATGCCCGACGCCAGCATCGCCTCGTAGCTGTCACCGAAAGCGTACCTCGTGCCGTACACCCTGAGGGAGCCACCGAGCGAGCCCAGGTTGTCCGAGAGCTGGAACGCCTCGGTCGTCTTAGCAACCATCTCAGGCGTCGACACGCTGGCCGGGACGACCACGTCATCGTACACACGGACGCGGAAGTGCCGCCCAGTCGGCATGCCGTCAACCAGACCCCAAGCCTCCAGCCCGCTCTCCTTCGGGTTGCCCTCGCGCTTCCACACCAGTCCGTCATCCTCGGACCATTTGCTGGCCTGCTGCGTCGGGTTCTCCCAGAAGATCTCCGGGAACAGCCCCTTCAAGACCTCGTTGACTTCGAGCTCGCGCTTGATCTGCCGCAGGAACGACTTCGCGATCGGCCTGGTGTGCGAGAAAATCCCGATCGTCACCTCGGGGTCGTTGATGATGTGGAACAGGCTCAAGCCGAACGTCCCGAGACTGCTCTTGCCGTGCTCACGTGCCCATAGGTCGCAGTAGCCGTCAGGCGCCGCCTGGAGTTCCCGGCAGCGATCGAAGAAGAACGGATGATGCAGGTCCAGACGGTTGCACACGTACCGGACCAGGAAGAACAAATCCGTCCGGCAGAGATGCCGCATGCGATCAACGCGCTCCGCTTCCGAGCAGGCGTCGAGCGCCGAGATCAGCGCGTCGTACTGCTCCAGTGCGGTAATGTCAGGGGTCGCGAACTTCATGCCGCTGCCTCGTCGTCCTTGGCAGGCTCCGGCTTCAGCTCGATGACGTTGGACGAGCTCGCAATCACCCTGGCAATCCAGGCCTTGGTCACCTGCTCAGCTTCGGGCTCAGGCTGGCCAGGGCGGATGGTCTGGTCGATGGTGACCTTGTCCGCATAGCGTGGACTGTCCTTGCCGGCGAGCCACTTCAAGCCGTCCACCACCGCCTTACCGACGGCATGGTCCAGATCGCCCTTGCGCATCTCCTTCACCGCCTTGGCGATGCCGTCGACGCGGATGTCGGCACGGGTGTCCTTGGCGATGGCAAAGGCCGCCGCGAACTCGTCGATCTCAGCGCGCCACCTGGCGATGTCCCGGACCGCGGGGAAACCCGGCATCAGGCCGATGTCGGTGAGCGTCTCGCCCTCGGCGATGAGATCACACACCTGGCGGCCCAGCTCAGCGGTGTACTCGACCGGCGGCTTCCTGACCGTCTTCCCTTTGGCCCCCGGCTTCTCGGCAGCCTTGGCGCGCCTGGCCTTATCGGCACAGTCCCGGCAGGATCGCTGCTTGCCGATGAATGCCGTGACCGGCTTCTCGGCCTCGCAGGTTGCGCAGATCTTTGTGGGAAGGTCGGTGGTCATGAGGCTCCCAACAGCCGGTACACGCTGGCCCTGCCGATGCCGAGCTGCTTGGCAATAGCCGCCGGACCTACGCCCTCAGCCTTGAGACGCTGCACCTCGGCGCTGTGCTTCTCCGCCAGCTTGGCAGGACGGCCTTTGTAGGCGCCCTCGGCCCTGGCTCTGGCGATGCCCTCCAGCTGCCGCTCCCGGCGCAGGTTGGTCTCGAATTCCGCGAACACCTGGAGCATGCCCAGGAATGCCTTGCCGGCCGCGTCGCCCGTGTTGATCGGCTGCTCCGTGGCCTTCAGATGCACACCCTTGTCCTGGAGCTGCTTGACGATCAGCTGCAGGTCGAGGACGGAGCGGCCAAGGCGGTCGATCCTGGTAATCACCAGGGTGTCGCCCTCACGTACCCAATCGAGCGCCTTCTCAAGCTCCTCGCGACCCTGACGGCTCGTGCCGCTCACCTTCTCGGCGAAGACCTTCTTGCACCCGGCAGCCTTCAGGACCGCCAACTGAATTTCCAGGTCCTGGTCCGTGGACGAGACCCTCGCGTAGCCGACGAACGTCATCTGATGATGCCCCTCTGTCTCAGTTAAGTCTAAGACTGGGGTAGATCGCTTCGTCTCATAACGCAACCGACTTTTCTGAGACGCAGAAAGTGTCTCAGCTGAGACGTTCGCTTTGGGTACACCCTGTCGGACGCTCCACTTCGGGCCATCAGGATGCGGGCACAAGTGAGACCGACCCAAGCCGGCGATCTCCTTGCGGCCGCAGATGCAGGTGGCCATCATCGCTCACCCTCACCGCCATGCTCAGCAAGCCACTGCGCCGCTGTCTGCCGTCCACCACGTCGCCGGCTCTGCACGTAGCGCCAATCTGATGGCAGGCCGAGCAGGGCGCGGTGCTTGGCCCACT
>Ga0207712_10002919_pt1 | contig 10922 bp, 5 predicted proteins | sample KBSS44metaG_FD_184402 | JGI IMG/M metagenome (GOLD analysis project Ga0207712, IMG submission 184402) | Switchgrass rhizosphere microbial communities from Kellogg Biological Station, Michigan, USA - KBS S4-4 metaG (SPAdes) (version 2) | ecosystem: Host-associated > Plants > Roots > Rhizosphere >... | reverse complement strand
GAAGTTCATCTCTTAAAACGCCTGTAACCGTATTTTTGGAAATAGAAGTTGCCCGATGCTCTCCTGTATCAATTGATGGTACCGAAAGATGCGCTACCATTACACTCCCTATCCCAGCATTTATTAATTCACGAAATGGTTTTAATTCATTTGAATCAAGCTCTGCTCTCGATTTATTTATCACAGGCAGATCAAGATGTGAATCAACATCAACATCACCATGACCAGGAAAATGTTTGGCACATGCCATAATACCCGCATCCTGCATTCCTTTCATATAAGCAATCCCGAATTTGGCCACTTTATATTTATCCTCACCAAATGAACGATAGCCGATGACCGGGTTGTTGGGGTTATTATTTACATCCACTACCGGGGCATAATTTACGTGCACACCCAAACGCCTGCATTGTTCGCCAACGGCTTTTCCCATTTCATACACCAATGCATCATTATTCATGGCTCCAAGTGTTAGCTGGTAAGGAAATTTTATTACACTATCGAGCCGCATGCCTAACCCCCATTCACCATCAATCGTGATCATCAGCGGTGTTTTTGCAATGCTTTGATAATAGTTGGTAAGATTGGCCTGGCGAACCGGCCCACCCTGGAAAAAACACAAAGCGCCTACATTATATTTTTTAATATCGCTTTCAACCTTGGCAATATGGTCTGCACCTAAATTGGAGTGTGCACGGATCACCATTAACTGGGCGATCTTTTCATCGTCATTCAATGAATTAAATACACTGTCTGTCCATTGTTCTGATGTAAGCTTACTGTTGTATTGGGAAAATAAAACACTGGTTGTTCCGGTGAAAAGGAATAAAGAAAAAATAAGTTTTTTCATGTGGCAAAATTCAAAATACAAATTAACCGAATTATCGTTTATAAGGTTTGTAAAAATGGATACGCGGCAGATAAAAAATGAAATTATACTCCTTCGGCTTCGGGTTGTTCGGCTGTAGTGATCTTAAATGCACGGTTAACCAAATATACACCCAGTAAAGTAACCAATCCACCGATGGCTAAATAAACAGTAAGACTTTCATCAAATACCATTGAACCGAGCACTACAGCAACGATAGGATTGATATAGGCATAAACAGATGCCTGTTCTGTCGGTAAATTTTGTAATGCATATAAGTAGCAAACAAATGCGATGAGTGAACCAAAGATGACGAGATAAGCAATAGCTGCCCATGATTGCCAGGGAATGGCAGTGATATTTACTGCACGACCGGTTGCAGCAGAGAAAGTGTAAAGAGACACACCACCAATGACCATTTGTAAGCCGAGACTGAAATAGGGATTGAAATGTGTTGCTTGTTTTTTGGTATATAAAGTCGCGATGGCCCATGTCCAGGTGGCAATGACTGAAAAAAGAATACCCCAACGAAATTTGGGATCGAGGAATTCATTTAAATGATCATGAAAAATGACGCATACACCACTGAAACCCAGTAATAGACCGGTAATAGCCATAGCCGGCATTTTTGTTTTGGAAGAAAACAACCCGATCACCACAAGCCATAAAGGAAATATAGCGCCGATGATAGAGCCAAGACCTGCGGAGATATTGTATTGCAAAGCCAGGGTGCTCAGACCATTACTCATGATGAAGTTTAGAAAACATAACACAAGTATGGGAATCCACTCTTTGCCTTTTGGTAAAGGAACTCTTTTATATAAAAAGAAACTCACATAGCAAATACCGCCCAACAATTGACGAATGCCTGCCATTTGTAATGCATCAGGAATATGCATTACCCCCTGTTTACTGGCAAGCCATGTAGTACCCCATAAAATGCAAACTAATGCCAATGCAAAGATCGCCTTGGCTCTTGTTCCTTTTTTCCGAATGGTCAAAGGATTAAGCACCGATAAACTTTTTAAAGCATCGGTTGATGTAGATAAGGTTTTATAAAAATCGAATAAGGACATACCCTCAAATCTCCCTAAGTGAGACTTTATAGTTTGAAATTGTTTGAAAACTATTTCTATAAAGAAATATCCTTAAGCCCCCTTTAGGGGGTTTGGGGGTTTAATGTTTAAAGTGTCTCATCCCCGTAATCACCATCGCCAGTTTATTTTCAACACAATAATCGATCGAATCCTTATCGCGGATAGAACCACCGGGTTGAATAAAAGCAGTAATGCCGGCCTCGTGTCCCATCTTCACACAATCATTAAATGGAAAAAAAGCATCACTTGCCATTACAGCGCCTTTCAGATCAAAATTAAATTGTCTTGCTTTTTCAACAGCCTGTCTTAACGAATCGATACGGCTTGTTTGGCCACAACCTTTTCCAATCAGCTGCTTGTTTTTGATCAATGCAATCGCATTCGATTTAAGGTGTTTACAAACCAGGTTGGCGAATTTCAGATCATCTTTTTCAGCTGAAGTAGTTTCTCTGCCACCCGCTTCTTTCCATTCGGAATAACTCCCTTCATCGGATCCCTGTATTAATACGCCATTTAAAAGAGATCGGTACATTTCTTTTGGCGTTTGACTTTTCACGTTTGACTTTAACAAGATCCTGTTCTTTTTTGATTTTAAAACTGCCAGGGTATCTTCATTAAAGGACGGAGCAATCAATACTTCAAAAAATATTTCATTAATGGCATCAGCTGTAGTTTTATCAACTGTTGCATTGCAAACCAATACACCTCCAAATGCAGATTCGGGATCGCCCGCTAATGCTGCATCCCAGCTTTCTTTCACAGTTGATCGTTGTGCAACACCGCAAACATTGGTGTGCTTGATGATTGCAAAGGTTGTATCAGTAAATTCATTGATCAACTGGACTGCTGCATCCACATCAACAAGGTTATTGTAAGAAAGCTCTTTGCCATTCAGCTGATCAAATAATTCGTTTAAGTTTCCGAAGAATGCCGCTTTCTGATGCGGGTTTTCTCCATAGCGCATTATTTTCTCTTCTTTATTGAAAGGAGTAGTGATAGTTAATTGATGAAAATAATTAGAAATAGCAGTGTCATAAGCTGTGCATACATCAAATGCTTTGATAGCGAACATTCTTCTTTGTTCTAATGTCGTTTCCCCTTTTTGTTCACTCAATATTTTTTCCAGCAAAGTATAATCAGCTTTGTTCGCTACTACTGCAACATCTTTATGATTCTTTGCAGCGCCCCTGATCATCGAGGGGCCGCCAATATCAATTTTCTCAATGATCGCTTTTTCATCAGTAGTGGAGGCTACTGTTTCTTCAAACGGATATAGGTCAACAATTACGAGGTCGATCTCCGGAATATCGTATTGTTTCATTTCCGCGAGATGCGTTGCATCATCTCTTTTGCCCAATATGCCACCAAACACAGATGGATGCAATGTCTTCACTCTGCCACCTAAAATAGAAGGATAAGAAGTGAGATTTTCAACGGGAATAACTTTTATTCCCAACTTTTCAATAAATGTTTGCGTACCTCCTGTTGAATAAATTGTAATCCCGAGTTCGGATAACAATTTTACAATAGGCTCAAGACCATCTTTGTAAAAAACAGAGATGAGTGCAGACTGGATCTTTTTGTTCATAGCTTATCTAAAAATTAAGGCAGGCTTCCCGCTACGGCGGAATAAGAAGGCGCAAATCTACATTAATCACCAATCATGACACAATAATATTGTTTCGAAAAAAGAAACTTAATGTATAAATCAGTTTTACTGCACATTCAACACCAAAGCTCCATCCTCAGTTACATTATGATAAGCTATGTGCAGTGAATCACAATCTTTTTTCCAGTATCGCATTTTCCAGCGGGATACAGAGCCATCGAAGGCGATCTGTTTAACCGCGAAGGTTTGAATAAATTTTGTGAGGTAGAGTTTTGGATTTCCTGAAATTATAAGAAGATCAATTGATAATTTACCAGGAAGAACATTAAAACGGGTTGATCTGTCAAGTATCATTATTCGTTTGCCATTAAACTGGACCAGGTTTTTACAACAGCAATAATTTTGGATCATTGATTCTGTTCCGATCCGATGCTTTACCCGCGACGGTTTAATATGAAAGTTGCGGATAAAATCATCCGCTACCAGGTCACTATCACCAATAAATGAATAATGCCTCCCGTCAATGAAATCGATTGCCATTTTCTGCGGTACATTATAAACAATGATTTTTTGTTGACGCGAGGCCTTCATAAAAGAAATGGTACGTAAACTGCAGAATGCAAATAAGCTTGCCAATCCAAGTTTAAAAGCAGTTTTATTTTTCTCCATTAGCCAATAACCGATGCTTGCAGCCGCTAAAAGTAAAAGTATCGCTTGTGTGATATCAATCTGCAACCCATCCCACAGTGAATAAGGAAGCATTTCAATTCTCTCTATATAACTATTCATAAGCCATATCAACCCGTATAAGATATTTCCTGCCAGCATTGCAATTGAAGGAATGAATGAAATACCACAAAGCAGTATTTCCCCTAAAATGATGATACTCGACAAAGGCACTGCAAGGAAATTAGTGAATACGAATGAAGCCGGGAATTGATGAAAATGGTAGATACTTACCGGTATAGTGAGAATTTGTGCGGCCAACGAAACAGCAGTCAGCTTCCATATAAAATCAAGAGCTTTGTTCTTACAATAAAACCAATTATAAATAGGTTGCATAAAAATTACAATACTTAACACTGCCAGATAAGAAAGTTGGAAACCGACATCCCAAAGCCAGTAAGGATTATAACACAATAAAAGAAATGCAGAAAATGCAAGAGTGTTATAAATCGAGGTCTTCCTGGCTACCGTTTCTGCTAATGCAATACAGGTAAACATAACGGCTGAACGAATGACGGATGCCTGTGCTCCTGCCAGCAAACTAAATAACCACAAACCTGCAATAATAAAAACGGGTTTAAGCCATTCCAGGTTCTTTCTTTTTCCTAATGGCTTAAATAAGTTTAACAACAACCAATAAATTAAACCCAGGTGCAGCCCTGAGATAGCGATGACATGCACTACACCCGTATTAGAATACGATTGGACCAACGTTTTATCCAGGTCATCTTTATAACCGATCAATAATGCTTCTGCTAATCCCCGTTCTTTATCTCCTTTTATATTTGCCCTAAGAATATTCAAAACTTTTAGCCGGGTAGAAAAAATAAATTGCGTAATCAACTTTTTGTTATCACCTTGTATCACCCTGAACTCATTTGGTTTTAAATAAACCTGGTGGGTGATGCCCTGGAAAAGTGAATAACGTTGATAATCAAACCCGCCGGGGTTACCTGAATTTTTTATTTGCTGCAAATCTTTACTGATGATGAGTTGTGAGCCATAGTCCAACGATCTGGTCAAGCTATCTTTCTTAAAATAAAGAATGATCATCCCTGTTGTCTTAATAGCAGAACCATTTTTCAGAAGAAGATCAACGGATGCATTTACTTTATAAGAATTTGTTTTTTCAATTGGCTTTTCAGTGATTGTAATTTTTATTGCATCACCAGGAATGTAATTTTTGCCGAACCAGTCCCTATCATGCCTGGTATCTTTATTCCATGTGAGTAAACCACCTATCGAAAGAAACAATGCAGTTATTGCAACTCCATTAACAGCCGGGAGCTTATACTTTTGGAAAAAAGGAATAGAAAAGAAGGTAAGTAAAATGGTAATTGAAATACCCAATAATGCCCAGAGAACTAAAGGAGTTATTTGTAAATACCATTGTAAAATAATACCCGCGATCAGGGGAGCCAGCAACCGGATAAAAGGTGCATTCTTCCAGATATAGATCGGTGGCCTTGGCATACTGAAAAGGTAAACAAGACTTAACAGCGATTCAATACGACTTTAAGCGTATTTTAAAGGAGCTTCGTATCTTTCACCCTGAAACATTATGAGAAAACTTTTATTTATCCCCGTATTGTTATTAGCGCAAATTATTTTTTCGCAAACCGTTCAGCAGCTTGAGACAAAAAGAGTGAACCTGCCGAATGGCTGGAGCCTTACACCAGTTGGTAAAAGCCTGCCACTGGGTGATCTGCCATTAAATATGATCGTATCGCCTTCTAAAAAATTAATTGTTGTTACTAATAATGGCCAGAGTATTCAGTCGCTTCAATTGATTGATGCAGTAAATGACAAGATTTTGTCAACAACCGAAATAAAAAGAGCCTGGTATGGCTTAAAATTTACAAGCGATGAAAAAATGTTGTACGCTTCAGGCGGGCATGATAACTGGATCTTAAAATACAGTATCATCAATCATACATTAGTTTTAAAAGACAGCATCAAGCTGGGGGATAAATGGCCCAATAAAATTGCCCCTGCAGGAATCGAAATCGACGATGCTAAAAAAACAATGTATGTCGTTACCAGGGAAGATAATTCACTTTACATTATCAACCTGGCAGACAAAAAAGTTAAAAAGAAAATTTTGCTTGGCGGCGAAGCCTACGCTTGCCTTCTTTCTCCTGACAAAGCAAAACTTTATATCAGCTGCTGGGGTTGTGATAAACTAATTGTATTTGATACAAAACGGGAAACAATTGTATCTGAAATACAAATCGGCGATAATCCAAATGAGTTGTGCCTGACCCGTAATGGAAAATACCTGTTTGTTGCGAATGCAAATGATAACGCTGTCTCAGTGATCAGCACAACCGAACAAAAAGTGATCGAAACTTTAAATGCAGCATTATTTCCGGATGCTCCTCCCGGTTCCACTTCAAATGGTCTTGCATTGAGCACAGATGAAAAGACTTTATATGTTGCAAATGCTGATAATAATTGTTTAGCTGTTTTTGATGTTGCCAAACCCGGTTCCAGTCATAGCGAAGGATTTATCCCGGTTGGCTGGTATCCAACCAATGTAAAAGTGATTGGTAAAAAAATATATGTTGCAAATGGGAAAGGGTTTTCATCTAAAGCAAACAAAAAGGGACCTGACCCGAGTAATAAAAAACAAGAAGTAGATTATCAAAAAGCAGAATACAATAAAAATCGCGGCCAGATGGAATATATAGGAGGTTTGTTTAAGGGAACGTTGAGCATTTTCAGTGCGCCGGGTAAAAACCAACTTACTGGTTATTCGCAGGTAGTTTATCGCAATACTCCTTACAATAAAGAGAAAGAAAGATCAGCAAAAGGAGAGGCCGGCAATCCTATACCAATGAATGTAGGAGACCGATCGCCGATCAAATATGTTTTTTATGTGGTAAAGGAAAACCGTACCTATGACCAGGTGTTGAGTGATGTCCCGGGTGGTATTGGTGATACCAGTTTATTGTTATTTGGCGAACATATTACTCCTAATCAACATAAGTTGGTTAAAGAGTTTGTCTTGCTGGATAATTTTTATGCAGATGGTGAGGTAAGTGCTGATGGTCATAACTGGAGTCTTGGCGCTTATGCAACTGATTTTTTAGAAAAGAACTGGCCTACAAGCTATAGTAACCGGGGTGGTTTTTATAACGGAGAAGGCAGACGGGAAGTTGCAAATAATAAAGGAGGTTTTATCTGGGATCACTGTAAAAGAGCCGGCGTAACCTATAGAACCTATGGCGAATTTGCAGATGATTACAAAGCCAATATACCAGTACTGGAAGGACATTTTTGTCCTTACTTTACCAGTTGGGATCAGGAAGTACGAGATACTACACGCTTTAATCAATGGAGAAGGGAATTTGATTCTTTGCTTGCAAAAAATGCTGTGCCGCAATTCAATTCATTACGGTTTATAAACGATCATACCGAGGGATTAAAAAAAGGAAAGCCCACACCATTTGTACATGTGGCGGATAATGATTGGGCTGTAGGAATGTTTGTAGAGTATTTAAGCAAAAGCCCGATCTGGAAAGAGACGGCGATATTCATTGTTGAAGATGATGCACAAAATGGCCCTGATCATGTGGATGCACATCGCACCACTGCTTATGTGGCAGGTGGTTTTGTAAAAAGAAAATTTATTGATCATACCATGTATTCCACTTCATCTATGCTGCGGACAATGGAGTTGATTTTGGGTATCCCACCTATGACACAATATGATGCAGCTGCCGAACCTATGTGGCGCTGCTTTACTTCTGCAGCCGACCTGACAGCTTTTGTTGCCGTTCCATCAAATATTAGTTTAAGCGATAAAAATATGGCTGTAAATAAGTGGCAGCAAAAAAGTGAAACCTTTGATTTTAGTAAGGAAGATGCAGCTCCCGATCTTGAATTTAGTGAAGTGCTTTGGTACGCTGTAAAAGGAGAAGGCGTTGTTTTCCCGGGTCCAAGAAGATCAGCCTTTGTAAAAGTGAAAGAAGAAAAAGAAGAAGATGATGATTGAAAGTATGCCATACTTTAGAAGTATGGCATACTTGATCACTCAAGCATCTTGTTCAAATACGCCACCTGCCCCGCATGATAAATATTATGTTGTATCACACCATTTAATAAGAAACGAAAATTATACTGTCGATTGGGAACAATATCGCTTAAAAAGCTATCTTCTTTTTTTTGTTTCAGCAATTCAATTATCTTATTATGTATTGTTTTCAGTTGTTCAATTCCTTTTTGCCAGCCGTGAACTTTAGAATCGATTTCTCTCCAATCCAATGCTTCAATTTCTTTTATCTGTTCAATTGATCTGTTCTCAAGTGCAGCCAATGTAAACTCACTCCATGTATTCATGTGCCAGATCAGTTCAATCAATGAATGTGTTGCATTGTTTGGTTTAATATTAATTTTTGACTGATCAATTTCCTGCAATAGGTCATATACAGAACGGCCAAACCAGGGCTGACCACTTAAAGTACTTTCAAATGTTTTAATGATATATTGAGTTTCTTTGTTCATATAAACAATTATTGTCCGGTTAATGTTAATGTAAAGCCGGGGTTTACAATACAGGATGCACCTGTTTTCAAAGTAAGGCTTTTGATTGTTGCATTGCCGTTTATCACAGGGTAGTTTACCAATCCGCTGCTAATAATTACATCTGTTGTTGGTCCGGGTAGCACTCCGCATGCCCAGTTGCCTGTATTGAACCAATCGGTATTTATTGTACCCGTCCAGAATACTGACAAAGAGCTGCATGGATAACCTGTTCCGAAACCAGAAAACCCTGTGTTGTTAAATTCACTTTTTATAGAATAGTTTGTGCCGATCGTACCGGCAGTGCCTGTGGCAATTGTTATATCGCTAAGATGCGGACTGACAGGCGTTACATCAGGAATATAAAATCCGTTTGAAACTTTTATGATCTGGTTGTTCGCAAATAGTCGCCCTGTTGGCACCTGCCATCCGTTCACTTCGGCTCCGGTATAATATAGAGTGATTTGATAATTACCAGCAGTGGTATTATTGGTTGGTATTACTTTTATTGTTTTTGAAAGAAGATAATTTGAAGCATCATTGTTCCAAAACTGCTCAGATGTGTTCCCGGCCCTGTCAATAGTTACCTGGGTACAGCCATAATCAAACGAAGTAAGATTTTGTATGCGGGCCATTAATTCATTATCTGCTGACGAATAAAAATACATATCTGCATAAGGGCCGAGGTAAATTGTTTTTGTAGAGTTAAGCACTGTTTCCACAGCTGTTTCAGTAATGGATTGTTGTTTCAGTCTTATGTTTGGCCTGAATAAGGAAATAAAGTTTGCTGTTGGTAATGTACATCCTGTTGCACCGGCTGTAGTTGATCTGTCGTAGTGCATGTTTAAAATACTTGTAACTGTGGTAGCTACCGAATCCGCCGCCGAATTGCCACCGCCTCCATTGCTGTTGTTATAACATATTTCAATTAATAAATTCTTTGTGCTGTCCCATGCAAAAGGTGTGGTAAGAACAAAATTATTTATACCGGCAACTGTGGAATAACTTACCGGGCCAAACACAATAGTGGTACCCGTTTCAAATGCACCGCCTTCCAATGAAGCAGTTGTAGTGTTTTTCATTTTTATGGTCAACCCACTATACGGGATCGTACTGTTCTTAGAAACAACATTCAATGCCATTTCCGTAAAGTTGGAAATAGTACCATCATAAAAACCGGCTGCCATCAGTTCCGAAGCAGTAAGCAGTATTTGAGTCCTGGCATCGTTGAACTCTCCTCTAAAAGGATGCATGAAAGTTGAATTGCCCGTACCAAGCGTTGCCAGTGGTGTTATAGGGCCATGCGGCGCAATGTCGTTATCGGTTATTGTAAATGTATAGGTTTGATTTTCGGCACCTATAACTGCATTAGTGCTGCCTGCTGTCAATACATAAGTCAATGTCAAAAATTCTGTTGTTTCTACCGTTGCATCATCATAGATGCGAAGCGTAATTGGTAATGTAGTTGAGCCGCCCACTGTAAAAGATAAGATATTGCCTGGTGTTGTAAAGTTTCCATTGGTAGTAAAATCATAGTCTGTGCCCTGAATTGCAGTAGAAGAAACATGCGGATTGATGGTTACAACCGCGGTACCGCTGCCGGCCAGCGGTTGGTTTGTTTTCATATTTACGGTGTAATCTTTATAGCTTCTGCATCCTGCGGTTGTAGTTGTAATTTCTTTTTGTGTGTCGCCGGAAAATTCAAACTGGATATCAGGTGCTGTTATAGTAAAGTCGGTATTATTAATATCGAAAAAGATATTGCCAACCGATTCAACTTTAATCCGGCAAGTAGTGACAGTGGTTGGCAGTACGGGCAAGGTTACCGATTGTGTTCCATCATTAGGTGTCGAGGCAAGCAATGTTGTAAAGGTATTTCCTCCATCTGCAGAAAGAGAAATTTTTACATTGGCACAACTCACAGGTGCGGTTGTTGTATTCGCTACATCCCAGGTAATAGTTTGTGCAGAACCGCCCGCCCATATTACACTGGTGTTAGCCGATGTAACTTGAAAAGGACCGGAAGTATTGGTAACGGTTACTACCATATCATCAAACTGTGTTTGACCTGCTGATTGCGGAGCACTGGAATTATAAG
>Ga0207712_10002913_pt1 | contig 10931 bp, 7 predicted proteins | sample KBSS44metaG_FD_184402 | JGI IMG/M metagenome (GOLD analysis project Ga0207712, IMG submission 184402) | Switchgrass rhizosphere microbial communities from Kellogg Biological Station, Michigan, USA - KBS S4-4 metaG (SPAdes) (version 2) | ecosystem: Host-associated > Plants > Roots > Rhizosphere >... | reverse complement strand
CACCGGCGACGCGGCTGTAGGTCGCAGTCACGTTATCGGCGGCGACGAAGTTCGAGCCGCTGCCGGTCGTCAATGGCGACGGATCGGGATCGCCATATGTTTTGCTCGCGGCATTCGCAGTCCAGGTCGCGGCGCGCTTTTTGATCTCGAAGTTTTTCGAGACGAATGTCAGGTTGTAGTTGTTGCCGCCGTTACCATCGTTGATCCCGAGCGTGCCGATGGTGATTGCGTATAGCCCCGCATTCTCACCAGCAACGCGGCTCAGTGCGCCCGTGAAAGCATCGGGCGAAACGAGTGAGCCATTCGTGATCATGTAGATGAAGCTTGCGGGATCGGCATCGCCATAAGTCTTGAACTGACCTGAATCCGCGGTGACTTCGATCGCGCGCTTGTTGATCGTCAACGAGCCCGTGCCGCTGCTGGAGTTGAAGCCAGTGCCCGGCGTGTACGAGGCTTCAATCGTATAGGGCCCGGCATCAGTGCCAGCCGGCAGCGCATAACTCACACCCGCTGCACCCGCGACAACCGTGTTGTCAGTGGTCGCCACGCCGATCGTGGTCGGGCCTTGCTTCACAGTGAATGTTACTGAACCGTTGTTAACTGCCGGTCCGCTTGCGGGAGTGACCGTCGCGTTGAGCGTGACGGACGGGTCGCCATAGGTGGCGCTGGAGTTAGCAACGGTAGTCGCGGTGTTGACAGTCGCTGAATTGACAATGAGCGTGATCGTTGCACTCGGCGTTGGTCCAGCACCCTGACAGCCCGCACCACTGTTTGTGCCCCTCACCTGGAATGTGTAAGCGCCGGGCACTGTCACCGCAGTAGTAGTAACACTGAAGGTTGAGACGATATTCGCTCCGGTTGTAGTCGCCGGGCTGTTGCCAAAAACCGGTGTAGCACCTGCCGGGAGCCCCGCTGTAACGCCCAACGTAACGGTGCATGGATTGGCGTTACCACCAACTCCGACGGTTACGTTTCCATAGTTCGCGGTCGCACCTTGAATAACCGTTGCACTCGTCGGAGCAGCAACAGTAATCGTTTGCGGATTCGCATCCGTCATCGTTGTCTGCGCAGTAGCACCAGACGTCAAACCACGTGCACCGACGATGAACTTCATGTCGAGGTCGTATTCCATGACGAGGTAATCGCCAGTGAAATTTCCATCCGCATCCGCCGTAACATCAAACCCGCGCTCCTGCGGCGTATGCGGATCTTCGTGAATCTTCACTCTCACGACTTCGCCAGGTTGATAACCACGACCACTGATATGCGCAATCTCACCCGGCGCGTAATCCATCTTATCCGTGCTAATCGAAGCTCCTGAGCTCGACAGCAAAGCGCTCGAGCTGAGCGCCGCGCCACTACTGTTCGCACCTCCAAGCACCAGAGCTTGTCCATTCAACTCAGTGATCGTGTGACCAGATCGATCGAACAGCGCATCCGCCTGCCCGTTGTGAAACAGCGCCGCACGTGTTTGCGAATTCTGAATCTGTCCGATCAGTCCCGCACAGGTATCGCCTTCGGGCAGGACGTGAGCATAACCGCCGAAACCTTCGTAGACTGGATCGTAAAGCTCCATCGAGCCATCATCGTTGCCGCCGATGATCTGAACTTTGCCGTCAAACAGCACGCGTAGATGCGCACGCACACGCGCGGCTTTCAGCGCGCTGTCGACACTCGAAAACGCGCCTGCAGGCGTGTCAAAGATCTCTCCGGAAGTTAACGCATTCCCATCACCGTCACGTCCACCAGCGACGAGGACGCGTCCATCCTGAAGCAACGCCGCAGAGTGCATCGAACGAGCGACGCCCAGGCTGCCTGTTGCTGCAAACGCGCCGGCAGTTGCATCGAAGATCTCCGCCGTTCCAGCAGCATCACCACCTGCGATCAAAACGTGGCCGTTAGCAAAAAGCGTCGCGCTGTGTCCTGCACGCGCAACGCTCATCGATGGGCCACTCGTGAAGGCTCCGGTAGCCGGATCAAAAATCTCGGTGCTTGCGATTGAAGCTCCTCCGTTGTTACCACCTGCAATCAGCACGCGACCGTCAGCCAGCAACGTCGCAGAGTGATCCGCACGCGCTGTCGCCATGTTTGCGGCTGCTGAAAACGACCCCGACGACGGATCGTAAAGCTCAGATTCATTCAGTGTGCCCGTGCTGTTCTCACCACCTGCGATCAGCACGCGACCGTCTGCGAGGCGCGTTGCCGTGTGGCCGCGTCGCTCGACGAGCATGGTCGCACTGACAGCCGCCGCTGCTGCTTCTTCTACAGCCACCGCATGACTCGCGGGGGTCATTTGCGCGCCAGTCACGATCGCTGCTGCGCGAGCGAAGAACTTTTGGCTGATGGTGCTTGCGAGAGAAGTGGTAGACAGAATACTCGCAGCGGCAACAATCAATCCGAGTAAAACTGCGACGCGAGTACGCGAACGGGAGAACAGAGTCGGGGCCATGTCGTCAAAACTCCTAAGTGGAAGATAGAAATACCTACCTTGGCCCGCGCCGCCGCTTCATTTAAAGACGGTCGAACGCCAGTCAAAGCTTCTGGGCACGTATTGTTTGTTCTGATAACCCGGAATGAGGATGATCCCGCACGACGCCCCAATCCTTCGCGCAAGAACAACTAACGCGAGTGTGCCGCCGTTACAGCAATAGGTGAGCCAAAACACTAGAAACTGAATCATCACGCGTGCAAGTGCAAGCATGTGAGAGGTTAAGGAATGAGTGCAGGGTGGGTTAACGCTGTTGGTTTGTTGTTTTGAAATGCTCGCTGGCGCGCAGTTGAGCGAAACGCGCGGATAAAAAGCAGAGGGCTCAGACTGCGCCGAGCCCTCTGTGGAAGGATCCGGTCGGGTAGACTACCGGAAACCGCCCTCTCTATAACCAGCCTCCGGTGAATCCGCGAAACCTTCCAAAACGCAGGACCCCGGTTTCTGGGCTAGGCCGGATCCTGCGCGTGCAAGTTTATGGGCCGCGACGTGGGTGAAGGCGCGCCGCGGGAGACGCGGCTACACCTTATGTTTCGTGGCAATCCCGATGCTTACGCCCGGGTTTATTGTTCCCGACTAACGCCGATCCTTTTAAGCTGATGCGCGCGACCGAGGTGATTCGATCAATCCCTGAACTACCTGAGCCACCTGCGAAAGTGGCTTCGGTTTGCGCAGAAACGCATCCGCGCCCGCACTGCGAGCTTCTGCTTCCACTTCCGCCGAACCATAGGATGTGAGTACCACAATGCGTGTGTCGGGATTCCGCTGGTGGACCATCTTTATGATTTCGATGCCATCGGGATGACGTGTTGCTCCGAGTCGCAAATCCTGAATGATGACTTTGTACTCGGTGTTCTTGAGGAGGCCCTCGGCTTCCTCCATCTCGCGCGCGGTATCAACTTTGAACCCGTGCTGTGAAAAATACTCACTCATTGAAAAACAGATCGATTCTTCATCGTCCACCACGAGCAGCTTCCGTGGCACGCGTTCAGCCTTCTGACTATTTTGTTCCCGGCCACGGAAAAGCTCTCTGAGGCGGCCAGATACGGTTTTGAGTTTCAGCATCGAGGTCGTATTTAGTCCGGCTTCATAACTATTGAAGTTCGTAACGACTGCTATTCAAGAAACTTCAAATATCCAACCACCCCAGGGCCGTGAGTTATTTACCGCAACGCCTGCGCAAACGGTCCTCGACTTAAGTCTTGAACCGCTTTCGCAAGCCGGCAGCAAGTGTTAGGAGACCCGTTCCCAACAGCAGCATGCTGGCAGGTTCAGGCACGTCACTCGGCGTTCCAGCATCCGCCGCAAAGCCTGTCGGATTTCCGTTAGTGGGGGCGATGTGTATGGCGAAGTGTGCGCCTGTGCTGTTCGCCTCAAATATATCGCTCGCTGAAGAGAATCCTCCCGTGCGGCTGATCGTAAAACTGAAACTCGTCACACCAGGAGGATTGCAGCAGGAAAGCGTTACATCGAAATTCCCAAAACCGTCCATCTGCCCGCCGGCAGGATTGAATGCAAATCCTGCAGGCAAGCCGGTGATGTTCAGTCCGGCGGTGCTGCCGACAATGTTAAATCCGAAGATCCCATTGTTTGCTGCGCCGGTCCCGAACGCGGTAAAGGCGGCAGTCATCTGCACTGTCACATCGATGTTGCTTCCATTCAGCACATAGGTGACAGTAGCGTATGGACCAGGCGAACCGCTCAGACCTGCATTTGGTACTGTGATAAGGACCGCGTCGGCATTAGCCACGACGGCCGAACCGAGTGCGACCACCGCAAACATCGCAAGTGAGACTGCGAATCTGCGGAGACTTGTTAGCCAAAACATCTTAAAGCTCCTTCCTTGGACGACGATTCGGGTGTGAAAGAGAGAGTGTTTCACACCCTTATCATCAATGTTAACTAGCGGGTGGATTGGTAGGAGAAGCACTGCGGGTAAACAGGCATCAAACCACTCCAGTTTCTATGCGTCATTCACACTCTGCGGTGGGTGTGAAGGATTGTCGGAAGGCTGAAAGCTTGCTCGTCAGTCGGGGGCAAATCGGCTGACTAAAAACTACCAACTCCCGTGGCGTCAGAATCGCGGCGGACCCGCTTTCCTGTACCCTTTGCCAGGTTAACTACCTCACGTTCTCAAGCACGGAAAAATAAGTTCACAACAAACAGCGAGTCTTAAATAAAACTATGTTCGATAATCTTTACTGCCAGCCCCGCGTGACCGTCGTGCTCGATTTGATTTCTTATAACGGTGCCATTGATGGCGGCGAACCTACCATCCACCGGACCATTCGGCAGCCGCACAGCGAGACTGATCGACGCGGAAAACTTCATTCGTCGCGGCAGGCGCAGGTAAAGACCTGAGGCGCTGATGTTGTCTAAAACGCAGTCGAGACTGAACGGTTGATCGTCGCTATCGACACCCCAAACCCGGGCAGTCATTTTGTTTTGTGAGCGGGGTTTGGCGCGCCGTTCGAATACTGATCTGGAAAGTCGAAACGCGGTATCGCTTATCGGAAGATGGTAATCCAGAGTGTAGTTAGCTCGTTGTTCGCACTGCATAAAGGGGGCAACTTTATTCGTTTGTATTTAGAGCGGTTTTATTATGAAGATGTTGCAATTTGCCGACAACGGAGGTCCTTGCCCATTTTTCTGGCAGTAATTTAGGGTTTTTCAGAGGCCATGAGTGGCAGGATCCTGTCGATGGCCTTTGGGCATTAAGCTGCCAAATTTAGCCCTAGACTTTCCACAGAGAAAACGCTGGAATTAGTGAAAATGGCAGTTTTGGACCATTGCGACCTCGAACACAAACCTGTATGGTGAGTTCCCGCTGTTACTAAACAGCACAACGCGCTGAATCGATGTTCGAGCGGCATTCAACTCAACATTCCAGTCAAGCGCAATCCCGGCCCCAGGAAAAATAAACGCAGCACTCACCGGAGAGCTTTGAGCTCAATCTATAAGTCTGGGAGGAAGTATGAAGAATTGTCTGGTCAGGCCCACGTTGGTCCTGGTGTGTCTGGTGTTGGTGGCCCTGCCTTTATTCGCACAGCGAGGTAAGGGCGGCAGTGGAGGTGGGGGCGGTTCGACAGCGTGCGCCATTGTTACAACGCCGACGGTAAGCTCGTCGACGGCGATAGCTGGAGGCGATAGCGTTGGCATCTTCAGTCGCATTACGAATTGCTCGTCAGGCAAAGGACGATATACGGTTACGATCTCCGCTGTGTCGAGTTGTGGTGTGGAAACGGTTATTGCTTCGTCAGTGATATCGTTCAGCGGCGGAGAGAGTAAGTTAGTGTCAATTGCGTATTCCGTCGCGCCTAATACGTGTAAGGGAATGAGTACGGTGTATGTGAGCGCGTATTCGGGCGGCACGACGTTGGCGAGCCAGTCAACAGGATTGTTTGTAGAGTAAACAACTGGAAGCCCGCGATGGTGGGCGGCAGCTGCCGCCTGCTATCGCGGGCTTTATTTTTAACCGTGTCACAGTTCCTGGGGCTTGCACCCCGGCTCTATGCTGCCGTCCGCTTCGCGGACTCTGAAGTTTATGGCGCTGCATCCGTTGCGCACAAGCCTACGTTCTTCGACTTGACGCTGATGCAGCTCGTAGTTCCATTTGTAACCGTAACCGTGTACGTTCCGGGTTTGTTCACAGTTACCGTGTCAGTGCTTCCGCCAGAAACGATTCCACCTGACGGACCACTCCACGAAAACGTCGGACTTGCTCCGCCTCCGGCTGACACGACTGCTACCAACTGTAGCTGCGTGCCGCCACCTGGCGCGTTGCAAGCAACGTCCGCGATCGTGATCACCGGATTCTGATCCAGAATCAGGACCACAGAATCTGTTGCTCCGGTGCAGCCGGTTCCGGTTGCAGGGTTCGTAATCGTCTGCGTCAATGTGGCCGTACCAAATCCCTGAAGCGTAACCGTTGGATTAGCCGCATTGACGTTGGAGATCAGCACTGCCGCACCCGTCGTGTTGTTCGTGACAGACCAGGCACGAGTTCCACCGGCCGGCACAGTCGAAGTCGCGTCTGACAAACTAAACACATGCGACGGATTTGTTTCGCATGCTTGTTTGTCAGCACCGGCATTCGACGCCGGGTTCTGGCCCAGATTCAACGTCACAGTATCTTCCGCTGTGACGCAACTTGGACCAGTGGCCGGATTCGACACGAAGAGTTTCAGCGTTACCGATCCGAAGCCGTTTAGCGTAACGGTCGGATCTTCCGCATGAGTATCCGAGATTTGGACTGCCGCGCCCGTCGAATTGCCATCGACAGACCACGTGATCGTTCCCGGAGGCGCGCCTGTGACCGTGCCCGCCATTTGGAAGACATGTGGCGACGTGTCGCAGACACTTTGATCGGGTCCGGCATTCGCAGTCGGGTTTGGAGAAACTACAACCGTCTCATTATCGGTAGCCGTAGCAGACGACCCTCCAAACGATCCCGTCGCTGTTACTACGTTTGTATGGCTACCTACGGAGAGCAAGCGATTACACGTGAAGGACTGCTGGTCCGTACCTCCGGCTGCGTGATCGTCGGGCTGTAGCGAAAATTGTGTTGGTTGGAATAGTGGCAAAGCCGAAAGAGGCATGCAGGTCGGCACGTCAATGTCGTCCGCCGTATTTCCCGGTGTTTCATTGTCATCGACGAGCGTGACGTCCAACACGACGCCGCTAATATTGTGAGCCACGTAGGTGTAGGTAGTTGAGTGTCCGTCGCAGACGGCAGTGTTATCGGCAGTCTTACTGACTTCGATTGCGGCGCAGGTGTTGAACTGGCCCAACGCGAAGTCTTTCAGAGTCGAGGTAACACTTGCCGCGCTCCGAGTCTCCACGAGGAAGCTCGAGAAGCACGAGCCCGCGAGGGCCGGAAAGGCATCGATGTTGATAGCGCCTTCGAAAAAGCTGTTTACTGATATTGGACCACCCTGGACGCCGCCCTTTGGGGTGTAATCCCAGGCGGGGCAAGAACCCGGGATGTTCTGGGCCACGTTGTTGGAGATTGACTTCACGCTGCCGAGGGGAGCCGTAGTAGTAATGTCGTTAAGCGTCCCCCCTGATTCTGAACCGTTCGTTCCTACCCATTCAAATACCTTGGCTGTGGGCACAGTGCCGCCGACCGAGAATTCGATGAGCACGAGCACATCGCCGACCTGGTGTGACGAGAGTGCATCGGTGGCTAATGGTCCTTTTCTGAAGCGGCCATCGGCTGCGGGGACAACTGTGTCTTTGAAAAACCAGAAGCCGATGAACGCTGTACCGCTGTTGTCAAAACGATCGGCGCCGAAGGCGATGATGTTGTCGCCTGAAGGGCTTCCGAAGTACTTGGCTGCGTACGCGTTGATGATTTCGTCTTTGTCCGGTACGGAGCCGTTCTTATGTCGCCACGACGAGAGTTGTTCGGGATCTTTCGACCCGCCGCCAGTGAAAATCGATGTGCCTAGACCGTCGTGTATGACTCCGGTTTTCACCGCCGCATTGCCGCCATCGCAGTTAATTGTGTTCCAGTCGTCAGGGGTTGGGCCTGGTGTGGCATCGGTTATGTTGCCATCAATTTCCCAAACTCCGTCGATCAAATCTGTTCCAGTGGGAGTTGGAGCAGCAGTCGCTGCTTTGAGGTTGAGCGCTGTGGTCCAATGGTCGATCTTCGCGCTGGTCAAGCGGGCGGACGTGGTAGCGAGTGCCGCAATGAACAGCAAACTAAGCACGCTGACGCCGATGGTCCACTTCCAAAAATTTCTTTTCTTATTCACGGGAGTTCCTCCTTGCGTGTTACCACAATAGTTGTGGTCTGGGTAGTGACACTTGTGCTTGGAGTTCATGAAAGTGTCGGGGTACTTGAAAGAGCGGGAGAATTCGGGCTGGCCGAGTAACAGGCGAGCTTGGGCGGGTTTGGGAATATCGCCTGTTAAGGGACGAGAAGGAATTACTCCTGGTTAAAAACATCTTGCGCCCAGGTTCTCGCCTTGTAGCGCCTTAAGGTTGCGGAAGATTAATCAGCTTGCTCTTGCGCCACAAGGGCCAAGCCTGCCTATTTTTGGGCACAATTTTGATCGGTGGGACAGAGCAAAATAGGTCCGGCAATAACTTGCCCGGAAATTTGCCGCGGTGTGTACTGTTGAGCACGGCCATAGCCGCAAGGCTCATTGCATCGCGCATTAACCCGCGCCGCGGGGCTAATGATTACTCAGGCATCTTGGCGAGCTTGTTGGCGAAGGCGTAGATGACGAGCTCGAGACGATCCGAAACTCCGAGCTTTGAATAGATCGAGCTGAGGTGATGCGTGACGGTTGTGGGACTGATGAAGAGTCGTTCCGCAATCTGACGGTTTTTTAATCCCTCCGCGATCAACGCAATGACTTGTCGCTCACGATCCGTGAGTGAAGAGATCTTCTGCGCGCGCGGATCGAGTGTTTGTTTGTCCTGGTTGGACATCTCGAAAAGCAGGTTTCCCAGCGTGACCCGATCGAGCCATGCTTCGCCCTTGTAGACTTTCTCGATCGCTTTGAGCAAAAGGTCAGCGGCGTCTTCCTTCAGCACCACACCCATCGCGCCGAGTTGCGCCGCCTTTTGATGAATTGAGGAATCGCGCGATCCCGTCAACACGAGCACGCGCGAATTTCTGGCCGCTTCTCGCAACTGAGGGATGAAAGACGTGGCGCTATAACCACCGAGCTCGAGATCGAGAATGATCAGATCACACGCTTCGCGGGCGAGGATGTCGAGCGCTTCCGAACGAGTGCTCGCCATCGCTACGACTTTGGTGCCGGGATGGTTCTCGATGAGCATACGAAGCCCCTCACGCACCACTAGCTGATCGTCAATTATCAATATGCGGATTTTGATCGGTGCAGGCTCCATGACAATCCGTGACGGCAGGTGTTGAGGCTCTGCACGGATTATGGAGGTTGTTGCAATTTTATGACAATAGAGGGAATTGCCAATTTACGTGGCAGCTTTCTGCCTACAACGCCGGAGGCGTTCGCCAATTCTAGCCCAGGGTTCGAGCTTGCGAGAACCCTGGGTCAGCAACGAAAGACAGTAATAACCCTGAAAGGGTTCGCCAATCGCTGAATCCTTTCAGGGTTGAATCTGAATACTTAATTCTCCCAGGGTTCTCGCAAGCTCGAACCCCGGGCTGAACGCCTTCGGCGTTATTGACAACCTACTTAGGCATTTTGGCGAGGCCGTGGCGGAAGGCGTAGATGATTAGCTCCAGGCGGTCGGAAACTTCGAGCTTCGAGAATACCGAGCTCAGATGATGCGTCACCGTTGTCTCACTGATAAACAATCGCTCGCCGACTTGCTTGTTCTTCAATCCTTCACCAATTAACGCAATCACTTCGCGTTCCCGATCGGTGAGCGACTCGATTTTCGAGACTTCAGGATCTACTAAGGCGGGCTTATTAAACTCCTGGATCATGCTGCCCATCATCGACCGCTCAATCCACACCTCTCCCTCGCTCACCTTCATGATCGCTTTCAGCAGCTTATCGGCGGCATGTTCTTTCAACACGATCCCCATCGCTCCACGACGAATCGCACGGCGATGTGCGTCGGGGTTTTGAACTCCCGTCAACACGAGGACGCGTGAATTCGGACTCGTCTGGCAGAGCTCGGGCAGGAACGAAAGTCCATCATCGTCGCCAAGCAAAAGATCCAAAATGATCACATCCGGATTGGTGGCGGCAGCCCTTTCGAGCGCTTCGACTTTGCTGCCAGCCTGCGCCACGACCTGCATCCGCTGGTCGTGCTCGATCAACATGCGTAATCCACTCCGGATTACGACGTGATCGTCAATAATCATGATGGTGATAGGACGAGAACTCATGATGAAACTCCAAACTACAGGGGGATTCCGACACTAACTACGGTGTAGTCTTTGTCATCAACAAACACATGCGTGTCTCCGCCGAGAGAGGCGGCGCGCTCGGCGATCGAATGAGGCCGAAACGGCTTTACGCCCTCAGTCCCATCGACACGTTCGCCCTCTGGATTCACGCCCGCACGTGGCCTGCTGTTTTTAATCTGTAACAGCAGTGAAGTCTCCTTACACGATATCTCAACCCGCGCGTCCCGACAAAAGGCGTGACGGCGGACGTTGCTCAAACCCTCGGCCACAATCTGAAACAACTCGGCGGCGAGACGGTCGTTAACCTTCACTTTTCCCTGCGCCGCCACGTCAACTTTGATTCCGGTGACCATTGAAAAGCGCTCCGCATATCGCTCGATTGCGGGCAGCAGCACGTCAGCTCGCTCTTCATTTGCGCGGAGCCCCCACACAAAACGCCGCAACTCGGCGAGCTCGTGGTTGGTCAACTCGAGCAACTCCTGCACGTTGTCGCGAATGCCAGTGTGGCCGGCTTCCAGCTTCTGATCGAGCGCTACGAGACCAAACTGCAAACCGAGATAAGGCTGAATGACGCTGTCGTGAATGTCG